>Ga0255769_10000291_pt1 | contig 59154 bp, 49 predicted proteins | sample 041ome_9_FD_179637 | JGI IMG/M metagenome (GOLD analysis project Ga0255769, IMG submission 179637) | Coastal salt marsh microbial communities from the Groves Creek Marsh, Skidaway Island, Georgia - 041413US metaG (version 2) | ecosystem: Environmental > Aquatic > Marine > Intertidal zone > Salt...
CTGAGAGATACAACTCGTCGGTGGTATCAAAGGGTTCAATGCCTTCCACTAGGGGATGATCAGGCTTGGTCACTTCAACCCGGTAGGGTTCGATGGGTGGGTGCGCCAAAAATTGGCTGCCCAAGACCTCCATAAAGTCTTTGTTCTCGCGCGGTGCACGCAGCAAGGGTGGGTCGTGACTCAGCCATTCCAGAACCGAGTTGGTGGCATGCAAGGCAAACCATTTGCCACCCGCTTCAATATAGGACTTCAAGCGCGCCTGCCCTGCCATGTCGGGTACTTCGTCGCAGGTATAGGTGACCAGCAGATCGGCCTGACACATGGCCTCGACATCGCTGTAATCATTGGCCACTTTAACCCTGACCACATCGTGCTCTGCCAGTAGCTTGAGCAGTTCGAGCCGCGCAAAGTCAAAGTCGTGGTACTTACCGCCACACACCAGATAGACATCTTTTCGCTTACCTGCCATCAGTATTCCTCTCTTATTTTTCGGTGAGCGGCGCTATCGAACGCCACCCTTTAAACCCATGCAAACTTAAGTTTCTTACGCCTCTATCACTGCTACTGGCGCCTCTGCCCTCACTCGACCTGTTGGGCGGCCATCGCGGCCATCACCGACGCCTCGATCTCCGAGGGCAACGGGTTGCGTCTTAAGGTCAAACCGCCATTAACCTGCAGGTTCTGACCCGTCATGTAGCACTCGTCGCTGCCAAGGAAAACGGCTGCCGCAGCAATATCTTCCGAGGTATTGAGCCGGCCCAGCGGGTAATTCTTGAGGAAAGCCTCGAGTAGCCCCGGCGTCTCCAGGTGCGGCGCTGCCATGGGCGACGCAGTGAGCCCGGGAGAGATGGAGTTCACGCGAATACCCTTGGCGCCATACTCATCGGCAACGCCACGCACCACGTGATCGATGCCCGCCTTGGTGCCGATATAAGCGTGATGATTGCCGACCAGAATCGTCGCCGTCGCGGAGGAAATCTGAATAATCGAGGCGGGGTCTGACATCACCCCAACCAGTACCTGCATCCACTGATAAGGACCCTTGAATTGAAGATCCATCATCATGTTGAGGTCTTCTTCGGTGGTTTCTTCAAATTGAGCCAGTAACCCCAGCCCCGTTGCATTCACCGCAATATCAATCTTGCCGTGGGCGTCCATAATCGCTTGGATTGAAGATTTGATGTCTGCCATCTTGGTGATATCGCAGGTCACTGCCATACCCCCGATTTCACCAGCGAGCCACTCAAGTTCCTCGGCATGCCTGCCGCCCACTGCTACTACGGCGCCCTCCTCGGCGAAGCGTCGCGCGATGACCTGGCCCATGTTTCCGCGTCCTGCCGCACCCAACACATAAGCCACTTTGCCCGCCAATCGTCCCATCGTCGTACCTCATTAATTATTTGAATCTTGGGCAGAAGATACTACTAGACTGGCTAGAACTCGGGAAATTTTCTGCGACTAGTATGTTGCTCAGAGATCCACGGTACCAGCGGCGACTTTTTGGCAGCCCGGCGGTGGATGAGTGCCAATCAATCGCGATAAGGTGTCGAAATGACAGATCTTCCCGTGCTCTACTCCTTTAGACGCTGCCCCTACGCCATGCGCGCGCGGATGGCGCTGGTGGCATCGGGCGCTGAGGTGATACTCAGAGAAGTGCAGCTCAAAGAAAAACCACCCGAGCTGCTTGCTGCCTCTCCCAAAGCTACAGTCCCGGTGCTCGTGTTACCCGACGGTTATGTGATCGATGAGAGTCTTGCTGTCATGCAGTGGGCGCTGGAACGCCATGATCCCCTCGGCTGGCTGGCGCAGGGCACTCTGGATTCGGATTTGATCCGCGAGTGCGACCGCGACTTCAAACACTGGTTAGATCACTACAAGTACGCTGAGCGTTACCCGGAGCGCACTACTGAGACCTACCGCAATCTCGCCGAGGAATTTATACAGAAACTGGAAGGCCGGCTGTCTGTCGCCGCTTGGTTGGGGGGCGAGGCGGCCAGTGCCGTCGATGTGGCGCTGTTTCCGTTTATTCGCCAATTTGCAGGTGTCGACGCCTCGTGGTGGCAGCGGGCTCCCTATCCTAGCCTCAAGTTGTGGCTGGAAAGTTGGCTGAACAGCACGTTGTTCTCAGTAATAATGGTCAAGTATTCGCGCTGGGAATCCGGTCAGGCGGGGGAGCGCTTTCCGCCCGCTTCAAGCCACCGGCTCACGGCATAATCACAGGTCACCGCAACACAGGTTGCCGCTCATGAAATTCACAGCTCTCTTTATCGCCTCCATCTGCACCGCGCTGTTAATGGGCTGCTCGCAAGACGCCCCTGAGCCCGTCGACCTGGTAATTAGTAACGTCACGGTCATTGACGCCGTGAACCCGATTCGTCGCGACCAAACCGTGCTCATCGATGACGGGCGGATCATCGATATTATCGACAGCGCGACTGCATCAGAAACGCCAGCAATAGAGCAGATAGATGGCAGTGGCCGCTATCTCATCCCCGGGTTATGGGACTTTCACGTCCACTTCACCTTTGATAAACGATTTACCGATGCTATGGCAGGGCTTTTCCTCTACCACGGCATCACCAACGTTCGCGACACCGGCGGACTCCTTGAAGATCTGTTGCCGGTGGTCGATACCCTTCGCAGTGCCGGTGCCTTTGCGCCGAGCATCTGGTATGCGGGCCCGCTCCTTGATGGTAAAGATGTGGTCTACGACGGCGCCAATTTCCCGGGGCTGGGCATTGCTAACCCCACACCCGAGGCCGCACGCGCCAACATCGCCGAGATTCACGCCGCGGGGGCGAGCTTTCTGAAGATCTACGAGATGGTCTCACCGGAGGTCTTCGCGGCAATCGTAGACGAGGCGCGCAACAGAAACTTACCGATTGACGGACACGTGCCGCTGTCGATGCGAGCCAGAGATGTGGCCACTCAGGTGCAATCTCTGGAACATCTGCGTAACTATGAAATGGACTGCGTCAGCGATCCCGAAGCATGGCTAGCCGCCCGACACACTGAGTTAGCCAATGCTGCCAATGAACCAGGAAATATTCTCCGCACCCGGCTTCACTCGCTACAGCGCCTAGCGGCCATAAACAACGAGGATCCCGACGTATGTGCCCAAACTACCCAGGCACTCAAATCCACCATCACCGTCCCGACATTGCGCATGAACTCGATGGATCTCTATGTACCTTTTTTGCGGGATGATTTTGAGCAGGCGCTGGACCTGATCCCGGCCAGCGTAAGCCAGGAGTGGCGCGCGGCCCGCGACGCGCTCGCGGCATCAGAAGACCCGGTCGATACCACCTTCGCAGAGTGGTCGCTCCGCCGAACCGGCGAGCTGTATGCCGCAGGTGCGCCTATTGCTGCAGGCACGGACACGCCGATCGGCTGGAGCATTCCGGGCTACAGCTTGCATACCGAGCTCGAGCAGTATGTTCAGGTGGGCATGTCGCCGCTTGAAGCGCTGTATTCTGCGACAGTGCGCCCCGCGGCTTTCTTTGGCTTGGAACACGAAATGGGGCAGTTGGCGCCGGGCTACATCGCAGATGCGATTCTCCTCTCGGCGAACCCTCTGGACAATATCGCGCATACACGAGGCATAGAAGCAGTGATCAATCGCGGCACCCTGTTGTCAAAGGATACGCTGGCAAGGTTGGTCGATAGAGAGACCGCTTACTGATAGGATAAACGTGGAATCCCGCTGGCCGCCTCGGCACGAATGCGCTCCATAATCTGCCGCACCTCGGTCATGCCTTCAATGAGTGGTGCGAAACTTATAGTGCGCGTCCGATAGTTCATCACCGCCGGCACAATCGGCACCTGAGCCGCGGCCGCAATACGGGCAATCCCGTCTTTCCATTCTTTAACCGGCTTTCGGGTGCCAGAGGGGGTGATACCCAGAATAAACTTTGATTTTTCCTGAAACTGGCGCGTCACATCGGTTATCAAGCCGTTTTGTTGCGATCGATCTACCGGGATTCCACCGAGCGCGCGGATGATGTTGCCCAGCGGATACCAGAACACCGTGTGTTTGATGAGAAAGGAAGCCTTCATACCGGTAGCCCAGATAAAGGCAATGGTGAGGAAAAAATCGATATTGGAGCTGTGGGGCACCAGTGCCACGATCGCCTTACCGCGGTTAGGGAACTCTCCCTCAACGCGCCAACCAAAAACACGAAAAATAGCCCTGCCAAGCTGCCGGGTAAGGAAGTTCCCGCCCTTGGGCAGTCTGTCGCCGAGCACTTGCCACTTCACAGCGCGTTTGTCATCCCAAAAACACGTCTCACAATCCTTACTGTAGCCGACAGATGCACTGACGTCAGCACTCAAAAAGGGGTGACAAGACGTGCAGTATGTGTAAGCCAAAAAACTCTTGGTGCCGGCCTCCAAATCCATACCACCCTCTCGGTGGCGAGATGTTTACGTCGGAGAAGAGAGGGTTGCCTAACCGAGCCGCGGCGGGAAGAATCAACGCATGGAGCAACGACATTCAAACGGCAACGCGCATATCTCTGCGGGATCACCTCATTGGGTAATCGCCGCATGAATATTTTGCTCATTAGGCTAATGGGCTTGGGTGATGTGGCGTCGATTTTGGTGCCCGCCGTCCGAATCTATAAACAGCGTTACGCCAACGCCACTATCACGGCCCTTACCTATCAGGCAGGCGGAGAAATCATGGCACTGCATCCCGAGGTAGACGACGTAATCTGCCTCGATACAGCGCAATGGCCCGATGACCTACTCCCCGCAGTCACCCAGTTTATGCAGCTGGGCGAATCGATTGCCGCAAAGCAATTTGACCTGATCGTTAATCTCGACACATGGTTTATGCCCTGTTTTCTCGCCAGAGCACTGCAGGATGCCGGCATCAAAACCCAAGGTAACTACCTTAACCAGTCGATAGAAGCGTTTATGAAAATGGCCATAGGTGGCGACATCTCACAGGGGTATTTTGATAAGCCCGGACACTATATGGCGAGCACGTTCCCCCGCATGCAGCAGTGGACAATTCCCTGGTGGGACCAATACCCCAACACGGGCTACCCAGATTTTTACTTGCGGGAGTGCTGCGGCTTTTCCGAGACTTTGAATATGCGGCTGCCCTGCTCCCCCGATAAAGACCTTTTGAACGATGCCGCCGGTCGGCCCATTGTCGCCCTCTCCATGCGGGGGCGCGCCGAGTACAAAAACTATCGGCACACTGCGCAACTGACCGAACAACTCGGATCGTCTGGCGTGTATTGCTGGAGCCAGTTCGATGGCTCAGTCCCTATGCAAACCACACTTAATCGACTCAACGCGAGCCAGCTGCTGCTTACGGTGCCCACCTCGACCCAGTGGCTCGGCCGTCTGGCAGGATGCCCCTCTCTGGTGCTCTCCGGCCCCATGTCTCCAAAGTTACTCGACGCCGAGTTCTGGCCACCGCAGCGCACCCACTGCCAATACTGTTATCGGGAATCCCACTGCCCCGAACATCGTAATTTTGAGTGTATGGAAACCGCACCAGAGACATTGGCCGATCAGGTGCTGGATATTTTGCAGTCCGCGTCGTGAGCAAGACTCTCTTCATTCAGCTCGAGCGACTAGGTGATCTTATTCAAACCACGCCCCTCTTGGAGGACTACCGGCAAGCCAACCCAGACTGCGAGGTCCACCTCTTACTGTTGGACGAAAACCGATCCGCGATTGCGGGTTTTAAGGGCGTAGATCAGTACCATTATCTACCACAGGCACAGGTCGGCAAACTGAACAAGCAAATCGATCAGCAGCGAGAACAGGAACACCCCCTAGCGCTGTCGATCATCACTGAACTCGGCTTACCACCATTTGAGCGATTGATTAATCTGACACACGGCGCATTCGGTTGCTGGTTAGCCGATCGCTTAATCGCCACTGACAAACAGGGGGGGCTCCTCACGGCCAAGGGAAACTGGTTTTGGCAAGGCGCGTGGCATGCCTACCTGCTGGCCATGCCCGATTTTCGACAACACAATCGATTTAATCTGGTGGACCTTTATCGCGGGGCCGGGCCGGGAGGACCGGTGGATTCACGCCGCCGCCCCTTTATAGCTCAGGCGGATAGGCTCCCCTTCCCTGTGCCCGACGGGCGGCTCGTTGCACTTAATCCCGGCGCCAGCAGAGCGCCACGCCGGTGGCCCGCAGATGCATTTGCCAAATTGGCCGAGCAACTAATAGCACAGGGTTTTACGCCACTGCTGGTGGGCGCACCCTCAGATGTCGCGACCTGTGCTGAGGTGGCTTCTCATCTCGATAGCACCGTCACCAATGTCTGCGGCAAGACCACCGTGCCAGAAATGGCCGCGTTACTCGCCCGTTGCGATTTGTTGGTCAGTAATGACACCGGCGCCATCCATATCGCCAGCGCCGTAGGCATACGGTGCGTGGGCCTCTATGGCGCCAGCGCGTGGTTCAGTGAGACAGCACCATGGGGTGACGGGCACTTGATTATTCAAACACCGCTCGATGCGCCCATGTCATCAATGTCATTAGAGACAGTACTTGCGACTGTGAATGCCGCACTGGGTGATACGAACATCAACACAACGGGCTCCGATACCATCTGGCGCACCCATCTTGATGTCGATGATCCCCTCGGTGGCATCAGGTATGAATTGCTGACCGCAAAGCCCTCGGAGGAGCAGCTATTTATGCAGCATTTTCGCGTCGCTTTTGGGCACATTCTGATGGGTAACGACGCACTGAGCGCAGAAGAATCGCAGTGTGCATCGGAAGCAGATGCCCTGGCGGCGGCGAAGGCACTGACTCACATGTCGGCGCTGGCGAATGACACCCTCACTAAAATGCAAGTGGAAGCAGCTGATGCCAGAGAGCAGATTGAAGCGCTTGGCAAAGGGCTAGAGAGCGGGTTGGAAGCACTGATCGAAGGAGCCGAGAGACTGCCTCATGTGGCCCCCCCTATTTACTGGCTACGATGGGTATTACGCACAGCGCCCATATCTACACTTTCAGAGCTACTGGCGCTGCACGCAAAGGAGTGCCTGAGAGCAGCGCAGATACTCGAAACCACCGTTTATCTGCACCAAAGAGGCTAGACCCATCATTGCTTGACTCACCCTTGATCCGATGCACATTGAGGGTGACGCGTTCATAACTGAGACCGTTTGCCTGATGCAGAACCCGCGTTATACTGCGCGCCCCCTAGGACCATAGCTCAGTTGGTTAGAGCGCTACCTTGACATGGTAGAGGTCGGCGGTTCGAATCCGCCTGGTCCTACCATATTTTTAAGTCGCTGTTTTTAGAGCACTTTATTTTTTCATAATCGTGCGTTTTGGCGTGTTTTTGCGCGTGGACACTACCGCCGAAAGGTAGTGATCGGGTAGTTGCCTTGTAAAGTTAGCGACCAAAGCCCAAGGGGCGAAACTCATGCCAATTTCACCAGGCTTATTGCCGTCTCGGATTTGACCTCTTCAATTACGACGTAAGTATGGGTTTGATCAATCAAAGGGATCATCGCCAGCTTCTCGCCCAAAAACCTTTGATAGTCCTGCATGTCTGAACAGCGGATCTTCAATAGAAAATCAAATCCGCCAGCCACCATGTGGCAGCTTTCGACTTCTGGGAGAGACATCATTTCGCGAGAGAATTCTCGAAGATTGGCCGTGCTGGTATTGGTGAGAAGAACCTGAATGAATGCCATTGTTGAGGCGTTGAGCTTGCGAGCATCAGCGAGCGCAACATAGCCACGGATATAACCCTCCCGTTCCAATCGACGAACACGGTCCAGACAAGGAGTCGGACTAAGACCAACTTTTGATGCGAGTTTCACGTTGGATAGACGACCGTCTTTCTGCAGAAGTTCAAGAATTTTTCGATCAATGCGATCTAGAGACATAGATGACAATCCTTCAGCATTAAATATCGCTATTTCATTTTTTGGAATATTTTAAACTGCTTATTATGCATTTTTGGAGAATAAAACTGCACTATTTGTCGATAATACAGGCTTAAGTGTTTTAAAAAGAGGGCTTGGTCACGATGGAAGAGTTAAGGCATTCCATTCGCGCTCAAACCAGTGGAGACGAGACAACATTAGTTAATGAGCTGTTAAGTCACGACTGCCTGGATCCGGTAAAACAAGCCTCGATTTCCGAGCAAGCGACCTCACTCGTCAACGCTTGTCGTGCATGCAGCCATCAGGCAGGCACCTTGGATGCGTTCCTCCAAGAGTTTGGACTGTCTAACAAGGAAGGTGTCGCGCTCATGTGTCTCGCTGAGGCCCTGCTTCGTGTGCCGGATGAAGCAACGGCTGATCAGCTCATCGCAGAAAAGATCCGCTCGGGAGACTGGGGGTCGCATCAAGGCGCATCCTCATCTCGCTTCGTGAATGCCTCTGTTTGGGGACTCATGCTGACCGGGCGGGTGGTAGCACTTGGAAATGAGACCACCGAAGACACGGGCTCCTGGGTACAAACCCTTACGAGAAAACTGGGAGAACCTGTTGTCCGGCGAGCAATCCTTCAAGCCATGAGAATCATGGGAGGTCAGTATGTGCTGGGGCGCACGATTGAAGAAGCTATCCGTAAGGGTCGCGCAGCCAATAGCCCCGGCACTCGTTTTTCCTTCGATATGCTTGGCGAAGGGGCTCGCACCGCCAGCGACGCGCAACGCTATTTTGATTCCTATGCCGAGGCAATTCGTGTGCTAGCGGATGCCAACGCCGAGGGCGACATCACTCTAGCGGACGGCATATCCATCAAACTCTCTGCGCTTCATCCACGTTATGCCTTCAGCCAGTATGACCGTGTCATTGGAGAGCTACTGCCTCGGGTTAAGCAACTGGCCACGATGGCAAAAGCAGGCGGTCTCAGTTTAACCATTGATGCTGAAGAGTCAGAGCGGCTGGATGTTTCCCTTGATCTTTTTGACGCTCTGGCTCGAGACACTGATCTCTCTGATTGGGATGGTTTGGGATTTGTACTACAGGCCTATCAGAAACGAGCGGTAGCCACATGCAACTGGCTTATCGCTCTGGCGAGGGCAACCGATCGGCGTTTGATGGTTCGGCTGGTAAAGGGCGCTTACTGGGACAGGGAGATCAAGCATGCACAGGAATTGGGACTGCCCAATTACCCGGTATTTACTCGAAAGTGCAACACCGACCTTTCCTACCAAGTTTGCGCGGCAAAGCTATTGAGCGCGCCTGGTGCCGTATTTCCACAGTTCGCAACCCATAACGCGCATACCGTCTCAATGATCAAGGCGCTAGCCCAAGACAATAGCGAATTTGAATTCCAGCGCTTACACGGTATGGGTCAATTGCTTTACGGGCAGCTGTCGAAGTCTGACGCAAGTACGCCAATCCGTGTTTATGCACCCGTCGGTAATCACAAGGACCTGCTTCCCTACCTCGTCAGGCGATTACTAGAAAATGGTGCCAATAGCTCCTTTGTGAACCGATTTCTGGATGCGAGCGTGCCGACGAGCGAACTGAACCGGGATCCAATCCAACAGGTATTAGCCGTGTCCCAGCGCCGGCACCCAAAGATTCCGCTGCCGAGACAGTTATATGCCCAGGAGTCCGCGCCCTGGCTTAATGCGATCGGGTTCGATTTAAACGATGCCTCCTTAGTAGCAGAACTCCTACCGAGGCTGACCTCACCGTCGACGAGATTGGCAGCGAGACCGATTGTCGGTGGCCAGTCTGTCACGAGCGAACTGAGCCCCGTTATCAATCCCGCGTCCGGCAAGACTGTCGGTTTCGTTGCCTCAGCCGGCCAAGAAGAGCAGGACAAAGCAATCGAACTAGCAGTATCAGCCCAGCCTGATTGGGATCTGCGCGGCGCTCGTCATCGGGCCGAGTGCCTGGAGCGTGCAGCTGAGCTCTTGGAGGCGCAAATACCGGAACTGATGGGAGTCATCGTATCCGAGGCAGGCCGAACCCTCGAGGACGCGCTCTCTGAAGTACGCGAAGCGATAGATTTCTGCCGCTACTACGCGCAACAAGCAAGAGAGAAATTTAGCAACCCAATAAGACTTCCAGGTCCGACCGGAGAAGTTAACGCGCTTAGTCTCCACGGAAGAGGCGCCTTTCTCTGTATTAGTCCTTGGAACTTCCCCCTAGCTATTTTCGTGGGACAGGTAAGTGCCGCCCTGGTTGCCGGTAATGCGGTCTTAGCAAAACCTGCAGAACAAACACCCCTGATTGCTTTCGAGGCAGTCAAACTATTGCATGAGGCCGGAATCCCCGAGGACATCCTGCATCTTCTCCCCGGCGGCAAAAGCGTAGGGGCTGCCCTGGTGGCTGATAACCGTATTGCAGGCGTGGCGTTTACAGGCAGCACAGAAACCGCAAAGCGCATCAATCGGCAGCTCGCTGCCCGCGATGGAGCCATCATTCCACTCATCGCTGAAACCGGCGGCCTAAACGTGATGCTCGTGGATGCAACGGCGCTGCCTGAGCAAGTTGTCGATGACGTTATCGTTTCGGCGTTTCAAAGCGCGGGGCAGCGCTGCAGTGCCCTGCGCGTACTTTATCTACAGGAGGACATCGCCGACGCAGTGATCGACATGCTACGCGGAGCAACGCTGGAGTTAAGGGTTGGCGATCCAATGGAACTCCGAACCGATGTTGGACCTGTCATTGACCCTCAGGCCAAGCAGCTCATCCAAGAGCACACAAACAGAATGCGCCGGGAGGGGCGGCTTTTATCGGAGGCCTCGCTCGATCCCAACTTAACCAACGGTCATTTTGTTGCGCCGCAAATCTACGAAATAGATCGCCTCTGTCAGTTAGAACGCGAAGTCTTCGGACCCATCTTGCATGTAATTCGCTACAAGAAATCAGAGCTACGCGATGTGCTAGCCGATATCAGGGCGTCAGGCTATGGACTCACCTTGGGCATTCATAGCCGGATAGACGGCTTTGCCCAAACGGTATTCGAAAATACCCGGGTGGGTAATACCTATATCAATCGCAATACTGTGGGCGCTGTCGTTGGAGTGAACCCGTTCGGAGGCCAAGGGCTATCAGGCACCGGTCCAAAAGCTGGAGGGCCTCACTATTTGCATCGATTTGTTTCGGAGCGAACGCGCACAGACAATGTGGTGGCCAAAGGCGGTAATACGGATCTATTTACGCTCTCGGAAGGTTAGGTTTGGTAGATTCTTGCACACCCTTCTATCAGTAAGTCTCAGTTCGCTTCTTCTCTGGTGAGAGGAGGAATTGCAGACACGGCCGACTATTCCGCTGTGACCTTCTTCAGATAGCGATCGAACCAATCGATAGTCCGCTTCAATGCGTCAATCTGGTTTTCTCGCTTTTGCCAACCGTGTCCTTCCTCGACGTATATCGTAGAGTCGACAATCTTGCCGGCCTTTTGCAAATACTCGACCACTTGCTCGGCCTCATAGGCGGGTACGCGAAGGTCGTTCTCACCGTGCAGCACAAGCAGCGGGGCCTTCACCTGGTCAAGATAAGTCAGCGGGCTGGTTCGATCATAGACTTCGGGATGTGTCTCAGGCGATCCCAGCAGCCCGCGCTGATATTCGCGTAGGGCCGGCGAGCCTCGTTCCCACATGCTGCGCCAGTTGACGATACCGTACAGCTCGACCGATGCTGCCCAGAAATCGGGCATACGTCCAACTGCGATAAGGCTCATGTAGCCGCCATAGGACCCACCGGTTATCCCGACCCTCTTCAAGTCGCCATAACCAGACTCGGCAACAAATTTTGCAGCCCATGCCTCGTCTTCCAGGTCCCGTCCCCCCAGATCGTAGGTGTTGGACTCCATGAAGGCGCGGCCATATCCGGTCGATCCGCGAACATTTGGGGCGATCACGATGTAGCCACGCGACGCGAGCGCAACTGCCGTCGCATCGAATGTATCGAAGGTCTGGCCGGTCGGTCCGCCGTGAGCGATGACAATGATTGGAGCGCTGCCATCCCGCTTGAGATTGTAGGGCATCCACAGGATCGCGCTGATAACGGTGCCGTCGGCGCTCTTGTAGCTGACGGTCTGGCTCGTCGGCAGATTGGCCTCGTTCACGCTGGCAAGGCCAAGCCGGGTTATCCGCCGATTCACTCCGGTTGCGAGTTCGTGTGTCCAGTAATCGAATGGGACGCTGGCCGAGGAATGCGGGAAAAGAATGTATTTTCCGTCAGGAGAGAATTGCGGTAAGTCGCCCCAGTATGAAGTGGTCATGCCTCTGGGAACTTTTAGTGCGCGTGCCTTTCCCGATTCGATATCGTAGGCCAGTATTTCAAAACTGCCATCGACATTGTTGATCACCAGCACGGTCTTGCCGTCAGGCGAGATCTGACCGGCCGCTTGCGGCCATTCGCTTGAGACCATAAGGCGGCGCTGGCCGGTCTTCAAATCGACGAGCATGGCTTGGTCGACGCCATCAGGCGCCTCACTTGTCACCGACAGGAATCGATTGTCACTCGAAAACCCGACTGCCTTGTCCGACTTGCCCTCGCCAGACGCAATCCGGGTCATCTCACCGGTCGCCACATCGATCATCCAGATCGAACTGCTCAAAAGATCGCCGCGATTACCGATCAGCTTCTTGCCGTCGGCGGTAAAGCCGACCGGCGACCAGTAGATGCCGGGGTCTTTGTCGCGGGTAAGTTGCCGGACCTCGCGCGTTGCAAGATCTAACAGCGCGAGGTCGAAAGTGGGTGAAGCGGCTTCGCGGCGCACGAATGCGAGCTGCTTGCTGTTAGGTGAAAAGACATACATACCGGCTTCGGAAACATCATCGGTCGATGTCAGATTGACCGGCTCACCACCACTGTCCGGCATCGCAAATATGTCAAACAGCTCGTTGCCACCGACATCAGATGCGTAAAGGATAGCCCTCCCATCAGGCGACACCGCCGGATAGAATGCCCTGTTTTCTGACTGATGCAGCTGCTGCGGAAACCCGCCTGCATGCGGGAACCGCCACAAATTCATACGCCCCGTCAGATCGGACGAAAACACAACGTCATTCCCGTCCGGCGTCCAGGTAGCAAACCAGCTGGTTCGCAGCGAGAGTACATCCTCGACCGAAATCGGCTTGGCATCTGGGTTGTGGCCCGAGACAAGGCTGCCAGGATCGGTCAGTTCCCGCTCGGGGACTCCAGTCAATACCGCAACGCCCGGCCGGTTCGGGTCAAGCGGGGCCTCCTGTGCGAGAAGGGGTGAGCAGAGAAACCCCAGGGCCGCGATGGTCGCGATGAGATGCCGAAAAAAAACTACGCTAAACATTTCCTATCCTTTCCTTATACATCGAAATCTGCCGACCAGCTAATTCGCAGGCGTGCGGGGATCGAACCCGTCCATCAACTTCTGGAGGAGGTAGACGGTCTGGAGCGCCGAATTGAAGGCTCGGCCCTCGTCATTTACCGCCATGCCGTGCCCCCCTTCGCGCGCCTCGTAGAACAGCGCCGGGTGCCCTTGGGCCATAAGCCGTGCGGCCATCTTGCGCGCATGACCAGGATGGACGCGGTCATCGCGCGTGGACGTCATCAGCAGCATTTCCGGATAGTCACCGTCGGGCTCGATATTCTGGTACGGCGAATAGCGCAGCAGCGGCTCGGCCTCGGTGGGTATCTCGGGATTACCGTACTCCGGCATCCAGCTCGCGCCGGCCAGCAGCTTGTGGAACCGCGCCATGTCTAGCAGCGGGACAAGCGAGATCGAAGCGCCGAAGAGATCCGGTCGCTGGGTCGCGAGTACGCCCGCGGTCAACCCTCCGTTCGAGCCACCGACGAATCCGATCCGTCCCGCCCGCGACAGGCCGCGCGCAATCAGATCCTCGGCCACCGCAGCGAAGTCGTCATAGGCGATCTGGCGCGTGGCACCACGCGCGGCGTTGTGCCAGGCCGGGCCGTATTCGCCTCCGCCGCGGACGTTTGGAAGGACGAAGCGCCCGCCGCGTTCGAGCCAGATCTGATGCATAGGCCCGATGTATGGGACTTCGAAGCTGGGTAGCATGGGAATGCCGAACCCGCCATACCCGTACATCAGCGTTGGAGCGGCAGCATCCCACCCGCCTTTTTTGCCGACAACGAAATAGGGAACACTGGCCCCATCCTGAGTTTCGACGAAGAACTGCTTGGTTTCGAAACCCTCAAGGTCAACCGCAGCCTCGGCCTCCTGCACCTTGGCGAGTTTACCCGCCTGAGAGAGCGCGAACATCGTCGGTACCGTGGTGAAATTCTCGAATTTGAGGAGCGCGCTGTCTTCCGAGGGATCCATGCTTGTCAGCAGCGTCAGCGTGCCGCCCTGCCGACCAGCGGGAACATTCACGTTATCGACCTGCCATTGACCATCCGCACCGCGCCGTGCGCGTTTCAGCGTCGAAACGACATTGTCCAGCACGACAAGGTATGCACTGGTATCGAGGATCGCCGGTGGGCTACCCAGCGGAAGCGCTTCGCTCGCATCGGGCGTGAAAACCGTGCGATAGGTGTCCCCATCCACATTACCCGCGAGGATCCTGGGAAGGTTTGCCGCGATGATGGAGCCTGCACTGAACACTTTGCCGCCAACATCGAAATCCGTGTCCAGCCGTAACAGCAGTTCATTGCCGATTCCGGTCAGACCCATAAAGGACGCCATGAGATCCACCGGAAGGGGTAGGGTCTCGGGCGGCTGGCCGGACGCGACGCGCAGAACGGTCAGATCCGTAAAGCTTCGGGCTGCCAATACCAGAAGCTCGCGTTGCGTATTGGTCTGAGCCAGGAAGGGCGCGAGTAGGAGATGATCGGAGGGAATGCTGTGCAGCACTTCCGCCTCGGAGACCCCGGTGCCGCGATGCCATTGTCGCAGAATGCGCGGATAGCCCGAAGTGGTTGCCTCGTCGGGTTCGAGCACGATGGAGATGGCCAGCGTATTCTCATCGACCCAGGCGATCATCTGTCGGGCAAGCGGTGTCCGGAACCCGTCCGGAACAAATTTCTTGGCCGCAAGATCGAATTCGCGCATGCTCACGGCATCGCTCCCGCCATCGGACAACGGGATGAGCGCTTTCGCGCCGTCCGGCGAAAACCGGATCATCGGCGCATATACATACCAGTTATGGCCTTCGGCTTCGGCCAAGGCGTCTATGTCGACAAGTGTCTCCCAGGCGGCCTCCCCAGCACCGAACGAAGCCGGTTTGGTGCGCTGGAGGAGGCCTCTTGGATGGTCGGGCCCCTGAGCGATCCGATAGACGAAGCCATCTGCCTGCGTGAGCGTGTACATCTCCGGAAGGCGGCCTTCGCTCTGATAGCTCGCCAAGTAATCGGCCTTGAGCTGGTCGAAACGCGGGTCCGCCGCCAGTCGGGCAGCCGTGCGTTCGGACTGTTCTTCGGTCCAGGCAAGCGCACGGTCCCCCTCGATCTCTTCCAGCCACAGATACGGATCTGCGGCATCAGATGCTACGACAGAAAACGAATAGGTGATGCCTACTAGCACACTTGCTCGGATTCTATTTCGGATGGTCATAATATTTGGCAGCACAATGCCCCTCGATCTGAAGTCTTGAAAATTTTCAAGAACTACCCAGGCACCCAATTCAAACTATCTATACAACTGTACGATTGCGATTTATCGTTTTAATTTTTAGAAAAAAGTTATAAAGATGCTCCATTACAGCAAATCGCAATGGAGCATCTGTTTAGGTTTTGTGTGGATTAGTAAGTCAGTTTGAGATTCAGGCCTACTGTGCGAGGCCGCAGAAAGATTTGTTCACCGGAAGCGCCTGCTGTAACGGCACCGTCATCATTCAGCAGGTTATCTGCAAACAGGAAAAGGCCCCAATGCTCTCCTTCAACACCAATGCGAGCATCAACCTGAGTGAGGTCATCAGCAGGGAGCCATGTGGGAAATGCCGGGTTACTCTGGGCGGTACGATATTGCGCACCTAAGCGGGCAAAACCATTCCAGCCGTTGTTCAAGCCCCAACGATATTGGGCCGAGGCGTTGAAACTGCGATCAGATGTGCCTTCAATCTCATCACCGGCCATTATCGGAGTACCAGGGATATCGGCGGTCACAGTTGCATCCAGGAAGTTACCACCGGCTTGCAAAGTAAGTCCGTCAAACGGCGCATAAAGAACATGGAATTCAATACCCCATGTTTCGGTGCCTTCTGAATTAGCGAGGCCATTAAACGGGGTACCTGGAAGCGTCGCTCGAACTACACGGTCTTTCCAGTCAAGGAAGTAAACAGCACCTTCAACTACCATTTGCCCACCCAGCAGAGTGCCTTTGGCTCCAAGCTCATAGCTCCACAGTGAGTCCTCCGACAAAGCGGAAGGTAGTTCGATACCTAAGGGTTCTGCGATAGCAAGAGATGCCGCTGGCTGCAATTGACCACTGCGAAACCCTTTCCCGGCAGAGGCATAGACCATCCAGCCCTCATTAGGTCGGTAGCTCAGGTTGACGCGCGGGTTAACGCTGCTGAATTTCTCATCTAGCTCAGTATCGGGAACACCAACAACACCACTGGCAGAAACGGCCTGCAAGTCATCTTCAAAGTAGCGAATACCCAATGACAAATCTAACTGATCAGTAAACGACCAGGTGCCATCTACAAAGGCCGCAGAGGCGTCCGTCTCCTGTTTATCATCAGCATAAAAACCAAACAGGGGAAAATCGAACACGTCTTGCCGTTCGGCAGTGCGGTGGTAAAGGCCAGCCGTCCATTGCAAGGAGCCTTCGTTATCACTGCTGAAGCGCAATTCATGAGTATCAATTTCAATATTAATGGTAAAATCAAGCTGCCCACCGAAGAGAAGGCCCGACTGGGCCAGCAGAAAATCCGTGGTACCGTACGCATAACGTAATGTACCAACGCCATCAAAGTCGTAACTTCCTGTAAACGTGTATTGATCGTAAGTAGATTCAGCAGCGAGTCCCCCAGGAGATGTTGTAAGGGCGTCAGTACCTCTGGGCTCACGATCTGCCTCATTCTCATAACTCCAACCGGAGATAGTCAGATCTAAATTATCACTGGGTGTGATACGCAATTTCCCACGGTAACTGCTAATTTCCGTCTCATTTACGTCTTCTTCTCCGCCATCCAACTCATCAAACCAACCACCCAGATCTTCTTCAACAGCCGTTAAGCGCAACGCTATTACGTCCTCAACAATGGGGGCGTTAATCATGGCCTTGATGCCCTTGTTATCATCACCGTCCTGAACGGACGAGGCGGTGAAGTCGGCGGCGGCCTGAAACTCACTCATATTTGGATCTCTGGTCAAGATCCGAATAGTTCCACCCATGGAGCCTTCACCATAGAGCGTACCTTGCGGCCCACGCAGCACTTCTACACGATCAATATCCCAGGCACGCACATCCGGGTTCAGTGGTACCGTGACACCGGTAAAGGGTAATTCGTCCAAATAATAACCGATGGCATTACCTCCCAGATCCGTGGAAACGCCCCGAATTGCTATTTGTGAAATACCTATGCCCCAATCGTTTACGTTGACACCAGGAGCAGTTTCCAGAAAATCCGTTAAGTTTGCTGCGCCAATATCATCGATAAAATTCCCCGTAAAAGCAGAAATGGCGATAGGTACATCCAAGACATTCTGCTCGCCACGCTTCATTGCCGTCACCAAGATCTCTTCCAGAGCTTGATTCTTTTCAGCACCCGATGCCCCGACTGTGCTCCCTGAATCCTGAGCACCAGCCCCCGCGGTGAAAAAAACTGCAATCGCTGCCAAAAACCCTGTCTTCTTGCTGATCATTTGTTCTTCCCTAGTAACCGGCGCTTCCACCAGCGCAATATTGATGTGGCCATCACTGCTGAACGTTGGCTTGAGTCCGGTCCCGTCAAGGAGTAATTGAATCGCCTCATTCGGGTGGTACGAACCAACTAACCGATTTGTTGTCTGGTCACGCGCAAGTTCGAACGTGAAGATCAACGTGATATCGGCCTGTTCAGCAAACGTGATGAGCGATACGTCTGCTTGCTGCTGAGGAATGTCGAAATATTTCGCTTCTTGTCTGTCTGAATCAGCCGCATCCGCTACCGATGGTCCAATCAACAGCAGGCATGAAATAGCCAACAAGAGAGCGACGCCTAGGCAAGCCCCAACCTGGCGCAAAAAAGACGCCTGTTCTTTAGACAAAACAAAACCCCTTTTCCCCCATACCGGCTTTTGGTCCAAAGCCTTGGCGATGAACTTTTTTCGGTTTGGGGTCAAGAATCTGTGCTCTCCTCCGCGACTCCGAGGAGGATTCGATGCTCACCTTGCCGCTCGTAAGCAATATTGAAATGGTTTCTCAGTGCTGCCAGCAATCCCTCAACGTCGCCCGCTTTGAAGAGGCCCGCCACCCGCACTTCCCTCGTCTCCTCATCGAGAAATACAAATTCAACCGCCGTGTATCGCCCGACTTCATAAACTGCATCCTCAAGTGATTCACCACGGAAGATCAGATTCCCCTCTCGCCAGGACAGCTTTACGGCGATCTCGTCTCTTTCAATTAGCTCTGGTTTGATGGAATCGGTGTTTTGATCGTTGGCTGAAAGCAATACTGCTTCACCAGCGCCAACTATTGTCGAGGGCTGTGACAGAATTTGAGGTGTTTCCGCCGAGGTTTGCTCATCACTAGCATCGAGAACACCGACCATAACGACGCCGTCTGTTACCACCAGTTCTATGCTTTGATCCTCGGTGATTTCGACATTGAATTCTGTGCCGACCGCTCTAACCACCTTATTGCCAACGGCAACACTCAAAGGTCTGTCTGAATCGTGGGCGACCTTAACGTGTATTTCGCCGCGATCAAGCATGAGCAAACGTTCGCTTGCTGTGTAACTGACTCGAACTCGACTGTTCGTATTCAGGGTAATGGTAGAACCGTCTGATAGCTGATGGGTTGCGTGTTCACCAATCACAGTATGATAAGAGCGGCTATCTGTAACAGGCGTAAATTTCTGGATCGCGATGTCCTGCATTTGAACAGCGGCAAACAGAAAAATCCCCCCGACCACACTTGCAGCTAAACCGGATAGCACTCGATTCGAAGGGTAGCGCCGCGCCGGCTGTGATTCGGGGAAGAGATCTGACAAGCGGCTAAGCACCTCCATGTTGTCCCAGAGTTCGGCAAGTTCGATAAATAGCTGGTAATTGGCCCTGCTGAGTGACAGCCAGCCAGCCAGCTCCCGCTCTTCTTCCTCCGTAAGACCGCGTTCGATGGCGGCAATCCAATCGGCGGCCTCTTGAAGTTTACGGTCCTTGCTGAAGAGGAGCTCTCTGATATTGCTCATGCGTGACCTCCACGCTGTTCGTCCAGAGCGGACAAATGACTGCGACAGAGGGTAAGACCTTTCGATATGTGCTTTTCCACTGTCTTTTCGCTGATCTGTAATTTTTGGGCAATCTCGCTGTAGGAGTACCCGTAGACTTTCTTAAGGACAAATGCGCGACGACACTGAAGCGGAAGACTCCTCACAGCATCGCAAAAAAACGCAAATTCTTCGAGGCTGCAAACCCTGTCGAGCGTGTCGCTGCCGGGATTGCGCCAAGCCTCAGCGTGTCCATCGCCTATTGCCTCAAGGCTCTCTGAGAGTCGAGTTTCTGCCTTATTTGCGTGGTTCAGCGCAATATTCATAGCAGTGCGATACATAAATGATCGAGGTGATCGGATTTCGTCTGTCACATTTGATTGGCATACGCGAACGTAGGTTTCTTGAACGATATCCTCTACCTCGCTTGGAGGCACGATTCGGCGAACCATCCCCGCCAGTCCGCTGCTGATAGAGAGAAACACACTCGTTAGCTTGTCATCGATGTTTGGCAAAGCTCAGACCTTTACACCAAGAGAACGCAATTGGACTTTATTAAAGACAAATCAGAACAAATTTTCCCCCACTCCTACATACGGATTTTCGACAACCTTCTGGCTGTAACCGCAGGCCGAGTTCCAATCAGAGCGCCATCAATCCGATTTGTGCCCTGCGAGTGGTTGATTTCATAATCACTTACCACTAATTTTGAGGAGTCCACGCGTGTCTTGGTGCGGCCAAGCGGCCTTGACATGGTAGAGGTCGGCGGTTCGAATCCGCCTGGTCCTACCAAAATCAAAAACCCGCCTTGAGGTGGGTTTTTTGGTTTTGGAGGGTTAGGTTTTGGTGAGAGCCGCTCGGTTCGACAAACGCGACCATAGGAGCGTTTGGTCCGCCGCAGCAAAGCGAAGGCGCCCGCAGGGTTCAATCGCCAAAGGCAATGGCGATTGAAGACCATCCTACCGGCTCTACCAAATATCGATAAAGTGTCTGCGGCACAAGGACTTACACAGATCATAAACTTTTTCACCTGCGACTGCAGTATAGAGAACAGGAGACTGAGCATGCGATCTCTTGCATCAAAAATTGACGCGAACTCTGTGGCGAGTGCCCAAGTTGGCGGCTACACCCCTAATCAAAACCTCACCTTTGCCAAGCTCGTGCGCGATTATTGCCTGTGTGCGAAACCTAATGAGCCCCGTGATTACAGACTCCAAAAATGGCTGGAATGGCTTGGTGACTCTATTGCCTGGGACATCACCGAAGAGCAGATTGATGGCCTTTTAGAGGCACTATAAAATGCGGGAATGGCTAACTCCACGCGAAACCGAGAGTTAGGCGATCACCATAGGGGGAATCTTTCCTACCGGATTGATCTTGAGGTATTCAGAATCCTCGGAGAAAGGCATCTGCGTTACTGTTTCATAGGGGATATCTTTGAGGTCTAGTGCAATAAACACTTTGTGCACAGGTCGACCGTCCTCCTCAATGCGGGAGCGAATCGGGCGACACCGCCGGTAGCCACATCATAAAGTGCACGTCGGCTATTTCATCACGAAGCTTCTTAGCCTCTTGAAACTCCGACGAGTTTAAAAATTTGGTGAGCCCCTCAAGGGAGTCGTAGCGCTCAATAAAATAACGTCCACCAGTCGATATGCTCCCTTGAATCATATTCGGTACTGAATAAGCCAGCGGCATATATCCGCCGACTTGGGCCGCCAGTGGTCCTGCGATTGCCTGATAATCCGGCAATCGCTCGTAGTCATTTACAGTAACAGAACCGATTAAATATACCGGCTCTGCTTCCTCCACTGCCAATCGCCTTTCGCCAGTTGCCATTTGCGTTAACCATGAACTCATCACAGCGACAGCGAGTAGGCTAAGCAGATAGGAAATCTTCTGTTTTAGTTTCATGGGGCTATCCACTCCTGTAGATAAGACCCAAGGAGTCGCGTTTCACGGGGATCAATCGTCAAACTCAGGAACCTCAAAGCTCATCTCACCAGTATCGAGGGGCACTCTACCAGTCTTATCGAATATGCCAGAGAGCATAACATTCGCTATATCAACGCCGTTACTATCTACCGTAACTAACGTGATATGGTCCTCAGAGCGCCCCAGCGCAGGAAACTGGGCACCACCCGTAGTTGCTAGCTGAATATAGTCCATACCATATCGCTGCTCGTAATCGTACGCATGGACATGACCATTAAATACAGTATACGGGCGCCCCATGAGTGCCCGCTCTATATTGGCAAACGCGCTATTGGTTGTGGTTTTCCATGCTGGCTTGTGGACAAACAAAAACGTCCAGCGAACGTCTCCATTGCGTTGTATCGCCTCCACCACATATTCCGATTGTTTTTTACTGATAAAGCCTGTGGTGCGCTCAGGCATCATCCAATATTTGGTCTGGCGAAACGCTTCCGCTCCGTCTTTACTGAGGATATCCATCGCCGCATTCCGGGCGGCCAAAATCTCCGCCTGCCGCTCTGCCGTGTTGTCCTCGGTATCTAGGACGATAAACAGTGAATTTTTGTAGACAAAATAATAGTACGTGGGGCCATTACGCAATGCCCAGACCGCGCGCAAAGCATCACCCGTAAGATCATGATTTCCGCCCACATAAAACACAGGGGCCTTCGCGTTTGAGGCCCGATTGTCGAACGACTCCCACTGTTGAGTGAGCTGCTCTACATCGGCTGCACCTCCTTCAATTAGGTCTCCCACGTTGATAATAAATTCCGGGCGCAGCAAATTGAGTTGAACAATGGCGGCATCAAAAACGCTCGACCGCTCACCACCTGTCAGATCCGCAAATACCGCAAAGGTAAACTTGCCTTCCTCCGAATCGAAGTTTTCATGCTTCCAAGGCAATGCGTCGCCATCAACACTGCTGGAAAACTGAGTGCTTAGCCCATCATAAATACCGGCTGAACAGGCTGCGACGAACGCTGAAAAGGCAATTAGGAACAAGAGTCTGTTCTTCGTTTCAGCAGTATTTTGACTCATAAAGGCTCTACCTCGATCAGGCCAGTAGTCTTCGAAGCGTGTACGGAACGCCAGCCTTAATTAAGCGTTTTACCGAGAATGAGCTCCGTGCTTTGTCGAAGGTCTTGCGTGGTAAGACAATCCACTTAACACACTTTCTAAATTGGATTTTGAAGTATTAATTCCCGGTAAAGGTTGGCTCGCGCCTCTCTGCAAAGGCGGTCAGGGCCTCCACGCAATCCTCACTGACCTGCATGCACTGTTTCTCACGCAACAAGCCATAATCGAGGGTCGCATCCACTGCTTGGCGCAACAGGCAATTAAGCGTTTGCTTGGTGCCCTCAATCGCCATGCGGGGCCCTGTAGCAAGCCGGTGCGCCTTTTCGTGAGCCACCGCCATCAAATCATCAGCGGGCACTACATGACGAATCAGCCCAAGCTCCTTGGCCTCTGCAGCGGTGAGCCGATCCCCGGTCATCAAAAACTCTTTGGCGTTATGCATGCCTACCAAAAGTGGCCAAATTGCCGCACCGCCATCACCAGCCACGTAACCCGCGATCACGTGGGTGTCGGCAAATACCGCCTGCTCAGACGCCACCACAATATCAGCTAAGAGTGCGAGGGTAGAACCCAGACCCATGGCATAACCGTTTACTGCTGCAATAATTGGCTGGGGCACCTCAAGGATATCGAGGATGATCTTTCTGCCCTCCTCCACCATGGCGTCGGTCTGCTCCCGGTTCATCGATAGCCCGTGCTTTAAATCGCCACCCGCGCAGAACGCTTTGCCAGCGCCGGTCAACACTACTGCCCGCGTGGCTTTATCCCGCGCAATGTCAGCAAACACCCATGAGAGTTCACGGTGGAGCATTTCATCTGTTGCGTTGAGCGCCTCAGGGCGATTTAAGGTAACAGTCAAAACGCCGTCTGCGCTTCGCTCAAACGTGATGTATTGATATTCGTCATAGGGTGTCATGGGGGGTCTCCAAAGAATTGCCATTCACTTTTTCAGAGCTCAACCACTCATCAGCGATCTGATCAGCTACCCGATGCGTCGGCTGATGCCGCTGCTCACTTTCTTTCAGGATATGAAGCAGTGTCGCATAGATTTCCTCGGCTCCCAGCATCAAGTCAGCTGGCGCTGCCAGTGGGTTTTCCCGCTGAATACGAACGTATATCGCCCCGCCGGCATTCACCACATAATCGGGCGCATACAGAATCCCCCTCTTATACAGCGCATCGCCATCCGCCTCGGTAAGCAGCTGATTGTTAGCGGCGCCACAGACGATCTTGCTATTGAGTCGCGGAATAGTGCTGGCATTAAGCACTGCACCCAAGGCGCAGGGTGCGAAAATGTCCGCCTCGCTGGCATAGATCGCATCTTCGGGCACTGCCACAGCACCTAACTCATCCTCTGCGCGCTGACAGGCCGCACTGTCGATATCGGTCACAATCAAACGGCCACCCGCTGAGTAGACCGCTTTAGCCAGCTCATAACCCACGCTTCCCATGCCTTGGATCGCCACCGTTACATCATCAAACTGAGCGGATCCATTGACCCGCTCAAGACACGCCTGCATTGCACTAAATACGCCATGCGCCGTTACCGGGGCACTGGGCCCCAGCGACTCCGAGGCGCCAAGAATGTATTGAGTCTCACCGGCCAAAATCTGCAGGTCCTCAAAGGAAATGTTGACGTCGTTACCGGTGAGAAACGCCCCCCCCAAACGCTCCACAAACCGCGCGTAAGCCCGCAACATGACCTCGGTCTTGTGCTCCGGCGCGGCCATAATCACTGCCTTGGCGCCGCCTGTGCCCGAGCGTGCGAGAGTGCACTTACGAGTCATACCTTTTGCCAGTCTGATGGCATCCTCTAGCGCGGCCACCTCACTCGGGTAAGCCATCAGTCGCGTGCCACCGGCGGCCGGCCCGAAGGTTGAATCGTGAATCACAATTATGGCCTTCAGGCCAACCGATGGATCGGAGCAAAAAATGATCTGCTCAACGTCATGCTGCTCGGCCAGTTCAAGGATCATGAGGGCCAGTCTCTGTGGGCGCTTTGAGAAACACTCATCAGGGTTGCGGTGACAGGGCGTTTTTCACAATCACACCGTCTTTCATGATCAAATGGAGATTGGCATCGGGCTCTCCCAACACCGAAATATCCCGCGTGGGGTCGCCTTTCACCAGTAACAGATCGGCATAGGCTCCCGGTTTAATCACTCCCAGCGGGCCTTCGCGATAGGGATGTCTCTCGCCAGAGAGCGCGAACAAGCGAGCATTACCCGACGTGGCCTGCCGTAAGATGTCAATATCAGTAAAAAATTCCCGGCGCGCGGCAAATTCCTGACTCTGATTTTCCTGCAGCCTTGCAGGACCAAATGTGTCCGTGCCCCAGGCCACATCGACGCCAATGTCACTGGCCAGTTCCATTACCCGCTTCGAGTCCTCATTCACTTTCGCCATCTTGATGCCATTAGGCGTGCCTGCGATACCGAGTTGTTCCGGAGTCAACGCTGTTAAAAACACCTGCGGAGAGAGCCACACACCCTCGGCGGCCATTCGCTGCAGGGTTCTCTCGGTGAGAAACGGTCCGTGTTCGACACTCTTGGCGCCCGCATCAATCGCTCGATTTACCGCATCATCAGTGAAGGCGTGTACGCTGACGTAAGTCCCCCAATTAGTGGCCTCAGCGACGATTGCTCGCAATTCATCGAGGGAGTACTGACTCGCATCGAGGGGGTCATAAGGGCTGGAGACACCGCCTCCTACCATCACCTTGATCTGGCTCGCGCCTGTTCTCAGTGCCAGCCGCGCAGCCTTGGTGACCTCGGGCACACCGTCCGCCAAATTAGACCAGCCAAACAACTCCTGCTTGCTAGGCGCACCGGAAAAAGCACCTCCAAGGTACTGATCGGTAATCTCGAAATCACCGTGCCCAGAGGTCTGACTGATGACCGGTCCTGAGCCAAGAATTCTCGGGCCCGGTACGACACCCTCATCAATCGCTTTTTTGAGCCCTGACACCGGTCCACCCAGATCCCTCACCGTCGTGAACCCGCGCATTAGCATTTCTTCTGCCATGGCGGCGGCTACCGCGCCGTTAAACCCCCAGTGGTTTTTAAAAATTGCGATCTCGGGTCGGTCGATAATAGTGAGGTGAACGTGTGCGTCCATTAGCCCCGGGACGAGTGTGTAGCCGCTGCCATCGATGACAGTGGCGCCATCGACCTCAAGGTCTTTGCCCACGGCCGTGATCAGATTGCCGTCAACCAATACCTCGTGGTCAAGCAGTAGCTCACTCGATTCACCATCAAACACCGCAGTGTTTTGGATGAGGGTTCGCTGCTCATCGTTTGCGACAGCGATACCAGCGACGCCTAAAGTCACCATCAGTAAGGCGCATGCGATGAAGGTTTTCAAGCTCCCCCTTGACCGCTGTGGTGACACTGCCCGCTTTTCAACCTTTCTGCCATAGTGTCTCGCATCACAAATTTCTGGATCTTGCCCGTCACCGTCATCGGATACTCATTAACAAAATCGATGTGCCGTGGAATCTTGAAGTGGGTAATTTTGTCTTGGCAAAATGCCTTCACGTCATCGGCAGATAGTTCGTGACCTAAATTAAGCTGAATCCAGGCACACACTTCTTCACCCATTTTTTCGTCTGGAACGCCGAAAACCTGAACTTCGGATATGGCGGGATGCTGATACAAAAATTCCTCGATCTCCCTCGGGTAGATATTCTCCCCACCCCGAATAATCATGTCTTTGATGCGGCCAACAATCTGCACATAGCCATCGCCGTCCATGACCGCCAGATCACCCGAGTGCAACCAACCGCCCGCATCAATAGTCTCGGCGGTGCGCTCGGGATCATTCCAGTAACCCTGCATCACAGAGTAGCCACGGGTGCAGATCTCACCTTTTTCACCGATGGGTACTACGCGCCCCGATTCGTCAATAACCTTGATCTCTACCCACGGCACCGCTCGACCTACCGTTTCTGTGCGCCGCTGTAGTGAGTCATCGGGAAGCGTCATATTGTTGATAGGACTGACTTCGGTTTGCCCGTATCCAATCAAAATATCCTTCATGTGCATCTCTGAAATCAGCCGCCGCATCACCTCAACCGGGCACGGCGCGCCCGCCATGATGCCCGTGCGCAGAGTGGACATATCAAATGAGGAGAAATCCGGATGGTCCAGCTCCATGATGAACATGGTCGGCACCCCGTGAAGCGCCGTGCAGCGCTCGTCTTGAACTGTCTTTAATGTATCGAGTGGATCGAAGGCCTCGCCCGGAAACACCATCGTAGCGCCATGCGCAACGCAAGCCAGCACTGACAGAACCATGCCAAAACAATGATAGAGGGGCACAGGTATGCAGAGCCGATCCTCAGGGCTCAGTGCCATTGCCGCCCCCGTGAGGTAACCGTTATTGAGAATATTGCAATGGGACAGCGTCGCGCCCTTGGGGTTACCCGTAGTGCCGCTGGTAAATTGGATATTAATGGCATCATCGGGTAGCAATTCCGCGGCTAACTCCGCAAGACGCGCGTGATGCTCGGCGGCCCCCATTGCACAGACGTCATCGAAGTTAAGCATGCCCGGGCTCTTCTCCTTGCCCATGCGGATCACCCTTTTGAGATGAGGGAGTGTCTTGGATTGGAGCGCGCAGGGCTCGCAGTCGGCCAGTTCAGGGGCAAGTGTTTGCAGCATGCCGAGATAGTCACTGCTTTTGAACTGCTCCGCAGTGATGATGGTGTCGCACTCAACTTTGTTGAGCGCGTATTCCAGCTCGTAGGTGCGATACGCGGGGTTAATACACACCATAATGGCGCCGATCTTGGCGGTGGCCAATTGCACCAATACCCACTCGCAACTATTGGGCCCCCAAATACCCACGCGAACTCCCGGGGCAATGCCAAGTGCCAACAGGCCAGTAGCCAGCTGATCTACCTTTTCTCTCAACTGACTGTAAGTCAGTCGGATGCCCTGATGGCGCACCACCAAAGCATCTCCGTCGGGGTTGGCCTCACATGTATGATCGAAATAGTTGCCGATCGTCTCGTAAATAATCTGCGAGTCCGATGCGCCGCAGTAATAACTATGGGTTAGCTTGTTCATATCCGCGCCCCTCTCATTATTTGGTCGAGATCAGGATCTCGCCTCTTTTAATAGCCTCCCGAGGCGACCAATACCCTCGCCGATCTTGTCTTCTGTCATTTGCGAGTAACTTAGTCTCAGGGTGTCGACTCGAGGATCACTCGCATAAAAAGATTCCCCCGGCACATAGGCCACACCTATCTCGTTCATCGCATAGACCACCATCTCCGTGGCGTTGATACCCGGTGCTTCTACCCAAATAAAGTAACCACCTTGGGGGCGAGTGAAACTGACGTCATCTGGAAAGGTTTGCTCAATCGCCGCCAATGCGGCATCTCGTCTGCCACAATACACTTCCCGGGACGTTTTCAAATGCTCATCAAGGCTGTAGTCCGCTAAAAACGTGGCAGCCTGGTATTGCGCGACGGTCCCGGCCTGAAAATCAGTGGCCTCCTTGAGCACGCGGTAACGCTCTATCACCGCTTTACTAGCCACTACCCAACCTAATCGGATTCCTGGGCACAGCGTTTTTGAAAAAGAGCCCAGATAAATGACGCGGTCGTTGGTATCAAAGCTCTTGATAGCAGGGATAAAGTCCCCCTCAAAGCGGATCTCGTAGTAGGGGCTGTCCTCCACAATCATTACATCGTATTGCTCCGCCAGCTCGACCATTTTGCGGCGACGATCCTCGGCCAGAGTGATACCCGTCGGGTTCTGAAAATCGGGCACGGTGTAAATTAACTTTGCTTGAGGGTTGGCGATAAGCGCTTCCTCGAGTGCATCCATGCGCATACCGTCAGCATCGGTATCAACCGACACATAATTGGCGCGCAGGGCGCTGAATGTGTTGAGCGCTCCCAAGTAAGACGGATGTTCAACAATGACCGTATCGCCTTCATCAAGGTAGAGTCGGGCCGCATAGTCGATGCCCTGCTGCGAGCCGCTGAGGACGAGCAGGTCATCCGGCGTGATGTTCACGCCCGTGCGCGGCATCCACTGGGAGGCAATGAATTCACGCAATGCCGCAACGCCGTAGGCGCCATCGTAGGCCATGATCGTTCGCTGATGGACTTCAAAAGCTTTGTCAGATGCCGCGCGAAAGGCCTCCAAGGCGTAAAGCTCAGGCGCGGGCGCTCCCCCGGCGAATGAAATCATGTCGGGATTCTTGGCGGCAGCGAACATTTCTTTAATAAAGTCAGAACCGTAGCCCTGCATGCGTCGTGCTTCTTGAACCATAGTCGACTCTCTTGTCTTTTTATTTCTCTAGTAGGATTTGGGCAGCCCTAGTACGTGCTGACCAATAAAGTTCAGCGTCATCTGCTGCGTCAGCGGTGCTAGTCGAAAAAGTTGTACCTCACGCCACCAGCGCTCTTGATGGTACTCCCGGGCATAACCCGCGCCGCCGTAAGCCTGCAAAGACTGGTAGCACGCCTCGATCGCTGCCTCCACCGCAACATATTTCGCCATGTTGGCCATACCTGCGGCGCGCTCCGGGTTGGTGCCCGAATCGTCCAGTGCCGCAGCTTCGGCAATCATCAACCACGCCGCCTCAAGATTGGCGTGGGCCGCGGCAAGCGGATGCTGTATTGCTTGATGTGTTCCTATCGGCACGCGAAAAACCGTGCGCTCCTTTGCGTAGCCTACCGCCGACTGCAACGCCAATCGCGCAGTGCCCACTGCTCCTGCGGCGACGAGTAGCCGCTCTGCATTGAGTGTGGGCGCCAAACTGGCAAAGCCCTTGCCGACCTCTCCGATCACAGCGGTCTTGGGCACCACCAGGTTATCGATGAACAGCTGGTTAGATTTGTAATAGTTAAACCCGTGCTTGGGAGTTGGCGTGAAGGTTAGCGACTCGTTGGGCAGATCAACCATGAACAGGCTAAGACCGCAGGATTCGTTGCTACCCTCCCGCTGGGTTTGAGCAACCAGTAGCAAGCTTTGGCTGTGCTGTAGATTAGTGATAAACCATTTTGCACCGTTGATAACAAAGTCATCCTCGCGCTCGATCGCGGTGGTGCTCATATTGAAGGAGTTGGTGCCTGCGTCAGGTTCAGAGAGCGCAAAGGCACAGAGCTTCTCACCACTTGCCAAAGCACGGAGGCACGCTAACTGGTCCTCGGATGCCGCGGCATGAGCGAGCGTCATGGTCCCGAGCAGGCCAAACAAGTAACCCAGTGCGGGACCGCCACCCCCGCCGCCGCGACACAGTGCCTCCATCACCAACACCAGCTCTGACAACCCTTGTCCGCTGCCTCCCAACGCCTCGGAAACCGTTACGCCAAAAAAACCATGCTCACCTAACGCCGAAACAAAGGCCTCGGGGTAGGCTTCGTTTTCATCGTGTTCGCGCCAATACTCGGGCCCAAAGCGCTGCGCCACCGCCTCTGCAGTGGCCACCATCATTGCTTGAGTTTCTGTTAACCCAGGCATAACTCACCCGAAGGCGTCGATACCCGTGAGCGCACGACCAATGGAAAGTTTTTGAATTTCATTGGTCCCCTCGGTCACCATAAATGGGCGCACCGCCCGATACATGTACTCTACGGGATACTCCTTGGTAATTCCGTTGCCACCGTGGATCTGTAGTGCCTCACCTACAACCTCGCAAGCCACTTGTGTGCCAAACCACTTTGACATGGCGGCGCTTAGATCCGATCGCTCGCCTCGATCGACCTGCGATAACGCTTTTAACGCCAGTAACTTGCCCGCCTCAATTTTGGTGGCCATCTCTCCAATCTTCGCCGAAATCAGCTGATGCCCGGCGATCGGCTTGCCAAACTGCGTCCGGTCCTGAGCGTAACTTACGGACTCATCCAGTGCCGCTTGAGCGACACCCAGCGCCATTAAACTAACCAGAGGTCGGGATCCGGCCAGTGAAACAAAGAGCGTCTTCATCGCGTCACCAGGAGGCACCATCAAGTTTGTCATAGGCACGCGGACATCCTGTAAGCTAACCTGAGCAGTGGACTGGCTGTTAAGACCCATTTTTTCGATGTCACTGGTCTCATAGCCGTCTTTACGCTCAACCAAAATCAGGCCCAACCCGCCTACCGGATCATCATTAAATCGCGCCAATAAAAACATGAAATCCGAATACCCGCCGTTAGATATCCACAGCTTCTCGCCGTTGATCACATAGTCATTGCCATCCTCAACGGCGCGGCAACGCACAGCGGTCACCTGCGATCCGGCGTCGGGCTCAGACATACCGACGCAGCCGAATCGATTCACCGCCAAGACATCCTCTAGGTAGCGCTCTCGCAGCGGCTCTGGCATGTAGCGCATAAGCTTACCGACAATATTTTGAATCAGAGAGGTCACTGCAATGTCGGGTGATATTCGAGAGAGTTCAAATTGGAGTAACCCAGCGGTAACAGCATCGACCCCCATACCGCCAAACTGCTCTTCAATCACGCCCGCACCCACGCCAAAATCGGCCATCGCCCGCTGGACGCGTTGCATTTCCTCAACCGGTATCAACTGATCCCGATATCGTTCCGCCAACGGCTTAGCATCCCGCTGAAGAAACTTTCGGAAGCCATCGATGAGCAGGGACTGCTCTTCGGAAAGTTGAAAATCCATCGTCAATCCTTGGCGAAGTTAGCTGGCAGACAATCAAAGAAAAGGCCGCACGTAGCGGCCCCTTGCGCTGTTGTCGACGTGTTTAGAACCGGAATGTCCCTTGAACAGAAACCGTTCGTGGCATAGTGGGATACACCATGTCGTAACCGAATAGCGGCTGGCCGCCTGCCCAGACTTTTTCATCGGTCAGGTTTCTGCCCAACAACACAAGACTCCAGCGGTCATCCATGGATGCAACACCAATGCGGCCCGCAACCTTGGTCCAGGAATCCTGCACGAGCGAAGGTTCAAGAGCCCCTTGCACCGCATATTCATCGCTGAAAGACACCGTGAGGTTCCCAACGAGCTTCAGATTGCCGGTCATAGGCAGCTCAAGGTCGGCGTAGATATTGCCACTTTGATCAGCTGCAAATGGCAAGCTGGCCCCGCTGAGATCACAGCCGGCGGCTGAGGTCGGGAAGGACCGTGAACGGTTGCAGTCTGCGCCATCGTAGCTGTCGTAAGAGGCATCAAGGAAGGCAAGCGTGCCCCCCAATGTCAGCCAATCAGCCACCATCCACCGGCCATCCAATTCCACACCTTCCGCCGTAGCTTTCGCCGCGTTACCGATGACGGTCAAAATACCTGACTCCGTGACTGAACTATTTTTGACTTGCAGGTCCTCGTACTCGGTCGTAAACGCCACGACGTTGAGTTCAGCACGACCGTCAAAAAAACGCCCCTTAAAACCCAACTCAAATGACTCAGCGGTTTCGTCGTCGTAGATCAAACCAGACGCGGCAACTGAGCCGGCGGTGGCCACACCGCCTGATTTCGCACTCTCGGCATAGCGCCCGAAGAGCATCACGCTATCACTGACGTCCCATTCCAGCGTGACTTCCGGCATGGTGTTGGTTGAATCAATGGTGCCAGCAGTATTTCCCACCGCCGCGCCGTTGGCGTTCAGCACCGCACCGCCAAGGCCCGGACCGAAGCTGCCATCCGGCAGCTTGAGGTGCAGTTGTGAGCCAGGCGTTGCACCCCGACGCTGATATTTTTTCTCCTCGTCGGTATACCTCAACCCACCCGTCAACCGGAGCGCATCTGAAATGTTCCAGGTAGCCGAGACAAACGGCGACAGTAACGTGGCGCTCTGATTCAGATCGGCACCACCCAATTCATAGAGCGGCGCACCCAGCAGTTGAGCAACGACAAGCTCTTCGGGCAGACCCAGGAAAATGCCGTAGAACTTACCAACGTCAAAAGTATTAGGCTGATCGGTGTAAAGATCAGCATCGTGGTAGTAGGCACCAACAATCCACTCGAGAGTCTGGCCGGTTGGTGACGCCAGTCTGATCTCTCCACTCGTCTGCTCATACTCCTCGTAATTAGTGCCGAAGTAGAACACCTCTTTGATGCCCCCAATATTGACAGCAGCATCGTAGAAATAATCGGAGTAACCGAGGACCGCTGAAAGCGTGTAATCACCGAGCTGCCACTGCAGGTTCAGACTGGCGTTATCGATTTCCTGATCAGCACCGAGTGTATCTCGGTAGTTGCCATTATCGATTGCCTCATGGAACTTCTGGAACGCCACGTTTTCGCTAGCAGTTCCGTAAAAATCAAATACCGAGTTTTCACCCGCAGTATCAAAAGGAACAAAACCATAAGCGCCGGCCAGCGCATTGTATTGTGCAACGCGCGCGTCAAAACCGCCGGGGGTGCCGGCGTCGCCAGGCAGGTTTAGGTGCCCGTTGACGATCTCTGTGGTTTGGCCGTCTTGCTCCGCCTCGCTGTGCTCCCAACGAAAAATGGCCTCGAAGTTGTCACTGGGCTGGAAGACAAAACTCGCCCGAAAAATATCGTGCTCAGTGGCACCCGCATCGCCGGCGACGTCGTTCTTTAACCAACCGTCACCACTATCCAGCGTCTCCGCCGCCAAGCGCCATCCCACGGTCTCACCGATTGATCCCCCGGCAACGGCTCTGAAACGCGTGCCATCAAACTCGGCCTCATATTCACCCGTTAAGGTGAGCTCAAACTCATCCCCGGGCCGATTGACCTGACCGTGAAAACTAACCGCACCCGCAGTCGAGTTCAGGCCGAACAAAACCGCTTGCGGCCCACGAAGCACTTCCACTCGGTCAAGATCAAAAAAGGGTGACCGCGTCTGGCGGTTTCTCGGCATATACACGCCGTCCTTAAATGTTGCTACCGGCGTCTCAAAACCTCGGTCTTCCCCGGAACCGACTCCGCGCATGGTGATCTGGCTCACGGTCAGGGTATCGCTGACCGTGAAGTTCGGGATCATCGTGGACAGCTCTTCGAGGTTATCGATCGCCAGGTTTTGGATCTGACGGCCGGACATGGCCGAAATGGACATGGGCACATCCTGCAGGCTCTCGCTCCGCTTGGTGGCGGTAACGATCACCTCCTCCAATTGCGCCATGGCGGGCACAGTCAGCGCAGCGCCAACAATGGTGGCGATAGCAGTAACGATCGATCGCTTGTTTCCCTTAATTATCATAATGACCCCTCAGTCTGTTCGACCTTTCTTATTGAGTGGCAGACGCGCGCAGCTGCACGCGCCTTAGGCTAATCGTTAGTCTAGATAGAGCGGTCCGCCGTCAGCCATGTCATTTACGGTAGAAAGCATGTCACAAAGCCCCTGTGGGCCAGCGTTTTAGGGCCAAATCCTGACCTTTAGAACACTGAATAAATGGATTTGCCGTTTACGCTGGGAGGCTTTGCCGCCACGCATCGAGACTGGCCTCACTGACGCCAATTGACCTCAAATAAGCAGCCATGTCGTTAGTGGGCTCAGATCGCGCTGCACTGCTAGGCGTTTGTGAGAAGCGTGGAGCGGGAGCGGGGAACACTTGGTCTCCGAGAGGTTGATTGGCACCCCGCTCTGCGAAGTGGGCCTGCTCGGCACTCTCTGCGTAAGTGAGCACTGGCGAGACGCAAGCGTCCAGATCACTGAAGACTTCGGTCCAATGCGCTCGGCTCTCTGCGGCAAATCTGTCGGCCACCGCGGCCTTTTGTTGCGGCCACTTTTCTTGATCCCATTGCTGAAAATCCGCGAACAGCGGATCCGACGCCAGTCCCAAACCGGAGATGAAAGATCGATAAAACTTGGCTTCGATCGCAGCCACCACCATGTAGCCGTCGTCCTTGGTAGCGTAGGTCGCATTCCAAGGCGCCGCGCCATCCAGCCACCGCGCGCCTCGCTGGTCCGACATTTGCCCTGCCTGATAAAAACTCTTCGCATAGGTTGTCAGGTAATTGGCGGATTCCGCGATTGACGCATCAATGACCTGTCCCTGGCCGGTTTTTGAAACCGTCACCAAAGCAGCAGCTATGCCAGCTACTAATAATGCGGCGGCAGAAGCATCGCCCAGCAACGTGGGGGGCGACACTGGCGGGCTGCCGGGATCGCCGGTGTGATAAAGCGCTCCGGTGGCGGCAACGTAGTTGGGATCGTGGCCCGCCTTGAGTGCCATCGGCCCGGTTTGGCCCCAACCTGTTAATCGCGCGTAAACCAAGGCGGGGTGTTGCTTCATACACTCCTCAGGCGCTAATCCTAATCGCTCCATCACACCAGGCCGGTAAGACTCCAACAGCACGTCCGATGCGCCGATAACCTCTTTTAACAGGGATAAATGCGCGGGCTCTTTGACATTCAATGCTAAGCGACGCTTGTTGCAATTGAGGGGGTCGACGTCTTTTACGTGGATGCGGGCTTCGGCGGAAGGGGGTCCCGGCTTGTCGACGAGTATGACCTCAGCGCCCCAATCAGCGAGCATCATGCCGGTAATCGGTCCGGCGCCCAGACCGGCCATTTCGACAACACGCACCCCTTTCAGTGGACCCACAGCAGTTCTCTCGTTCGTTGTCACTAATCCAGCGATTATCCTACCGAGTCGGTTAAAGTTCATGGGTTGTTATACAGGAGATGCCCTCGTGCACACTGGTTTGCCGAATAAGACACTGCTCAGCCTTGAGCAATAGCTACCCTGACCCACTGTTGCGCGATAAACGATAACAACCATGTCCAAGCATAAAGTCGCGTTGAGCGACCGCTACACCCAGAACGAGGGCCTGATTCATCTCAGAGGAAGTCAGGCCATGGTGCGCCTGTTGTTGCTGCAACGGCAACGGGATCTCGCCGCTGGTCGCAATACCGGCGGCTTTGTGTCGGGTTATCGCGGCTCACCCATGACCGCCATTGACGAAGAGCTGTGGCGAGCAGGCGAATTGCTGCCCGAACATCACATTACGTTTTGGCCCGGTACCAACGAGCATCTGGCGATGACCTCTATTTGGGGCACGCAACAAACCAACTATCACAACGACAGTCTTTACGACGGCGTTTTCGGTATGTGGTATGGCAAGGGTCCGGGGCTTGATCAGTCGATTGATGCGCTGCGGCAGGGCAATTGGCACGGCGCCGACAAACATGGCGGCGTGCTGGTCTGCGTCGGCGACGATCACAACATGACCTCGACAATCAACAACTACAGCTCCGAGTTGTTGTTTCAGGATCAGTTCATGCCAGTGCTTTACCCGGCAGACATTCAGGAGGTGATTGATCTCGGCTTAATGGGCTACGCGCTCTCCCGATTTTGTGGCGCATGGATTGGATTCAAGCTCATACCGGAGACGATCGAAACCTCCGCCACCATCGACGCGGACATCAATCGTGTTCAAATCACGTTGCCCGACTTCGAATTCCCTGCTGAGGGCGTCAACGCCTTCCTGACAGATTCCGTTTATGAGCAGGAGGCGCGGATCAAGCGTTACCGGCTACCAGCGGCATTGGCCTTTGCCCGGGCCAACCAGCTCAACTATGTCAGTCACGATTGTGCGAATGCCAAAATCGGTATTGTCTCCATGGGCAAGAGTTGGCGCGATACGCTGCAGGCATTGCAAGACATGGGCATCAGCAACGCTGATCTGGCCAGGCTGGGCGTGAAGATCCTCAAGGTGGGTATGCCCTACCCTGCCGATATCGATACCTATCGCGCTTTCGCCCGAGGCCTGGACAAGGTCTTGGTCGTGGAAGAAAAGCGGGACCTGCTCGCAACCGGTATGCGCGAGGCCTGCTACGACCTACCCACAGACCAACGCCCCATGTTACTCGGCAGGCACGATGAGCAAGGCCAACCGCTTCTGCCCAACGATCAGCCCATCACCACCGACCATATCGCCGTGGCATTGGCCCGCCTAATCGACCTTCAACAGCACCCCAGCGCGCTCTCGAGGCTGACCTCACTCAAGGTGGCGGCAGTACGCAGCGGCGCGCTGGATCCACTGACCATGCAACGCATCCCCTATTTTTGCTCAGGATGCCCGCACAATACGTCCACCAAAATCCCCGAGGGCAGTCGTGGACAGGGCGGCGTAGGCTGCCACTACATGGTCACCTGGATGAACCGAGAGACCTATACCTTCTGCCAAATGGGTGGTGAGGGAGTGACCTGGATCGGTCAGCAACCCTTTGTCAAAACCGGGCATATTTTTCAGAACCTCGGGGACGGCACGTACTTCCATTCGGGATCTCTGGCAATCCGGGCGGCCGTGAGCGCCGGCATCAACATCACCTACAAGCTGCTGTTCAATGACGCCGTCGCCATGACCGGCGGGCAACCGGTCGACGGGCAACTGCACGTTGACCAGATTACCCACCAGGCCTATCACGAAGGAGTCAAACGCATCGCCGTCGTGTCCGACGAACCCGAGAAGTACCGCACAGGCTATCAGTTTGCCCCGGGCACAACGGTTCACCACCGCAAGGCGCTGGACACCGTGCAACGGGAATTGAGAGGCATCGAGGGTGTCACGCTCCTGATTTACGACCAGACCTGTGCGTCGGAAAAGCGCCGTCGCCGCAAAAGAGGCCTTTACCCCGATCCCGCCAAGCGCTTTGTCATCAACGATCGGGTGTGTGAGGGCTGTGGTGACTGCGGCGTCGCCTCCAACTGCACTTCGATCCAGCCATTGGAAACGGCATTTGGTCGCAAGCGCATTATCGATCAGTCCAGCTGCAATAAAGACTATTCGTGCGTTGAGGGCTTTTGCCCCAGTTTCGTGGCGGTTGAAGGTGGAGCGATGAAGACTGCGAAAGCGCGCGCAGCCGAATCGACCCACTCGCTCCCGGCCGAGATTCCGCTACCGACTATCGCGCCCCTGCCTGAGGGGCGTAGCTTCAATGTGCTGGTGACAGGCGTGGGAGGAACGGGCATCGTGACCGTTGGTGCTTTGTTGGGGATGGCCGCCCACATCGATGGCACCGCAGTAAGTGTGGTAGACCAGCTGGGGTTTGCCCAAAAAGGCGGATCTGTCGTCACCCATATCAGGCTTGCGACACACCGATCCGATATCCACGCGCCGCGCATCAACAGTGCTGCCACCGATACGCTTCTCGCTTGCGATATGCTGGTGTCGGGCCACGATAAAATCAATCCCGTGCTGGATACCGATCGAACCGTTGGCGTAGTGAACACGACCAGCCAAATCACGGGAGACTTCACCCAAAATGGTGATCTGGGATTCCCGGTGGATACCCTCGAGTCTCGCTTGCTGAGCTCGACTCGGCGAGATTCACTGTTTCTGTTACCGGCCTCACAACTGGCGCTTGCCACCCTCGGCGACACGCTGGCCGCCAATCTGATGATCACCGGTTATGCCTGGCAAAAGGGCATGCTCCCCCTCTCTAGGGACGCAATTCTCGGTGCTATCGAACTCAACGGTATTGCCGTCGACTGGAATAAGCAGGCGTTTGAATGGGGACGCGCGCTGGCTCACGAGCCCGAGCTGCAGCGTGCCCTGCTAAAACCCAAGGCGGACGTGATAACACTGGTAGACGATGCTTCACCACAACCGCTGGAAGCGCATTTCGCCGGTGAGCTCGAGGGTTATCACAATCGTGCCTACGCCACCGCTTACGAAAGTTGGCTTAGCGATGTCGCTGCAAAGATTGAAGCGCGGGTGGGCAGCCAACCTGAGCTAAGCGACGCCCTGGCCCGCGCACTCTACAAGCTCATGGCTTACAAGGACGAGTACGAAGTTGCGCGACTCCACAGCGCTCCCGAATTTCTACAATCCCTCTCCGGCCAGTTTGAGGGAGACTACAAACTGGCGTTTTATTTGGCGCCACCACTGATCTCGAAGGTGGATCAAGCCACCGGGCGACCACAGAAAATACGTTTTGGCAGTTGGATGCTGCCCGCCTTCAAACTACTCGCCAAATTCAAGTTTCTTCGCCATACCCCGTTCGATCCCTTCGGTTATACCGAGGAACGCCGACTGGAGCGTCGCCTCATTGAGGAATATAAAACGACGATTGAGGATTTAGTCGCTCAACTGACACCAGATAAAGTGGACGAGCTGGTAACCCTGGCCGGGCTACCCATGACCATCAGGGGCTACGGCCACGTCAAGTTAGCATCGGTAGAACGCTATCAAGCGGAGTTACGCGAGCGGCTAACGCATTGGCAAGACCTTGCAACGCAGGCCGCTGCGTGACCTCAGTATTGCCTGGCACCCCCCTCTTCCCACGAAATTCCAGTACTCGATTCCGCCAGCCGTGAGCACTGAAAAACTGACCCCTACCTGTTCCCACTGGGGGAACTACCGGATCGCCACAGAGAACGGGCAAGTGACGCGTGTCTTGACCTACGACGTCGATGAGGAACCCTCCGAGATCGGCCAGTCTTTGCTCGATAACAGTGATCCCGATGTCAGAATCGCGCAACCAATGGTTCGCAAGGGATACCTTGAGAATCCAACGGGCCAGCCCGACGGCCAAAGAGGTCGAGACCCCTTTATTCCTGTGAGCTGGAACGAGGCCCTCGACTTGGCAGCGGAGAGACTCGATCACTTCTGGACGACGCGCGGCCCCAACAGCCTATACGGAGGCTCTTATGGCTGGGCGAGTGCCGGCCGCTTCCATCATGCCCAGAGCCAGATCCATCGCTTCCTGCGTCTGGGTGGCGGCTACGTTTCGTCTGTTAATTCCTACTCCGCCGCGGCCGCCGAAGTCATCATCAAACACGTTCTGGGTTTTCCGCTCCTTGCGCTCCTCAGGGAATCTCCCGGGCCCGCCGAGATCGCGGCGCACAGCAAAACGGTCATTCTTTTTGGCGGTGCGGCCATCAAAAATTCGCAGGTGAATGCAGGTGGTCTGGGTAATCACTCGGCGCGGGCACAGCTACGCACTTTACGGGACGCAGGTATACGGGTGATCAACATCAGCCCCCTGAAAGATGATTCGATTGAAGCGTTAGATGCCCAATGGGTGCCCTGTCGACCCGGCTCCGACACCGCCGTGATGCTGGGAATGGCACACACGCTCTATGTTGAGAACCGCCATGATCAGGCATTTTTAGACCGCTACACCGTTGGTTTTGAGGCTTTTCTGCCCTACCTAACGGGCGAGGTGGACGGACAACCCAAATCCGCCGCATGGGCCAGCGCACTATCCGGCGTCCCTGAAGCAACCATTATTGACATGGCGAGAGCGGCCAGCAGCGCGCCTAGCCTGATCAGCGTCAGTTGGTCACTGCAACGCCAAATTTATGGGGAACAAACCTGGTGGATGATCACCGTGCTGGGTGCCATGTTGGGCTTTATTGGACAGCCAGGCGCCGGGATCGGGTATGGCTATGGGTGTATCCACAACATGGGCTTTGGCGGACGCAAGATACCGAACTTCCGTATTGGTACTTTTGGCGAAGAGGTGGGCGAGCGGGTCGCCGCTGAACACCAGTTCATTCCCGTGGCTCGCATTGCCGATATGCTGGAGCACCCCGGCGAGGCGTTTGACTACAACGGACAGCAGCTAACTTACCCCGATATCGGACTCGTCTATTGGGCTGGGGGCAATCCCTTTCACCATCATCAGGATCTCAACCGCCTCCGAGAAGCCTGGCAGATTCCTCAAACAGTCATCGTCAACGAAGCCTTCTGGACTGCTACGGCCCGGCATGCGGATATCGTTTTTCCGGTCAGCACCTTCCTCGAGAGGAACGACATTGGCGGCAGCGCTTATGACGAATACCTCACACCCATGCGTGCCGCCGTGCCCCCATTTGCTGAAGCTCGCACGGACTTCGCCGTATTTTCGGGTTTGGCGGAGCGGCTAGGATTTGGTGAGGCATTCACTCAGGGTCGCAGCGAAAAGGCCTGGGTGGAACATCTATACACAGAGACCGTGAACAACGCAGCCGAACGTGGGATCTCGCTGCCTGATTTCGCATCTTTTTGGAAAGGTGAGCAAATACATTTTGGCGACCAACTCCCCGCTGCCGAATTTATGCTGGAAAAATTCCGCCGCGCCCCCGATCAGCACCCCCTCGCCACGCCCAGCGGCAAGATCGAAATCTTCTCGCAGACCGTGGCGAGCTTTAATTATGACGATTGTGGGGGCCACCCTCGTTGGTATGACCGCGACGAGTGGTTAGGTGGCATGCCATCTCCCTACCCGCTGCATCTGGTTTCCAATCAACCTAAACACAAGCTGCACAGCCAGTTTGATCATGGCCGGACGAGCCGGGCCGGGAAAATTGCCGGTCGCGAGACCGCGCGTATGAACCCTACCGATGCGAGAGCCCGGAGTCTCGAGTCAGGTCAAGTCATCAAGATTTTTAACACCCGCGGCAGCTGTCTGGCGGGACTCACTCTCTCAGAAGATGTGATGCCTGGCGTGATTGAACTGCCAACGGGCGCCTGGTTCGATCCGCAGCAGGTGGACGGAGAAGCGCTCGAGGTGCACGGCAATCCAAACGTACTGACTCCCGATATCGGCACCTCGAAACTCGCCCAAGGCTGCTCTGCGCATACCTGTATGGTGGAAGTCACCGCCTTCGTCGGTCAGTTACCGCGGATCGCGGCGTTCTCTCAACCCCATCAGATGGATGCCCAACCTGCCGAGATTGGCAACTGATAAGTATGTCAGCGGTTCGGCCCCCATACGCCGATCATTAATCGCTGCTCTGTGAAGCAGGTTGTCTAATCGATCAACTGCTTCGCGGTGCCCATCAGAATATAAACCGTTGCGCCTACGACGCTGACCACCCCTGCCAGCAACAAAACCGAATCATATGATCCCGTGGTATCAACCAGCCAGCCTGCGGTGGCAACGCCGATGATGCCCGGCAAAGTTCCCAAAGTGTTCATTACACCGAACAACACACCGCCAAAACGCGGCGCGATATCCAACACGTTGGGAGCAGAACCAGAATAGGCAAACGCCAACAGGCCAAGCGCCCCTGAGAGCGATAGCAATGCCATATCGGGGGTGGTAACAGTGCGCGTGATAAATAGAAAGAACGCTGATCCTAGCAGACCAATACTTTGCATCAGCTTGCGAACAGTCGTGATGTCCCAGTTTCGCGCGATGAGGCTATCGGCGATCCAGCCCGCCACGTTCATCATGATAAACATCACTGCCCAAGGCGCCATGGTGTAGACACCGGCGCTGCTGATATCCAAGCCATGTTCCGAAGCAAAGTAACTTGGCATCCAACTCAAAAACACATATAGGCTCCAGCTGGTGCAGAAGAATGTAATGAGTAGCGCCCACACCTGGGGCAAGGTGCACAGCTGTCGCCAGGGAATTGTCGTGCGCCCCTCGGTCGGGGTGCTACTCGCCAGCAGCGCCTTCTCCTCTGCAGAAATGCGGGGGTGCGACTCGGGGCCCTCGTAGATATTTCGTTGGAGCCACATGGCGTACATAAGGCCCACCGCCCCAAATACGTAGAAGATCGCCTGCCAGCCAAATTTGGCTACCGCAAAACCGGTAATAACCAGAGCTCCAATGGTGCCCGCAATAGCCGCACTGGAATAGATTGCCACCGCCCGCGAGCGCTCATTCTCCGGGATCCAGCGTCCGTAAAGGCTCAGTACCGCGGGACTCAGGGGAGCTTCGCCCAGACCTAATCCGATCCTTACCAAAATCAGCATCGCAAAGGAGGCAGAGGCAGCGATGGGTGTCAGCACCGTAAAGACCGACCATGCCACCAACGACCAAAGCATGACGCGTTTGCCGCCGTACTTGTCGGCCAGTACCCCCCCCACGATCTGCATCGCCATATACCCGATGAAAAAAGAGGACAACACGAGGCCTTTTTCGGTCTCTGACCAGCCCAATGATTCCTGCATGGCGATGGCGGCCACCGAAATATTCACCCGGTCGAGGTAGGCAATAAACATGGCTACAAAGCTTGCCAGTACGAGACTGTGTCGCTTCTGCCAGCCAGATGTCTTGATCGCGTCCGTCATTATTATCTCTCTTTAGATTCAGCAACCGCGCAGACCTAGTGTACATAGGAACCTCGTCGCCAAAGCGCCTGCACCACTGATTAAAGATATCAATTTCTGCAAATAACCCGTCATCCATCACACCGCAATTGCGAATGCGGCGTTCGGTGTTCATCCTTATTGGATCGACGCTTTGGATTGTCTTGTGATGAACGCGCCAGATCTATTCTCAAAAACCTATGCAGAGGCCAGAAGTCGCTTTATCGAGGCGGCGTCCGCCCACGGCTTTGAAGTGACCTCCGAGGTTCTTCCCATAGAGGGCCCGGCTGGTGAGGAGCTTGCAATGGATTTTGCGGTGGGTGGTCCGGCAGATGCCGCATCGGCGCTGGTTGTGATCAGTGGCACCCACGGTCCCGAGGGATACACGGGCTCAGCCTGCCAACTCGGTTTTCTGGAGTCTTCCGACTTGCGCAATCTGTTCTCGACTCATCGCGTGGTGCTGGCGCATGCCCACAATCCCTTTGGCTTTGCCTGGATGCGACGCACTACCGAGGGCAACGTTGACCTCAACCGCAACTACGTGGATTTCAATAGCAGCTTGCGCGGCAACCCCGAATATGACCGTCTTCATCGCGCCTTTGTCCCCGAAGAATTGAATGATCCGGACGCAGCGCGAACGCTTGCCGAGTATCAGGAGCAGCATGGTGCCGTTGCTTACATGGCCGCCATGTTGGGCGGACAGCGCACCCATGCCGACGGCCTGTTTTATGGAGACACCAAACCCAGCTGGTCCAGAGAGACCATGGTCGCCGGCCTGCAAAAGCATCTCTCCGAGCAGCAGCGGGTCGTGATCATCGATATCCATACGGGCCTCGGCCCCTACGGCGTCCCGTATCTGGTGCACGGGTACCCGGCGGAGGACTCGCGCTTCGGTGTGATGGCGGAGATCTTCGGTGAGGTGATGCGATCCACCGCGGTGAAAGAAGAATTTGACGAAGACCTGCCGGTCGATCCGGAAGGGCCCATTGTGTTGGCTATGGATTGGGTTCTCCCCGGTAAAGAAACCTTCGCCTACGTGATTGAATATGGGACCTATCCACCCAAGGATGTTCTCGGCGCCCATATCGCTGATAACTGGCTTCATGCCTACGGCGATTTGAAATCAGATCAGGGCAAGGCGATCAAAGCCGAGCTGCGCCGTGTGATGTACCCCGAATTCGACGACTGGAAAACGATGATTTGGGATGAAGCCGTCGATGCGCTGAAAAAATCCGCTCAAGTGCTGGATTATTGAGCAGTCACTCCCAAGCCACTTAAAATCTGAGCCTTCGCGCTCTCGGCGAGGGCCCTACCGTCGAGCGCGCCAGAGAAACGGTACCACTCGAGCAACATGCCATCTGTGAGCGCAACCAGTACCGCGGCACGCTCCCGCACGGCGACCCGGTTATCGAACAACCCACGCGCTTGCCCATCGCGGGTAATCCGCGCCATCTCATCGTGATACCGGTCATACATTCGCTTCAGGTGCGCAGCGACCTCGGCATCTTTGCCCATCGCCTGCAGGGAGACGAGTATCGGCAGAACCAGCAGTTCTTGGTTCTCTGCGCCCGTTTCGGCACACCAATCGACAAACATTTCGAGTTGCTTAATCGGGTTCTCACCACTTGATTTCAGTTGCGAAAAAATCTCTGCGTAAAGCTGCTCGGCATCATCGAGGAGCGCATGTAGCAACGCGGCCTTGCCTTTGAAATAAAAATAGACCGCTCCCTTCGTCAGGCCCGCCTCGGCGGCGATGGTGTCGATCGTTGCGTTTTCGTAACCCTTGGATACGAATAGCTGCAGTGCTGCCGACAGTACCTGTTGAATACTGTGCTCTCTGCGCTCTTCATTGCTCCTTCTGGCGGGTTGCATTGATCAGCGCTCCCCCTTCCGTCGCTCGCTGGGACAAGCGCCAAACCACTTACGATAGCTCCTGGCAAAGTTGCTACAGTCGCTGAACCCCAGCTGGTAGGAGATTTCATTAATCGAAATATCGGAATAAGAGACAAGCTCTGCTGCGAGTTCCTGCCGCGTCTTGAGTAGAATCTGGTGGTGACTCAATCCCTCTTCCCGCAACGCTGTAGCCAGTCGTCTCTCTTCTAATCCCAACCAGTGAGCGACGTCGGCGCGGGCATAGTTACCCGCCGGAAGGAGATCAAAAAAAGCCATGCGAATCTGCGTCTCCAAGTCTACCGAACCCATCTGATTGAGATGATCAAACACTTGCCGTTCACTGCGCCGTGCCAACTCGGCATTACCACCGGCCAAGGGCGTGTCGAGGGTCTCTGCGTCAAAGCACAAGGCATCAAGATCGCTACCGAACTCTAGGGGGCAACGAAAATAATGTCGATAATCCTCCACGAAACCAAGCGGTGCCGGAGACGAAAACTTCACCGCCTTGGGAACAAAGCTGGGTGAGGAAACCATCCTCAGCATCCGAACCCAAGTGGCGGCCCAGCCCGAAATACGCACCAAATGTGCATTGGGGCTGTCGTCAGTCTCTCTGTGGCAGTGATAGATCAGCCTGGCTGAGTCACCCTGAACGTCAAACGTCACCGACTTGTTGGTTGCGACCCAAGGATAATAGCGCGCAAGGCGGAGACAGAACTGTCTCAAGGTGGGCGAAGAGATCAACATCAAGCCATAAGAATGGTATGTCGTCGCGTGGATGTTTTCCCCAAATTTCAACCCAAACAACGGCCCAAGTTCGGAGCTGACGGCGCGGGAAATCAGCTGTGACAGCGTATTGATTGGCACGCGCTCGTAGCTGTGGCTCAGCGAGTCAGGTGCGACACCCGCATCGAGAAGGATATTTTTTGTCTCTAAACCGAGCTTGTCCAGTGTCAAAGCAATGCCCTGAATACTACTCATAGAAACCGAATCTGTACCGCCTGCCGATCCCAATGCTGATAAGCCTTTCATCTCATCCCCTTTTATTCTTCTTATGGTGAAATTAATTCAACCATACAGGTGGTGGTTTGTCCGCGCTCACTCTCGCACCACAGTTCCAGTGTGGACATGAGCCCCTGATCACTGGTTTCTACCGCAGCCACCTTGCCTTTGAAGATCAGCGTATCGCCCACGACATTAAAGTTAAGCATCTTCATGGGACCCATTTTCTTTAATCGAGCCCGTGGCCCTGCCCAATCGCGCACCTGGCGCTCAAACATGCCCATCAGAAAAAAAGTGTTGGCAAAGGCGTCGGATGCCCCCGCCGTTCTGGCGATGGACCCATCGTGATGCATGAGCGAAAAATCCCGGTTAGCACCGGCTTCCATCACGAGGCGCTGCAAGGTGATCGGAATACTGATCTCGGGCAGATGCTCGCCAACAACGGGAACCAGTGGGCCGCTATTCGTCATGGCCCGCCTCGTCATCACCGACGTAAAAGCGAAAAATATCAAGCGTCGCGACGGCAACTACCTCGCCCGTCTGCTTGGTGTAGGTATCCTCCTGCCGTAAAAACGCACCCGGTCCGACCTTCAGTGTCTTGCGTTGGATATCAATCAAGCGGCTGGTACAGGTCACCATGTCACCCGGGTAAAGAGACTCCTCAAAGGTAATTTCCATACTGGTTGCGAAGCTTTTGTTACAGGGCGCAGGGACATTAAAAATGACGGGGATCTGAATCTGTGTCGGCTCATCGTTGATCGACTGGTTGGGGTCACCGGGTGACCAATACGCCGCAACACCATAGGTGAACACCATAGATGCCGGGGCGACCACGTCATGGAGGCCCACCGCCTTTGCTGCGTCTGCGTCCGTGTGAATGGCGCAGTCAAATTCCTTAGGCTCCAACCATCGACGAATGCTGCCGCGCTCTACCGGATCGGGCCCCTGCCATTGCCCCACCACCTGACCGAGGCACGCTTCAGTCTCCGCCCAGGTCCCCCAAAGCCCCCAACCGACGTCACTCACGAATCGAAAACCGGCCTGAAAAATGGCAGTGTGATCTCATCGGTCACGGGCCGGTAAACGACCTCGACCTCCATACCGATCTCCACGTCCTCCGGCTCACACTCCACCAGATTGGTGTGCATACGAATTCCCTCAGGCAGATCGATCCAGGCGAGAATGATCGGCAAGTCTTCGACGAACTTCTCCTCAACCCCTTCGTAGGTCACCGAGTAGGTATAAACGGTGGCGCGACCCGAGGCCTCGATCCAACCCAAATCCTGACTCCAGCACTCGGGGCAGTCGCGTCGCGGATAAAAAATATTGGTATCGCAGGCGTTGCAATGCTGAACCAGCAACTTGTTCTCCCGTGTCCCATCCCAGAAGGGCTGGCTGTAGGGCTGAATCTCGGGAAGCGGCTTTTTGTACTCGCTCATCGTAGCGCCCTCCCGAAGACGGTAGTGCAGGTGTTCATCACAGACCCCCCCGATGTCGTCAGAATCGCATGCTCGCAGTTGCTGACCTGCCGCTCTCCTGCCTCCCCACGCAACTGGCGGATGGTATCGAGATAAAACGCCATGCTGACCCCACTGCCCGTGTGGCCGCGGCCGGTAGCATCGCCCATTGTGGTGCAGGGCAGATCCCCGCCGGGACCGCAGCGGCCCTCGGCCCAGAGCTTGGCTCCCTGTCCGTCCTCGCAGACCCCGTAACCCTCCAGTGCACTGCACTGGGTATAAGGGTAGGCCCCATAAATCTGTCGGAGGTCCATGTCGTGTATCGATAGACCCGCCTGCGCCAACGCATCCTGACTCGATTCCCGATAAGACTGGCGATGGAAAACATCCTCGCGCAGCATCGGCGTGGCGCTCATAAACCGCGTGCCATGACCCAATTTGTAAACCGCTTTGTCGCCGAACTCCCTGGCTTTTTCCCACGATGTCACCACCATCGCGCCACCGCCGTCTGCCAGCAGATTGCACTCTTTGGCCTTTAACGGCGTGCTGATCATCCGTGAGTTCATCACATCTTCGAGCGACACAGTCTTGCCATAAAAAATGGAGAGTGGATCGAGCGCCCCCCACGCACGGAGCGCAACGGTAACCGACGCAAGTTCCTCTTCTGTCGCGCCCGTCTCATACATGTAGCGCTGGGTAATCAGCCCCATGGAGCCGTTGAAGCTCACGCCGTAGGGGTACTCGAACTGCTTGTCGAGGGGTGCGGTGGCAAAAAAGTTAATCAAGTCCTGCGGGGGCATGTCTGACTGCACGGTTGTATGCGGTATCAAGACAAAATCCACTTGTCCGCTGGCGATGTGCTGCTCGGCGAGGCGCAGACAATTGGTGGTCGAGGCACCACCCGCATTGCAGATGGCGATATCTCGGCACCCCTTGAGCCCCATCACCTCGGGAATCTTGCCCAACGACATGTCGTTCTGCATCGAGGGCTGGGCCATTGGATTGTTGGAGATCACGGCGCCAATCAGGTTTTTATCAATGCCCGCGTCGTTGATGGCCCCCATGCACACGTCGAGCAAGATATCCCATCGCGTGCGCTCCGGATCGCGGCGCGTTGGCACCTCGGCGATGCCCACCACCGCCAAACCTGATTTTGTCATCGCATTCCTCCCTTTTTTATTATGCGACCCGAGTCTGTGGCGTCACGCTATGCGTAATCTGCGTGCGAGTACTCCGCCCTATCAACCAAATCGAGGTTATCGTCCACGCTCACCGCGAGCGGCCTGCGCAAGGCGACGGTATCGGGGTCCGTGGGAATCATGAACTCCCATAGCGTTGCCGGCACAGTCGCCCCCGGAGATTTGCGCTTCACGGCATCCCAGCCCTCGGGCAGCGAAGTGGGTAAGTGCTCGAGCACGGCGTCTTCGCTGAGATCCGTGGCTTGGGTGATGACCGACACCGCATCGTCAAGGAACCCCGCTCTGGCATCGGCAACGCTACTGGCGCGTATCCCCGCCGCAAGCAATGTGTCTTCGCCATCGTCTTCACCAAACCAGCGCGCAATCTCCGCACCGCGCTCGGCAAGCGACGCCTTCATATCGGCGCGCTCCTCATCACTGGCCGCCAGCATCCAACCCTCCAAACCCAGGCGATGAAAATACAGCTCCTTACCGAAATGCTTCACCATGCCGGATAGCGCCTGGTCCGATCCTCCTAGAAAAGTGGAGAACAAACGCCAAACCGCACACTCGGTGAGGAAAGCCGTCATCTAAAAATCACCCCAATTCTGAGGGGGACGCGATAACGCTTCCAAATCATGGAGCGCGTCTGGCTGGCGTCCAAACTCCAACTGATGTTCGGGCAGATCGAGTCGGTCCTCGAGCAGGCGAAAAATCGCTCGAGTGTGTCCCAAGCTATCCTGGCCCATGCCCGCAAAGGCCGTGCAATCGGGCAAGCTCCTGCCATTGAGCATTACCTTGATATACCAGTGCCCCAATACCCAGTCGGTATCGGCGATACACAATAACTCCTGCATCAACGCTTTATCTGTAGCTGCCACGTTTTTCTCCTGGCTTTGGTCCCCGTCTCATTGACCGGGGAGTTTGTCTTGCCACTTCATCCAACCGAAGGTGGCTTCACACTGATTGCACTGCATGCTCATTTCAGACACGGTGCCGCCGAAAGGGTTCGATACCCGGGTATCCTCGGATTCGCACCAGGGGCACGGCACAGAGGCATCGTATTTTTCGCCGAACAGTTCCCTCAGACTGTTGGAACGTGCCGTGCCATTTTTACCCGCGTCACGCATCGCTCAGGCAATCCCGATCATGTCGTTCACCGAGATCACGGGCGTCACCTCGGCCCGCGGGCAGATGCACATCTCAACCCAGGGCTTCTCGGAGTAAACCATCCGAGCCTGACCTACCGCCGCGGGCTTGTTGGGCGCGCTGACCGATCCAAGATGAAAGAGCGGGCCGTCGGGCTCCTCGCGGGCAAATACCTCGAAGTACTCCCAATCCATCGTGTTGCGCGCAGTTTTTTGCTTTACCAAACCCATGCCCTACTCCTAAATGCAGTAGCCGTGTTCACGGGCAATCAGGCGAGCTTCGGGGACAATGTCTTCCCGACTCCACTCGTGCTGCCATTCGATGCGCACCTTGGTGGAGCGAACGCCCTCGAGCCCGCCGACTGAACGCTTGATATCGTTTTGAATGAGATCCCAGGCCGGGCAACCCACGCAGGGGAATACCAGCCCTACATCGACATCGCCCTCTGTCGACACCGTAATGCGCCGCACCATGCCCATGTCAGGGAGACTGACATTCATGTGCGGGTCCATCACGCCGTTGAGCACCTCGGCAACGGCCGCTTCGGTTACCACAGCTGATCTCCCCACTCTTCCCGCTGCAGCCGCTCGTAGCACGACGGACGCATGGGTCCACCCGACTTGAAGTTGCCGATCGCGCGATCCCAGGTTGTCTCTTCCCACTCCCAATCATGATTAGCCGCGTCAAAGGTCATGGGATAGGGCATATCGGTGATGCGATACTCACCCGTCTCTTTGTCTTTCTCGGCCGGTACCTTCAATCCGACCCTGTCGGCGAAATCCGTTGCCGAACGCAGCCACTTGCTGCGCATGGTGTCGTTGCTCCATGCCCGGACCTTGTAGTTCAACTGGTCCGGGTAGCCCTTGAGGTCATCCGGGCGTCCGTACCAGTGATAGCCCCAGGGGAAAATCCAGCGCACGGCATCTTCTACCAGCTTTTTGGTCTCGTCGTTCTGGTTGTAGTAGAACTCAGTCCACATCGCGCCATGGCGGAAGTGGTACGCCTCCTCGAAGTTGACCTTTTTCAGGGTGCGGCGATACGGCGCGAAGCTACAGTTGAGTTCGATATCCCACGTGGTAAAACGTCCCGCACGATCCAGAAAAGCCTGCGATACAACGAACTCAGCATAATTGCGCACCGGAAACTCCATGATCGGGAGCGACCAGTACTTGCGGGGATCCGCCTCAAACGCCACTTTTTGCATGTCGAACCCGAAGCGCTCGAACAACATACCCTGTTGATGGGCATGCCCCACCTCATCCTGAATCGTGCCGCAAATCGCGACCTTGGCGCCGATATCGGGGGCCACTCTGAAGGCGGTATAGGCCCATGTCAGTACTGTCACCTCTGACTGCGCCGCGATCTCGAGCGTACGCTCTAAAATGGCGCGATACCGAGGGGTAAGTTCCTCCATATCCTCAATCAATTCACCCGCATGAATCCGCTCAAGAAGCGCCTGCTCCTGCGCATCGTCCAGCGTTTGCTCTGCTAAGGCTTGCTGAGTCATAACCGTTTCCTTTTGGGCATTCGTTATCACATACCTACTATACGGTATGTTTTTGCAGAGAGATTTGTCAATTTGGGCATTCAAGCCCAGAAAAACCGTTAATTCAGGCTGGTAGGGTGGATTTCAGGGCCTTTTTATCCACTTTGCCGAGATTGGTCAGTGGCAAATGGTCGCGAAATTCGAGGGTTTTGGGCGTGAGTAGCGGACCAGATCGCGCCCTGATCGAGGCAATCAGGGCATCGGCATCGGTTTTCGCGCTGTCGGTGAGCACCACAATCGCGTGCACCCGCTCCCCCCAGCGCGAATCAGGCAACCCGACAACGGCAACTTCCTGGACCTCAGCCTCTTGCTGAATCGCCTGCTCTACATCGCGGGAATAGATATTAAACCCGCCACTGATGATCATGTCTTTCAGCCGATCGACAATGTAGACAAAGCCCTCATTGTCCATCCGCCCGACGTCACCCGTGTGCAGCCAACCATTGCGTAGCGTGTCTGCGGTCGCCTCGGGTCGCCCCCAGTATTGACTCATCACGCAGGGTCCTTTTATGCAGATCTCACCCACCTCACCCGGTTCGACTGGTTCGCCTGTCGGGTCGAGCACAGCCATTGTCATACCGGGTGTGGCACGCCCCGCGCTCTCCAAGCGCCGCTCGACCGTGGGGTCATGATCAACCCGGGTCATACTCGAAATATGAATACATTCGGTCTGCCCATAGCACTGATAGAGAATGGGCCCGAACACATGCAGCGCCTCTCTCAATCTCTCGGGAGCAATTGGCGCTGAGGCATAAATAATGTGTTCCAGATTGCTGAGATCTCTCCGTTCGATGTCGGGGTGATCGAGTAAAGCGTAGATCATGCTTGGCACCAGAAAAAGCGTGTTGACCCCCTGGCGCTCAATACAGTCGAACACCGCGCTGGGTGAGAAAGACGGCATCAAGGACACCATGCCACCCAAGCGAAGCACCGGCAGCACCAAAAATCCGGCCGCATGACTGATCGGAGAGCACGCCAGAAAATGCGGGTCTTGGGGAAATTCCCACGCCTTAGTCGAGATCTCCGCCGTCGCCGCCATACCGGCCTGAGTGTGTACAACACCCTTGGGATCTCCCGTGGTGCCCCCGGTGTAGGTGACCCAGGCAATGTCAGCGCCTTTGGGTTCGTATTGAGGTGCCGAACGGCCTTCGAGCAGATCCCCCAAATGCCGGCCGTATTCGGCGCTGGAGAGCGTCAGCACTTCGAGGTGCTCACATGCCTTAGCCAGCTTTGCGCCATGCTCATAGAAAGCATGGGAGTCGATGACCAGTGCTTTCGCTTGCGCGTCGCGCACAATATGGGATTGTTGCTCGAGCGAACCCAGTGGATGCAACGGGGTATACCGAATACCGGCGCGCAAACACGCCGCCATCACTGCAAACGCGTCCAGACGATTGCTCGCCAACTGCGCAAGCCCATCGCCGGGAAGAAGACCGAGGTCAGCCAGGAGGCCGGCAATACGGTTGATGCGCCCGAGCAGTTCGTTTCCCGATACGGAGCGACCATCCACATCTGAGACCGCGATGGCGTCTCCTACAGACGACAACGCCTCAGACAGCAGTTGGGTATAGGTATCGACGGCCACGTGGATTCCAATCTGATCAGAAGTCACACAGCATAAAAATCAATGGCGAAAGCCGTCATGTCAAAACCGGCAAGATTGGTGTGCCTAGCGGCTAGCCTGCTCATCCCGTAAAGTCGCGACCTCTCTAAAACCAACGGGAGAATGGCCGGTCCATTTCTTGAAAGCGCGGGAGAAGTTGGCGGTATCTGAGAACCCGGTCAGATAGGCAATTTCGTTGACCGGCAGCCCCTTGAGCAGATAATCCTCTGCGAGCAGCCTCCGTGTGTCGTCCAATACCTCGCGGAAAGTAGTGCCCGCCTCCTCTAGGCGGTTGTATAGCGTTCGCGTACTCACGCAGAGCACCTTCGCGACGGCATCCTTGCCCGAAACACCCGTGGGTAAGAGCCTGATCAGCTCATTTCGAACTCTGGCTGGAAAATCAGCTTTCTCCAACGTCGCAATGTACTGTTCTGTGAGCTGCTCGTATGACCGCGCCATATCCGGGTCGGCACTGACTAATGGAATATCAAGCAACTGTGCGTCAAAAAGCAGTGACGTTGCGGGGGCCTCGAATTGAACCTCGCAGCCAAAAAAAGAAGCGTAATGGTCTTCATTATCGCCGGGGAAAGGCCGAGCGAGAGAAACTCGGCGGGGCGAGAAGGCATTTTGGGTGGCAACACGAAGAATCGTGACAAAAATAGCGGCGATGCCGTCTTCGCGCACCGAAGGGAATGGCTCGGGGTTACTAGCGATCCAGTTAAGACAACACACCTTAGGATCCCCGGAATCGCGCTCAAGAGACATCACATCGTTGGTAGTCACCACCGAGTAATAGCGAATCATCTTTTCGATGTAGTCACCTAGCGTAGCACTGCAGTAGGCGGCGACACCCAACGAGTAAAAGGTGGTGGGATGGATGAACTTAGCAAGATGGAGACCAAACGCGCGATCGACAGGTTGTTCCTCAATGGAGGTCAACAGACGCCTGAACGCGCCGTCGGTAATACGCGTGTTGGGGTCCATCAACGGGCCCACCTCGATGCCTGCATCAGCAAACAGCGGCCCGGGAGCGACACCCAGATCTTCCAGCGCCTGCCATATCACGACACCGATTGGCCCGATTGTGGAAAATGTCTGCGCAATCATAGTTGGCGGCATCAATTCCAGCGGGAAACAAGGCTCCCATCATCCGCTTTTTCCCTTTTGAAGCAAACCCTGGGCCGCGCCCACACTCAAAACGCGCGAAATCACCGATTAAACCGACGACCGAAATGCATAGAAAGACAGGTGATGACGCCCACAGCGCCTGTTACGCTCTCCAATCACCGCTGCTAGTTGTCAGCCCTACTTGAGCACCGGCACCACTCGTGAAAACCACACTACACACTCAGGCCGAATTTCAGGAGCGCACAGGAAAGGTCTTGTTCAAATCCTCGCCACTTATCGTGACTAGGGACCAAATTCAGGACTACTGCCGCAGCTTGAATCAGCTCGACTGGTTTCACTTTGATGAAGCACGCGGTAAATCCGAGGGCTTTGGTGGCATCATCGCTCCAGGGTCACTCACATTCGCACTGGTCCACTCCACTTTTTTCCAATGTGTCGAGCTGGTGGATTTAAAAGCCCTGTTCATCGGTAGCGATCGATTTCGGGTGCACCGGCCGATCAACGCGGGGGAGTCAATTACGCTCACCATGGGCATTACAACCGTGGAGGATCGACCCGAAGGATTCCGCGTTCAATATGACTTTCGATGGCATGGCGAAACTAATGGGGACATCATCTCCGAAGGCACTTTTTTGGTCAGATACTGGTCGCTGTCAGAGTGAGCGCGCAGGGGCAAGACGATATTAAAGTTCAGTGCATCACGAGACCGCTAGGACTTTGCGAGGTGCGACGACGAGATGGCTAATATAGACCGCTGCTTTAACATCTCAGAGCTCAGGAAGGCCGCTAAAAAACGACTGCCATCACCCATCTTTCACTACGTCGACGGCGGCGCCGATGACGAATGGACGCTTCGCCGCAACACTGACGCCTTTGAGCAATGGGAAGTTGTGCCCTCAATGCTGACGGGCGTAACTGACGTCGATTTGAGCACGAAACTGTTTGGTCAAGATCTAGCGTTGCCCTTCATCATCTCGCCCACCGGGATGTCCAGACTCTTCCATCATCACAAGGAACTTGGCGTCGCGCGCGCGGCGAGCAAAGCTAACACCTACTACGGCCTTTCCAGCATGGGCTCCAGCACGATTGAGGAAGTGGCAGCCGCGGCGTCCGGGCCAAAGTTTTTTCAGGTATACGTTTTCCGGGATCGCGGTCTGACCCAGAGTTTTGTAGACCGCTGCAAGGAAGCTCAATACGATGCGCTCTGCGTCACAGTAGATACCGCTATTGCCGGCAACAGAGAGCGAGATATCGTTACCGGCATGACCATCCCTCCTTCGTTCACGGCGCGGTCTATGCTGAACTTCGCGGGCAAATGGTCTTGGCTTGCGGGGCTCAGTCAAAACCGAGATTTTACGCTGGCGAACCTCAGCGAAAATATCGACCCTCGCAAGACTGGCGCTCTTAGCATCTTCGACTATGTGAACCAGCAGTTTGATCCCTCCATCAGTTGGACTGACATCAGCTGGCTACGAGAGCATTGGGATGGGCCGCTAATTATCAAAGGCATTCTTTCTCCAGAAGATGCGAAGCAAGCAAAAGCATTGGGAGCTACCGCAATTATGGTTAGCAATCACGGAGGCAGACAACTTGACTCCGCGCCCGCCCCTATAGACTGTATTCCGGCGATACGAGATGCGATCGGAAGTGACCTCGAGCTGGTCGTAGATGGTGGAATTCGTCGCGGCAGCCATATCGTGAAAGCGCTGGCATTGGGTGCGTCCGCTTGCTCTATTGGGCGGCCCTATCTCTACGGCCTGGCTGCCGGCGGCGAGGCAGGGGTGACGAAGGCGATTGCAATACTACAAGTGGAAACACGACGATTCATGCTACTAGCCGGTTTCGACTCGGTCGAGTCACTTAGGAGAAACGCTGCCATTCGACGGGTTGGTTTTATTAACAAGCTGTCCAACGCATAGGGCGATCACGGTTGCCTCCCGACCAGCATGCCACTAAAGTTGAGGGCGTCCACGCGTGTCTTGGTGCGGCCATTCGGCCTTGACATGGTAGAGGTCGGCGGTTCGAATCCGCCTGGTCCTACCAAATTTTCAAGTCTCTGTTTTTACAAAATTTTATTTTTTCAGAATCGTGCGTTTTGGCGTGTTTCTGCGCGGAGACACTACCGCGGAAAGGTAGTGACCAAAATCCGAGGGGCAAAACTCATACTAACTTCGCCAGGCTTATTGCCGTCTCGGATTTGACCTCTTCGATTACTACGTAAGTATGGGTCTGATCAATCAAAAGGATCATCGCCAGCTTCTCGCCTAAAAAACAGTTGATAGTCCTGCATGTCTGAACAGCGGATCCTCAATAAAAAAAATCAAATCCGCCAGCCACCATATGGCAGCTTTCGTCATCCGTGAGGGACATCATTTCGCGAGAAAATTCTCGAAGATTTGCTGTGCTGGTATTGGTGAGAAGAACTTGAATGAATGCCATGGTTGAGGCGTTGAGCTTGCGAGCATCGGCAAACTCGCAGGGGTGGTTTAGAGCCCCATCTCCTTCGCGATGATACTACACTGAATTTCGCGGGTTCCTCCGCCAACCATGCCGTGCTTGGCTTCGCGGAAATAACGCTCCATATCGTATTCAGGCAGTTGCGCGTAGCCGCCAAGTGCTTGCATGCCGTTGAAAGCAATCTTAAACAGCACATCCGCCGCGAACACCTTCGCCATGGAAACTTCTTTCAGCGCCTTTTCACCGCGTGCGATTTTGTCAGCAGCGTAGTACACCAGCAATCTCGCAGCGGTGAGTTCCGTCTCGTTTTCCGCCATGCGGTGTTTGAGCACCTGAAAGTCTGATAGCTTCTTGCCAAACGCGGTTCGATCGCCGGTGTAGCTGATGGTGTCATCCAGCGCCGTCCTGGCATTGCCGACTTGGGATGCGGCAATGCTCAATCGCTCGAGCTCGAGATGCTCACTGATGTACTGCCAACCCTTGCCCACCTCGCCTATGAGGTTTTCTTTAGGGATACGCAGGTTGTCGAGGAAGAACTCGGTCGTGCCAAGGCTCTTCCGGACGATGGTATCCATCTTCTTGATTATCAGCCCCGGCGTATCATTGGGGATCAGAAACAGGCTGAGCCCTGCATAACGCTCCTCACCGGTCCGAGCGAGTAGCACAATGGCGGTGTCGGGAAGGTGGGCGCCGGAGCACCACACCTTGTTGCCGTTTATAACCCACTCGTCACCGTCGAGTTCGGCCTTCGTTCTCGCCGCCGCCGCATCGGAGCCCGACTGGGGCTCGCTGATGGAGATGGAGAACTTCTGCTTTCCCTCCATGTACGGCGCGATGTAGCGCTCTTTCTGAGCTGCAGTGCCGTGATTTACGATGTTCAGCACCGTGAACATCGATGTCATGACGCAAGCGGCCGTGTCGAGGCTATATTTCCCGATTGCCTCGCAGAAAATCGCGAACATCACGGGATCGCAGTTCATGCCGCCGAGTTCCTCGGGAATCAGCAGGCTCAAAAAGCCCTCCCGGGCCATTTTCTCGTAAACACTCTGGGGGAATTCCCGCGACGCGTCGTGCTCGCGCGTGTATTCCCGCCCGACCTCCTTCTCCATGAATCTGTGCATTGACTCCTGCCAGAGTCGCTGTTCTTCAGTAAATTGAAATTTCATAAATACGCCAATTGCTGATTTGTTAGCTAAAGCCGTTTAAATCTATCCTTCCCTACGGCGGAGAAAAGAGCTGCGGGGCCGAGAACGCAATTATGGTTGACATACCTCAGGACAGACTATACTTTAGAACAAATGTTTGTTTTTGTCAACTCTATTAATGAATAGCGACGGACTCCCAAAAACGGATCAAAACCGCACGCTTCCCCCAGCGGAGCAGCGACGTGCGGCACTTGAATATCGTTTTCAGGGCTGGGTTCCCGGCTCACTATCCTCGCACCTCGATGATATGGCCGAGCGTTACTCCGATCAGCCTTTGCTGATTATGGACGACCGCCAGTTTACCTACCGCAACATGGCCGACTGGTCACAAGCGCTGGCGCGTGGCCTCGTTTCCCTCGGCATAAAGCGTGGTGACAACGTCGCTCTGCTCATGGCCAACTACCCCGAGTTCGTCGCGCTCAAATTCGCGATCGCCAGAATCGGCGCCGTCGCTGTTCCCATTAACTTCCTTTTGCGTGCTAACGAACTTGACTACATCTTCCGGCAGTCGGATGCCAGAGCGCTGATTACCATGGCGGCGTTCGGAGACCGCGATTACCTAACAGACCTCGAGGCGCTGATGCCCGGCTGGGCGGGCAACGGCGGCGGAAATGATTTCCCGCTGCTCAAGCATGTGATCGTGTTTCCCGGGGAAGGCGACGTCCCGGACGGGGCGAAAAGCGTAGACGACCTGAGCAGGCTCGGCGGATCCGCGGATGAGTCGCGCATGCGTGAGTACGAGGCGCTGACAACAGGCCGCGATAACGCTGACATCATCTACACCTCGGGAACCACGGGCTCACCCAAGGGCGTAATGCTAGAGCACCATATGGTGCTCCGCGCCGCATATGCGTCAGCCTATACCTGCGCGTTCGAAGAGGGACGGAGGCTGCTGTTTTCGCTGCCCATGTATCACGTGTTTGGATACGTTGAGTGTTTGATCGGAAGCATGTTCGTAGGCGGAGCGATTATCCCCCGCCTGACCTTTGACCCCGATGACATGATCTCAGCGGCAGAGCGCCACGCGGCCAACGAGATAATATGCGTTCCTCTCATGACCCAGAAACTGATCGAGGTCGTAAAGGAGCGAGGCTTCAATAACTCCGCGTTTACGACGATGTTCAATTCCGGAGGCGCGACACCGCCATCTATGTGGCCGGACATTCGCAATGTGCTCGGCGCCCAGGAGATTCTTACTGCCTACGGCATGTCCGAAACCACGGCTTCAACCACCTGCACGCACCCAGAGGCTGATGACAAGTATCTGCTGACAACCAACGGCAAGCTGAAGTATGCCGGCGTGGCCGGCGACCCTGCGCTTAAGGGGTTGCTAGCCGTATACCGCACCATGGACCCGGAAACGGGTGATGTCCTGCCCTGGAACGAAGCCGGCGAACTGATCGTGAAGGGACCGATTGTCACCCGAGGCTACTACAACAAGCCCGACGAAACCCGCGAGACATTCACGGCCGACGGATGGCTGAGGACCGGCGATATCGGGACCGTATCGGAAGATGGCTACGTAAAACTGACGGGCAGGATCAAGGAAACCTATCGCTGCGGCGGTGAAATGGTTATGCCGAGCGAGGTGGAAAACGTACTCAACACGCATCCACATGTCAGTCAATCACACGTGCTGGGTATAGCGGATTCAAAGATGGGCGAGGTGGGCTGCGCCTGCGTAATTCGATCGGCTGATACTGAGGTCTCGGAAGAGGAGCTCATCAATTATTGCCGGATGAACCTGGCGCGGTTCAAGGTCCCCAAGCTGGTGCTGTTTGTCGAGGAAGGGGATATACCGATGACAGCCACGGGTAGGGTACAGAAGTTCAAGCTCGCCGATTGGGCAATCGAGCAGTTGGGGCATACGCAGGATTGAGGGAAAGGAGCAACCGATGATTACCGAGCATGTGACTTTGCAGATAATGCCAGAGAGGACCGCCGATTTCGAGGCGGCGATGCAAGAAGGCGGAAGGATTCTGGCGGCAGCTGAAGGCGCGTCGAATGTCCGGCTAATGAAGGGACATGAGAATCCGGAAAAGTACCTGCTCCTGATCGACTGGGAATCGGTAGACCACCACGTGGCGTTCACGAAGGAGCCGGGCATAGACGACTTCCGCTCTTTAATTGGTGAATTCATGGCGGGCAAACCGGCTATGGAGCATTTCCAGACCGTCTGACCCGCAAGGCAAGCACCTACCAATGACCCACGTTGTAACCGACAACTGCAAAGCCTGTCGATTCACGGAATGTGTAGTTACCAGTCTTGTAGACTGTTTTCACGTTGGCGATAACATGCTTTACATCGACCCCGTTG
>Ga0255769_10000300_pt1 | contig 58598 bp, 80 predicted proteins | sample 041ome_9_FD_179637 | JGI IMG/M metagenome (GOLD analysis project Ga0255769, IMG submission 179637) | Coastal salt marsh microbial communities from the Groves Creek Marsh, Skidaway Island, Georgia - 041413US metaG (version 2) | ecosystem: Environmental > Aquatic > Marine > Intertidal zone > Salt...
AATCTCACATGGGGATGTATTTCGTTGTAATCACGATTTAGTCCCATATGTGTAGTTAATGCTAGTGCCCAAATAAAATCCATTGTATTGCCCTCATAGTATTTAGTACTGCGTAACTGTTACAACACATCCTGCGCTGTTGGTACAATAGTTGTTTAATATATAACTTAAATTGTCGCCGCTTTGTAGCACACTGATATCTGTAGGATAATCTCCGTCTATGGTGATACTGCTAACATTACCGTTGCCATCTTGTACAACTTCAATAATATGTTCGTCGCCAGTGATATCAAGGTCTAAATCATTATCAGATCCATTCTTTTGTATTAGTGTCATTTCAAAACTGTCACCAAATGCTTGTAAAAAAATATCATTAGCTTTACTGCTGTGTGATACTAATGCTGTTGCTGCCGCCAACGCCAACACGATAACCGTACGCATTGAATCCCTCCTGTACTATATCTATTGTATAACTGTCGTCTACAAACAGTTCCAGTCTAAAAAAATGATCATCACCTTGCTTGCGCTCTACAATGTAGTTGGGAGTTTCATCATAAAATATATTTGTTTCTGGATCTAATCCTCTAAAACGCTCTGCAAACAACTCTATATTTTGTGAAGATAATTCGTCGATCCACTTTGCTAGAATTTCTTGTAGTTGTCTTTCCATTTCATCTGCAAAATCATATTTTAAAAAACTATTATTGTCTAAATCTGTAACCCAAAGATTTTTTATACCTTCTACCAATGGATCTCTGTCTAATTCATCATATTTTAAAAAGTCAATATCCAACAAGTTTGTAACTGGGTATTGCCTTTCTATTTCTTCATCGTAAGGTTGTTTGTTACGCACAATCAACATTGCTCTCAGCATATCACTTGGCAGTTCTAGTATCACTGGGTTAGCAGGTGTGTCCCATCTGCTTTTTACCACTGTTGTTTCAAACGCTTGGTTCATTATAACTGTGCCTACATCGCTTTCAACTGATATTTCGCCTACAACACAAGCGCCTGTATTATCACAACTTGGTAGTAGTGTAATCATACTGCCGCCTATTTCATCTACAATCATCATAAAGTCTGTGCCACGCACGTTAATGGTAGCACTAGGTGTTCTTATGTTTACTCTTTGTCTGCTGTTCTTTGCTATTTGTCCACTAGCATATCTCACTGCACCTAGTGTGGCTCGCATACCTAATGTGCCTTTACCAGTTGCAGGATCGTATATAAATTCGTCTATAACCATACGGCTATGTTCGGTAACATCTACACGAGTTTCATCTTCAAACTCCAGTTGCCATGCACCGTCTCGGGTGGTAATAGCATCTTGCATTTCTAAGCCTGTGCCAACATCACCTGTAATCTTGTCGTTTTCTCTTTTGATTGTGCCTGGGCCAGTGCTTGCGGTTATTTCACCTATACTGGCCCAAGCATTTGTTGATATTAATATCAACACTAGAATGATTCTAATCATCAGTCACTCTGTGTTATATCTACGCTTTGGTCATCGCCGTCAAATGTAGCAGTCAACATATTATCGTTGATGCCGCTTTGAGTGATATTGTAATAACTGCCGCCACCTGTAATAGTTAAGTCTATTGTATGTCCAATAACGTCTCCGTCACCAGTTACATCAATATCAATAACATTACCTGTTGTGCCTGTAGCACCTGTCAGTGTTCCGTTTGTACCTGGACCTACTGCTGCACTTGATGTGTTGTCGACTACTACATCAATATCAGCACTTTGTCCATCTACAGTCATCTCAACAACATTACCGTCTCCGTCAATAGTAAAGTCAATGCTGCTGCCTGTTGCATCAGCTACTTCGCCTATGTCGAAATCGAGTGTTGTAAAGTCACCTTCAATGTCTACATTTAGTGTTACAGTATCACAGTTTCCAGCTGCCGTACTACTACAAAGTAAATCTATATCATTGCTGTCGCCAACTATACTCCAAAGGCCTGTATAAGTAGCACCTTTGATTGTTGCTGCAATGGTATTTGTATTACCTGTTTGTGTAATGCTAAAAGTCATATCTGCACCTTCTAACACTGCACTTTGTGTACTGTTGCCGAGTTGATTGTCTTTTCCATCTTGTACAATGTCCAAGTCCAATCCGTCGCCAATTTGCTGGATATAGATTTCATTGGCCGTCGCCGTCGAAACCCATGCGAATACCATAGCTATTATTATTGCTATTTTTTTCATGGTATATACCCTCCTATAGTAGAGTGCGCCCTCTCTACTAGTGTTATTTATAGGTAATCTGGGGTTTTAAACAGCTACTCTTTGAAGTTCCAAAGGCCTTTTCGTACACCTTCGTAAATCATCTCAATAACCGTTGCTTCTATAGCACTACGAACTGCAATGTTGGTTGGTTCGTTTACAGTATAGCCGGTTTCAATCTCTACTACTTCTGTGCCTAGTTCAATAAACTTGAATACATCTGCACCTGTTCGATGACTTGCTATGCTTTTTTCTGCTGCCACGCTTAGTAGCACTCTTCCTGTGCTTACACTTACAATACGCATACCAACAGTAACAGTGTCCACACGATACTCTGTGCTGGCTCCTATGCCAAAATATCTAGCACCACTACCGCCTGTTGTTGTATTACTATCATATCCGATAATGCCGCCTTCTAATATAATACCAGCAAACTTCATTGGTGATAGTGGAGTTGTTTCTTGTTCGTAGTTTTCTCTTGTGCTTCGTATAAGTTGACGTTCTTTGATAAGGTTATCCATGCCGCCACGTTCCATTACTTCGAACCAGTCGCCACCGCCTGCATCTAGTAATGCGTCTATTACCCATACTTCTGCACCCTGTGTTACAGCACTGCTCAAACTTGCTGCGCCATCTGTAGGTGCTCTCTGTCCTGTTTTATCTGTAAAACTATAAACTCCAATAGTCATAGCAGGACCGTTTATTGCCGGAATATCTCGCAGTTCTGCTGCCATTGGGTTGTCTTGCACTGCTGGAGGATTAGAATCCAGCAACGCCTCTGGAGATTTCATAGTGTAACTGCATCCTGCTAGTAATAATATCGGTAATAGTTTCCACATTAGAATGTAAAGTCTCCTGGTCCTGGGATTGTTACTTCAGTATATCCATCTGGGCCATCTACAGTTAGTGTGATACTGCCTGTTTCTTCGTCCTTGACCCAAGTAATAGTTGCGCCTTCTACTTCTGTGGTGCCGCCGCTTGAACAATCAATGCCTGTGTCTTCTCCGCAAGCTGCAAACATATTGTCCACCATCTGCTTTGATAGTGTTGCATAGATGCGTGATTCTAAGTTACGAATGAATTTGTTCAACACACTGTTTTCAAGTTCACGCTCAATACGTGCTGCTTCAGCTTCTTCGGCTTTGCGTATATCGTCTCTGCGATTGAATTCCAGTTGCTCGATGCTTAGTACATGAGCACTATATCCCTGTCCGCTGAAACTAGGATTGTTGAAATTGTGAACTAGGTCTGCGCTTGCTATTGTTGGTAGTAGTATTAGAATTGCTAATAAACATTTCATTGGAAGCCCTCCAATACTATTTATATCATTGCCTTGTTAAGTGTAAGCTGCGCCCATTGTTCACGTCCTGCACCTGCTTGTGTAGGAATAATACTAATAGCCAATCCGCCAGCATGTCCACCTTGTCTAAATGCTGCTAGATCATTTGCATTACGCAACATTGCAGTCTTTTGATTGGGAATACTCATTAGCAACAATGCATCAAAGTTGTCTCTGTTTTTGTACCATTCAAAGTTTTGTGCTAGATATGTAAGTTCAACTTGACTTGCATCTTCAGTTGTTGCAACTTTGTCTGCAATAGGACCAGCATAGTTTTCCATGTCCATTTGCAACAAATCCAGCATCAATGATTTTCTAATCTTTTGATTGTTTGGATCACTTGTAGGAAGATCTGTGTTCAATGCTTGCATAAATGGACCTAGTCCTAAACTACCACCTTTGGCACCAATAGCACCAATCACAGTTGGTAGTTTTTCTTTATACTTTTCCAACACTGCACGTTTGGCTTTTTGAGATCCGCCGCCGTATCCAATACGTCCGCCGCTTGAACTCATTGCTGCTTTAAGTTCTACTTTACCAATGCCGTCAATCTCAAGATCACCTTCACCTGCTGCTAGACGCACTTTGTTGGAAAGGCATGCAAGTCCATATTCGCCTGGACCTTTTTGCTTTTTACCAACACCATATGCCGCTAGTTTTCTAAATGCTGCTGATCCAACTTCGTCGCCAAAGACTGCGCTAAACGTGTTTAGTGGTTTTGATAATGCACCAATATCTACTGCGCCACCTTGCTCTAAACGCTTTAGCAATGTATCCATTGTTTTGTAGTCGCTTTCAATAGTGCTAAAGATTTTTGTCATGTCTTGGCGAATTAATAGTTTTTCTTTGTCGCCCATGTTTTCGTCTTGTAGAGGAATATCAAATGCGCTATCAATGTTTGTACTAATAGTTCCACTGTTGAGGATTTTCCAAATTCTATCCAACAAGTTTGCTTCGTCTTGATTGTCAGCACTCAGGCCAGAAATAGTTGATATAATCTGTTCTTTTTCTTGTCCTAAGTCTTCATATTCTACAAGGTCTTTATAACGCATTTTTAACTCCTAAGTAATGTATTTATTCGATATCAGGAAATAAACATTCTTGTACGAATACTCTTACATCTTCTTCATCGAGTCCTAAACTTGTCATTGTTTTAGGAGTATGTGGATTTTGTTTTTGATAATGTGCATAACGATTTTGTGCTGCTTTGCCAGCTTCAGTATTACCTGTTCCGTTGTAGGAACCAATGTATTCTAAATAGTTGTCAATACTGTCAAAACTTAGTTCCACAAGTTGTTCTAGTTCTTCAGTGCTGTTTACATTACCTGCTGCAACCATATGTTTAGTAAATATAGCCTTTGCCCATTCTGGTAATTCACGTGGCTTGCGCCATTCTAGTTTTGCTACTTCATCTCCAAAATCATCAATCATTTCATGATACTCCAAAGACGTTGGAGAGTAATCATGGAAGTAACCTGTGATTTTGTTTTTACCTGCAATAACATCTAATCCAAAGATAGGACCGTCATTGTCCAAGTGAGGAAACACACAGCAATGCATCATCCACAAACCTTTGCTGTCTCGTGCATCAACTACGTCAATGTGGGCTCTACGATAGTTCTCACTGGTCCATACACGGTTGATCCAACCTGGTTGATTAAATCTATCCATGCCCATTTCGTTGTATTCTTGACCAGTTGCATCAAAACGTTCGATCAATCTATCTTGTATTTTAATCAGTGTATCCCAAACTTCACTCACTGTCTAACTCCTCAAATAGTTGCATTGCAAACTCAAAACATGTGTTTGCTTCATCTGCCATGTCGTCTGTAAGCATAGCACGTACTGTAGTTTTTAGTTCTTCTACATTATTAAACTCATACATCTTGCCGCTGCCTGGATTACGCTTTTTAATCATTTGGCCGCCATACATATCACCAAAGTGACGTACATACAAGTGTGCTAGAAACTCTTCTCGGTCTTTCATATGCATACAATAGTCTGTATAGTCTGCAACAACTTGACACAGCAAGTCTCCGTTGCGTTCAATACTATGTGCAGTTTCTAGTTCTTCAACGTCTGCACGGATTGCATCTGCTCTTGCAATATCTTCAATGCCTTCTAATACACCATATGTTTTTGCTTGGCTTTCCAGCACAGCATACATTACATATTGATTGTACAAATATCTATGATACTCTTCTGGTGTCATGCCGTGTAGCAGTTTGCGGGCATGTTCTGTACGTTCTGCTTTCTGGTGATTAGCCCAGGTAAGTTCTTTAAGTTTGCTCATTCTTCCTCTAACTTGATTTGTAAATGAAATCCGTGATTTCGTGATAGGGTTACTGTTTCAGTTGTTTTCATTTCAGCAACTTCGTGTGAATACACACCAACAACACCACTGCCTTCTTCGTGTACTTGCATGGTTATTTGCATAGCACTATCTGGTGTATGTTTAAAAATATTTACTAATACTGCAATAACAAAATCCATTGGAGTAGCGTCATCATTTAAAAATATTACTTTATATTTCTTTGGTTCTTCAAGATCAATTTTAATTCGTTCATCTAGTTTTACATCTGCGCTCATTTTTATCTCCTAGTAAAATGGGGGAGATATTTCACTCCCCCTAGACTGTTAGCCTTCGATTTCATCAAACTGTTTGATTGCAATCTTCTTTGGTTTTTGTGCTTCTGGTACATTACGCACCAAGTGAATGTTGAGCATACCGAGTTCTAATGTTGCATTTTCAACTTCGATATGCTCGGCTAATGTAAACTGTCTACGGAAGTTGCGACCGCCGATTCCTTTGTGTAGATAGTTTACTTCCTCGTCTCCTTTTGGAGCATTACCTTCAACAGTCAGCACATTCTTTTCTAATGTGATGTCTAGGTTGTCCATACCAAAACCGGCAACTGCCAACGAAATCATATATTCGTTTTCATTGATTTCTACTACGTTGTATGGTGGATAACCTGTGCTCTTTGTATTCTCAAATGCTCGATTCATTTCATCAAACATTCTATCAAAGCCTACAGTGGCACGGTGAAGTTGGGGTAAGTCTAGTGTTGTTAATCTTGTCATTTTGTTTCTCCTTATAAAGCAAGAATAATGTTGGATCCATTTTTGGCATCCAGTTTATTTACCAATTGTCGATCCTTCATAGACCGAATTGTGTGTTTGTGTACAACGAATAAATGTTGCACACTTAGGCAGTTGCTTGATTGTTTTAGCACCTGCATATGTGCAAGTACTACGCACACCTCCTAGAATGTCCTGTACCGTAGCGGCTACAGCACCTCTATAAGGCACAAGCACTGTGCGTCCTTCTGACGAGCGATAATCTTTCAATCCGCCAAAATGCTTTGTGTTTGCTGCTTCACTACTCATACCGTAGAACTGTACAAACTGTTTCATTTCTCTTACTCGATGACCTTCGTATTGTAATTCATTCGTTTCATAGAACTTACTAATAACTTCGCCGCCGCCTTCATCGTGTCCGGCAAGCATACCGCCAAGCATTACAAAGTCTGCGCCGGCAGCAAAAGCCTTAGCCACGTCACCAGGGCAGGTACAGCCGCCATCAGCAATAATATGTCCACCAAGACCATGAGCCGCATCGGCACATTCGATAACAGCACTAAGCTGAGGATACCCCACGCCAGTCTGAATGCGAGTAGTGCATACACTACCAGGGCCAATTCCCACTTTAACGATATCTGCTCCAGCAAGTATAAGTTCCTCCGTCATTTCTCTTGTTACTACATTTCCAGCAATGATTACAATATGTGGTAATGCTTTGCGCACATCACGCACTCGAGATGCAAAATGCTCCGAGTATCCGTTTGCAATATCCATACACACGTACTTGATCATACCTGGTGCTTTATCGTATACCATACACAACTTTTCAAAGTCTGTATAACTTGTACCAATACTCATTGCAACATTATCTGTACGCTGATAAATACCTGCATTAAAGTATTCTACAAGTTCATCTACTGAGTAAGTTTTAACCAAGCAAGTAAACATGTCACCTTCAGCAAGTTTGTCAGCCATTTCAAATGTGCCAACACCATCCATGTTAGCAGCCATAATAGGAATGCCACGATAGTGATAGTTTGGAATACGCAGACCTGGCTCATAGTTACGAAAGTTTGTTTTACGTTCTAAACTTACTTCACTACGACTTTTAAGTGTACTTCGCTTGGGACGTATTAGCACATCCTTATAATCAAGTTTGACATCTTCTTCGATGCGCATGTTATATTCCTTCTACAAGTTTTCTTGATCTTTAATACGTTTTTTCTTATATCTACGAATTGCTGCTTGTTTCTCTAGGCGCTTTTTGGTGCCTTTTGATTGGAAAAACTCTTTAGCACGTAGCTCTTGAAGAATGCCATCTTCAGCAATCTTTTTCTTAAATCTGCGCAATGCTTTGTTAAAATCTCCGTTACGTACTTCTACACGCATACCTGAAACGATAGCATTTTTTTCGTCATGTTTATTTTTACTCATTTAATCCTCTTTGAGTTTATCATACAACCAATCTAAGTTGTATATTCTATTAACGCTAAGTATATTATATGGCGTAACCTCGTCATTTGTCAAGTAAAAAGTATTTGGTAGGCTAACAAAATAAGTAGCCAAATTTCTTTCTATTGTGTCTAGGTTATCAATATCTAATATTGTATAATCTACAAAGCGTGATATATTAAGTAGCCAGTCATATTTTCTTTCTTCATCATCTTTTGGATCATAAAGGTATATGTTCATTGGGCTATTAAAATTTTTCAACAAGTTTTGAAACTGGTCTCGTACTCCAACACTAGGCTGAACTAATAAGAACGAAGTTGATTTATTGTGTATTACATCTGGTGGTGTAATAACATTAATTTTTGTCATAATCTTCCCAAGGCAAATAATCTGTCCTACCTTGTATATATCGTTCTTTGTGATACTTTACTGTATCATTTGGATTGTCTTGTTTCCATTTTTGTTTATTTTCTTTGTAAGTGTTATCGTAAAGTTCACGTTCTTCTAAGTCTTGTCTTCGTTCTTCCAAAACTCCTCCGGGCAACATTCCTCCATCATTGACGGTTCTACTTGCGGTATCATTGCTTTCAATTGTTCTGTGGTCATTCCTGGTGTATGAGGTTGAATTATCTCTGTCATTTCCGGCAATGTAGCTGCGGGCGTAACTGTCTTTCCAATCATCCCTGCCATCATTAGATCTATTAGTGTTGTCATTTAGTTCTTCCTGTTGGGCCTGTCCCTGTCGAGGATACTCCTGACGGCGCATCTCGAATGTGGTTTGGCTCGCTATGAGCAGAAGTACTGCTAATGGATCGAATACAAATATGATTGTTATTATTACCCATCTTACTGCTTCCTCTAGTATATCCTTGTCAGCTGTTTCTCCGTAGATAAACTCTGCTAGGTATTTTACTGGTCCTACTTCTGCTTCTAGTTTTCTATACTCAGTCTGTAAAGTATACTTTTGTTCTGTAAGTGTGTCAATGGTATTATTTGCTAATACTATCTTTTCTTGTTGTTGTGCAATAGTAGCTTCAACTGCGGCATCCTTGCCCACAGTTAAACTATTGCGTAAACTTTGTATAAGTGTGTTTGATTGTGCTATCTGTGCATCTGCACCAGCACGAATTCTTTGTACTTCTTCTCTTGCTTTTGTTATAACAGGAGACTCTGTGTTGCGTACTTGATCAATAGTTGCCAATACTTCTAGTTGACGATTTTTGACGGCTTGTGTTTGCTCGTTGCGTATGTTGCTTACAAGGTTGGTTAGTCGTGTGCGTTCTGTATCAACTATGCTTTGTGCTGTAGCACGTAGTTGTGCTACCTGTGCTTGTAGTTCGCCTATTCTAGCACGTTGCTGTGTTATCCATGTATCTGCTGACCTACGTGTGTTTGGACCTGCATTGCCGTCTGCGTTTGCTCCAATGGTACGCTGTGCAGATGCTATTTGATCACGCTCTCTACTAGCAAGTTGTCCTTCAACTTTTACAATACTATTTTCTATGCTGTTGATTTGTGCTAACACAGGGTCTACTGCACTAACATCAACACTCAGTTGTGCAATGCGTGATTCGTACTGTGTTGCTTGTATATCTAATCTACGTAGTTCTTCATCAAGTGCAGTTAGTTGTTCTTCGTATGGTTGTGTACGTTCGCTGTCTAATGTTCTTGCTGCTTGAATGATGGCGTTCTGTTCTGCAATAGCAGGTTCAATGCGTGTGTATGCTGTATCAATACGCTGTTGTTCTCTATCTATTTGTGCTTGTATTTCATCGTTGCCTGCGCCTACACTAGCTTCTGCTTCTAGTATACGTTCTTCTGCTCGCTCAATGATTGCTTCTTGTCTATCAAGTTCTTCATCAATACGCTCTAGTTGTGCAACACCTTCGGTGGCAGCAGCAGTTTGTTCAATGTGTGCTTTGCTGAGATATCCAAAAATACCCATGCTTGTAATAAACATCAATATCACTGTAGCAATAGTTAGATAACTCTTTAACCACCATTTAGCTTGGTTCCAATATCTATGTAACCACACCGCAGTTACAAGTTTTCCTATTTCTAGTACGCCGCCCATGATCATAATAGGTACCGCGGCGGCGGCAAAAATAGCTACTAGTCCGCTAACGCTGTAGTAGATGGCAACGGCGCTGATCGACAGCGCCGTTATGAGTACAAGTATTCCAAATATCATATTATATTTATGCTATTCCCAACGATAGAAAATATGCGCACCTATCCTACCGACTAGTTGTAGTGTCGATGCCCATCTTGGTTTTACATATGTAGCGTGATAGTGTGTAGCACCTTCTGTGATGCCACGATATTTGTCTTCAAACACCATTTGATATGCTAACATTTGTGCATCAATCCATAAATCTTCATTTTGTGGCCTGTCGTTTTTTCCATCGCAATACCAGCTGAATTGACACTGGTTACGTATCATTGCACCGCTAGGATGCTGCCTGCCTTGCTTAACTACTTCGCAAATAGTATTAGGATAACGTGTGTCGCGCACACGATTTTGCACCACGTCTGCTACTGCCACACGATCTGCCAAGGTACTACCACGAGCCTCATAGTAGATATTCAGCGCCATACAATACGCTTGTGGATATTCTTCTTCTGTATACAAGTTTGTAGTTTGTGCTTGTGCCGCATTGGCTACAATCAGCATTACTGCTGCTATAATATAAAACTTCATGTTCTTACCTCAATGATTGATTTTGTTTATCGACGCATACTTGCGATGTCTTTTGCATCTTCTTTTTTATCTGCGAAGATTGGTACCATATTACTTTTATGCATAGTTGCAATACCTAACAACTGACGCTCGCCTGAATACGTCAATGATTCTTTTGCAGGACCGTGGCCTGCAATCTTGTTGCTTAGTGGTACTGTGTTACTTGTTTTATAATCTGGTATCTCATTTGTGTGTTTGGCTGTGCTTTTGCCTACACCCATCTTTACAAGCCACTGCTCATGTTCTGCTTGTGCGTTTTGTAGTCTTTTGTTTTTGCTTTGTTTCTGTTTACGATTGTAACGAGTGGTGGTCATATAAGGACCAACTAGTTGCATTGTCATAAAAAAACTCCTGCTAGTGTTTCTACTCTAAGTAATATAGCAGGAGTTTAGTTGAATGTCAACCTATTCTTTGTTGATTAAATGACGTTTTACAGCCCTTTTATCAGGTGGTAGTTCTTTGCCGATCATACTATTACGTGCATCAATAAACTTTTCATGGTATGCTATTCTTTCTAGTAGATACTCATACATCGGATCTTCAGGATCAGTTGCTTTAAGTTGCCTTCGTATGTTGGTTAGTCTTCCTGCTACCCATCCATTGACTTCGTTTATTGCATGTCTACTAGTATTAAATGACATTACTTACCTTCCATATCGGCTAGTTTATCAGCTGCTTCTCGTAACATTTGAGCTTTTCGTAAGTTTTGAGACGATTCTGCCTCTCTTGCTAAATCGTGTAAAAAAATAACTAGTTCACCGTCTGACATTAGTGTTTGCCTTCCATAAGTGCAACTGCGGCATCGTAGTCTTCTTGACTTACAACACCTTCACGCAATAGCTTGCTTCTATTTACCAGATGTTTGCCTTGGACTTCTTCTTTTGATCCGCCGAAGTATGCTACACAATGTCCTTCAGAGATCATAATGTCTGTTACTAAATCTCCTGACGGAGTACGGAAGTCGCCTAGGATACGTCCAAACTTGCCTTTCATATCTTCGCCGCTTTTGTTTTCTGTTGTGATTAACTTGCCGCCATTTTCTAATAGTTCTTTTAGTCTATTCTTAGCTGCTGTGCCAAATACTTTTTCTACTTTGTCTGATGTTCTTGACTCTGGAGTGTCAATACCCATAATGCGTACACGCTCGTCTTTAAGCCATACGCCAAATCCTAGATCAATATCTACATCTACTGTGTCGCCATCTACGCATTTAAGTAGTACTACGTCATATTCATTTTGTGTTTGCATTTTTGATTCCCTCTAAATAATGTGCCCGTATTATTTAGTCAAGAATAAAGGCCGCACAAATCGACCTTTTAGTGTTGTGTTTGCCTAATCAATATTAGCTCTATCTAACCGTCTAAATATTTCTTCAATGTCCTTCAAGACATTGTGGATGCGTTTATCATCATCTATCTGTGTGTTGTTAACTTCACGTTCTATCTTGTCAAGTCTGCTGTAGATATCTGAAACTTTGTTTGACAGGTTACGCATCTGTTCAAGTGTGTCTCTCAGTGCGTAGATTTGATCTCTTAATGTGTCCAACTGTCCACGTGTAACTGAGTCATTTTTCTGACGCTCTAATGATTCTACGATTCCGTTCACTTCAGCACTGATTGATTCTTTCAGTGCTGAGAGTTGATCTCTTAATGTGTCTAATTGACCACGTGTGACTGAGTCATTTTTCTGACGCTCTAATGATCCTACAATTCCGTTTACTTCAGCACTGATTGACTGTAAATCTAATAGTTGATTGTTGATGTCTTTTTGGGATTGTGCAATAGAATCTATCCTTGCGTGAGCATCTGCTGATGTCTGTATAGACTGTTCAAGCGAAGTTTGTAGATCACTGGCGATTCTAAGACCTCCGTACAACACACCAATCAAAGGCAAGACTGCTGTGATATATCCTATCCATTTCCACATTTTATAATTCTCCGGTCTAAATAACGTACCCACATTATTTAGCCGTAAAAAAAGAGCCCTAAGGCTCTTAATTTAATTTATGTGTTTAACTTAGAAGTTGAACGATAGTCCTGCTGTTGGAGTAAAGTCTTCTGTGTCAACATTGTAGTTAGCACCTGCTGCAAATGTTGCACCAGCTACATCCATTGTGTACTCACCACCGATGTTTTGTAGTGCGTCTGTGTCGTCACCGTTTAGGTATGCTGTTAAGCCACCACGTGTTGCTACAGTTTCAAAACCAAATGTTTCACCATCTACATCGTAAGTCATTGCGCCACCTAGTGATGCTACGCCTAAGTCAAGACCGCTAATGCCTGCACCTAGTACTGTGTTTTCACTGTCCAAGTTGTAGTCAGCTGCTGCTGTTACATCTAAGTTTGCTACGTTCAATGTGTAAGCGCCTTGAATGTTGCTTACGTCTGTTACATCTGTTGTCCAGTCTGTAAGACCTACTGCAACTACTGCATCGCCTACAGTTACTTGTACTGCTTCTGCCATTGCTGGTGCTGCTAGTGTTTGCTCACCTTCTGCGCCTGGCATTACGCCTAGGTCATCACCAATTGCAACACCTACGCCTGCTACAGTTGTGCCAACTGCCCATGTGTCTAGTGTTACTGCATTGCCGTCTGTTGCAACAAAGTCTAGATCGATTGTTGCCAATCCACCCATATCTACACCTAGGTCCAGACCCATTGTTCCACCAAACTTGTCGTTTGCTGTTTCAGCAAAGTCAAGTGATACTTCACCTGATAGTACTGGGGTTGCTACTGTTGTTTCTTCAGCAAATGCTGCTGTTGAAATAGCCATAGCGGCTACTGTTGTAATAAATACATTACGCATATTTTAGTTCCTTTTTTAATATGTATACATAGTAAGGGGCAAGTTCGATGCTTGCCCCTTCACTATATTAGTTATAACATCTACTTGCGTTTTGTCGATCGTTTCGAACGCTTTTTGGGTGTTTCTACTATAATCTTATCAATGTTGTTGCGTTTGAGCAACGGTAGTAGTGCTGTTTCTGCTTGTCTGTCATTCCACTTGAATTGTGTCTTGGCTTCTTTAAGCATATCCTCTACGGCATCATGTCGTGCTATAATGCCGTAGAGCATTTTATCTATCTCTAACCAATTCATGAACTTGCAGTAGATCCACCAGGAGAAAATCTACCATCTTTAGGACGATACCAGACCTTTTGATTGTGTATGCGGCCTAGTAGCTCTCTTATTTCTTTGATTTCGTCATTAAGTTCGTCTGTGTAAGGTCCTTCTGGATCAAGCATTACAGTTCTTGCTCGTCTTGACAACTTTCCTTGTAGTGCATGTTCAATAAGTTCAATGTCTCTAACAGTCATATGGAAGTTATTGTTTGGTTTCATAGTGTGTCCTTTGTGTTAAGATATCAACATAAAGATAGTTCCAACAAACATTAAAATACCCACTAGTGGTAATGTAATGCGCTGAAGTCTAAGATATTTTTTGTTACTTATCATTTTTGTGTGTTCCTTACAGTTTCAGAGTGGTGCGTTTTGTATCTCACTATTTGTAACCCGATGTTCTAACCCTAGTTTTATAGGCACAACCTCTTACCCAGCCAGTCTAACTATGTTAAACCTTTTTACCGTCTGTAAGTGGGGAGCATTCTGTTGCCCGGGGCTCCCCTAACCGCGAACTTGCCCTTAGGCTGCTTCTAGGACTTCAAAGTCAAAGAAAAGTTCAGGTTTGAAATTTGCGTTTGCAATTATCATTTTCGTTCGCGGTAACGGCGCTTACATCCCGGTAACTCCACTCTTCTATCCTGCCTGTCGATCCTATTTCGACCCCATCAAAAGGATTCTACTTTACCACATTTTTGGCATTTGCGTCTAATACGGTTTGTTTTCGTATATGCGTTTACGGTTTTAAACCATTCCCAAGTGTGTTTATGCCAAAACATAATAAAATCCTTTTGGTGGAGTCGCCGGGTACCGCCCCCGGGTCCAGTTCAGTCGTCAAATCGCTTCAACATTACAAGTATATTTATACACTGGTATTAAGTGTTTGTCAAGAGTTTTTTTTAACAACTCCATCAAACCCGTTCCTTCCTGTCACAGACCTGACACTGCCGCCATTTGTCTGTTATTAATTCGGTAAATCCAAGAGTGATTATAGCAAAGAAAGTTCTTTCAACGCTATCTACCTTTTGACCTCTCACTGGACCATCCTTGAAGATGTCATGGCGTGTATCTTTCCAGCATCGCTTGCAGTATCTGATTTCAGTTTTTGCCATTGTCATAAGCCTTTACATTTTTACAACACCAATATAACACATTACATATGGATGTCAAGTTCTTTTTCTGTTTACTACTGGTTTCATTATGAGTAATGTACCAAGTTAACCAGTCGCCATGGTTTAGCAGCAAGCCATTCATATTGATCTGGATACAGTGTTTTAAACTTTGCCATGTAATCCTCTCGCATACCGTCAAGAATAGTTTGATCAATCTCTACTTCGTTTGAGTTATACATTTCATCCCAGCGTGAATCACCTGAGTCATACAGACGTTCGCCAAAAATCATATACTCGCCGCTCATGCCGTCACAGAGAATATTAGCATCATCAGCAGGATCAATATCTATATCCCAGAAGTCTTCCATTCTGTCACTAACAGCTTCATTCCACTCAGTGCGAACACCCCAGTACGAATATACGTGAACATTAATACCCATTAGAACGTGTGCCTTTACATTGTTACAACACTAATATAACTTACCATTTGGGCATTGTCAAGATCTTTTTTTGACTGCGAACAGCATCCATAAGTCTTACCAGTTGCTTGGAGGTGTCATATGGATAGTTGCTACCGTTCTTTGTTTTCCATTGTGTGCTGTTGTTGCACTGCTTTGAGAATTCTTTGTGTAGTAGTTGGTCTAAATAATCTAAATCTGTTTCGCTAAGTTGCGCTATCTTCGAGGTTACCATATCTTTGCTCCCATGCGGTTTCGAATCCGTCTTTACGATATTGCGACTCGTGGTTTCCCCATAGGCGCTTGAAATAACTGTTTTCCATTGATTTTACTTGTTGTTCATCTCTGGCCCACTCTTGCGGGATAAGATGTCCTTTGACCATCCAGTGTAACTCGTTGGCCCATTTAAACTCTTTTGCTGTCATATTGTATTTACTTGTTTACAAAATGTTGACGTTAACATAACTCTTTTTGTATATATTTTTCAAGCTCTTGTTGATTTAACTCAGTACCTAATGTGTAGTAAATCAACTCTTCTGCTGCATCTCCATACACTACATCTACTACATAGTTATTTTTGTCACAGAACTCAGCAACCTTTATTACATCATTGTGTTGTATATTATCTACTGCACATTTTGCAGTATCTTCACATACACTAATGGTTGCACAACCAATATTAAATACCATCATCTGAATCTAGAGCCACTTCTAATATTTCATTAAGGGTAAGATGTTTCATTTCATCATCTAGCACAACTTCTTTCATGTCAAGATCGTCGTCAGACGGCTCGTTGTTGCCAAGATATATCATAATATCATTTATTGTGATAGTATCATCTATCTGTGCAGCCGTCCATATTTGACTCATAATCAAACAGTTCTGAATGCTGTTGCGATCTTTTATTTCGTTCTTTACTAGGAATTCAATGGCATTTTGCTTTGCTTGCACATACAAGGAAACTTTGTCAGCAATATTATGTAGGTATTGTTTTTCGCTCATGTTTTTAACTTTTGATCTTGTATTTCTTTTCGACGCTCTGTTATTAATGTTTTTAAATCATTGAGAGCTTGTCGAGCACGAACAGCACTTACTTTCACACCTTCTTGTTCAAACTTCTCTGATTCCTTAACATAAGTTGCAAAGGCAACTTTCATTGCGTCATGTATTTCACTCAACTCAGTCACCTACAATGTGTCCATAAAGCTCTTTCCAGTCAACAACTTTCTTCATACCATCTGGTACAACTTCGTGCATGTTCCAACCGTGTTCGATCAAGATAGGACGCATACCTACTGCTTGGCCTGCAACTGCATTTGAAAACTTGTCTTCAATCCAATAATAACCAGTGTCACGATATTTTTCAAGTGCTTCCTCTTTGTCTGCACCTGTATCCAAACACTCTAGTACTGGAAACGCGGTTGACCCAAACAACTTGTCCAAGTTCATTTGACGTAGCTTTTTAGCATTAGGATCAAGGCTCATACTTGTAATACAATGAAACACATAACCATGCTCTTCGTGTAGTCGTTTGACATAATAACGTGCATCACGTAGTGCTGGCAGGAATGCCATTGCTGCACTTTCGTTAAAGATTACAACTTGCTTGATAGCCTCTTCTAATGTAATACCAAATCGTTTACCAATATTGTATTCTTTGTTGCCATCTTCGATTTCAGTATAACCATGTTGTGTCATCCAAGCGCAGAAAGCATACTCCCAGTTGAGTAGTACGCCATCGCAGTCTGTTACAATAATCTTTTCCATAAGTGCCTCTTTCTATTTGCCTTTGTTATGTTTTATATTAACACAAGGTAAACAGACTGTCAAGTCCTAATCATATTAGTTGGCAAAAACGTTAGAACTACCGGAGGTTATTTGGTGTGTTTGAGAGGTGCCGTCACCATCATAATGATCACCTATTCGACCTATTGGTTTGCCATTGGCATAAACATTTGGAGAATAAGTATCCAGTGGCGGCGAATGATTTACAGGACTTGCTGTACAAGGATCTCCGTGCGGATGACTTTTCATAACATCGTCTTTTCTAACAACACCTATGCCATTAGCAAATACATTCTCGCTGCCGGCATTACTAGATTGTGTAGTATCTACATTCCAGTTCCACGCAACAGGTACAGTTACCGGAGGATCTCCTCTAGTTACTGTTCGACAAACCGATCCTCTAACACCATCGGTACATGCTACCGAACTACTACCATCTTTCCAAGCTACTCCTGGCATCTATACTCCTAAGCTACTGCTAATCCTGTTGTTGCTTGTACATACTGACTGGCCATATCTTTTTCTGTCTTGTGTACAAATACTATTGCACTTTTATTTAGTTTAATGGTGCTGGCAGGATCTACTGTAAACACCCAAGGACCTAGTCCAATGCCTTGCTGAGTTGCTTGTAGTGCCAACGGCTTGGTTATTTTAATATGGTTACCATCTTCTTCTACAAATCTACCTACAATCTCTTCGCCTGCTGTAGTTCTAATAGTTACTGTATCTGTTGCTTTATATGGTGCTTCGATAATCATAATGTGTGTCCTGTTCCGTTATAACCTGTTTCTTCTAAATACTGTGGAAACTTATCCCAACCGCCAATGTTATTGCCGCCTATTTTGATTTGCGGAAAGGTGCGGGCGCCAGGAAACATTTCCAGCACTTCTTCACGTGTAAAATCTACACCGAGTTGATAGTATTTAAAGTTGTATTGTCGTTGTTCGCACAATGCCTTTGCCTTATCGCAAAACGGGCATTGTGCTTTACCGTAAATCTCAATCATAAACTAAATCCTTTGAAGGTATCTGTGCTTACATCTTGTTTTGTGCCACCTGATACATAACTTGTAATCTCTGTTTCTTGTGGAGCCACTTGCACATCAGCACCCGATATCCATTTCTGTGTCCATGGTAGAGGATTGCTTTTTACACTGTATGGTGACTTTAGATTAACATTGGTCATTCTGCGTGTGCAAATCCATTCAATGTAATCACTCAGTAGTGCTGTGTTAAGTCCAATCATTGATCCGTCTTTGAACAAATACTCTGCCCAGGCTTTTTCTTGATCAACTGCATCAACAAACATATCAATACATTCTTGTTCTGTTTCTTTTGCAATCTGTTCAAACACAGGATCATCTGTTTTAAGAATCTTCAACAACATTTGTGTACTTGCTAGGTGCAAGTTCTCGTCACGTGCAATCAACTTAATGATCTTGGCATTGCCTTCCATTTGTTTCATTTCAGCAAACGCCCAACTACATGCAAAACTCACATAGAAACGAACACCTTCGAGAATGTTAACACTCATTAGTGTAAGCCATAGTAGTTTCTTTAGTTCATAAAGATCAACGTTAATAGTCTTACCGTTAACTTTATGCTTGCCTTCGCCTAACAAGTTGTACCAACTGCTCATCTCAATCAAGTCGTCGTAATACTTTGAAATATCTCCAGCACAATCTACAATCTCATCAATGTCCATCATCTCGTCAAAGATTTTACTTGGGTTGCTGTATACGTTGCGAATAATATGTGTGTAGCTACGTGAGTGAATAGTCTCTGAGAATGTCCATGTTTGGATCCAGTTTTCAATCTCTGGCAAACTTACAATAGGAGCAAATGCTTCTACTGGAGCACGACCTTGTACACTGTCTAGTAGGATCTGACGCTTGAGGTTACTAGTAAAGATATGACGTTCGTGATCACTGAGCGCTTTAAAGTCTTTAGCATCTTGATAGATATCAACTTCTTCAGGACGCCAAAAGAATCCAAGCTGTTTATCAGTTAGACTGTCAAAACTTTTATACTTCAGCGTATCATAACGCTGAATAGTTGGACCACCTGTTGGATCTAAAAATGCAGTGACCTTAGTGTGGTCTGCTTTGTTTGCTGTGTTAAAAACGCTCATGTGTGTGTTCCTTAATGGTTGTTTCTCTGTGTTTGTAGCATACTATTACAAGCATGTCAAGTTTTATATTGTGCAACTTTCGCAATCATCTTCGTCGATTGTTGCTTGCTCTAGTTCTGGCAAAGCCTGGGCGCCCATTAGTTTGGTAATATCAAGTTCTCCTTGGCCGTCATTGGTATTAAAATAATACAACTGTTTGCCACCATACTTGTAGAACATCAACATGTGTTGTAGCATTGTACTCATTGGAATCTTTTCGTCATCAAAGAAGATTGGATTGTAACTTGTGTTAATACTAATGCCTTGATCAATATACTTCTGTAGTACAGCCATGATCTTTAAGTAACCTTCTGGCGACTGTTGATCCCATAACAAGTCGTACTTGTTTTTCAAACGCTTATACTCAGGTACAACTTGTTTTAGAACACCGTGCTTTGATTGCTTAACACTAATCAAACTGCGCGGCGGTTCAATACCGTTTGTAGCATTGGCAATCTGCGCACTTGTTTCACTTGGCATAAGTGCCATCAATGTGCTGTTACGAATGCCTGTGTCTTTTAACTGTGCTCTAAGTGTATCCCAATCCATACGCTCAACATGTGGAATCAATTCGTCTAAGTCTTTTTTGTATGTTTGGTTAGGTGTAATACCGTGTCCATACTTTGTTTCCATGTTACCACTTGGTGCACCTAGCTCTGTTGCAAGATCTGCACTTGCTTTGATTAAGTAGTAACTCCATGCTTCTGCCCATTCGTCTACAAGTGCAAGTCCATCTGCATCGATGTTTTGATATGTTAAGTCGTGCTTGGCCAACCAGTATGCAAAGTTAATAATGCCAACACCTAAAGGACGGCGTTTCTCTGTAGATAGCTGTGCTGCTAGGATAGGATAGTTCTGATAGCTTAGTAGTGCATCTAGTCCACGTACTGCTAAACGACACACACGCTCAAAGTCTGCTGGAGTTTTGATATTGCCCCAGTTGATTGCGCTGAGTGTGCATAGACTAATCTCGCCTTCAGGGTCATTTAGATCCTTTAGTGGTTTTGTTGGTAAGTCAATCTCTGCGCACAAGTTTGATTGTCTAATGGGTGCAAGCTCTGGAAGGAAGCTGCCGTGATCGTTTGCATTGTCTACGTTCTGCAAATAGATACGACCAGTGTTCTTGCGCTCTTCCATGAACGCACTAAACAAGTCACTAGCTTTAACTGTTTTCTTGCGTAGTCTTGTGTTACGTTCTGCTGTTTCATACAGTTCGCGGAACTTGTCTTGGTCTGCAAAGAACGCTTCGTACAGCCCTGGCACATCTGCAGGCGAGAAAAGAGTTATATCGCCGCCTGTGATAAGTCTTTCATACATTAACTTATTAAACTGCACACCGTAGTCCATGTGGCGCACACGGTTCTCTTCTGTGCCTTTGTTATTCTTTAACACCAACATGTCTTCTACTTCATAATGCCATACTGGATAGTAGATAGTTGCTGCTCCGCCACGTACACCGCCTTGGCTACATGACTTTACTGCTGATTGAAAATGCTTATAGAAAGGAATGATTCCTGTGTGATACGCATCGCCTTTACGTATAGGTGATCCAATAGCACGAATGCTGCCTCCACCAATACCAATACCTGCTTTTTGACTTACATACTTGACCACACTAGCGGCAGTAGCATTAATACTATCCAAACTGTCGTCAGTTTCAATAAGAACGCAACTACTGAATTGGCGTTGTGGAGTTCGTACCCCAGCCATAACAGGAGTAGGCAAACTAATATCGTGTAAGCTAATGGCATCGTAATATTCCTTTACCCATTGTAATCTTGTGGCTTCAGGATAATCTTGAAACAAACTTGCTGCAATAAGAATGTAGCACATCTGCGGCGTTTCAAATATTTCACCACTTACTCTATTTTGTACTAGATATTTACCACGTAGTTGTTCCATAGCAACATAGGTTAGATTTTCATCACGCTCATGTTTGATAAACGTGTTAATCTTATTCCATTCTTCTTCACTGTATTTTGTAACAAGCTCTGGGTCATAAAACCCGTTTTTGGTATTACGATCAACTAACTCTTTAACATGACATGGCTCAAATCCATTATATACTTCTTTGCGTAATGCATAGTTAACAAGTCTGCCACCAACATATTGATAGTTAGGAGTTTCTTCACTGATAAGATCTGCTGCTGCCTTGATAAGTGTTTCTTGGATTTCTTTACTGGTTATACCATTATAAAACTGAATCTGACTCTTAAGTTCTACTTCGCTTGGACTGACTCCTGTAATATTTTCACATGCATAAAACACAACCTTGTGTAGCTTTTCAATATCGAGAGTCTCTTTGCGCCCGTCACGTTTAGTAACTTGAATCATTATCTTTTTCCTTTTTGTCTATTTGGTATTTAGTAATACGATGGTAGTGTGGCGTGCTGCATTTGACATTTTAATGTTGGCAAATCCATTGCGGCAATACTCTTATTATAATAATACCCTATTGTTAGGTTGTCAACGAAAAGAAGGTATCTTAACACACTTTCTTTTTCGTCTAGTGTAATATGTATCTCAAAACAACTGTTAGAAAAACGATCAGTTAACTGTAAAGTGTAGTATATTGCTAATATTTTTGTAAAATCGCAATAACGATTTTCTTCAATCATTTCCCAAGGAGTGGGCCAAGTTTCTTTGTTATACGGATCTGAGGCGATGCTACTCAACGGTGCATTGTTCCAAAACTCAATCGTATCTTCAAATGGAGAATTACTTTCTTCCAGAGTTAAACGAAAGTCTCGCCACATCTTTAAACGGTCTACATAAGTTTTATCAAACATCAATTTATATATTTGATTGTGAACTCTAGTTCGTCTGTTTCTGGACTTAGGTTATCCAACATTTCGTTTACAACATCTAAGTGTATTTCTGTTGCGCCATTTTGAAATGCATTACCTTTTACACTAAAGACTAACTTTCCTACTTTACTTGGATTACCAGTAAAAATATGATCATCTGTTATTGAAATCTCTGCGTTATCTCTGTTGTAGATTACGGTTATTGTTCCATTTTGCATTATTGGGCCGACGTTATCTTCAGCACGATATGTGTATTCTAATGCAATAACACCTCTTTGTTGATCAGATGGTAGTCTAATCAAAGTCTCAGCTATTAGTTTTACACCAATACTAGTTCTTACTGGTTGTGATATTTCAACACGTTTTGAGCCATGTATTTCTGGAAAATAATCTTGACTAAAATAAAGCGGATCAACTGTTAGTTCGGCAGTACGTTGAAAGTAATCGTTTATACTTTTATTATTATCCATATCAATGTGGCCCGCATCGCCTATGCCGGTTGAAGTTGCAGTACGATAAAACTCAATCACTGGTTCTACAACTACACTACTGCCGCCATCACGTCCTACATTTAGATATGTATTATTTTGACTAATGTTAAAGTTACCTGTGCGTACATACAAACCTTGCTTGTCAACAAGATCAAAAACATAATCTTGGATAACAGTGTATTGACTACCTAAAGTTTTGCCAACTGGAGGTATTGAAGTAGGATCTGCTCCTAATACAAATCCTAGTCCACAAGTATTAATATTTCCTGTTTTAAACTTGTTGTTGTTGATATCATATTCACTGTATACTGCGCAGGCAAACCCACTAATAAATATATTTTCAAATATATTATAATCCGAAGTTGCTGTTGCTACACTACCATTAGAAACTACAACTCCAACTAGGTTTGATGTAGGTATACCTTCGCTGGTTATGCCATCGCCTGTGGTCCAACCTGCTGAAAGTTTAATGTCTGAGAACTTACTGTTTTGACAGTTTTCAAGATACAATGCACCGCCATTACTGTTGTGGAATATTGTCATGCCTTTTATGTTTACAAAACGAGCCATGTTGTCTGATGTTGTTGTACTTGCATCAGCATAGGTACCAGGAATACTTGTTTCGTTTACTGTACGGAAAATGTTTTCGGGTGGGTTTGCACCAGAACTATTGAAAAATGTTTTGTCGATGCCGTCGCCTACAATGTTTGCGTAAGGTGGTATTTTCAACCCTGGCGAACTGATGAGATATTCGCCTGCTGGAATATAAAGTGTTACACGACTCCTGTACAAGCCCTTAGTTGCACTGTTGATAAACAACTGGTCAATAGCACGTTGTAGTTTTTCTGTTTGGTCTGTTCCATCGCCCATTGCTCCAAAGTCTCTAACACTTACACGGTCATCTAACTTTGCTTGTAGAGTACGTTCTACTGGAGATGCTAACGCAACACCTGTTTGTATTTCGTCTCTTTTGTATGCATATTGGCCTGCTAGACTCAATAGGTTATCAGCTTCTGTTAGTAGTTTAGTGTTACCAACTGCTGGTGCGCCTTCACTTACTGCGCCATTACCAATGTAAACTTCTTGTGTATCAATTGCCCAACCTATTTCGCCGGAAGCAAGTTGTGGTATTCCACTCCCTTGATTCTTTCTACCTCGGCGGTGTTGGATTCTTGAAATCTGTACAATAGCCATGCTATACTCCTAATGCGTTATTAGTAGTATTTAGCCATTCTTTTCGTAATACTGGCGACACCTGTTCCACCATTCTTGTTCCCACTCTGCAAACTCATCTGGCCATAAATCAAACTGTTGATACTCTAAGCCTCGACTGCACATAAAGATGTGTCCTTCACGTATGTCAGTGCCGTGTACTTCGTTGTGTCCTAGTGCATATGCTGTAAGTTGTAGATAGTAGTCTTCTACCCATTCAGGCTTCTTAGGCTTGTTGGTTTGTTTAAAATCCATGATACAAGGATTGCCTTTGTATTGTCCAACTAGGTCAGTAGTACCAGCATAGATACCTGGAACATAAAGCGGAACTTCACTACCCCAAATTTCGTCTACATGTACCATTGCTTCGTCACGTACAACGCAAGCCATTTTGTATGCTTGTTGTGCGTATGGATTGCTACCTGCTGACTCTGTCCACACACCATTGTCTACATAGTCTTCTAAGTATTTGTGCATACGAGTGCCTACACCTGCTGCTTCAGTTACAATCTCTTGTGCTTTAGCATGTCCTACACGCCTGCGCCATTCATGCAAGTGAGTCATGTCTTTTGTACCGCTGAGGATTGTTGTCACACTTGCTACAGGATTACCACCTGGTGCCTCATAGCGGCGCTTGCCGTTTACTTCTACCCGTTTGAGTTTTTCGTAAACATACTTAGGTTTTATTAATGTCATACTTTATATTATAATAGGATCAGGCATTTGTCAACCTTATAATGCATTACCTACATTGGTTGCACGTTTTGCCATTTGACTAACTTCTTTACCACCTGCACCAGCTTGTGGTAATATATCTGCAGATCCCTGTGCAAATATTATTTCATCTTTGTTAAAGTTTTTAATCAACTTTTTGATGCGAGGATCATTATGCTGCATTGCAAATGTTTCGTAGCTAAAAGCTTCGAGACCCATACCTGCAAGTTTTTTATTAAGATCATCCATCTTAATAGAAGCAACTCCATTAGCTTGAAGTTGCTTTAATACCATGTACAGTTTTGGGCTAATGCCTTCGTTAATGATGTCTGATATTTTCATTATCTAGCCGGGCGGCCTGCTGGCTCTTCGCCGCCTGCTGCTGGCAATGCTACATCACCTTCGCCTGCTGCTGGCGCTTCCATGTCAACTGTTGGTTCCATTGCTGGTTCAGCATCCATTGCTGGTTCTTCTGCGCCCATTGCTGATGGTGCTTGTCCTTCACCAGTTAATAGTGCAACACCTTGGCTTAGACTTTCACGAGCCTGTTCCATTGTTTGGTACAATGCTTCTAGTGCAGGCTTGATGCCTCCAACAAATGCTTGACTTTGATCAACGCCCATTTCGTCTCTGATAGCATCAGCAAGTTCTAGCATTGATTCAGTTTGCATTTCTGCTGTGTCTTCCATCCAGTTGGTAACACGATCGACCATATCCTTAGCAGCCATAACAATCTCTGCTTGATCTTCAGCACCTTCGTTAACTTGTGTTTCTTCAAGTGAAGTTTCTTCAATGTCGCCGCGCTCACTAATCTCTGCATTAAGAACATCTAAGAATAGTTTGTTCTTTTGATAGTTTTCACTGCTTACAACTGAATTAAAGTTTTCATTCATTTCAATCTGACTAAGCTGTGTGCGTAGTTTGTTTCTTGCGTCTTGTAACTGTGTCAAACTGAAGTTTTCTAGTTTGATTTTTTTACCAAAACGCTTGGCTAGGCTTTCATTTAGTGCCTTTGAGGTTACTGGTTTTGCGAATTCACTAATGTTCATTGTAATCTTTCCTGATTGCTATTACTTTTATTTATCATCTAATCAAAGATGATAGCTTCTAAAATACGATAAGAATTGTTTCTGCGAGCTTCACTTACTTCTAATCTTATATGAGCAAGGTCAAATCTAAAGTTATCTGTTGTACTGGCGATTAAATGTTCATAGAATGTGCAATCAGTATCGTGTTTATCATATTCTTTATCATGTACTACAGCATTTCTGTAGTCTTGTTTTGCATTATAAAGTTTTGCTATTGCTAATGCGCCAGGCTTTGATAATGCTAAACACACCTGTTTGCTTTGTTCGCAATCAAATAACAAGTATCCTTTGTTTGCACTATACCTTATAGCAACAATACCTATACGGATACTGTTTCCTCGCTTCATAGGTAAAGGATTCTTTTTTGTTCCTACATCAATGATGTGGGATAGTTGTTTAGTAAGGTTTTCCATTTTTCACCAAGTACACTTTTCCATCTTCGATTTTTTTAGATATTAAACTCTTTTTAATAAGGGCTTCAATAACCCTTACTTCTCGTTCTGTAAACTGATTTGGTGTTACCGTGCCTTTGATTTTATCTAACAACTTACCCTCTTCGATAGTTGTATAGATTTCAAAGCTCGATATTAATTCATTGATTTTCATGCTACTGTGGCATGGTTGGCATCGTTGGTGATGCCGGTTGTTGCTGATTTAACGTGTTGGCGGTTTGCTGTGACTGCTGCGACTGTTGCTGTTGTTGTTGCTGTGCTGTTTTTGCTTGCTGTTGCTGTTGCATCAACTTTGGCAGGTTGCTGCGCATATCAGCAATCTCTTTATCCAATGCTCGTTTTTGTTCTTCTTTATTTTTAAGTTCGGCTTTTAATGTTTCAACAGGATCAACGCCCATTGCATCACCAACAACTGGTTGTTCATTTAGTATATCGATATATGCTCTCATGTCAGGTGTATTAGTGTTGCTCATTTGTTCATTGCCTTTACTCTTTTACTTGCCGGATTAATACGTTTGGTCTTTTTTGCTTTACGTGTCATTTTAGCACCTAATCTTGCTTTTGTCAACTTTAATCTTGCACGTTTTTTTATATCAGGTGCTGCAAAACATTGTCCTATGTTTGAAACTATACGTCCAGCACGGGAACCAGAACTGCATCTAAACTTACGTACAACTTTGTTGCCGCGCTTTGCCCAGGCCATTTTTTCATCAAGTGTAACTTCGTTAATCTTTACCACGTTTTAACCTAACTGTAATAGTATTACTACAATAGTAGATAACAATCCAGCAACTATAGTTCCTGTTGCACCTATAATAACTTTTGATAAACTATTCTGTCCTGCGGCCATTTGTTCTGCAATACTGTCTAACTTTTTTTCTACATTGGTTAATCGACCGTCAAGAGCCTCGTAACGGATAGCACACAAATCAACGTGTGCTTCTAGTGATTCTCTTTCAAGTTTTGTGGTCGACATTCATTTCTCCAATATATTTACGACAGGAAATAGCCTTTTCGTTACCTAAAATAAATGCCTAAGTATATAAAATACTAATGTTATTTATCTATTTCTCTAAATACAATGTTAGAACTATTAATATCTGTGCGGAATACTGGATCATCTATAACTGCATCTTCTGTGAGTTCTTTGATAAAAGGTACTAGTTCAAAATCTAGTTTTAGCATATCAACACTGTGTATTCCGTATTCGATATCAAATACCATCCTCCAAATCTTTTTAGCAGAAATGCCTTTTCCAAACTTGATTTTATTATCAACAAGGTAAGGCGATTTAATAATAGTAGGGTTGGCTCTAAGGCCGATAGTATTCATTACTGTTAAGTAGTTCTGTTGCTGATGTTCCAACAACTTTGGATCACCTCTGCGAGCGCCTGTTTCAGTAATATCAACTACAGTAAATAATTCAAACATCAAAATTTATATCCATATCTTATAACATCTTTGATAAAAATGTTTTTAACCTCTTCAGCTAACTCTATTGTATAATAATCTTTGTAGTCTGTCAAGTCTGTTGTGTTTAAAAACGGCAACGGTTTATCACATCCTAGTATGCGTTGTACTTCTTTGAAGTCTTGTTCTAGTGTTTCAAAACGTAATGTAAGATTGATTGCATCACCTAGCCAGTCTGCTTGCGGAGTACCCAAGTTATACCATTGTCTACTCCAACTCACTTGCGGTTTGAATGTCATGCCCAGTGATGGTATATCATTGTGTCCATAGATCAGTCGTTGTGTCAGCCAATCTTCGAAGTTTCCATTACCTGCAAACTTGTACCAACTAACCATGCGGGCCCACGGATTGCGTACAACGCCAAATCTAAATACTGTATCTGGAAAGAACTCGTCTACCTCTTTGAAACTACCATGCTTGCGTCCTTCCACTGTAGTGAAGTTATCATCAAGCCATGTGCTGATACTAGTACCTGCTGTCTTAGGATTGTGTATAAATGTTATTTTATGATCAGGAAGGTAACGCATCTAGTACTTAGTAGCCATAAAAAAAGAGTCACTTAAAAAGTGACTCTTTAGTGTGACGCCTGTTATAACATCACGGTTCCTAAGGTAAGGAATCTTATACTGCTACAGTGAAGCTTGCTGCTGCTTCGACAGTTGAGTCGTTTGCATCTGCTGCTACTTCCATGATAGCACGTACACGAGATTGTAGCGAAGCTGCTGTGTTTGCATGTGAATCAACTACAACGTTGATAATGCCGTCTGCTGCTGCTGGTGCCCATGCCATTAATGGTGCTAGTTCACGAAGGATTAGGTCATACTTTGAACCGTGTGCTCCGTCTACAGTTTGTAGATCAACTGCTGTGTTGCTGTCGTCTTTTACTGTAATTTTGTACATTGCTACTGCTGCTGTAGTTTCTAATGTACCTACTGTGTTGTCTCCACCGTGTACTGGTGTAAAATCATATGTTGCCATTTTTATTCTCCTAATATCTCTATGGCAAATACACTACTCTGTGTACTTGTTTATAATATTATTTATCTCTTTGTATTCTTTTTTGCTCTTTTATGCAGTATTTTGAACTGTTCTATGTATGCAGGGCCGGCTCTAACAATATCATCTAGCATTACTACCAACGGAGCATATGCTTGCACAAACTGTGCTATAGTAGTTTTTCCTGCTACAGCATTTTCAATAAACTTTGCAATAAAAGGTAGTTTGCTAACTGGAACTAAGAATCTGTAGTTGATTACATCTGACTGTTTTACATCGTCTGGTGTGCTTACACTATACTCCGGATCTGTTTTACTAAGATCTTCAAGATTCTTATCTAATGCAAGTTTGCTAAACTGTTGTAGGAAATCACTATCACTGAGTTTTGCTCTACCTGCAAACAACAAACGTGTAACAGTCAACTGACGTTCTTTTTGTGTGTCTGTGCCAAATGCTGCAATGCGTCTACGTAGTGTTTTATAATCAGATGTTTGTATTTTTAGTTCTCGTTCAATTTGAAATAGGGTTTCTATATCTGATGTAGTTGGAGGTGTATTCTTTGCCATGCTTCTTAGATAACCATTTAAGTTGCCAATACTAAGTAAAACACCTCTACGTTCGATTGCTGCGGCGTCTGAATTTTTTAACTTTCCTAAGGCAGTTTCATCACCAGTGATAAAATAAATCAGGTTGTAAAGATCACTACTGTCAACTCTGTGACGGCTATAATCTCTATACATCACAGTCTTATAAGCATATTTGGCTGACGTATCTCTATGCGATCTATAATGTCGCATTACTTGCATCATTAATAATATTAAAAACGCACGTTCTCTGCAATCAGTATATGTTAACATACGCTGATTTCTGCTACTTCGTGTCATACGCGATTCTTGTATGTCGTGTAAAAATTCAAATGCCATTATTTTTTACTTTCAATGACTTTGGTTACTCCGGTAACAAACTTTTTGCTGCTGCCTGCTCTAATGCTGTTAAGAAAACGTCTTTCTAATTCACTGGCAGTTTTTTCATCATAAGTTTCATATATTTTTTGCATAAGATTTATAGAACTTTCAATGATATTAGTTCCAGTACTCTGAATAAACTCGTCGCCGCGAGATGATGTGTGTATATTATTTAATTCTTCTAAGATACTACGTGTACGTTTTCTCATTAGTTCTACCTCTTAATGTATTTAGCATAACCTAATACTAAATATGTTTATAAGTGAGGGCTTAATATGATAACAGAAATGACATTAATGCAACGCAGTCTATTATTTGCTAAACTATCGAGTATAGCATACAACGATGACATAGACTGGGTTAGCAAAAAAGTAAGAAAACTAGGCTTTACAACTGTAGAGTTTTATAATAGAGAAGGTGCTCAGGCATATCGCTTCATGAACAAGGATGATTTGGTCATAGCATGTCGTGGAACACAACCAACAGAGTTTAATGACATCAGTGCAGACCTAAAAGCATTGCCTGTGGTAGCAGAAACAGTTAGTAGAGTGCATCAGGGTTTTAAGGCAGAAGTAGATGAACTTTGGCCTATGATATTAGAAGATATTAATCGCAAAGCAAATGGCAAAAAGAAACTTTGGTTTTGTGGACACAGTTTAGGTGCTGGTATGGCAACTATTATGGCTAGTCGTTGTCATTTATATCCAGATATAAACCCAGTAGAAGAACTATACACCTATGGTTCGCCTAGAGTGGGCTGGAAGAAATACTGTAAGAGCTTGGGTGTTGTACATCATCGCTGGGTAAACAACAACGATATAGTTACTAGAGTACCATTACGTGTAATGGGATACACACATGACGGTATAGAACATTATATGAATGCATATGGAGTTGAGCGTAAACTTACAACATGGCAGCGTACCAAAGATCGCTGGCGTGGTATGTGGATGGGTATTAGGCAAGGCGGCGTTGATAGTTTTAGTGATCATTCAATGACAAACTATATTGCTAACTTGGAAAAAATGCAGGGCTAACCATTGGCCCTGCTCGTGCTTATTACGTAGCAACCCGATTGTATCAACTATTTTAGTATAGCAGCTTTATCCTGTTAGTCAACCATACTTTTAAAGTTTTTCGCCGCAATGTGGGCAGTTTGTTAAGGTGCCCATTTGCTTTTCCATTTTCTTTAGAAGGTCACGCATTGACTTTGCTTCTTTGATTTGTCTCTTTAGCCAGTCTTTGCGTCTATCTGATTTAGCACGTTCAAGTTCTTTTTTTAGATCCTGCTTTTGCCTGTCAAGTTTTTGTTTGAACACACCGTAGAATGCTGTGTTTATCTGTTCTTCATTTTTACTCATTGTGTGACTCCGTAAAAACTTAATGTAGCACAGAGCGTTAATGTTGTCAAGTGTTATTGACTATAAAAAATATAAATAGTACGGCAAGATAAGTTCTCGACCTGAGTAGTTGGTAGCACAACTCGCGCTCGCGTCACAAAGCATCATTACAAAGGAACACACAATGATCAATTTAGCAAAAGCTATTGGTCGTGTAATGATGACTGCGGTCTCACCTACACGATCAGACAAACAACACGCAATGGAAACATATGTTAAGACCGAGTTTTCCAGAGGAGACCAAGCATACGTGCTTGACTGTATGCGCTACGGACGTCCTGTAGATTTTCGTAACATAGTATAATAAGACAGCAATAGGGTGGCTCAGGTTGCCCTATTGTTCTGGGTGCGCAGATACGCACAGTTGCACTACACGCATAGCGTCTTTGCACACAAAGCACTAGTAAAACGGTCAACTATGTGTTAAATATAGTTGTAGAAGGAGTAAAACTAGCAGGTGCTAGACTCGGATCACACATATACATATATACAAAAGGAAACTAAAATGACTACATTGGTAGCAACAACATTTGACTGGTTTGGCTTTTCAGCTATTGCCAACTGGTTTAAAAACTTAGGTGTCGAACTACAAAGACGCAGAAATATCAAAGACACAATCAAACAACTATCAGCACTAACAAACCATGAACTTAACGACATTGGTATTGCTCGTGGCGATATTTGGCATATTGCACACACATCATTCCCAAAAGGCAAAACTGTTGCTGATGTTAACCGCAACTTAAAAGGATGGGTGTAATGACTACTCTAGTAATGAACTACACTGTCAATCCTTTTTGGACTGCACTCAAAACATTTGGGCGTGGAACATATAACTTCTTAGAGTCAGTGGGCCGTGCAAGAGCTGCTGCTGAACTTAGTCGTCAGGGCTATCACAAAGCTGCAAAAAATGTAATGTTAGGAAATTAATATGTGGAATAGATTTATTCGTGCAATGGAATACCGTAGTTACTGCATGGCGATTCGTGAACTACGCAATAAAGGCTTGTTTACAGAAGCACAACGCATTAGTGAATACAAACACAATTTGTATCCAACACACTAATAATAAGAAGCAAGCGTCTAAAACATTTAGGCGCTTTTTTCTTGACATAAATAGATTACTACGTTATAGTAGTAATACACATAGATACACAGGAGAAAAACTATGAATGATATGACAAAAAACTTTGAACAGTTTGCTGAAATGATGAAGGCAGCAATGCCACAAGTAAAAGCAAACAAAAACGGTTATGAACTACGCACAAAGGTGCTGGAGTTTGCACAAAACAACGTATGGCAAGATTATCACGCCAAACTTGGTCAGTTCGAAACTACTGTTACCAAAGACGGTGACGAGATTGTGACCACAATAGAAATGCCAAATGTGCCAGGTGCTGAACAAGTGCTTGAAACTGCTAACAAGTTCTATGAGTTTGTAAGTGGCAATAAAAATAAATAATAATACAAGAGTATTTTAGCTAGTAGGGCATAGCCCTTTTAATAAGAACCTTTAACAAAGCCCCTCGTTTAGTTTCACTAGGCGGGGGGTAATCTTTAGCACATATGCTGAAAAACAGTTATCAAATATTTTATTTTAACCATGTCATATGGGGCCGTATGACGTGTCGTTTGATGCCGTACGAAGCGGTGTAAGATTTAACACTAATATTTTGTTTGACACAAAATATATAATATGTTATTCTAATACTAAATCAAAAGGAAGATGTATGGATACTGTTAAAAATATATTTTATGAAGTTTACAAACAGATAGATGAGAAAACAGACCAGTGGGAACTGTGTTCAAGTCATCTTGATGAAACAGATGCCGAGCAATGGATTGTAAAACTTATTGATGAAAATCCTGACTACGAAGACATTAACTTTAGAATTGACGAGTGTGTCGAAGAAGTTGTAAAAAAAATCTAACCAATCCAGATTTGTTTTGGACCTGTTGATTCTACTGCACCAGTTATCTTTATTTCGTTACTGTCGCCTTTGAGTTTGAACTCAATGGTGTCGTTTGCATAAATCTGCTTGAACTTGGTGTAGTAATACTGATTGGTGGTGCCGCCTACTTTCAACGGTGCTGTGGTGCGCCTACTCACACTCTGTGTGATATCATCAAATGCCGTGGTTTCAATAAACGCCTGTGGCTGGAAGTTGTAGACGATATCAACATCGTCGCTTACGCCAAATCCTAGCACGCCTTCGTTGTCGATGTTGACTAGTATTTCACTGGATGCAGCAACAAATGTTACAAAGTTGACTTCATCTATGTATTGTCTTGTGCTGCTCTGTGTTGCGGTGTCACCTGCTTCCAATGCAGGTGCTTCACTGTCAAAGTTGTATATGACATCTACATCATCTGTAGCACCAAATGTGTTGAACTCTACATACTCAAAGTTGAATATGTTTTCGCTGTCTGATGCACCAAGCAATCCAAACTCGGCAGTGTCGTCGTATGCAAACGTTTTGTTGACAACACTGATGCTGTCTATCACAGTTTCGATAGTATCTTGTGGTTGTGTGTAAGCAATGCTGTTGGTTGCATCAGTGTCTATGCTCAATGCAGGATCGGCTGCAAAGTTTTGTGTGCTGCTTTGATCCGACAGCACAGAGAATAGGTTTGCTGTAACTGTGTCAAACACAAACACAATCTGTTGATCACTCACAACCAGTGCACCAAGTGCAGCAACATCTTCTGTGTTGAATATCTGCACAATGGCTTCTTGTGCGGCAATCTCTAGTTCACCTATTGCATCTCTGTTGGTTGTAAATGCAGTTTCGTCTGCGGCTAGTTTGGCAAACACACCTGTGTCGGCATAATCATATGCAACACTTATGGTTCCGTCTTCTGCTATCTCCAGTGGTGCAGTTGACGATCTATTGATAGCAAATGTATGCGGGCTGTCCACTGCAACTTCCAGCGCACCTTGTGTGATTCTGCTTACACTTTGACTGAACTTATCGGTTGAAGTTATTTCTAGTCCAACATTATCTACAATATTTCTAATAATGTCGACATCAAATGCTGTTATTGCACGGAACACACCTGTATCTGCAAATTCAAATACCTGTTGAATACTATCTTGTGCAGCAACTTCTAATGCAGTAGTGTTTACAAACGTTGTCGTTGATGCAGTTTGGTCTTGTGCAGCAAGTTCAAGTGTTATGCTGTCTTGGAAGTTGTAAACTATATCTTCATCAACAACAGACAGTTTTACAAACACTGCACTATCTGCATATGCAAATGTATTTGCTATATTATCTGAACCTGTTATGATTAGCGGTGTTGTATCTACAGTACCACTAGTGACTTCTATGCTAGTTGCACTGCCTTTGATAAACGATCCGCTGTCTACTATATCATAAATGAATGAAACAGTGTCAGCATCGCTGATTTCTAATGCACCAGGATGATTGTATACCAGTGTCTGCGCTAGAACATCAGCAACAGTGATTTCTAGTTCACCAAGATTGTGAACCAAGTCGTTGTATCCAAATACATTGCTGACTGTGCTTGCATCGCCAATCTCAAGTTCTACATCACCTACAGCAGGATCATAAGATCTAACAGTTGCATCATCGGCAGTGATTTCTAGTTCACCAAGATTGTGAACCAAGTCGTTGTATCCAAATACATTGCTGACTGTGCTTGCATCGCCAATCTCAAGTGTGCCAAGATTATGTTCGTAATCCAAATAGTTATACAATATTTGGAAACTATCTGCATCGCTGATAACCAACGGTGTTGTGTCAATGCTGCCCAATGTTACAACTATACCAGTGGCGCTACCTTTGATAAAGTTGCCACTTGTCTCATAATCGTAAATCACTGAACTTATATGCGTTTCGCCTATTTCTAGTGCTGCACTTTGATCTGGAACATTGTAACTTGTCAAATGCTGTTGTTGTGCTTCGATGTCAAGTGATAGAGTTTGTTCCGGAATCAGTATAGTTTGTTTTACATCAACATCGGCACCAATGTGGAAATCTCTGCTTATGCTTGCTGACCATAGCAGCATTTCATTGTTGTTGGCAGGATCGCCGTTGTAATATCTTATTTCGTCAAACTCGAACCCTAAACTTGTAAGATTGTAAGACTGATTGTCAAATGTAGCTGTAGCAATAGCTAATCCTCTAGGATTGGTGTCAATGACTATTGCTTGATTGCCGTTGAGAACAGATGCTTGAACACGCAGAGTTGCATAGTTGTAATAGTTTCTTGTGTTTAGTATGGTTTGATTTACAAACGAATGTCTTACAGCGTGTTGAACAACACCTTGCTTCCAAAATGTAATATATGATTCGTTACTAGGCAAATCATATCCAGTAAATGCTATTCGATCATTCAACACAGATACAATCTCGTTGTAGATATTGCTATCAGTTGTATCAAACTCTATCACATAATCACTGATAGTAGATCCGATATTTGCATATGCACCGGTTACTGTAAATGTTGTAGACGGATTCTCTGGTTGCACAGGTTGATAAATCACATCTATATCTTCTACGACTCCAATCTCAACACTAACCGTATCTATGCCAAAATTGATGGTAGTGCTGGTACGAGTGTTGTCTCCTGATATAACAGTTTCTAATGTTTGATCTGGTACAACAACCACTCTATTTTCAACAGAGGTTGCACCGACAATCAACGGCGTAACTTCAATAGTTGCACTAATACCTATTATATCTGTAGCAGTTGTAACAGCAAACAATCCTGTATCGTTATAGACAAACGTTTTACCAACACTGTCAGCAGCAGTGATTTCAAAGTTGGTTGTTGCTGTTCTTGGATAAACTGCAAACACAATATCGTTTGCATCAACTTCAACTGTAACTGTAGTGTCAAACTCAAACTCTTGTCGATTGGTGTCAAGACTGCCTACTGCATTTATTGTCAAAGGAATGATATCAGTAAAGTCAAAGAACGAAGCAAGTGCACCTGCAATCTGTTGTTCTTCAGATATAGCACTGTAGCTGATTGGTCCGATTGGTAAGCCTGCACCAGTGAGTGTTTGATAAGCAATACTGTTTTCAAACTTGTATTCTACCGAACTTGCTGCAAGTGTTTTGAACGGAATATTTTCTACATCAACTTCTAGAGATGGACGGAAATATGGATATTCAAGTTTGCCATCGCTGTCTCTAACAACACCAGGACCGTCATTCCAATCAACTCCGATTGCAAGTGTAGTTGTATCTACAATAACTGCAATGTTTGCAAATGCATCATTGTCGCTTACGATCAGTTCGCCGATGCTTGGTTGATAATCCATTACACCTTCGTATTGTAGTGTGCCTATGGCATTTACACCAATAGGTGATATAGGCAAACCGGCATATCGTTCTAATCTATCAATACCATCACTGGCAAAGAAATATGCTGTATCATTGCCTCCTACTAATACATCAACAACATATCCTGATACTCCTGCTAGTGCTGGATTATCTTGTGCTGGTGTATTACCATCGCCAAATATACTGTTAATAGTTGCCAATGAAGGCTTACTAATAACTGGTACAATGTATGAGTTAAAGAGTGCATATCCTAATGGAAGATTTGTTTGTATTTGTGATGATGTACGAACAGTATCTGTCCACTCAGGAGCAAGACTGTCACCGTCCCATAGTCCTGTATATTCAAACATAGAGAAGTTTAGTAGGTATAAATATTCTTTTGCAGCTACTTCAAATGCATCACTGTCTGTTTTAAAGTTGGCGCCACCATACCCTGACGGATCCCAGAACCCACCGTCATATGCTTCCACCATTGCTGCATATAGTGGACCAGTTGCCCAGTCTGCACTAATAAATGGATACATTTTTAATGATACTGCATCAAGTCCGTGCATATGTAATGTATGGAATACGTGTTCGATTACTTCTTGTGCATCAATTTCGCCATCGCCGTAGCCATCGCCTGTTGAATTCAAATACCAAACCATATCGTTAGCAACGTGCGTGTCAAATAATGGTGACAAGTTATAAGAAGCAATACCTGCATCTGTTAAGAAGTTTGGAGTGTAGTCACTGCCTGCGCCTCTTGCTACTCGTTGCAGTGTTGGTCCTTGGGCTGCGTGATATGTTCCTGCGTCACCTCTAAGTGTTTTAATAACATTTCGTTGTGCAGTTTTATTAATGCCTGCGGCATCTTTGTCTAAGAACAGTTCAAACATACGTGCTACTTTTTCTAACCACGCATCTGGTACTGCTGTTTGTCCACCTACTGTGCCTGCGGCAACAATCCTTACGCCATTTACAGTAACTTCACGCTTGAAGAAGTCGCTGCCGTTGCCAGTAACATTACTGATTGCACCGTTATTGTATTCTGGATCAGCTTCTGCTGCGCCTCCTAGTGCACCAAATGTCAGTTCAGTAACATAGCTACGTTCAACTTCGAGTACTGGTCTAAAGTGTGGATATTCCAGTTTGCCATCGCTGATTCTAACAACACCTGGTCCTTGATTGTCAGTAGCACTGATCTCCAATGCACCTTGTGTGATACGACTTGTAGATTTAATAGTGTTGTCATTAGCACCAATACTTAATTCTACTAATCCTGGAACAAAGTTTTGCGGACCAATATATTGTATTTCGCCAACTGCATTTACACTAATTGGACCAATCGGCAACCCTGGATAATCATCTTGGAACTCAAGTATAAGTCCATTAAACTCGTAGATAGAATCAAAATCACCGTATGTAAATGTTGCAGTATCATTGATAGAAGATATGTTGACAACAGAGGTAGACGCTGATACAAACACAACACCAGTGTCTTCAACTACTGCTCTAACAGCAGGTCGAAAATGATCATACACAAGCGCACCATCGGTTTGTCTTGTGGTTCCTTCGCTTTGATTGTCAGTAGCGGATAGTTCTAGCCCAACAACTTCAAAATCAAATATATATTGACCTTGGTTAACGCTGTTGTCGCCAATAGCGGATTCGGCAACCGTGTTTTCACTGATAGTAGACACAGTTGCCTTCCCCCTTTGTTTTTATGCTTGCGATTCGCTCCATGTAATACGCCCACTTGCTTCAAACGGACTTCCAGCATTGATATCCGAAGTATCAATAACTCTAACTGAAATAGTCAACAAGTCAGGACCATTTGGAAAAACACCATCACCGCCTAGTATACTATTACCCAAGTCGGTGATATCTGTTAGATCAAAATCAGTAGCATTACTCAAACGTGCTCCATTTGTTTCAGTACCGCCTGAAGCTCTAAATTCAAATATCGGAGTACCGCCAGTGATAGTGTCTGATTTGTCATGCACAACAAGATTACTCAAACTAGGTGATTGAACTTTCTGGAAGTTAATATTACTCAAACTACTGTTTAGAATCAATCTTACATTACAATCATGTGTTAAAACAAGACCAATCTGTTTAAGTTGTAGTTGCATTCTGTTTATAATATCGCGTTCGCCCATATTACCAGTAATGCCGTTGTCAACACTTGGTGCAAGTCTAATACTGATCAACGGAATATCACCCAACAATGTTTGTTCATCACTGCCACCTGATGCAGGAGCACCAATACTTACGACTGTGCTTGTGTTAACACTAGGGTAGATACTAGGTGTATTCCATTGTCTTGCAATAAAGATACGCACAACCAGTGAGCTTCCACTAAAGTATGTGCTGTTCACTGTTTCGCCATTAAGCGATCCGTCTGTTGTATACAACGGAGTTCCTATACTAAACTTACTTGCATCGTTAGAATTAAAGAAAAGTTCTACAAACCATTCTCTTGTTCTATAGGTATAACTGTATCTTCCAACTAACCCTGAAGCACTATTAGTTGTAGCACTTAAACTTTGACCGTTTGTGAATGATAATGTGTTGCTTGACGCTGTGAACAAATATGCTTTGTCGTCATCGAACGTACCATCCATAATAACCGAAGTACCCCAGTGGAACAATCTCGGTTGATAAGTTGTTATTCCTGTGTTTTCAACTTCGTATCTTGCAGGAATATTACCTGATCTCATATAGGCTTCAGTTTCTCTGTTGTTGTGCAACATTTCATGACAGTATATAACATGTCCGTAAGTGTCTTTGAATCCAAAGCGTATCTTACCAGCACCATACCAACTATAGTCCATATATGCCATTTGTATTTTTGTAATGTCAAGATTAAAGTTGCTAGGCCCTGTGCCGTCTGCAACATCCATATTCCATTCTTCCTGCGGAATCTTAAGATCAACAGTTTTAGTAATAATAATACCGTCAGTATTCGAACCTTTATATCGAGGTTGAATAGTGATAGTGTCTTTGGCGTTAATACCAGTTACTTTATAACTTTGACCTCTCAAAACTATCATGTCTCCAACATCTAACTGTCCTTCAAATTCAGTATTCTTGCCTGTTATAATGTTTGATTGGAATGTAGCATTTGCTGTACCACTTAACTGTAGTGTGCTGTTTCTACGCACTGCATAGATTGTATTGCCATCGTATTCATAAAAGAATCCGTTTTGGAAATCATACAATCCACAACGCACTGAACTATTTTCCCATTTAGTAGGACGGAACTGCACAACTCCACTCGGATTGAATGTAGGCGGTGTTCCTGGCAAACTATATTGGAATGTAAAGTCATCAATATAAGTTGTAACAGTAAAGTCTCCGTTGAAGTAAGAACTGTTACAATCACTTATGTTGACAATCTGTCCTGCCTTAATATAGTTTGGATATTTGGTCTGTATGCGAGTTGCGTAACTCACAATCAATGTACTCATATTGGATTCAATATCACCGGCAGCATCTTGAAGTTCACCGTTTGCCCAAGTAATACTTGGTTTGGTCTTTGTGTGAGTGCCAGTAAACTCAACAGCAGATGTACCATAAGTTACACCGTCAATTACAATCTGCAATAGGTTTACAACTTCTGTGCCTTCGCTTGCGCCTGCTGGCGTACCGCTAGTATCTTGTGTTTCTGTGCAACCTGCTGTTACTGTAACAGCATTTTCTTGCACAATATCACCAATGATGGCTTTGAATCTATTCAATACAGCAAGTGACTCGGATGTGTTCTTTCCATATACTTTTGTGTTGGTTACATACATAATCAATGTTGCCATTTGGTAACTTGCAAAGTTACCGCCGTAACTCATATCATATGCAATCGCATATGTTAGCATCTCCATGTCGTCCAACAGTGTTGTTGTATCCCAAGTGGTATTTGGATACGTAACATCTATAAAGGCTTTTAATTCTGCCTGTATAAATGCTTGGTTTGCAACCAACTGATCTCTTGCTGCTAGTTGTCCACTGGTTCTGCCCGAACTTGGATCTGTATAAACAGGAACATTTGCTGCTAATGCGCTGTTGTCAATGATATCAAGAATTTCTGTAAAATATGTTTCAACTCTTGCTTCTGCTGTTGTGCTATCGTCAACTTGTGGCAATGCAAGTATATCATTTTTTACTTTAGTTATACGTTTATTTACTACTGGATTTAGATATAAACTTCTTAACTCCGCTAATCCGTGGAAATATGCTTGATAAGTTCCACCTAATGCTGTTTCAAGAGCAGCACCCTGTGCAATATAACCGATGTCTCTTTGACATTTTTCGTCAGCAACAACGCTGATTTTTTCTACTAGCAACGGTGGATTAAAGTTGATAGCCAAACTAATTTGAATACCTTTACCTGACTGATAACGGAAGTACTTACGTGTTTGACGCACAATCTGCGATCCTGGAGCACTACCAGCAATAATTTCAACACCACCGTCAAACGGTCTGTGTGTGCTTGCACCATCCGGTCTAGTATAGATCTTGGTTGGAACCAAGTGTACAGCTGATGCACTTGTAAATCCTACTGGGGCTGTGAGATTGATAGTGCTATCATCTACTACACTTGCAATAGTATAAGTTGTCAACTTACCTGGGGTGGTACTTGGATCTTTTAATATAAAATCATCACCGGCCTTGTAGTAAGTTAAGAAAATACTGTCTTCACCGCCGTCTACAAGTTTGCTACCAGTTGTAACAGAGATACTAGGAGTAATAGGAACCATACCGTTTACAGTAGTACTGGTGATTATATGTTCTGAAGAAGGGATTGTAGTCCAATCCATTGCCATATAAACTCCGTCTCGACGATTGTCTTCACTGTCGCTTAACTGTAAGTATTTGTCGTCGATTACAGTCACATAGTAGGTTTGTCCTTCAAAAAATCCGTCCCAAACAGCATTGTTATTCGAACTGTAGGTTATTGGAGTACCGTCTGCAAAGTTATGTCCTAGTGCAACATAAATGTGGTCATTGTCTGTTTGTGATGCTTGAGAAACTGTGATGGTTTTTGCACCGGCTTTGAAGTTGGTTTGAAAATTCATCGAAGTTTCTGTTGGAACATCGGACACTGTATAAACACCGTCAAGAGTTCCGATTTGATTACTAATGTCAAGGAATGTAAATGCTGCTGGATTGCTTGTAACAACAACATTTCCAAGCATTTGTCCGGCATGGTTTTGACATACATAATAATACGTGTCTTCACTGAAATCCTCTGGTACAGTCCATATCAATGTACCATTTTCTGTGCCGTTGTTTGTGATTCCTTCATCAGTTCCTAACGTGTTTGAAGCGTCATATCCTGCTGTTGCCGGATCAGTTGACTGAATCCAGAAAGGATGTCCTGCGGCTGCAATTGTAAATGTGTACGTGAAACCTGGTTTCACATAGAGTGTAGGATTTGGATCGCCATCAATGGTGTATGCAGTTGTTGCATTATTGTTTACTGTAAACGCAGTATCGCCTGCTTGGCCTGCGATTCCAGCACCGGTTAAGTTAACAGGAACACCTCCGGTACTTTTTAATCTAAATCTATTTTCATCAATCACTTGTGTCTTGTAGTTTCCGCCGACTTCCAATGTAGGATATTTAAAGCCGTCAACCAATGTATCCATAACATAAGCATCTAGGTTTTGCAACATTGTAGCATCGATAGTGATAGCATCAGGTATACGCATAAACACTGTATAATCTAGATGATTGTATCCGTTGCTGTTGAAATATGCATAAGCAGGCGAGTTGTCTCTACTATAAGCCATACTATAAAAGTTATAACTATCCCAATCATCTTTCTTGATAGAGATTTGATATTGCAGAATACAATCTCTACCAGTTGCATTAGCATATTGTGCAACTCTTGCAAAGCGCCAGTCTGTAACGGTACCGGTGGCGGTTCCATTGACTCCTACAGTTGTCCAAACAGTTGGATTTGTCTGGTTACCAAATCGTTGATCGATAGTATAAGAATTAGTGATTGAGAATCTTGCTTCAAAGTTGCTGTATCCATATCTGTTCAGTGGTTGTTTGTTCGCCACACTCCAAAATGGAATCTCACTGTCTTGCACAAATGGTGTCATAATCATTGCATGACCTTGTCCTGATACAGGGCGACCTTGAGCAACATCTTCAACTTCTCCGGTATCGTATGCACCTGTGTTCCAATCGCCGCCTTGTATTGTCCAACTACTCCAGGTATTGTCATACTGGTACAAGTACATATTAAAACCTTGAGACATTGTACTATTAGACGAAGATCCAGTACCATATCTAAATGGCGAGTTGCGACTGGTGCCGTCCATGATCATGTTTGATCTACTTGAAAGACTATTAAGGAATGCATCCACTCCACTGTCACAAACACTCCTAAATATTTCTAAGTCTGTGTTAGAACTAGTGAAATTTATGTTTCCCGATGAAGCTGTTGGGAAACGTGCACCAAATTCTAATCCGGCTGTGACAACGTTGTTTTCTGCAAGACCGTGACTTTCAATGTAAAACGAATCTCTTGTAGGACGTTGTCTAATACCAGTTACAGTATACGTTCCTGTTGCTGATGCAATACGTATTGATGTGCTGCCATTTTTGAGTCTAAATCTATTTTTGTCAACAACCTCAACAATATATGTCCCAGCATTCAGTGTGCTAGGTGTATAGTTGGTGCTGTAGTTACCAACGCCATGTGTATAGTAATAAAGAGGATTGCCTGTGTAACTAAAGTTCACGCTTTGCCCATCGACAAAACCGTGATTTTCTTCGTAGAAACTATCTTTTTCGCTGTTGTCATTGACCGGAACAAAGAAAAAGTCACCTCTGCCAAAAGTCCAAGTGCCGCTATAATAGTATGACCCATTGTTGGACCAGGTCATTGAGCCTGTCGATTGCCACTGTAAATAACTGCTGGATGCTGGGGAATCAAAGTTTGGAACACTGCTAAATCTATTAAAATCTTCTACAAAGTTAAAAGAATGTGGATATGTGCTGTGATTGTCTGCTAAACGCATGTCGTTGTCATAAGACTGACCCCAGTAAACACCGTATTGATTAAATCCGTAATACGGGTAGTTTCTCCAGCTTGTACTTGTGCTGCTTTTTCTAGCATGAACTGGAATCGTAAAGTCTGGTCTTGAGCCTATTTTACCATATGAGCTTTGAGCAAGGTCCCAACCGGAGTTGTTTGTTGACCCACCAAATGCCTGTCCTCTAGTGGTCCAATAGGTGTTGTAGGTATAGTATTGACTTCTCATACTATATATTTCATAAGCCAGCATCATAACACCTTGCCCATGATCATAAGTTCCTGCACTTGAAAATCCTATTGCTGGTCCGGTTGGAGTTGATTTTAACTTGAATGTATTTTCAGTTTGTTCAGTTATCCAGTAAAAATCCAAACTGTTCAATCCACCAATAGGTGTATCTGTACCTGCTGGTTTTAAATAAAGTATTACATCATTTTCTCTAAAACCGTGATTATTCCAGGTTATTGTACTGCTGCCAGTGTCAACTGCGTTTGCATCAAAGCGCAACTCATAGGCACCTTTGACTGCTCTTGTGTCTGTTAAACTGTTGTCGATTGTGATATTTGCAGTTTCTGTATCTACAATATCAACAATTGGAAATCCGTCTGCTGCTGTGTTAGTTGATATGCTATCTAGCACCAATGTTTTTGGGGAAACAGTGTTGAGAAAATAAAACTTACTACCTGTTTCAAACCCATGCGCTTCAGTTGTTGATACGGATAACTCACTTTGGTTAGTTGTATCAGTTTGAATACCTGACTCTGGTATAAATGCAACGTCTGCTCCAGTATAAAATTGTCCAGGTACAATAGTGGTATAAGGAGTTTTAACATTTTGAGTAGTTGCTTGGATGCCTCTACTTTTGTAAGTAAACACAAAATCATCTTCAACATCGGCAACAAGATATTTTCCTTCGGCAGTTAGACTAGTTAAACCTTGTACATCAATCGGTGTACCTTTGCTAATTCTGTGAGGGTCAGTACAAGTCACACGTATAATATCGGAACCGGCAGTGGCTCTAACAATATTAATACCAAGCAAAGTATAATCGCCGTTTTTTCCATAGAAACTTGGCACGTTGTTTGATAGTTCAAGTGTTTCCCATTTTGAACTTTGCAAACCGTATTCAAAGTCAGTATCAATTAGGTTTTCTGGATTACTGACTCTAAACTTGTGAACTGGATCAACAAATGCTTCTTCAGGTCTAAAACTAGTGTTATCCATTTCTACAAAAATCTGTAGACTATCTGTTGCTGACATTGAAGTTGTATCATAATCTAACACAACTGTAGTTGTTTCGTTTGTATGATCAATGGCATGACTTGCAAGTCCGTTTACATTATCGTTGAATGTAAAAATTGTTTCATTAGTCGTCAAGTTTGAAATGAGCAGAAAGCGTTCTAAATTGTGCATTTCTTTTATGACAATTGTTCTTGTACCCGGTGTAAATGTATAATTATGTATTAGCTTCTTTGCCATTTGTTTTCCTTTTAACCCCCTAGTGCAATCGCTAGTGCAGTAGCGTTTGTTTGTGCTTTATCAAATACTTCAAAACTAGCACTATTAACCGTGATAAACACTTGTTTGTTGCCAGCGCTAAAGTTTACTAGACTTCCTGCATTAGAACTAGCATAGACTGTTGTTCTTTGTACAGCATTATTGTCTGCATCATAAGTACCAACACCAGATTCCCATTCGTTGGTTCCTGGATTTGTTACAGCATAATCAAACGTGTCTTCATTGTTACACGCTGTAGAAAATGTTATAAATCCAGTACCTGTACCTACTAGTGCTAGAGATCCTGTGCCTTGTGTTAAGCTAACTTCTTTTACTCGATCTGATCTTACTTTAGCCATTTTTCAACTCCTTATGGGTTGTTCAATGTGATTGTAAGTGTAATACGAATTTCGTCGCCGTTGTTGGCAATATTGATTGGAGCGTTGCTGAATCTGTTTGCAAACATCAAGTTGCCACTTGTTGCACCTACAACAAAATAACCGTAAATGTTGCCTGCTGCACCTGTGAACGAGAACGTCACTTGTGGATATGCTGCACTACCTGGATCACCTGCTGTGAAGGTAAAACTTGCTGGTGTGAGTGTTACTGCACTATAACCGTTGCCTGATACTTCTGTGTAATCTCCAGCAATATCTGCGTTGGTCGGTGTAACATCATTTGAATATAGTTTTAAGACGAGCGATTCTGGAGCCGTGTTGTTCAAGAAGTTCTTGAGGGCTGTCAGTTCCGCTTCGTTTGTAAATACGACTGCCATATTTGATTTCCTTTTCTAAGTCTAACTAAGTTTATTTATCAATATCAATCAAACGTGTAAAAGATTTCAACTGATGCATCTTTACCTGAAGAATTGCCTACTGCGGATAAGTTAATAGTCAAATAATCGTCCGTGGTCATTGTAAAACTCGTGTTTTTTGTTTGTTTGCCGGTGCTTGCAGTAAGAGTTATTGTTTCTGCTGTAGATCCTGTTTTAAGTATTGATGCAGTTATATCTATGTTTGCGGTTGTTCCCAAACGTAATACAACTTTATCAATGGTGATATCTCCCGGAGCATACCATCTTACTGCACCGGCAGTGCTTTCAATAAATCCTTCTTGAAATAATTGAACTGTTTTAGGTGGAGTTGCAATAGTTAATTTCTGATAAGGAAAATTATTAACATCAGTGGTGATTGTAATGCCATTGCCTGCTGCTATCTCAATGTGATCCAAGCCTTCAGCAACCAAGGTATCTTCGCCATCTACTTCCCAAAACTTGAACGTGCTGTTCATTCCAACTTTGACTGTACCATTGCCCAAGTCTGTGATGTCAAACCCACTGTCTTGATCAAAGGCCAAGTTGGTCACTGATAAAACTGATGTGCCAGCAACTATGCTGTTGGTTGCATCTATTTCTGAAACTGTGAGAGGAGCAGCACCTGCTGTGAATTCAACAATGCCTTCGGTGCCGTTGTCTTTTTTGAGAAAGATCTTGCCATCAAATGTATTGATAGCAAGTTCACCTAGTTCTAAGGATGCGGTATTTGGAACAACACCAGAAGTGTTGTTCCTTTTATGAAGTAGTTCCACACTCATTTATTAGCTGTATGCCCCTGCATCCAATCTTTTAACTGTTGCAAAGCCATTTGTGACTGTAAACTGTGCGCTGTCAAAACTTGCAAGACCTAGGTCTGATTGTGAAATACCTGTGGCATTTGCTCTTGTGTTAGCCGAGTTTAGATTCAACTTACTTTGTGCGATAGAAGCCGATGCTCCTATTTTAGCATTTGTGATGCCGCCATCTTTGAGTTGTAGTTCGTCACTGCCGTTGACTTCAACAGTTGTATCATCTACGTTTACATTCAGTGTGCTGCCGTTTTTACTAATCGCTGCGCCAGCATTGATAGAACCTGCGCCACTGAACTGATCAAATGTGATTTCTGTGGTTCCAAAAGTAGGTACACCATTGTGTGTTGCAACCCACCCTGTGTCCACATAGTTGGTACCACGTTCAACAAAGAAGAATGTGCCGCCTGTGAGTTCATCTGCTTCATCAGCATCAGGTGTTCTAGTAAGAACAAATGCGCTAACTCCGTCAACACCTACTACAGTGACTTGATAGATACCGTTTTCGGTTGCATCTGTTTGGTCTTTGACAAGAACTCTATCACCTGTTGCCAGTGATGAGTAACCATCTAATGAAAGTGCACCGTTTGCGGCGCCTGTGAGTGTTCCTGCTGCATTGTCGTATGTGGCTGTCAAGTTGGCTGTTGTTGCAACAACCACTGACTCTTTGACATCAAGACCGCTGGCAACATTGTCAACATATGTTTTGTTTACCAGTGAGTCACCTGTGAATCCTGTTCTGCTTTCGTATCCTGATGGAACAGTAACAGTGCCTTCGCCGTTTGGTGCTAGTGCCAAGTCACCGTCTGTATCAGTTGTTGAAACTGCATTACCGTCTACGGTGATGTTGTCTACAGCAACACTGGTTAACCCTGTAACATCAGTGATTGTGCCGCCCAGTGATGTATCAGTGTCACCGATTGTGATACCGTCATTTGCTAATTTGGCATTGGTAATACTGGCATCTGTAATCTTATCGTTGTTAATCACTCCGTCTGCAATTTTTGCTGCTGTGATTGCACTATCTGCTATTTTAGCACTTGTGACAGCACTGTTTGCTATTTTGGTAGTTGTGACATTGAGTGATGCGATTTTAGCAGTTGTGACATTACCATCTGCAATCTTTGTTGTAGTAACAGCATCAGTTGCCAACTCTGTTTCTGTGACATTGGCTGCGGCAATCTTTGCTGTGGTGACAGCATCGTCTGCAATCTTTGCAGTTGTGACATTGCCATCTGTGATTTTAGCAGTTGTTACAGCATTGCTGGCTAGTTTGGCATCAGTGATATTAGCATCAAGCACTTTGTCCGTTGTGACAGCATCGTCTGCTAGTTTTGCAGTTGTGACATTACTATCTGCAATGTTTGCAGTTTCCACAGCACCAGCAGCAATCTTTGCTGCGGTGACAGCATCGTCAGCAATCAGTGCTGTGACAATACCGCCTGCGGTGACACTAACTGTGCTGGTTCCTGCTGTATCGTCATATGCAATAGTAATAGCAGTACCGTTGGTGATGCTTCCGCCTGTGATGTCTTCAATGTATTCTTGCAGTGAAGTGTTTGCGTCTCCAATGAAAGCATTGCTAATAACAGTCTTACCTGTTCCAGCTGGCGACAGTGTGATATTACCGTTTGTATCTGTTGAACTGATAGTGTTGCCGTCCAACTTGATGTTGTCAACATTCCATTCGTCAATCTTTTTGTTGGCATCCAGTAGTGCTGCGGCGCCGGCTGTTACAACGCCTATGGTGTGATCCATTAGACCTGTGTAATAAGATCCGCCGATCTTGATTGGACTGTTGGTGTTAGTAGTTGGGTCACCAATCATTAAGCGGCCGCCGTTGCCCCCGGCTGCGCCATCTGTTGAACTTGTGTCGTATAGATAAACTAACTCACCTTGGTCAAGTGTTGACGGTAAGTTGGCTGTATTGGTACGTTTGATCTGTAATACTGTTGCCATGATTATTCCTCTGTGCTGATGCTATTTGTATTTATTAAAAGGCGCCACCATTTAGACGTAGCGTACCGAAAGTTGTTTCAATATTGTTGCTTGCTTGCCATTTGTTTTCATTGCCATTGTATTGCAACAGGCTTCCACTTTCTGGATTTTCTGCTTCTACATTGGATAAATCCTGCAACGGCAAGTCATTGATCACATTGGTTACGTTGGTTATGTTGGTTTCTAATGTTTCGACTCTATGTCTTACACCGTTTTTGGTAACCCATTTGTTTTTGTTGTTGTCATACTCCAGCACATCGCCTTCGTTGGGATTGTATTCTTCTGTGTCAATGTCGTCAAGGTCGGCTAGGAATGTGCTTTCGCCTCCTACTTCTACACCTTCAATTGCGGCTGCTCTAATCTTTCCGTCTACGTAGGCAGTTGTAGCATAATCAAGTCCTAGATCCAGTCCAGCCAACACAGTGTTCCAGTCAATGCTGTCTACATCAACAGTAGCAACTGGTGATCTTGTGCCATCAGAATTTTTCATTACAGCACCAGCTGGCATTTCAAAGCCGCCTGTTTCTGGATTTTCGCCGATAGTAGTATTTTCACCAATGAAGATAGTGCCGCCGCTGACGTAGATATCTTTCCAACGTTTGTCAGGAGCGCCTAGACTTTGCTGATTGTCAGTCTCGGGTATAAGATCCCATCCTTCGTCCACAGTGAGTATGAGACTGGATCCGTCTGTTGTAAGACCTTCAATGTTTCCAACGCTGTTGTTGGATATCACTATGCCGCCGGGACTAACACCATCACTGATTCTAAGTCTTGTGTCGCCTTCGGAATAAAACAACTCGCCTTGTTGCCCAATAAATGTATCTACTTCAGCGGTTGGCTTGTAAGATGCTCGAACTTTAAATAACCCTGGAAGTTGTGTCATGCTATACCCTCTGTTACAAGTGTATTTATTTGTTTAAGCCTGCTAATGTCCTGAGGTTGTCTACATTATCGTCTTGATCAGTAGCGTCTTCGTTGCCTTCGTCGTCGTCGTCTAGCATCTTGTCTATCACTGGAGAGTTTTTGCCTTGCTCGGCTTTTTTGAGTTCCAGTTCCTGCTGCATAGGATTCATCATCACAGGGTTTTGATCAAGATCGTCATCGTCCGAAGCATCTTGGCCTGCTACGTTGACTTTGGGCTTGTCGCCGTCTAGGTCTATTGTGATTGGAATGTTTATTGTGATTTCATCTATGCGCATATTATATTTACCTTATCTAACTTCAATCCAACCTAAACTTGCAAAGCCTTGTTTGTTTGCAATAGTCGATGCCATAGCAATAACAAACGTGTCACTGGTATCACCCAGCGTGGTTGTAGTAGTTCTGTCAATCTGTGTGATTGCTTGTTCGTTAAATGTAAAGATGTTGCCTTGTCCGCTTGCACTTACATAGATTGTTTCAACAGCAATGCCTCCTGTATAACCAGTTGCGGTTATGTTGTACTCAATAGGCGAATCGTCACTGTAACTTACCCAAGTACCGCCTGTAACTGCTGCACCTTCTATTGCCCTAGCAAACACGTTGGAGTTATCCAGTGTTGCAGCTGAGAACGAATCAGGTAACACCACGCTGTTGAGTGCTGTAGTTTTCAATCTGATTGCAACCATAGGATAGAATGTATTAGCAGCTGTCAGTGTCTTGCCTGTGATCGCTGTGTTGATGCTGTTTTGTCTACCCAGTAGTTCTGCGCTACCTTCTGTGGCAAACGAGTGCGAACCTTGGTAGAAAGTGTGTGTTCCTGGTGTGCCTGCTACATTGGTCATTTCACATCTAACAGGCAGTGAAGCAGTACTAGCCCAAGGATATGCTTGCTTATTAGCGTGATCAAATCTATGTACGGGGAATGAGTTGTTGTCAATAATGAACTTAAACTCTACTTGTCCTGCACCGTACCATTCATACTCAATAACGATGTGCTGTATTGCTGTAGTATCTGCTGTAATGCCACTTGGGCCTGTACCATCTAGTTTGTCATAGTTCCAGTCGTCGCGAGCAACTCGTGTGTCAATAAAACTTGCGCCATCTTTTCTACGAGTGGCAACATAGTATGTGCCATCGCCGCCATCTTCAAAGTATGCGCCGTCTGTGTTGTCAAACAATCCAATGCGTTTGCGTATGCCAGTTGTTGGTGCGCCAAAGATAACGCTCATTGCTACTTCAGCACTTCTACCCGGAATGTATCTCTGCACACGTTTGGTCTGACGTATGATTTCGTCGCCGGCAGCTGGGCCTACTTCAAACTCAACCATACCATATTCAGGAACGTGGGTTACACTGCCTGTTCCGATGACTTGTTCATCCCAGTTTAGTTCATTCTTTGAATATGTATAAGTTGAAAAGTCTGTGATGTCGTGCCCACTAACCTTGAGGCGGTTTTTTGATGTGTGCTGTTTGGTCGTGTCGTCTATGCGTAGTACTGGCTGACCATAAGGATCATAGTCCATTGCCTGTACTAAATCATTAGTGTTAGGCTGATGTGTATGAACGTAGTTGGTACTGTTGGGATGTAGATTAGGCATGTTAACTAGCCCAAGGTCTGCCTAGTTTAAGGCCGCCTGTGTTTGCATTGTCTACTACGTTGTTAGTGTTGTTGTCGCCGACAGCATAACGAGTAGGTAACTGTGTTGCGTCTGCTGTAACATCTGCATAACGTCCTGGCTCTACTACATTACGAGCCGCTCTGTCTGCGTTTGCCAATGCAAGTTTAGCATCTTGTCTTGCTCTTTTGGTTGCTAGTGTTGATATACCGTTAGCTGCCATTATTCTTCCTCGGCTGCTGCTTCTGCTTCACTTCCGCCATCGGCATCTTTAGGCTGCGCAATATTTTCTTTCTCTGCGTGTTCTTTGGTTTGTTCTACATTGTTCCATATAATGTGTTCTACTATTGTCTTTGGCATTAAAACTTCTCCTGTTGTTTTGGATACATACTTGCGTGTGCTACTCTTATATCATGTGGATGCTTAGGAGCATTGATGCCACCGCCTGCATCTGTTGTTACTGCTTCTATGTCTGCAATCACTTCGTTTGGACTGTTGGCAAGTGGACCTTTGCTAGGATTATCTAGCATTGCAAATATCTGTTTGAATCTACTTGCTATAGGTTCACCTTCTTCTGGTGACATATCAGTTGTTACTTCAACGCTTCCACTGGGCTCTTCTGACTTGTCTAATAAATCAAGTACTGCTCTAATAATATCTTGTGCTCGCATTTGGGTCTCCTACTGTTATTTATCGCATAAGTATGAGTATGAAGAAGTTTTCATAAAACAGAAAGAAGAACAAAATGAACATTAAAAAAATGTTTTGGGGCGGACTTGGTTTCTTGTCCCTTGGAATGGCGTATATTGGCATAGTTGTGCCAGGCATTCCTTTTAGTATATTCTTAGTGTTCTCAGCATATTGCTTTGCAAAAAGCAGTAAGCGTATGCACGATTGGTTGTACAACCACAAATACTTTGGACCGTTCCTAACTAACTGGGTACAGAAAAGAGTATTCCCTACTAAAGGCAAGTATGCGATGGTGATAGTAATGTCGTCCTCGTTAGCATTCCTTTGGTTCACTACTGCAAATATTATGGCAGTGGCATGGAGCGGAGGCTTTATGGCATTAGTTGCGATATGGGCATGGAGATATCCTGGCTCTGTTGAAGAACAAGAGCGCAGGGTTCGTGAAGGTAAAAAGATAGCTTGGTTTAAATGATAAATATTTTTTTACAATAAACTGGGTATATTATGATAAACAAGACACCATTCCAATCCTTACTTGACACGCTTAAAGACAACGGCAAGTACCGAGTATTCAACGACATAGTACGCGAGCGTGGTGACTTTCCACGGGCTATTTGGTACGGAAAGTATGCGATTAAGAATATCGTAAACTGGTGCTCCAACGATTATTTGGGGATGGGTCAAAACAAAGTGGTAATTGATGCGATGCATACTGCGCTTGATCAAACAGGCGCAGGTAGTGGTGGCACCAGAAACATAGGCGGCACAAGTCATTACCACGTTGCATTAGAACTGGAATTAGCGAAACTGCATAGCAAAGAAAGTTCGTTGATTTATTCCAGTGCATATGTCGCAAATGAATGGAGTCTAATCGCATTAAGCAAGATCATTCCCAACATTGTGTTTTTGAGTGACAGTAAGAATCACGCAAGCCTCATACAGGGTATCCGACACAGTGGTGCTGACAAACTAATATGGCAGCACAATGATATGAGCGATTTAGAATCTCTACTGGACCAGGTTTCCGCACAGAATAGAGTCCCTTGCATAGTGTTCGAATCCGTATATAGTATGGATGGCGATGTTAGTCCAATAGAGAAGATTTGCGATCTTGCTGATCGTTACGGTGCTATTACCTATATTGATGAAGTCCACGCTGTGGGATTGTATGGCCAGAGTGGAGCAGGGTATCTAGAGAAACTAGGTATTCAAGATAGGGTAGACATAGTAAACGGAACGCTCGGCAAGGCTTACGGCGTTACTGGAGGTTATATAGCAGCGGATGGGGACGTCATAGACGCAATACGCTCAGTGGCTAGTGGGTTTATTTTTACCACAAGCATTAGCCCAGTTATTTGTGCGGGTGCGTTGGCCAGCATAAAGTATTTGAAAGATCACAACGACCTCCGTGAACAGCATCAGGACGTTGCAGCCAAGTTTAAAACAAAGTTGCAAGAGGCTGGCATAGAGGTGTTAGATAATGCCTGTACTCATATCATTCCCGTGATGGTCCGTGACGCCAAACTATGTAAGCAAATAAGTGATAGATTGTTAGATGAACACGGCATCTATGTACAAGCTATCAACTACCCAACTGTGGAAGTAGGAGCAGAACGATTGCGCTTTGCTCCTACTCCACTTCATACAGATGCTATGATAGATGATTGTGTAAGAGCACTAATAAAATGCATAAAAGATTAATAGCATTTGGTTGTAGTAATACATATGGACATGGATTAGCTGATTGCCATGTTTCACCTAATGAGGCAGGACCACATCCTAGCAAGTTTGCATGGCCGCAGTTGCTTGCTAATAAACTAAATCTCGAGTGTGTTAATTTAGGCCACCCTGGTGGTAGCAATAAACTCATGTGGTGGAAAACTGTAAACTTTGAGTTTGAACCTACTGATGTTGTAATATATTATGCTACATTTCCTGATAGAGATATGATAATAAACAACAAAGTTAATGAAAATGAAACTTGGCAGATGGGAGCATGGAGTAGCTTAGACAAACGTGTAAAAGCATTTCATCACTATGTTGCTCAATCAAATAGTGCAAAGACTTGGGAATATCAAAGCTATGTGCATATCGATCATGCATATCAGCATGTGCTAAGACAAGGTGTTAAAAACGTTTTTCATTTTAAACGAAACAATCAACAGTTTGAACACAACCTACCCAGTTGGGCTACATTTAAGTTTCATCCTGTTTGTATTGAAGATATGATAACAACTTTTGATGTAGCATTAGATGGAAGCCACCCAGGTCCAAAAAGTCACAAACAAATAGCATTGCGTATGTCTAAGTTACTTCCTAAGTTTTAGACCAACCACTGTTCCCAACTAGGGTGCTTTAGTTGTAAAGGCATCTGCTTGCGCTTGCGTACCAACTCATAATAACCAGGAGCATAAGGCTTGTAACGTGGGCGCCACTCTGGTCCTACACGGTCACTTTTGCGCCAGTTGCAGGGTTTACAAGCTGATATACAGTTATCCCAACTTGTTGCGCCGCCCTTTGAAATAGGATGCACATGATCCATTGTTAGTTCATTTTTAGTATGACGCTCGCCGCAGTAACCGCACTCATACAAATCTCGCAAATACAAGTTAGTTTTACTAAAGCGTGGCTTGCGAGTTTTATGCATGTATGTTTTCAATATAATCACAGCGGGCACCCGTGTTTCCCAACTGGGGCTCCGAACCATCCAGTCATCATACCATTCTAGTACAGTACACTTGTCGTGATACATGTACATCACAGCCTCTTTCCACTCTACTACACTAAGTGGTAGAAAGCTCACAGGCTGTGCATCTGCATTTAGTACTAATGTATCGCTCATACTAATATTTATATATTAGATTGACTCATGTTAATACAAATGGATTGTTGACCAGCATTGAAGTAGCCATTACCTTTACCAACTTGTTCACTGAGTACTTCACGTGCTTGGAAACATTCTATCATCGTGTCGTGAATAGTTACTGTTTCAGCATATGGTATTGCATCATACAAGTAAATGAAAACTAATACCCACATTACAGTTTGGGCGTTGGACCAGTATATGGTTCAAACCTTGTTCCGTTAGCAACCATACAGGCCATTCCATCTGAATACAAACTAATCAAACTCCATGTGCCTGTGTCTTGGTTAACAAAAAAGAACATTGCGCCGGGAGAAGGTTCTCCTGTTTGTGCTGAGAACTGTACTCCATCACTTGTGAACAACAATTGTTCATTGTATTTTTCCATTGTAGTAAACATTTTTTCAAATGCATCACAAGGCTGTCTAGTAAAATACGTTTTTGCCTGAGATTGTTCTTGTGCATAACTTACTGTTGCTGTTAGTATGAATATTAGTGCTAGTCTTATCATATGAATCTATCCATGGTTGATTGAGCGGCTTGCTCAACTGCAATATCCCAAAGATGTCTAGCGTCTGTTTCAAATATAGTTTCACAATCAATATCAGTTACTAACCAATGATTTCTGTTTGTTTCTGCTATAATCTGCTGCGGGTGCCAAACACTCAACCCTGTATAAAATCTATAATACCTTGGAGTATCACCTTGTGTATATCTATATAGCATTAACTCGTCGCTGCTGATTGAAATCTGGTTGTTAATTTTCATAGTATTACTAGCTTCCCAGTCCGAACTGTGTAACATTACAGTTGCACGACTGTTAACTGGACCGCCTGCATAAACTGTTTCTTGCGGTATGTTTACATCATATCCACGAGACATACATAACTCTCTAGTATTAATTGAATGATTGGGTTTGTTTAGTATTAATCCTGCAGTGCCTTGTTTTGCATTTTCATAAATGAATACCACACTCTTTTTAAAAAGACTGTCTTTTATTTCTGGTCTTGCTACTAAACATTTTCCCGTTAAATTCATACTAACCCTTGTGTATCATCCATTGTGTGCATTCCATTCCCAATGCCACGGCTCTCTTGCAATAGTAGTAAAGCCAAATCTAGGAGCGTTAGCTCGTAACCAGTTGTTTTCTGGTGTGCGATTTTTGTTGGCTCCTCCTCCAAGATCAACTGCTTTGCCCCAGCCGTGATTGCTTGTTCCTGGTTGAGCTGCTAGTCCGCCTTGACTGTACAATCCTTTTCTTCTTGCTACATCTACTTGAGCTTCATAAGTTCTATAACTATCAGTTATTGTCCATTCAATACCATCTTCTGCTGCTGCACGTACCATTTTCAAATAGGCTTGCGCTGCTGGATCTATTAACTTGTGATTGCCTCCAATAGATGTTAACATGTTGGTATCAAGCCTGCCGTTTTCGCCTGCTGCACCTGCTTGAGTGATAGGAGCTTGCTGACGTAGATTATCCAACAACTGCTCAAATGCTGCAACTCTTTGTGCTAGGCCATTGTTTCCACCGTTGACCAATCTACTGATTTGTACAATATTATTAGCAGTTGTTCTATTCATTACTCTTGTTTCAAAATAATTTAAGGCTGTGTTATTAGCAACTGACGGTTGTGCTGCTAGGTCAGGATTATTTACAATATCTGCTCCTGCTGCTGGTGCTGCTGCTCGATAGTTGGCTTTGCCTGTAAGTTGTATCCAACCTCTGCCTCTGTACTTGAATCCATCACCTGGCTCATCATTGCCTAACTGTCTAGCTTTGCTTGGTTGTGTTCCTTCAATGTCATATGTCAACTGTGTTGCTGTTGGACCCCATACTTCTGTGGTTAGAGTAAAGTTTGCAGTTTCGACTCTACACTGTGCAATCAATGCAGCTATCCAAATCTCTCTATCTTGAATATTGGCCCATTTTCTACGTGCTGCTAGTATTAATGCATTCTCTGCTTGATTACCACTGGTTGTTGATAACTCGGCGCTGCTTGAAATACTTGATGTGTTACCAAACACGTTGTTCAACGTTCCGCCATCACCATACAACATAGATGTCAACTGATCTTTGGTAATATCTTCGCCTGTGATTCTTTTGTTGTAGTTCAATAGTATTCCGAATATACTTTCTAGCCCACTGGCTACAGTTGTTGGAATATCAAGACCAGCAGGGTCAATGTTGTTGTCTGCCATATATTGATTGTATTCTCCCATGGTGACTTCGCCGTCGTTGTTAAGATCTAACTCTTCAAACTCTCGTGGATCAAGTTGATCTGCTGCTGCAATAGGTTGATCATCATTTTGTGTATCTTCTGCACCACTTCCCATTGTTTCAAGTGCAGATACAGCTTCGCCTGCTACTCTAGCATATGCATTGGCTGTAGCATGTATGCCCAATGGATCAGCAGGGTTTAGTTCATCTTTGGTGAGCGCCAACACTTCAACGTTGTCCATAGGAGCGGCAACACTCATCAACTGACTTCTAAGATTGTTGTACTCTTCTGTGTATCCTGCATTTCTATACACATACTTCAACGGCAACCTTGCAGGTACTTGCACACTCAACCGCAAACGTGGATCAGTTTGTGCGGCTTGCTGTGCTCTAAACTCAGCAAGTTCTGCTGATGTCATTTCTCTAGTGTCATCCTCATTGGATATCTTTACTACTATGCGATTTTGATTCTTTTGTCCATTGTTGGTCGTAGTGCTGGGCTTCTCACTGTTGAGATCTATTTCTGGAAAAGCTACATAAACCACACTGCATCCTCTGTCAGTAAGTCCTTTGAGTATGTTGATCAAACTTCTGTCTACACCTTGTGGTTGAGCAACATTGTTGTTGCCCACACTCAATACCACACGACTGTTGTCTGGAACTGCTTGTGCTGTGCTTGCAACTGCACGTATGCCTGCGCCATTTCTTGCACTGTTTACTGCACCTGTGATGCTGGCGGCAATGGCTACACCGTGACTGTCACCCAACACATGTATCTTGGTTTCATCAGCTTCCTCTAGTAACCGCATCATTTGTGTAATCTTCATTAGGCTTTCCTACTGTACTTTCTCTGCGAACCTTTGGCACTGCGCTTGCTCCAATCAGGTAATGGACCACCATGTGCTTTGCCTTTGACTTTTTTGCCTGATATCTTTTGACGCTTGCCTTTTTTGGTTATTTTGTGTTTGACCTTGGTATCACGTCTACGCAACCCTTGACTTCTACAACTGGCTTCTGCACTGGCGCCAATGTTGCCAGATTTTTTACAAGTGCTGGGCTTGGCCCCTCTAAACACTTCAAGTGTGGTACAGGCTTCGCAGTCACAAGCTGCTTCGGTGAATATTTGTCTCAATAGCATATGTTATTTATCGTGTTAGTCTGTGACTATGCTGAAGGTTAGAGCATTGCGATTGCCCGCAGTGGTTCCTAACCGAATGATGCCTGTGCGCTCAAAATATTCTATTTTTGTTATCTCTGCTGGCTTCCTACTCTTGCCTACTAGTATAGTATCTCCTACTTCAAGATCAATGGTGATTTTTGTAAGTGTGCTCATAGTTCGACTCCATATTTGAAAATATTTAGTGTTTATAAATATGTGATGCAAGGCGAAACGAACATATTCCTTAGAGGACTAAAAGCTGCACCTGCACCTTGGCAACACAAAGTTGTACACGCAGGCGAACCACGCCGCAGAGACGAAATAGTAGACTACGAAGGCAACAACATCATCGACTTGGTGCTGCCTGGAGGCAACTATACACCACAACAATATCTCAACACAATAGCCTTAATCACACTAGCACCTAATCTACTTGCTGCACTGATAGAACTGGTGTACAATCAAAGACTACTAGGTGGCGTTGAAGTGGATCCTAGTTTGATACAACTGATAATCGCTGCTGGCGGCCCTGACTTAACAGAACACAACAATACAACTGAACATAACAATACAACTACACCCAAACCT
>Ga0255769_10000315_pt1 | contig 57613 bp, 37 predicted proteins | sample 041ome_9_FD_179637 | JGI IMG/M metagenome (GOLD analysis project Ga0255769, IMG submission 179637) | Coastal salt marsh microbial communities from the Groves Creek Marsh, Skidaway Island, Georgia - 041413US metaG (version 2) | ecosystem: Environmental > Aquatic > Marine > Intertidal zone > Salt...
ATGGGGCATACCACCTCACTCTTGATATTTATTACAACAAATTTATTTTAGGAATCCAGTTCGCCGAAGAGTTTTTATACCTAGAGCAGTTTGCTCAAGGAGCCGTTTGGAAACCCCGAGGATTCAATGAAAGCTTTTCTTCATTGACAAGGTCTTATTGGATAAATTTAGGCTACAACGTCCTGCATAATTTTAATGTAAAATTAGGGGTAGGCCTAAGGACAGGACCTCACAAACAATTCATCCACAGGGGGTCTACGGCTGCTGACGTGGCCCTGGGTTTTGACTATACCGATCCGAACAGCCCCTACAACACCCGTCCCTCTTTAAATACATTTAAGGAGTTTGATTACGCTCTTTCGATTACTTATCCCATTAGAGTGTATGGAAAATTTGGACTTGTCCCTGAATTGGGATATAATGTCAAGCATGGAGGATTTTTAACAGGACTAAGTGTAATATACTGATGAAAAAAATCGTTTTTAGTTTATTGATGCTCTCGCTTTACGGTTGTTTTGATCGTTCTCTGTCAGAGGATACACTAGACCTGGACTTGATAACCGACGAGTCTACCGACCCCGATGAAACTCCAACCCCTAGCGGAATTATCTATTTTGAGGAAGGTGTTTGCAAATGTCCCGAAGCCTCGGAGGGTTACACCGAGGTCGTCAATGAGATCACCTATACTGCTGTGGACAATGCTTCGATACGTTCTCAAATCGCCGCTGAAAATTATAAACTGTGCACCACTTTAGTAACCGAAATGGATTCCCTGTTCCAATCGAACAGTACGTTTAATGAGGATATCAATTTTTGGGACACCTCTAATGTAAGCAGCATGCGGCAACTGTTTCAGGGAGCAAGGGCGTTCAATCAAGAACTCGGAAACTGGGATACTTCCAAGGTAACCGATATGGAAGCTATGTTTAAACAAGCAACCGCATTTAATCAAGAAATTGGCAATTGGAATATTTCCAAGGTAACTTCCATGCGATCGATGTTTGAAGAGGCTACCGTATTTAATCGAGCCCTTGGAAATTGGGACACCTCCAAGGTCACTGATATGGGATCCCTGTTTGAAGACGCCAGAGCGTTTAATCAAGAGATTGGGACGTGGCTTACCGGTCAAGTAACGGACATGAGTCGCATGTTTCGTAAAGCAAGGAAATTCAACCAAGCGCTCGAAAACTGGGATACTTCTAAAGTAACTACTCTAGAAGCCATGTTTGAACAATCCACCGCATTTAATCAAGAAATTGGCGATTGGAATACGTCCAAGGTGACTACTATGCGTGCAATGTTTCAAGAAGCAACAGCATTCAATCAGGCGATTGGCCAATGGAATACCGCTAACGTAACCGACATGGAATCCCTGTTTCAAAAAGCAGCAGCATTCAATCAAAAACTGGGCAATTGGAATACCGCTAAAGTAACGACCATGGCACAGCTGTTTCGTGAGGCAACACTATTCAACCAAACACTAGAGAATTGGAATACCTCCAGGGTGCTTAGTATGGAGGCAATGTTTCAGGAAGCTCTAGCCTTTAATCAGGCTATTGGAAATTGGGATACCTCGGCGGTTTTGAACATGAATTCAATGTTTTATCGAACCCTCGCATTTGATCAGGCAATTGGAAATTGGGATACTTCCCGGGTGACCGATATGGAGGCTATGTTTATTTATGCCGCCTCGTTTAACCAAGATATTGGAAATTGGGATACTTCTAATGTAACAACCATGGCTTCCATGTTCAATTATGCCACGGCATTCAATCAAGACATCGGCAACTGGAACACCTCCAAATTGAGGGATATGGAAGCCATGTTTAAATATGCAACCTCCTTCAATCAGGACATAGGGCGTTGGAACACCTCCCTGGTAACTAATATGTATTCCCTGTTTGAGCAAGCCACCTCTTTTAACCAAAACCTAGCAGGTTGGAACACTTCCAATGTAGTCAATATGGGAGCCATGTTTCAACAAGCCACAGCATTCAATCAAAACATCGGAAGTTGGGATACCTCTAAAGTGGTGAGTATGGTGTCTATGTTCAATTCTGTCAGTTCGTTTAATCAGGATATTAGCACTTGGGACACCTCCCGTGTGACCAATATGGGTGCCATGTTCAAAAACGCTTCAGCATTTAATCAACCTATCGGGGTTTGGAATACCTCCCGTGTCATCAATATGTATTCTATGTTTCAAGAAGCAACAGCTTTCAATCAAGATCTCTCGGGCTGGTGTGTGAATAATATTGCTGCTGAACCTTCAGAATTTTCGGTAAACTCCCCATTAACGAATGCCCACAAGCCGCTTTGGGGAAGCTGTCCTTAACTGCCCGGAGGGGGGCTTGTAGAGGTCCAACCCCCGTCTACCACTAGGGTTTGTCCTGTAATGTGTTGGGCTTCATCACTCAGAAGAAATAAAGCTGTATGAGCGATATCTTCCGTGGTGGCACAGCGACCGTTTGGAGTAATTTTTTTCCATTCATCCACATAGTTTCCGCCTTCCAAATCGGCTGTTCTGTCAGTTACTGTTGCCCCTGGAGCAATCGCATTTACCGTAATACCATGTTTTCCCAATTCTACTCCTAGGTTTTTGGCTAAAAAAGCCAAAGCAGCTTTGGACATACCGTAGGCAGTTAAATCAGGATGAAAAGTAAAGCCCGTTACAGAAGACATCAAAAGTATTCGCCCTTTTTGTTGGTGCGCTATCATCTTATGTGCCGCTTTTTGTGCCAGAAAAAAAGAACCTTTCAAATTGACGTTTAGTAGCTCTTGAAAGGCTGCTTCTTGATATTCTAAAAATGAACCAAAGGTCGTTATGCCTGCATTGGCAATGGCAAAATCAAGCCTTCCAAACTGCTCGTAAGCCATGGCAACCAATCGTTCTACGGTATCGAGTTCTCCGGCATCACCGCTTACAGCAACACAAACCCCACCGGAAGCATTGATTTTTTCTGCTGCTTGATCGGCAAGCGCTTGATCTATATCATTTAGGATTAGGGTTGCTCCTGCACGTGCGAGCTGAAGGGCTATTTCATAACCAATACCTATGCCCGCTCCTGTGATAACAGCTACTTTGGCTTGAAAAGAATAGTGAGTCAAAAGGGTCTATCAATTTTCTAATTATGAAAATAAATTACAACAATTACTTGTAGTATTAAAATAGTTCATCGGAAATTCAATTGATGGGGTCCAGAATAAGTACAAGTTCAAGCTAAAATCAGCCCACTAAGTTTAACATTTGCCTTAGCTTATAAAACATTCATGATAAAGCTAAATCCATTATCTTTGCCTTATGAATACGTGCAAAATTTTTAGTTTATTCTTAGCTATTCTTATTTTGGGAACAAGGGTAGGTTTTGCTTTAAATGTTCATTATTGCGGAAATACTGTCGCAGAGATTTCTTTAGCATATAATCCACAGAACTGTGGTATGGAAAATGAAGAGGAATCTCAAACAGAACACAAAACTTCATTTTCTGAAAAATCTTGTTGTGCGGATGAAGTTTTTTTATTTCAAAATCACGAACCTCAAAAGCACCAAACTGAATTCCTCTCGCAAGAGGTATTATTCACCAAAAATACACTTACCCCTTTTGAAACGATACAGCAGTTTAGTATAGCTGAAATAGATAATATTTCCATTTGGAACCCTCCCCCTGAGTCAACCAAACTCTTTTTGATTTATCACGCTTTGGTTTTTTATGATTAAGTAAACTATTCCTCACCGAATAGATTTACTGATTATTTTAAAAAAACCAATGAAACTTTATACAATACTACTGATTAGCCTTTGTGGGCTTTACCTCAATGCTCAAGACACTTTAGAGGGTAGAGTACTTACAAAAAATGGCAACGATACCATCCCCTTAATTGGGGCAAGCATCTATTGGATGAATTCCGATACGGGAACTGTAAGTCATGAAGACGGAAAATTCTCATTACCCTATTTGAACACTAATGAAAAACTTATCATCAGTTATTTGGGATACAAGCCAGACACCCTGAGCCTAGATAAAAACCGTTTTTTGACAAGGTTTTTAGAGGAAATTACGGTGGGAGCCTTAGACGAAATAACGCTTACCCAAAGAAGAAAAGCCATTCAAAAATCCTATTTCGAGGCGCAAAACGTAGTGACTGTAAACAGTGCTGAATTGCTAAAAGCAGCCTGCTGTAATCTCTCAGAAAGTTTTGAAACCAACCCCTCCATAGATGTGAATTTTTCTGATGCACTAACAGGAACTAAACAAATACGTATGCTTGGATTGACAAGTCCGTATTTATTAATCACAGAAGAAAACATCCCTATGGTGCGGGGTGCTTCTCAAGCCTATGGACTTTCATTTACTCCAGGAACATGGATTGAAAGCATTCAAATTACCAAAGGAACAGGAAGTGTAGTCAATGGTTTTGAAAGTATTGCGGGACAAATCAATACTGAAATTAAAAAGCCTTTTTCTGATGTTCCCTTGTTTTTTAATCTTTTTACTTCAGCAAATGGAAGGCAAGAAGTAAACCTTCAAGGAAACTGGAAAATCAATGAGGCATGGAGCAGTGGGCTTTTTGTTCATGGAAATCAAAGAATCCAAGAAATGGACAGAAATAGAGATGCATTTCTGGATGTTCCCTTAGTAAAACAGTATAATGTGTTAAACCGATGGCAATTTATAAATGCTGAGAAGGGTTGGGTAGGATTTGGAAGTATCCGCTTGATGGAAGACGACAAACAACTCGGTGCCTTGGGTTTTAATCCTGCTCAAGATCGAGGAAAAACGAACATATGGGGAAGCGAAATCAAAACAAATCGAGCGGATGCTTCTTTAAAAATTGGCTATGTGTTTCCTGAATTTTCATATCGAAGTTTTGGGTTCCAATCTGCTTTTAGCCATCACAACCAAGAAGCTTTTTACGGCTCAAGAACTTACGATATAGAGCATCAAAGTTTTTATGCCAATGTGTTGTATAATTCCATTATTGGGAATACCAAGAATAAATTTAAAGCAGGGATCAATTTTTCATACGACCACTATATTGAATGGGTAGATGCGCTCAATTACAACAGAAGTGATCGTTCTTTTGGCGGTTTTTTTGAATACAGCTATGAAAACTTAGAAAATTTTTCTCTAGTAGCAGGAATTCGAATGGATCGACATAATCGATTAGGAACGTTTATCACTCCTAGAATTCATTTGAGATACACCCCTGAAGAAAATACCATCATTCGCCTCTCTTTGGGAAATGGAAGAAAAGCTGCCAATATTTTTGCTGAAAACCAAACCCTCTTTGGAACCAACCGACAAATCAAAATACTTAGCAATGGAGGATCGATTTATGGATTAAATCCAGAAAAGGCATGGAATTACGGACTCAGTATTCGTCAAATTTTTAAGCTCTTTGGCCGAAGTGGTGATTTTACAGTCGATTACTACATTACCAACTTTATCAACCAAGTAGTAGTGGATTGGGAACAAGAAGGACAAATCAAATTTTATAATCTCGACGGAACAAGTCGAGCAAACAGTTTACAACTTTCCCTGGATTTTGCACCAACGGATGCTTTAAGTCTACGTCTTGCCTACAAAAACTACGATGTCAAAACAAGCTATATTTCTGGTTTTCTTCAGCGGCCTTTACAAGCGCAACATCGATTTTTCGCAAACCTTGGCTGGGAATCTGAAAGAAATAACAGTGAAGCCCAATGGCGTTGGGATATGACCTTTCACGCGTTGGGAAAACAACGATTGGTTAGCACCCAAAGAGATCAACAGGGAAGTTATTCGCCAGCTTATGGACTTTGGAACAGTCAATTAACCCGTGCTTTCAATGCTACTTTTGAGCTCTATGCCGGAGTAGAAAATCTTGGAAATTACAAACAAATCGACCCTATTATCGGAGCAGAAAACCCCTTTGGAAGTACATTTGATACTGCACAAGTATTTGCTCCTGTTTTTGGGAGAATGCTTTATGCTGGACTACGTTGGAATTTATAATTACATTTAACAAAAATACTATCTACTACATGAAAAATTTAATTGTCATTTGCCTACTGATACTACCCCTAACCTTGAGTGCACAAAAAAATGAAAAAGCCAATTTTGAAGTGAGTGGAAACTGCGAAATGTGCAAAAAAAGAATTGAAAAAGCAGCACTCAGCGTAAAAGGATTAAAAGTCGCTAACTGGGATATTCCTTCAAACATACTCTCTATAGTATATCATTCGGAAAAAGTTAATCTACTAGAGATTCAGACTGCAATTGCAAAAGTTGGACACGACACTCCCTTAGCGAAGGCACCCGATGGAACCTACGACAAACTACCCATGTGTTGTCTTTATAAAAGAACCTTAGAATAAAAAGACAAATAATCCGCTAAGCCGAGTAAAAAACAGCTCATATATGCAAAGGCTAGTTTATATTAAACATAACGATTGAGCAAAACAAGCCCATACATGCAAAGATTAGTTCCAATTTTTTTTAATTTTATGAAAAGACTATTAAAAAAACAGTATCCAAAACATCAACATGAAGCGAATCATACTCTTTGCTCTTTTATCGACTATAGCATTGTTTGGACTTCTGTGGATACCATTGGACGGTGGAATTGAAAACACCTTCGTTTTTTTTCTGGGAAGATTTCATCCCTTAATCCTTCATCTTCCTATTGGGACTTTGGTAGCGCTTTTTTTTATGGAGCTTATTAACGCCCTTTTTCCAAGGCAAAAGCTGGATGCTGCTTGTAACTTATTGCTTTGGTTTTCAGTTGTCACGATACTTCCCACTACCCTTTTAGGGTTTTTACTGGCCTCCAATGGAAGTTATGATGATGAATTGCTCAATACCCACAAATGGCTGGGATGGCTTACGGCTTTAGTATGTGTCTGGCTGGTTGCCATACGCAGTTTTAAAATGCAATCCAACAATTCCTCAACAGGTTATTTGTATACAATTTTCCTCTTAATAAATGTCTGTATTTTATCTTTTGCGGGACATTATGGAAGCTTCTTAACCCACGGCGAAAATTTTCTAACCAAGTACATGCCCTCCTCAATGAAAGCTGTACTCAACATAGAAGAAGAACCCGAGTATACGGTGATGAAAACAGAGGCTGAACGCAATTCAAAAGAGGCCCTCCAGTACCAAAACCAGATTCAACCTATACTCCAAACCTATTGCTACGAATGTCATGGTGAAAAAAAACAAAAAGGGGAAATGCGACTGGATCAATTGAATTGGGACATGGTAAACGGGCCAGATGCAGAACGATGGCATTCCGCACTAAATGTGATTAATCTCGGAGAAATGCCTCCCAAAAAGGAAAAGCAATTGAGTGATATCGAACGACGTGCCGTGGTCAATTGGATTTCAGAAAATTTGGATAAGGCAGCCCAAGTCAAACAAAAAGACAACCAAAATGTCATCCGCAGACTCACCAAAACGCAATACACCAATACCTTAACTGAATTGCTGAATGTAGATGTCAACTTTGGTGCGATCTTGCCAGATGACGGAAAATCAAAAATGGGCTTTAGCAACAACGGCAATATCCTACAAACCTCAGCCCTACATGTTGATTACTATCAAAAAATAGCTCGAGAAGCACTCGACAAGGCAATTGTTTCTGGAGCAAAACCCAAATCCAAACGCTACAAAGTTACCCTAGGAAAAAATTTAGGAGATGGCATACTAGGCGCTGAATTTGGTGGATATCAAACGGCTCCGGTAGACAATGAAGATTTAGTGGTCGAAATTTTTGACGAAAACGGTACACCCCTAGCAAAAGAAAAAGAAGCCTTACACAAGCTAAAAAACAGTATTGGAATAGGCATGAGAGGCTCGGCAAGTAACCGGTACACCGTGGTGGAAGAAGGAATGATGCTCAATGCTGCACTTCCCCATAAAGAAGTTACTCCAAAATCATGGCAAGGCCCCTCACCCAACCTAAAATTATTAATCCGAGAAGATTTTCCAAGATCAGGTGATTTTGCCTTTAGAGTTGTCGCTTCTAGAGGATACAATTCTATGACCGTTGAACGGTTGATTGATTTAAGAAAAAATATTCCTGCAGTACCCACAGCTGAAACCCTACGCGTGTTGGCAAAGGATCTTGAACATACCAATGGATTTGTATTGAAAAACAACCGCTGGCTGTTACCCAAAGAAGTGGCCAGTGACGTCAGAACCCACTTCAGCTATACCGTTCCAAAATCGGGAATATACCAAATCGACTTGGTGCATCCTTATGTGTCCAAAGAGCTAACTCCATCCTACCACCTTAAGTTGCTCGGAAATAACGAAGAAGGAATCCTTAGCAAACGACTTAACTTAAACCCTTCCTCAAGTGCTGCAGAAGAACTGAGAACGCCCCTTACTTTAGCCTATTTAACCGCAGGGGAACACAAAGCTTCCATAGGTGGTAAATTTTTTGTTGGTTTTAGCGAGTTGGTCTTTACTCCGCTCCCGGAAGACGATCCCCTTCCAAAGATCTTGCAAAGGGAAGCCGAACAAGACGATCAAAAATTTGCCTCTGAAAATCCTTCTATTCAAGTTTTTATTGGCTCAAGGACGGATGACGGAATGGACTACGAGACCTTTGGAACCTCTCAAGAAATTACCGCTGAGGCCGGTACCTTTCAAACCTTCGAATTTACAGGAAGGTTAGAAAATTTTCCCATTCCTTTCGGCAGCGATGAAGTGAGTGGTGAGCTAGCGAATATACTGACCGTAGGCCTTTGGAACAATTATCTCGTCAAAGAAAGCAGCCTCAGAGGCCCCCCTTTACTGGTAAAAGCTGTGGAATTTGAAGCGCCCTACTTTCCCGTTTGGCCTCCCAAAAGTCATACTGCTATTTTCTTTGAATCACCCAATAAATCGATTCCAGAACGCTATGCTGAAGAAGTCATTGGGCGTTTTATGAAACGGGCGTTTAGAAGACAAATTGATCCCTCAGAATTGGAACGGTATATGAATTTTTGGAAGCTTATACGGGGGGATTTTGAGCGCTTTGAAGACGGCATTAAAGAAGTCTTGGTTGCTGTATTGTGCTCTCCAAATTTCATTTATATCGCTGAACCTGAAAAAATCGATCCCGACGCCACAATAGATCAATACTATTTAGCGTCTCAATTATCCTATTTTCTGTGGAACTCTTCCCCCGATGACACTTTACTTGAATTGGCTTCAAAAGGCAGGTTGACAAACAACTTGGAGGACCAAATTGATCGCATGATCGAAAGTCCTAGAATCAAAGAAATGATACAGTCGTTTAGTTACGAATGGCTTCGCCTAGATCGTCATGAAACCATGGACGTCAATGTTCAAAAATACGAGGACTATACCCGTTTTGTAAAAGAAGATATGCTCAAGGAAACCTATGCATTCATTAATTATGTCTTAGAAGAGGATTTAAGCATACTCAATTTTATTGATTCAGATTTTGCAATTTTAAATCAAAATCTTGCAGAGTTCTACGGCATAGACGGAGTAAAGGGAAATGAATTTCGAGCAGTTCAACTCAAAGCAAACGAAAACCGAGGAGGTTTGCTCTCTCAGGGATCTTTTTTAACCGGACATTCCGATGGGGTTCAGGCCCATACCATCAAACGCGCAGTTTGGTTAAAAGAAAAGATATTGGGTGAACACCCCCCTCCCCCTCCCCCCAATGTTCCTCAATTGGATCCCGATACACCCGGCTTTGAACAACTCACTTTAAAAGAGCAGTTATTTCTGCATAGAAATAAGGCCTCCTGTATGGATTGTCATCAGAAAATAGACCCTTATGGAGTGGTCTTTGAAAACTATGATGCCGTAGGAAGGTATCAGTTGATGGCAAAGGATAAACCAATCGACTCAAAATCTGAACTGCCCGATGGAACAAAAATTGAAGGAATCGCTGGGATAAAAGACTATATTCTAAAATTGAAAAAAGATAATTTTACGAAAGCGCTGGTAGAAAATCTTTTTGCCTATGCGCTAGGAAGAGACATTGGTTTTGAGGATGAAAAAGAAATTAAGTATATTGTAGAAGAAGTAATTGCGGACGATTATCGTTTTAGAACGGTACTTGAGCAAATCATACTCAGCCCCTCCTTTAGTAAAAAAGAGCCCAGTTGGTTTGAAAAAATATTCTAGTAATGAATAAAAAATCTTGGCATTTAGACAGACGTAGCTTTCTTAGAGGATTAGGGGTAAGCTGTATGCTCCCTTACCTTGAGGGTATGGCCATGACCAGTTTCTCAAAATTGACCGAGCCACTTCCTCCCAAACGTCTTTGTTTTCTGTACTTTCCCAATGGAGTTGCCATGCCTCCAAAAGACAGTCCCTATTATAAAAAATGGAATTGGTTTCCCTTAGGAGAAGGAAAAGAATACCAACTAACCCACAGCTTAGATCCCCTCAAAGGACACCGAAAAGACCTGTCTATTTTAGGAGGATTGAGCCACCCTTTCAGTCGAACTGTTTTGGGGCATATGGCAGGAGATTCTTTTCTGACCGGGGGTGACCTCAGAGGAGAATACAAAAACAGCATTTCGGTAGACCAAGTAGCCGCGGAAAAATTAAGCAAATACACCCGTTTTAAATCCTTGACCTTATCTACAGATGGTGGAGTGGGATACAAGTCAAGAACCTCAACCTTGTCCTTTAATTCTTCTGGAAAACCCATTCCCTCAGAACACCGACAACGGGAACTCTTTGAGCGGTATTTTTCACCCAATGGAGGAGATACTACCCAAGAGCGAAGAAAAAGTCTAAACCAGGGAAAAAAGATTGTAGATCTAGTACTTGAGGACAGTAAAGGGTTTAAAAGACGCTTAGGAGCAAACGATAAAGTAAAACTCGATGAATATTTAAGTTCGTTAAACGAAGTTGAAAAGCAATTGAGCAGAAATGAAAAATGGCTGGATGTTCCACTACAAAATTTTGATGCCAGCTTGATCGATTTGGATATCGACCCTACAACTGCTCCAGAAGACTATGTACGATCCATGATGGACATTATGGTTCTTGGTTTTCAAACCGATATCACCCGAGTGATGAGTTATATGATGGCCCGTGAAGACGGTATGGGCTTTGGTGATAATTTCCCTAAAATAGCCTTAGGCCTTCAGGGGCATCACACGATATCACACGACAGAGCTACTGGCCATTGGGAAAATTGGGGGCGACTGGACCGTTGGTATGCCCAACAGTTTAATTACTTCCTAGACAAGATGAAAAACACTACCGATGTATATGGGCCGCTCTTAGACAATACTTTAATTCTTTATGGAAGCGCTTGTAGTACCACACATAATGCGAGAAATTGTCCGCTGATATTGGCTGGAGGTTCCAATCTTGGTGTGGAGCACGGAGCCTATACCCATTTCGACGAAAAGAAAGAACGCTTGTCCAACCTATTCGTGAGTATGTTGAATAAATTAGACATTGAAACGGTACGTTTTTCGGATAGTACCGGTCCGCTTTCAGCAGTACTTTAAGATTTTGTCCAATAAAATTTATGTGAACGAATCTTTAGTGAAGAAAAAGGGTACATTGTAACGACCTATTAATCCATAAAACAACAATTTTTCTAGTTAGCCATCATGAAAGTAAGCGCACTCCCTTTCCTTTTTTTAGTAATGGTTACATCCGTCTTCGGACAGATTTCCGTTGAAAAAATAAATGAGACTTTTCTTTACTCCATTCCGCCTTTCAAACAATGTCATGCTTCTACCTTGGTTGAACTCTCTGACAACAGCTTTTTGGCAGCAGCTTTTGGTGGTACGAGAGAAGGAAATAAGGATGTAGCCATTTGGCTGTCGAGATATGAAAACAACAGCTGGCAAGAACCAACACGAGTGGCCACTGGGGCTTCAGCAAACGGGATCGTATATCCGAATTGGAATCCTGTACTGTATAAAACCGCTCCAACAGAACTGGTCCTGTTTTACAAAACAGGACCCTCGCCCAGAGCGTGGTGGGGGATGTATAAAGTTTCCCTGGACAACGGACATACATGGGGGCCTCCGCAGAGACTCCCAGAGGGCATACTGGGTCCCATAAAAAATAAGCCGGTAACCTTGGCTAATGGTACCCTCTTATCGCCTTCTAGTACAGAAACTCGAACCACTGAAGGTCTTTCTTGGAAAGTACATATTGAAAAAAGTATAGACGGGGGAAAGCATTGGGTAAAAATTCCTATAGATCCTGAAACCCCCTATGACGTCATACAGCCCAGCATCTTGGTTCATTCTCAGGACAGTCTTCAGATTTTATGCAGAAGTCGTAACGACGCCATCATGCAATCGTTTTCTTACGACGGAGGAAACACCTGGAGTGCTATCAGTAAAACCTCTTTGCCCAACCCCAATTCAGGTACCGATGCCTTGACCTTAACCAATGGCACTCATTTGTTAGTTTACAATCCTTTAATCAACGGTAAAGACGACCGATCAAAATTAAACATTGCCTACTCAGAGGACGGAAACACTTGGGAAGACGTCTATGTTCTTGAAGATCAAACCAAAGGTGAATACAGTTATCCCGCCATCATTCAAGATGAAGATGACAACATCCACATTACTTATACCTACCAAAGAAAAAACATCAAACACCTAACCTTAGCAATTAAGTAGGATGAGTAAAAATTTATTTTTTGAGGGTACTGTATGCCCTATGATCACTCCCATACGAGAAGATTTCTCCTTGGATATTCCTTCCACGAAACGGCTAATTGACCACCTTATTGACGGAGAAATTGACGGTATTTTTATTTTGGGAACTACTGGAGAAGCGAGCAGTTTGAGTCTTGAAACCAAACAAGAATTAATTCGACTGAGCGCAGCACGCTTAGACGGTACAGAGATTCCTTTGCTGGTGGGTATAGGAGATACTTCTTTTGAACAAAGCGTTGCCCTTTGCACCTACGCAAAACAATGTGGAGCAACTGCCGTGGTTGCCCTAGCACCCTATTATTTTGATTTAAATGAAGATGAAATTTTAGACTATTTCCTCAATTTGGCAGACCATTGTTCCCTGCCCCTCTTCTTGTACAATTATCCCAAAAGTACCCACTTCAACCTCCCCCCTAAAGTGATCAGTGTTTTGATTCAACATCCCAATATTGTAGGCTGTAAAGACAGCTCTGGAGATCCCAATTACCTCAAAGCACTAGTAGAACTAGCCCAAAAGAAGGAATCAAATTTTTTGATTGGCCCTGAAGAATTTTTGTCGGAATGGGTGCAGAAAGGATTTCACGGTGGGGTAAACGGTGGCTCAAATTTGTTCCCCAAATTGTTTAAAGCCCTGTCTGAAGCACTCAAGCAAAAAGACCTAGAAAAGATCAATACCTATCATCAAATCGTGATGAAAATTTCCAAAGATATTTATGCCCTAGAAGGAGGATCTTACAGCTATTTAAAAGGGATGAAAGCTGCCGCAGCTTCAATGGGATTGTGCGAAAATAAACTGGTTCCTCCCCTAAAAGCCGGAGATGAAAATTTCTATAAAACAATAGAGAAAAAGACTGTAGAAATTCAAAAAGAATTGGATGCCCTTTTATGAAAAGTATCGATACAGCCATTCTCATACTTTACTTGGTAAGCCTTCTTTTTTTGGGAGGTGTTTTTTTTAAAAAAAACAAAAGCCTAAATCGCTTTACTTTGGGTTCGGGCAAAACCCCACCGTGGGTAGTTACGTTTTCCATTTTCTCCACTTTTGTAAGTAGCATCAGTTATTTGGCTTTACCCGGAAGTGCTTTTAGTGGAAATTGGAATCCTTTTGTATTCAGTCTTTCGCTTCCTATTGCTGCTGTAATAGCCGTAAAGTATTTTATACCCCTGTACCGAAAAATTAACAGCCCCTCTGCTTATACGTATATGGAACAACGGTTTGGTCCATGGGCAAGAACCTATACAGCAAGTTGTTATCTATTAACCCAATTGATGCGTATAGGCACCATATTGTTTTTGTTGGCACTTGCATTGAATGCCATTTTGGGGTGGGAACTTTTTTGGGTAATTCTTTTCACCGGTATTTTTGTTGCCCTTTATGCCGTCCTGGGGGGAATCGAGGCGGTTATGTGGGCAGATGCCATTCAAGGAATTATACTAATTATTGGCGCTCTAGCCTGTGTGTTCTTTATTTCATCCTCAACATCGGGAGGGCTTTCCACCTTGGTAAGCCTAGGAATGGCGGAAGATAAGTTCAGTTTGGGTTCTTATTCAGCAGACTTGAGTCTCCCTACATTTTGGGTGGTTTTGATTTATGGCGTATTCATCAATCTTCAAAATTTTGGGATCGATCAAAATTACATTCAGCGTTATATGGTACTCCCCGATGAAAAGAAAGCCAAAAAAGCCGCTTTTTGGGGAGGGATGCTTTACCTTCCCGTCTCGGCGGTTTTCTTATTTATAGGAACGGCCTTGTATGTATATTATCAAAACCCATTGCATTCGATTCCTGCAGATTTAAAAGGAGATCAGATTTTCCCATACTTTATTGCAAATGCTCTTCCTGTAGGCTTATCAGGGCTACTGGTTGCCGCAATTTTTGCCGCTGGTATGAGCACAATCTCAACCAGCTTTAACAGTATGGCAACGGTATTTTATATCGATTTTTATAAAAAATTCAGCAAAACTCAAAACGAGGCACAGACCCTTACTGTACTCTATGCCGTTTCCTTTTGCATTGGGGTTTTAGGAATAAGCATTGCGTTGGCAATGATTAATGTCAAAGGGGTTTTAGACACCTGGTGGAAATTTGCTTCAATCTTTAGCGGCGGGATGTTAGGCCTTTTTATTTTGGGAATCTCAACCTCCAAAAGGAGCAATACGCTACCCATCATTGCAACGGGAGTAGGGGTAATTTCCCTTCTTTGGATCACCCTTTCTGAATACTTTCCTCGGTATTCCTTTGGCGTTCCCTTACATGCTTACCTAGCCATTGTTTTCAGTACAAGTTTATTGGTTTTAGTTGGGCTTATCCTTTTTCAATTTAAAGCAAAAAATGATTAAATTGAAGCATGCAGAATGACACTTTTCAACATCGTATGATCACCCTTTGGGTTTCAGTCTTTACCTTATTCTTGTGTATCAACTGTGAAAATACTACTGAAGAAAGCACCCTCACCTTTGTCAGCTTTCCCGACTTTTTCAATTTTGACATTCCTGAACCCTGGCCACAATATGAAGAGGCTATCGATTATTTTTTAAAGCAGGTACAAAGTGAAAATCCAAAATTTGTACTGGTCGATGGAGATATGGTGGGGGGTCGATGGTGGGACAGTCCACAATGTGTAGCGATCAACGGGGCTATTTATTTCTCAGGATGGGCTAGGCGAATGGACAACTACGGACTTACTTACTATACCGCAATAGGAGATCACGAACTGGGAGACGATCCTTGGCCTAAAGAAAAAAGAGCCCTTATTCCTCATTTTGAAAAAGCCTACACTGACCACCTTAAAATGCCACTAAATGGACCTGAAAATAAAAAAGGGTTGTCCTATTTTGTTCGTGAAGGAGATCTTTTACTCATTACGGTAGAAACCTTTGAGGTGGTCAATGACTCTATGAGAATTCAAGTTGCAGGAGAACAACTGGATTGGGTTGAACAAACACTCACAGCTCACCAAGATGCAAAATTTAAAATTGTTCAAGGCCATGTAGGCTTGTGGGGAACGCTCAATGCCCGGTCTTCAAGTCAATTGATGCTAGAAGAAGGTAAAGAAAGTGATTTTTACAAAACGCTGGTCACCCATGGAGTAGACGCCTACTTTGCAGGAGAATTTCACGATGTAACGGTACTGGAAGATCAAGGAATTTGGCAAATTGTTCACGGGTCTTCTTGGGGAAGGAAAATCGTCAACACCCAAGACTATTTGGTAGGTCAAATAGAGGGAAATAAACTCCATCTAACGCTCAAACGCATCTATATGAACGCCGAAGGTGCCTTTATGTGGAATGTCAATAAGCCTCGAGGTCCAAGAGAAAAAGTAACCATTGACCCGAAAACACTTAAGGAAGGGCCAGAAATTACAGGAACACTCACCATTAGTATAGAAAATGGAGTTAAAACCTACTCCAATATCAGTGGTTATTTTGCAAAAGCTAAATTGAAAAGTAAATGAAAGAAAAAAAATTAAGGAGTAGTGATTGGTTTGGAGAAAACGACAGAATGGGTTTTGTACATCGCTCTTGGATGCGAAATCAAGGACACCCAGACCATATGTTTAATGGCAAACCGGTAATTGGTATCTGTAACACCTGGTCTGACTTGACTCCTTGCAATGCACACCTGAGAGAGTTTGCAGAAATTGTAAAACGAGGGGTTTATGAGGCAGGAGGATTCCCCCTGGAGTTTCCTGTCATGTCTTTAGGAGAAACCCTGATGAAACCCTCAACCATGTTGTGGAGAAATTTAGCCAGTATGGATACCGAGGAAAGCATCCGTGCCAATCCTATAGATGGGGTGGTTTTACTGACGGGTTGCGACAAAACAACTCCTTCCACAATCATGGGTGCCTGTAGTGTTGACCTCCCCACCATTGTTGTTCCTGGGGGTCCCATGCTTAACGGCTATTGGAAAGGTAAAAAAGTAGGCTCTGGAACCTTGACCTGGCAACTCTCAGAAGCCTTGGTCAAAGGAGAAGTTACTGGAGCAGAAGTGCGGGAAGCCGAATCATGCATGAGCCGAAGTGCCGGTCATTGCATGACCATGGGGACTGCTTCCTCTATGGCCTGTACCGTTGAAGCTCTAGGACTTACACTTCCCAATGCGGCAGCCATCCCTGCGGTAGACTCCCGCAAAAAAGTCATGGCCCACCTAGCAGGAAACCGCATTGTAGAAATGGTCAAAGAAGACCTTAAACTCTCTAAAGTACTGACTCGCGAAGCCTTTGAAAATGCAATCAAAATAAATGCTGCCATTGGAGGGTCAACCAATGTAGTCTTGCATCTGTTAGCTATTGCTCGCCGATTGGGGGTGGAACTTTCTTTAGAGGATTTCGACTCGCTGGCAAGTCGCCTTCCGATGATTGTAAATCTAATGCCTGCGGGAGAGTATTTAATGGAAGATCTTTTTTATGCCGGAGGATTGAGTGCCGTTATAGAAGCCATGCGATCGCATTTAAAACCGGCTTTAACAGTAAACGGTACCTCCTTAGTTTCAAGTGCTAACCAAACCCAAACCCTCAACAAAAAAGTTATTGGAGACCTGAAAAGCCCTTTTATCAAAGAAGCTGGGATTGCCGTTTTACACGGAAATTTATGTGAACAAGGAGCCGTAATCAAACCTTGTGCGGCAAGTCCTGAATTGATGAAACACAGAGGAAGGGCGGTAGTATTTGACTCTATTGAAGACTACCATCAACGGATCAATGATCCTGATCTCGACATCGACAAAGATTGTGTGATGGTGCTGCAAGGGGTAGGCCCTGTAGGGTATCCCGGCATGCCCGAGGTAGGCAATATGACGCTCCCTAAAAAACTCCTCGAGCAAGGCGTTACGGATATGGTACGCATTTCTGATGGAAGAATGAGCGGTACAGCCTACGGAACAGTGGTCTTACATATAGCTCCAGAATCGGCCGTGGGTGGCACGTTGGCATTGGTTCAAAATGGAGATATGATTGCTCTGGATGTCATGCAGCGCTCGTTACACTTAGAAGTTTCAGATGAGGAATTAGCCCGTAGAAAAAAAGCATGGACCCCACCCAAACCTCAGGCGGAAAGAGGATATACTAAAATGTATATCGAAAACGTGAATCAAGCAGATCAGGGCTGCGATCTCGAATTTTTAATTGGAGGCTCCGGATCAGAAGTAAATCGGGATTTACATTAGCATGCTTTCTTTTTTACTCCTTTTTTTGGCAATTGTCTTGATTATTCTTTTAACGAGTAGATTTCAGTGGCATCCCTTTGTAGCGTTGTTGGTCGTAAGTTTGGCCTATGGTTTTGCTACAGGCTTGTCAACCGATCAATTGATTCAAAGTTTGCAAGAAGGATTTGGCGCGACACTGGGATCGATCGGAATGATCATCGTGGCGGGCTTAATTATTGGAACTTTTATTGAAGAATCCGGTGGAGCACATGTCATTGCTGATTTTTTTGTCAAAATCTTTGGAGCCAAAAGAATTCATTGGGCAATTGGTTGTGTGGGATATTTAATCTCTATTCCCGTGTTTGCCGACTCAGGTTTTGTGATTTTAACCCCCCTCAATAAAGCACTTACCCGAAAGCTAGGGGTGTCCCTAGCAGGGACCGCCATTGCTTTAGGGATAGGACTTACGGCTGCTCACACCATGGTGCCTCCCACCCCAGGACCTATAGCTGCAGCTGCTATCATTGAGGCTGATTTGGGCTGGGTTATTTTATTTGGATTAATTACAAGCGGCATGGGCTTAGTTGTAGGCATTCCTTTTGCAAAAAAAATGGGAACGAAAATCTATATTGAACCCGACGCCTTAACCCCCTCAGAAGGAATTCCTTCCAAAGACACTTTGCCAAGCTTAACCAGGACGCTGCTTCCTATCTTGATTCCCATAGTATTAATTGTCTGTAAAGCCGTAGTTCAATTTCCAGGGTTTCCTGTTTCAGAAGGAGCGGGTGTTACTTTGATCAAATTTGTTGGTACACCCATAATCGCCTTATTGATTGGGGTATTTTTGGCACTTCGTATTCCCAAACGTTGGGATTCCAAACAGCTTTCAGAATCAGGTTGGGTAGGTAAAGCGATTAAAGGATCAGCAACTATACTTTTAATAACTGCCGCCGGGGGTGCATTTGGTAAGGTGATTCAAGCCTCGGGGGTTCATCATAGTGTAGAACCCTTACTGACAAGCTTACCCCTAGGTATTGCTTTGCCCTTTTTGATTGCAGCTTTGATTAAAACCGCTCAAGGATCTTCTACAGTAGCCATTGTAACTACTGCCTCTATCGTCTATCCTATGCTTGCGGCCTTGGAGTTAACCTCAACCATTGACAAAGCATTAGTAGTGGTTGCTATAGGGGCGGGAGCGACCGTAATTTCACACGCAAACGACAGCTTTTTTTGGGTGGTTACCCAATTCAGTAACATGACCGTACCCCAAGGATACAGGCTCCATAGCATGGCTACTTTGCTGCTCGGACTGACCGCTTTGGCCACGGTATTGTTACTTAAGGCAGGGGTTAGTTTGTTGACCTAAAAATTCTAACTCAATGAAATTAAATTATGAAATTATTTAAAACACCTGAAGGGAATATTGTTTTTACAAACAATCGGGCCTATACCTTAGCTGAAACAGATTGGGACAGCTTACTCAATAATGACCATTTAGTTCAGGAGTTGCCTCATTTTATTAACGAAGCCAATCAGATTTCCCTAACAGAAGAGGAACTGAATGCAATGGCCCTACCCCCTATACAAAATCAAGAAGTATGGGCATCTGGGGTCACCTATTACCGCAGTAAAAAAGCGCGTATGGAAGAGTCCAAAGAAAGTGGCGGGAGTAGCTTTTACGACAAAGTATACGAGGCAGATCGTCCAGAACTTTTTTTTAAAAGCACAGCTGAAAGGGTTCGCGGTACTGGCGAAACCGTGCGAATTCGAAAAGACAGTCGATGGTCCGTTCCGGAACCCGAATTGACCCTAGTGGTGACTGCCAACCAAAAAATAATCGGCTATACAGTGGGCAACGACATGAGCGCACGTGATATTGAGGGTGAAAATCCGTTGTATTTACCGCAGGCAAAAAGTTATACAGGATCCACTGCCTTGGGTCCCTGTATTTTTCTTACGAATCAAGCGCTTCCCCCAACCACTCCAATTTCATTATCGATTTTTAGAAAAGAAAAAATCGTTTTTGAAGGGCATACTGAGGTGTCAAAAATTAAGCGTTCCTTTTCCGAATTAACCCACTATTTATTTAGAGAAATGGATTTCCCGAAAGGGTGCTTTCTGATGACGGGAACGGGAATTGTTCCTACCGATGACTTTAGCTTAGCCCTAAAAGATCGCATAGAAATTTCAATAGAAGGGATTGGCACCTTGCGCAACGAAGTTGGGGTGTAATACTTTCCAATTTAAAAAAGGGAGTGCCGTGATATAAATAGTGAAGTTCTTATATTTGAAAATGGCATTCAATTTCCAAAGGAAGCTTATTTCACATACTATGTATTTATTCAAACGCTGTTTTTACTTTTTCTTTTTCTTCAACTTACACTGGGGTTAAGTCGCATTCAATCAAATTTAATCTTTACTAATTTTACTCCAACCTAAACAGTTACTTACCGTATTTAGTAAATAAAAACAACTGAAACGGAATAGCGACTCCTTTAGGCTTCCCTTGATTAAATCACCTAAGTATAGCCGTAAATATCACTACCTTTACCAAAAATTCTGGGTTGGAATTAACAAATCATAAATCGGGCTTTGTCAGCATCATTGGGAATCCCAATGTAGGAAAGTCAACTTTGATGAATGCCCTGGTTGGCAGAGCGTTGTCCATCATTACCCACAAGGCCCAAACCACTCGGCATCGTATTTTGGGCATAGTGAATGGGGAAGATTTTCAAATGGTGCTCTCAGACACACCGGGGGTTATCAAGCCGGCCTATGAAATGCAAACTTCCATGATGAATTTTGTAAAGGAAGCGCTTGTGGATGCGGATGTCTTGCTTTATATGGTGACCCCAGAAGAAAAAGAATTAAAAGAGGAACAATTTTTTGAAAAAATCAAAAAAACCAAAGCCCCGCTTTATATCTTAATAAATAAAATCGACCAAATCAGTCAGGAAAACCTTGAAAAGGCCGTCTCTCATTGGGAAACTTTGTTTCCTAAAGCTAAGGTAATCCCTATTTCAGCCTTGACTGGTTTTTATGTTCCAGAGTTATTACAACGTCTGATTTCCGAACTTCCCAGCTCACCAGCCTATTTTCCAAAAGATCAGTTGACCGATAAACCCGAACGGTTTTTTGTTAATGAAGCCATACGCGAACAAATTTTGGCAAACTACAGCAAGGAAGTGCCCTATGCCGTGGAGGTAGTGACCGAAGAGTTTTTGGAAGAACCCAAAATAATAAAAATCCGCGCCTTGGTGTTGGTCGAAAGAGAAACACAAAAAGGCATACTAATCGGTCATAAAGGAAGTGCCTTAAAACGGGTAGGTGTAGGCGCTCGAAAATCATTAGAGCAGTTTTTTGGCAAAAAAATTCATCTCGAACTCTATGTCAAAGTATCTAAAAATTGGCGTTCTAGTGCACAACAGCTGAAACGATTTGGGTACAAGAATTCCTAAGGTTTTTCCTTTTTTTTTACCTTTAATAAAAACCAAAACTCATGCTTAAAAAACTCAGCGCTCTAGGCAGCATAGTTCTCCTGTTATTTTCGTGTCAACAAGAAGTTCAGACTCCACCTAATATTGTGTTTATCATGTCGGATGATCATGCCTATCAGGCGGTTAGCGCCTATGGATATGGACTGAATACTACCCCCAATATCGACCGAATTGCAACTGAGGGCGCCTTATTTCAAAAAGGATTTGTAACCAATTCTATTTGTGCCCCAAGTAGGGCGGTAATGCTTACGGGAAAACACAGTTTTGTCAACGGAAAAGTAGACAACATCCAAGATTTTAATTGGGATCAGGACAACTTTGCCAAACACCTCCAAAAAGCGGGATATCAAACCGCACTGATTGGTAAGATTCACCTTAGGGGTCTACCGCAAGGATTTGACTATTCGGCAGTGCTCCCCGGCCAAGGGCACTACTACAACCCAGACTTTCTAATTGATGGAGTCAGAGAACGCATCAACGGCTATGTAACCTCTATTACAACAGCGTTGGCTATGGACTGGCTTAAAAATAAACGCCAACAAGACAAACCCTTTTTGCTGTTGTATCATCAAAAGGCTCCGCACCGAAACTGGAAACCCGAAGAAAAATACCTCACCCTTTTTGACGACAAGACCTTTGACCCTCCTGCAAATTTTTTTGATGATTATTCCAACCGAGGTACTGCCGCTAAAACACAAGAAATGCTTGTCGCAGCAACGGAAGAACAAATTGAAAATGCCTATGGAAACGGCGGCCATGCCCGATGGGGACATGACTTTAAAATGCGAACCGATCCGTACGGGAACGATACCGGTTTCGCTCTTGAATTAGAACGCTTTTCCCCTGAACAGAGACAAGCTTGGTTGGACGCTTACACCCCTAAAAATGAAGCTATGAAAGCTCAAAACCTAAAAGGCAAAGAGCTGGCGCTTTGGAAATTCAACCGCTATATTAAAGACTACCTAAGAACGATTCAGTCTGTAGATGACGGTGTTGGAGAAGTGTTGGACTATCTGGATCAAGAAGGGTTGACAGAAAACACTATAGTAGTATATACCTCTGACCAAGGTTTTTACCTCGGTGAACACGGCTGGTTTGACAAACGATTCATGTATGAAGAATCACTAAAAACGCCCATATTAATGCGTTATCCCAAAGAAATTCCGGCAGGAACTGTGATTGATGAATTGATTCAAAATTTAGATTTTGCACCCACTTTTCTAGACTATGCAGGGGTAGATATCCCCCAAGAAATGCAAGGAGCCTCATTTAGAACTATTGTCAACCAAAAGGGCGGAATGTGGAGAGATGCCATTTATTACACTTACTACGAATATCCCTCCGTTCATATGGTGAAACGTCATTACGGGGTTCGGACGGAGCGTTACAAACTGATGCATTTTTATTACGATATAGACGAATGGGAACTCTATGACCTTGAAGAAGACCCTTCTGAAATGACCAATTTGTACAACAATCCAGACTATGAGCAAGTTCAAAAAAGAATGCATCAACGTCTAAGTGAGTTAAGGGTACAGTATGGGGATTCTGATTCCTTGGATCAAATGCATATTGAGCGTTACCTTTCTTCGAGAAACAATTAAAGCGGTATTCTAACTAAAATCTGACTCCATAAAATCACTAGATCTTCATTTGATTCGACATAAGGAGGCTCTTGAAAAAGTGCACGCCAGTTTAGCGGAACTAGAGCAAAAAGGCTCTTTTTCGTTAACCATCATCACGGGCAATTCTACCGTATTGCAACAGCGTATATTCGATGAAATCCTAACCCATTCCCCTTATACCTATTACATCCCAAGCTGGAACCTCGGACAAATTATTGTAGAATATATGGAGTTATAATTTCTAATCTAAACTTACGATGAACATTACAAAAGACGACTACGGTAAGTATTATAAAATTGAAGATCTAAGCGCTTTTAAAGCCCATTTGGAAAAATTCCACTCAATCAATGGAAAAGGGGATGGCAGTTTACATGAAGAAAACGGTTATTGGTTCCGAGTCACTGAAGCGTTTTATAAAAAGGCAATGGCGCTTTAAATTCAAAAATGATAACTTTAAGTTTGCTAATTTTTAAAACTTTACATTCCAATAAGATGCTATAGTTTTTAACTCTTGATCAGTTAAGTAGGTAACTGCCCCATGCTTTGGTCTTTCAAAATTTGTTGTTTTCATTACTCCTTCATTAAATTTACCTAAATGCTTATAATCAATAAAATCTATTGTTTCGCTAAAACCCATATTATTAGGCTTAGCTCCATAGATGTCATACATGAGCACATAAGTTTCTGAGCCTAATCGTCTAAAGATATTGGGAGCCTCTGTAGAAACTACATTAGGGTCAATTCGCTTACCTTTCTGTACAAAATTTTTATTAATCCTTTCTGAATGAGCATAATATATTTTAGCATCTGAAACAAAATACATATGGTATTTATCATTGACTTTAGTAATGTCAGCATCAATTCCACTGATTCCCTCAATTTTAGCAGGTAAAGTTTCCAATTTTGTAAACTGATCATTAGCATATGAATAATATATGTTTGCATATTTATTCTCATAGCGAATAGTAAAGTAAACCATCATTTTCTTTGTGATTGGATCATAAATTGTCTGAGGTGCCCAAGAACAATCAATATCACCTAATTCTGGAAAATAACGATCAATTCTAAAGTTAGAGTGTGTCCAATTTATGAGATCATAAGATTTCATAAGCACTAATGCTCTATTGTTTCCCCATCCATATTTTTCAGAGGGGCGTTCCCAATCTGTATTTCTAAATCCTTTTTGTTTTCCGTATATATGTAAATCAGTCATTGCAAGATAAAATGCACCATCCGGTCCTCTAGTGATATGAGGGTCCCGTAGTCCTTTTTGTTCAGCTAACATTTCGCCAATTAATATTGGCTCTCCATTATTTAGGTCTGTAAATGAATACCCATCCTTGCTTATAGCAAAGTATACCGAATGGGTTTCGTCTTTAAAGTAGGTAAGTAAATATCCAGAATAGTTCTTTTCAGAAGACAGTGGATTAACAACTGGCTTTTTTAATGAAGGCACAATATTAATCTTCTCTTGAATTAATGATTCTCTGTTCTGTGCATTCATTAAACTTAAAACGAATAAAAACAGTAAAAAAACATTTAGTCTTTTCATATATTAAAAATAGTAAGTTTCTATTACATATTTACCTACAATAATTACTTAAAAAGAAAAACTGTTTTCTAAAACCCATGTCACCTTAACGTTTCTGTTTGGTGTCAAAAAAATTTATACATTTAAGTGAATTTAAACTTTAAATAATGTCACATTTTAATGTATTGGTAATTGGTGCTGGAACTGCTGGAATTATGGTTGCATCCCAATTAAGAAAAAAGGGGATTGAAAATATTGCATTAATTGATCCTTCAGAACATCATTATTATCAACCTGCATGGACTTTAGTTGGTGCTGGAACTTACGATTTTAAAAAAACAGAACGACCAATGAAGTCTTTAATGCCATCTGGTGTTGAATGGATAAAAGATTCTGTAGAAAACCTAAATCCCAAGAAAAATGAATTGACCACAAAAGATGGCAGTAATTATACATACGACTATTTGGTGGTAGCGCCTGGACTTACTTATGATTTTTCTATGGTTGAAGGATTGAAGGAAGCTCTTGAAAGAAAGATTGTTTGTAGCAATTATACCGATCCAGAGGAAACTTGGATCCAAATCAAAAATTTTAAAGGAGGTACTGCCCTATTTACACAGCCTACCACACCCATAAAATGTGGTGGAGCACCACAAAAAATAATGTATTTAGCAGAAAGCCATTTTAAAAAAACAGGAATTAATTCTGCGACTAAAATAATCTTTGCTACTAATGGGGGAGTGATTTTTGGCGTAAAAGATATAGCAAAAACATTAATGAATGTTGTGGATCGAAAAGACATCAACCTTCGCTTCGGGCATCAACTAAAGAAAATAGACCCAGAAAAGAAAATCGCCTGGTATGCTTTAGGAGATAATCAAAGTGAATACAATCATAAAGAGGTGACAATACATCAACAGGATAACCTCATAGGGATTGAATTTGATTTTCTACATACTGCTCCTCCATCTGTAGCACCAAAATTCGTTCAAAATTCCGAATTGGCAAATGAAGGGGGTTGGATGAAAGTGAGCACTACCACCCTGCAAAGCCCTGATTTTAACAATGTCTTTGGACTTGGAGATGTGGCTGCATTACCCACAGCGAAAACGGGTGCTGCAATTAGAAAACAAGTGCCTATTGTTGTGGATAATATTATGAAGCTAATGAGCAGTAATTCATTAGGAAATAAGGTTTATAATGGATATTCCTCTTGCCCATTAGTTACAGATTATGGAAAAATGGTGTTAGCAGAATTTGATTATGATAATAATTTTACTCCTGACCCAAAACTAAAACAAATGTTGATTAAAGATAGCTCTAAAGAGCATTGGCGACTGTGGATGCTTAAAAAATACATGCTCCCATATTTATATTGGAATAAAATGATGAAAGGTGAAAATGTCTAACTCATCTGATTGAAATTCATTATTAAAATATGCCTCTTATCTATGATTTGAGGCATTTTTGTTGAGTTAATTTGGTTAAGAATGCTTGAAAATACCATCACCTATCCACACAAACCGTACACAACCACCCATAATACAAGAGTAGGAAATCATCAATAAAGAGTTGGTTTACATAGAATAGAAGGGTATTTGGATTGTGTCCCTTGGTGTAAAAGAAAAAACCCTCCACTGGGGAGGGTTAATTTACGAGCACATTAGAATTAATCGAGATAATCAATTAGTCTAAAGATGTCTGAACTCAAAAGAGTCCTGATTTGATCTATTTTTTTGTTTGCCTCTACAACACTTTTTGGCATTTTAGAAGTATTGGACCTTTGGGTGTAGAGTTCTTCTAAAGTATTGTAGAAATCAACCGTATAATAATTCGTTTTTCGCTCAGCACCCAGTTGATCTAAAACTTTAGTCAGCGCCCAAGCTTTCATGCCATTTTGCTTATTGATCGGCATAAAAGTTTTTAATTCTAAATCTTCATAATCTGCTTGTTTGTACCAATTGACGCTCATACTATTAATTACAGCAAAATCTGCTGGTTTATTTTCTTGAGTCGAATTATTGAATCCGCCTTTGTAAGATACGTCTGTACTGTATATTTTTTTGAAATGAGACATTTGTTTGTCCAAAACTAAATTCCATGTTCCTTCGTCTAAACCTTCAGGAATACCACTTACTTGAGCAGTACTTTTTCTGTTTTCTTCTGTATAAAACTTTACGTACAAGTAGGTAGTTTCAGTTGAAGCTTCATTTGGATTGATAAGTTGCCACATTTCCCAGTTGGTCAATAAACCGGCTTCTTTTTGTTGTTTCCAAATAGATTTAAAGTGCTTTTCAAGTGCTAGGTGCTCTTCATTGTCATTGTTATCTATAGTACCATACCACATATTTATTCTCATTTCTCCCTCTTGAGCATAGGAGAAAATACTTAGCATTAGTGTAATTAGAAAGGTGAATTTCTTCATTTGAATTGATTTATGTTTAGTAAGACTCCTAAGTTAAAAAGAATTGAATATATAACAAATCCTAAGCCTCATTGTTTCGTATAGAAAGGGCTGAAAAGATAACGTGTTTGAAAAATTAATTTTTGCTTGACTACTTGACTTTAAAAGAGTCAGAACAAACATGGATAACGCAATTGGAACTTTAGTACACACGTTATAAATGACTGATTTTTTATGATTTTACGTGATTTTTGATCAATTTTGGCTCTTTTTTTGCATTTTTTAATCAATTTTAATCAAATTTTGGCTTTTTCATTATTTTCTAAAAAAACTATTTTTAATGTGTTTTCACTTTAAACAAACTAAAACAGAGGGTTCCTTTAGGTTACAAAAAATAGGAGGAACTCCTATAACTGGAGTTTTTAATGGATTTACTTTTCCTAAAGTTAGCTGTGTTACGGCAGATGATCCCTATAATATTTCGAATTTGAATTGGGGCCTTATCCCTCAATGGTCAAAAACGGATGACATAAAACAATATACCTTAAACGCCAGGATTGAGACCATCGACCAAAAACCCTCTTTCAAAAATGCAAAGCGATGTGTGATCTTTGCTGATGGATTTTTTGAATGGAAATGGCTTGACTCTAAAGGAAGAAAAAAACAAAAATATTTGATTGAATATCCGAATTCAGCCTTATTTGGTTTTGCAGGGCTGTATGATCAATGGGTTGACAAAGCAACTGGTGAGATTATTAAAAGCTGCAGCCTAGTAACTACTGCTGCTGAAGGGATTATGAAGGAAGTACATAATTCAAAACTAAGAATGCCCCTTACTGTAAATATTGACTCAATGATTGTCTGGTTAAACAATCAAACAGTAGCTGATTATAGTGACTTTAAGGCAGTCCCTGCGGATTAATTCCCATCCCCTAGTTCTACTCAAAATTATGGGTTGAGTCAAACAAAATATTCTATTACATTTAGCAAAATTAAAATTCATGAACCGAGCTTCGTTTCTACAACAACTACAAATGGGTACTGCGGGTATTATTTTCTCTCCCTACGCACAATTTCAAGACCAACCCGAGCTTCTCGATGCCCTTCTCGGCAAAGTGGGCTTACAACTATTTTCTGTACCGGGTTTGTTAGGGGAAAATTTTGAAACAGGAGCCGCTCTTCTTCACGACTTGGGTTTCTCTTCTTTAGAAACTTTTGGCCCGTACAGTTTCAGTAGTGAAACAGCAAAACGTTCTTTTGAAGGTTTGGCTAATAGCTTGGGCGGGCTCAAGAGTGGATTATACGGTTTGGACCCTGACACATTCAAAGCTCAGATTGATCCATTAAAGGTGCGTTCCATGCACACTGACTTAGATACTCTTGAAAAACATTTAGGAGCACTAGCCACCAGTGCCCATAAGCTCGGGGCAAACTATGTGGTTCTGCCGATGATACCCGATGAACTCAGGGGAGATTTGGAATCCTATAAAAAAATTGCAGACCGCTTTAATGCCATCGGTAGGGCGTGCCAAAAGGAAGGACTCCGTTTTGCCTATCACAATCACGGCTTTGGCTTTAAGCCTCAAGGAGACACAGTGCCTTTTCACTATTTAATGCAAAACACCGATGCCAATGCTGTGTTCTTAGAAATGGATATTTTTTGGACTACAGCAGGGGGGCAAGATCCTATTCAATTACTAAAACAATATCCGAATCGCTATAAGTTAATGCACCTAAAGGACATGGCTACCACAGATCAAAAAATTGACGACAGCCAGGGTATGATGGGGCTGTTTGCCTTTTTTGGTAAAATTAGGCCTTGCGGTTCTGGTGTCATTGACTTAAAAACCATTATTCCTAGGGCACTTAAAGCAGGTGTGGAACATTTCTTTGTGGAACATGACATGGCCCCAAACCCTAGCGTAAATTTGCGTTCCAGTACCAATTATTTGTTAGGCAAATCAACAACCTAAATAAATCCGTTTTAGCTTGATCTCGTAGTAATTTTAGGATTACTTTTTTGTTTCAATTAGGGCTATCGTTTTATTAACTTGATTGATGTATTCATCATAACTAACACCAAAACTTGACCTAAGAATAAAGACATAATTTTCAAATAAATTGATTATTTTTTTTTCAAGGTTTTTATCCTCCTCCCAAAACATATATTCTTTTATATTGCTTTGGTTCTTTTTTAGCGCTGCTATAGAATTTATAAATGGTTCCCACTTTCGTACATAATTATTATTCAGCCATTTAAAATTGTAATATTCATGCATCAAAGGTTGGAGATAATTGAGAAAATATTCTTGCTCTCTTTCCTGTCTGTCGATAATCGATATCGTGCTTGCTTCAATGATGCCAATTTGATAAATTAAATCATCTTCACCCAAGTACCGTAGAGCCCCTGAGCTTATTATTTGCTCAATATTTGCCTTGTTTGGTTTAAAATAGGTCCAATTAAAAATAGCTTTTGCAAAAAGGATTTGCTGATCAAGATCATTCTTTTTTAAACCATTTTTTTCAACATCATCAATAAAACTGTAGACATCTTTAATTAAAGTTTTTCGCAACTCAGTAAATTCATCAAATCTTATTAAATCCCCTTTCAAATCCTTAAGAAGAGATGAAATTAATTTTTCTGAGTTTAATTGTTCAGAATAATCTTCTCTATAATTTTCAACGATAAATCCCAAACTGATGGCAAAAAATAAAATGACCATTTCAATCAGTCTTGAAATGGGATCAATCTTTTCAAACAATAAAGATTTCTTCATTTAATTTTAATAAATCGCACCAACTATCCTGCAAAAATATAAGCACACTTTTCATTTTGTGCTCTACCCAATGCCCAAACTCCTGAGGGGACAAGTTCAATTCCAGGTAAAATTCCATCTACCATTTCCTTATACACCTCATCGGGATCTAAATTCATTTTACTCGCTACTGCAGACCCATATACCTTTGTTGCCAAATCACACACACAAAACATAGAACCTCTTTGCTGAAGATCCTTGATTCCTTGTATTGGGGGTAAAGGCATATCTCCTGTTTCTGGTTCATAAACAGTGTTTCTTAAAGAGGGTTTGCCTGTTTTATTATCATTAAAAGACACGAGTTCCCCTAGTTTGAATTTATTCCAGATGTCTGAATTAAAAGCATATACGATTCCTGAATGTCTTAAAACGGTCATTGCGGTCATGTTTGAATCTTCAACACCAACAGAATTATTGGATTCTAAAAAAGCCCAATTCCAGGTAATGGGTAACGTATTGTGGGGCTGGCTTCCGTCGTATACAACCCGGTGTTCTCCTTTGATGTTTTTAAACCATTCGGAGGCGGTTTGATCATTCAATTGACTGGAAATGTTGACTGGCTTTAGCTTATCAAAGTCTTTTATAAAATTGGGGAATGCGGTTGCTCCTACACCTAAGGCTATAGAAGTAAAAAAATTTCTGCGATCAAAGTTCATTTCAATTGATTTATAGTTAATACTTATCTAAGATACAAAGAGATTATTTAATCAACTGAAAAACTCCTTTTTTAGGTTTATGCACTTTGTCTGGGAATAATTGTATTAATTTCCAAACACAACCGTTTATTGTTTTCGGGTGAAAATGAGGGAATTCTTTTTCCACTATCGTATTTAGTTCAACCCACCTAAGTCCCTCAGGATTTTTTTCAAGTAATTCAAAAATGTATCTGTAAATTGTTCCTGTAGTAGTATTTGGACTAGGCATATTCTTCATATATGCAATTTACTCTATTCTTAAATTCTCTTAAAGAATTAATCCCTTTATAAGTTGTAGTGACAAATATATCCAATATAAAGTTTATTAGGATTTTATTTTTAGGTTCATTTAATACTTTTCGGAATCGCATAAAAGGTTTAAATCCATCAACTTTATGTAAGTAGTATACAAACCTTCTAATGAAGCTAGCCTAAATAAATAAAATCTCTTGAGGTGATATTTGACTAAAAAATCAACTAAAACAAATTGATTTTCAAATATTTATACTAAATTTATATTGTAACTAAATAAGTTACTCTTGTACGACAAATTTTTGTTGTTTGGGAAATAACTAATTAATTTAATTTTTTATGAGTAAGCACACAAAAAAAGTCCACGGTAAACTAAATTTTTTAATAGTGGCAGTTGTAATAATGTCAGGTGTTATGGCATTTTTATTAATTCAAAATGGGGTTATTGATTTTAATCCTGCAGAACTTTCAGGATCCGGTAATAAGGCAATTAAAGGGGTCACAAAAGCTGTTAAATACGATAACAGAAGTGAAATTTCTGTAAGTCTAGATGGTGAAGAAATGCAAGAATTTCTGAATAATCAGGATTTTCAAAAAATGGTCGCAAATCCTGAATTTGCAAAATTAGTCTCGTCTCCTGATTTTCAAAAGATGATGGCAGCTCCTGACTTTCAAAAGATGATGGCAGCTCCTGACTTTCAAAAGATGATGGCAGCTCCTGATTTTCAAAAAATGATGGCAGCTCCTGATTTTCAGAAAATGATGGCGGCTCCTGACTTTCAAAAAATGATGGCAGCTCCTGATTTCCAGAAAAGAATATCGTCTCCTGAATTTCAAAAAATGGCTCGATCCTCTGATTTTCAAAAGATGATGACGGCTCCTGATTTTCAAAAGATGATGGCGGCACCAGACTTCAGAAAGATGATGGCGGCACCAGACTTTCAAAAAATGATGGCCGCTCCTGACTTTCAAAAGATGATGGCGGCACCAGACTTTCAAAAAATGATGGCCGCTCCTGATTTTCAGAAGATGATGGCGGCTCCTGACTTTCAAAAAATGATGGCAAGTCCAGAGTTTCAAAAAAGAATTTCATCTCCTGAATTTCAAAAGATGAATTCTAGCAATAAATTCAATTAATATTTTTTTGAACAAATTAAAAGGAGGTATAATAGCTTGTTATTCCTCCTTTTAACTATAACAGGTAAGAGGAAATTGATGAGATTAATTTTATTGTTAACTGTATTTTTGTGTTCTCTTTCTTATTCTCAATTTAAGAAAATTGAAACCAATGACTTTAATGTTATCAGTTCAAACTTACAATTAGATTATGTCTTAAATCACGCTATAAGATGCTCACACAATGCACTCGATTTTCATAGAAGCCTATTCGATTATAACCCTCAAGAAAAAATATTTGTTTTATTTCAAGATTTTGGAGATTACGGAAATGGAGGAGCAACTTCACTTCCAATTAATTTAATTTCTACATGTATTTCACCTTTAAATTATGCTTTTGAATCTAGTATTGCGGGCGAAAGAGTTTTTTCTATTATGAATCATGAACTCGTTCACATAGCTGCGTTGGACAACGCTTCATCTAGTGATCTTTTTTACCAAAAGCTATTCAGAGGTAAAGTAAAAAACTCTAGTGATCAACCCATTTCAATGTTTTACAGCTACCTTACTAGTCCTAGATACTACTCTCCCAGATGGTTACATGAAGGAATTGCTGTTTTTGTGGAAACATGGATGGACGGTGGCAAAGGAAATGCTCTGGGAAATTATGATGAGATGTTTTTTAGAACTAGAGTTTTAGAAAATAGCCGAATCTATTCTGCTCAAGGGTTGGCTTCTGCTGGAACTTCAGCAGATTTTATGTCTAAAGCCAATTTTTATTACTATGGAACAAGATTTGTAAGCTACCTGGCCTATGAATATGGGCCTGATAAATTAATAGATTGGATTAAAAGAAAAGATGGAAGTAAAAGAGGATTTGCTGCTGATTTTAGAAAAGAGTATGGAATATCACTTCCAAAGTCTTGGGACAATTGGATTTTATTTGAACAGAAATTCCAAAAAAAGAACATTGAAAAAATTAATGAGAGTCCTATTAGCAAAGATAAATTTATCACAGATAAAGTCTTGGGAGGTGTTTCTCATGCATACTTAGACAAAAGTAAAAATCAGATATATGTTGCCGTAAATTATCCCGGAAAAATTCCACATATTGCTTCAATAGATTTAAAATCAGGAAAAATAAAACGTTTAACAGATGTTAAAGGACCCACTTTATTTAATGTGACATCTCTTGCATTCGACAAGAAAAATGAGTTACTTTTTTTTACCACCGATAATGATGGAAAGAGGGATTTAAATAGCTACAATATACGTACGGATAAAGTTACACTACTTCAAAAAGATTCCAGGATAGGAGATTTAGCTTTCAACCAGGTCGACGAATCTTTATGGGGGGTAAAACACTTAAATGGTATTAGCACATTAGTTAAAATTCCTAAGTACAACAATGAGGAGCCATATAAACACTATTTAAATTGGGAACAAAAATACACCCTCCCTTTTGGAGTTGATATGTTTGATCTAGACATATCTCCTGATGGAAAAAACTTGAGTGCTGCAGTAACTGATTTAAATGGGAATCAATTTTTAAACATCTATGTCCTGAATTCTTTTGACAATTTTGATAAAGAAAAAATTCAATTTGAAGAAGTCTTCAATTTTGATGTAGCATCTCCTCAAAGCTTTAAATATTCTGAAGATGGATCTTTTTTAGTGGGTTCTTCATACTATTCAGGAGTGAGTAATATTTTCAAAGTTGACACTGAGTCATTAGAGATAGAAATTTTAACCAATGCTATTACAGGTTATTTCAGGCCTATTCCAATAGATGACAATAAAATGTTTGCTTTTAGATATACTAGTAATGGATTTTCTCCTGTGTATGTCTACAATAAGGAAGAAGGGGATATTTCTAGTATAGATTTTTTAGGAAATGAGACTATAAAAAAACATCCAGTATTAGTAGATTGGAAGTCTGATTATCCAAATCCAGAAACTAATTTTGATCAAAGTAAATTAAATTCAAAAGAGGGAATTTATGAAGCTAAAAAGGAAATAAAATTAAATCATGCCTATCCGATGGTAATAGGATACAAAAATAAAATTGGTGTAGGGTACAATTTTAAATACCAAGATCCTGTTGGATTGAAAACACTTGATCTTTCCTTATCATACACTCCTAACTCATGGAACAATGGGTTTGATAGTTCCTCCATAGATTTAGAAAAAGATGAAAAATTTCATGCATCCATTAACTATACTACAGCTAAATTAGGGGGTGCTTTAGCTGGTAAATATGATATTTTTGCCTCTTACAATGAAACAGACTTTTACGATTTATTTGGTCCAACTAAAAGATCTAGAAAGGGATTAAATTTTGGTGGTGTATACAATAAATCGGTTCTCGTTGATGATCCTAAAAATTTGGATTTCAATATTGGTTTAAATGGATATTATGGATTAAACCAATCACCTGAATTTCAACAAATAAGTTTTGAAAATGAAACTTTTGATACAAATTTATTTTACAATCTATACACTTCTCTTTCCTACCGAAATCTCAAAGGTTCAGTCGGAGCAGTTGATGCAGAAAAGGGTATTAAAAGCTCCCTTTTAATATCTTCCTCATATACTGAGGGAAATCTCTTTCCTAGGGTTCATGGCAACCTAGATTTTGGATTTCAATTGCCTGTCAATCACACAGCTTTATGGTTTAGAAATTCTTTTGGAAATTCATTTACTAAAACTGTAAATCCTTTTACTAGATTCGGATTTGCTGCTTTTGGAAATAACTACGTTGATAATGCTTCTTCGAAAATGTACAGGGGAACCTTTTCATTTGCTGGTTTAAGTTACGATGCAGATTTAAGTATAATAGCGAAAAGTTTTTACAAGACTACTGTTGAATTGTTGCTCCCAGCAATACGTTATAGAAAATTAGGGTTTTTTAATCTTTTTGCTACTTACACACATCCCACAATTTTTGCAGGAGGGCTATTTACTAGAAATTTCCAAAACCCTTCCAATCCTAATAGAAACCCTATTGAAACAAATTCTAGTTTTAAAAATATTGGGTTACAGTTAGACACTAAACTTGTCATGTTCTCTCATAATTCTTCAACCTTATCGTTTGGATGGGCAAGGGCTTTTTCCGAAGGGATTAATGCTAAAACATTTGACGAATTTATGATATCATTAAAATTTCAATAATATACAATACTGATGAATATTTTGAAAGGTAGTGCCATAGCAACAGTTTTAATTACAGCTTTATATTTAGTCCTATTTTACCCCCTTGTACTTATAGAGAAACTGGTGTGGTACGACCTTCTTCTTGTTACTTTATCAATCATTCCAGGGATTTTTATCATGGTGAGTATCTATAATTTAGACAAGCATGATAAAGAGCCCCTATGGCTGCTAGCAATTGCTTTTATATTAGGCGCTGTCAATTTACATTGGGATGTTGATATTCTCGAATTTATTTTCAGTAAAATTAACGTCGAAAACAACTTTCTCAGAGTAGGGGAAGAAGCACTTTCGGTTTCAATTACAGAAGAGTTATTAAAGTTTTTAGTTGTTTTCCTTATAATTTACCCAAACAAACATTTTGACGAACCTTTTGATGGAATTGTATATTCAGTTTTCGTAGGTATGGGATTTGCTACTACTGAAAACTTAACTTTTGTTTTACAAGGATCTTCTTCTTTAGCTTTTTTAAGAATGATATCAGCAGTTCCTGCGCATTTTGTGTTTGCGGTTATGATGGGATTCTACCTAGGTAAAGCTAAGGCATCAAAAAAGTATACCTCTTTTTACATACTCTTGTCTCTTTTAGTTCCTGTTTTTTTTCATGCATTTTATGATTATTTTCTGTTTTTAGATTTTATTTCAGGTATATGGATTGGAGGTATTATTACACTTTTAGTGGCTATTTTAATTGCAAAAAAATCTATTGAATCGCATTTAAGTGCCTCACCCTTTGGCTGATAGCTTCGTTATCCTCAGAAGGTTCTGAGCATATATCTATAAAATAAAAACCCTCCAATGGGGAGGGTGATTATATTTTTTAATATTTAATTAATAAAAATCAGCTTCGTTTAAATTAAAAAATCGAATGGCGTTGTGGAACAAAATATCTCGCTTTTGATCTTCTGATAAATAATTTGCATTTTGAATTACATCAATGGAAGTCTTGAGCAGACCTGGCCAGACCAATAAGTCTGTACCGTATAGAATTCGTTTTCCAAAACCTGCTTGAACGAGCCGCTGCAAATACGTGTGAATTTCTTCCAGCGGGTAACTCCATATAAAACCTGCTAAGTCGACATATACATAGGCATTTGCTCCCATCAGTGCAATCATTTCATCTATCATGGGATAGCCCGCATGCATTACCCAAATCTTAAGTTTGGGATGCTTGGCAAGCAAGTCCTCTAAGAGAAAAGGACGACCAAGGGAGGCTCTATATTTAGGATTGGTAATGTTAATCATACCATTGCCTCCTGTACCCATATGAATTCCCACGGGTATTTTTAGTTCTTCAGCTACCTCAAAATATGCGTCTAAACTTAAATCACTTGGCGACATACCTTGATATTGAGGAGCTACTTCTCCCATTACTTTATAAAAGCCAGTTTCCAACGAATCCCGAAATGCACTCACGGTCATAGCATTCGCATTACTTATAGCCAGTGAAGGTATTATTCTCTTTGGCTTTTTATTTTTCATGCTATGTATCATTTTAGCATCTCCGCTTACCACATAGGTTACGTTCAATCGATCGGCTTCCTCTAAAAGTTGCTTTTCATAATCTGCACTAGAGGTTGCACTTTCCAAAGGATCAGCGCAGGCCTTATTTAAAAAATTAGGGGGTGTTCCATGAGGATCTGCTCCAGGCATATCACTCAAAAACCATGGACACATTGTGGAAGAAGGCCGGCCATTAAGATTCATAGCATGGACGTGGACATCTATAATGGGCAAAGGTTTTTCTTGCGCATGAATTGAAAAATTAATTGCTAAAATACTTAGGGTAGTTGTAAAAAGACTGTTGAAAGATAGGTGTTTACTCATTGAAAAATATATTTGGTCAAACATTGAAGTTAGAAAAAAAATGATATACTGTAAAGTGTTATTCTAGGGGCTCCTTATTTGTATTTTGTTACCCGCTCGTCCTGAATCACCCCACTCCAATTTAATCCGTAAGCAAAATCATAAACATTCCCCTCTGAATCGGTATAGGGAACCATGTCACGAGGGACGTCTTCAAATTGTGCTTCAACGGTTAGCATGTCTGAGGGCATCTGAAAGGGAAGGAGAGCAGAAGGCTCTACAGCACCACTGATGATTTCCATTAAGGCTTGGTCTTGAACCCCTACATGTACCAGGAGGGCAGCAGCACTTTGTTCAATTTCTGAAAAAACCATAGGCTTGGATACATTTACTAATACAATGACTGGTTTACTTCCCATTTTCGCTTTGGTATTTTGAACTAAGTTCATGTCGGTTGAATTGACCGTAATAACAGATTTTCCTCTATAGCTTCTATTGCTGAAATCCTCCAAGGGACTCCCCCCGCCAAAACTAACTTCTCGAGCCGTTTTAGCAGTATACGGTCCGTATTGTAAGTTAATCGGGATATAGCCGTTGCCTCCTTTTTCAAGATCGGAGGTGTCGTATCCTACACCACCGTTTGGACTTTCGATTCCTACCAGTGCAAAATCTGCTTCTTCTGGAGTTTCCACTACCTCAAAGTACTTAGCTACAACCTTCATGTTAAATGGAAATTCAGTTTTAGCCTCCGAAGTCATCCCCCACCAGTTAGTGCTTTGTGCAATATAGCGTTGAGGAACATAGACTTTTTGCTGTTTTTTTAGAGGCAAGCTTTGGTTACTATTTTTTAGCATAATGATAGAGCGTAATTGTGCTTCATAGCCTGCCTTCATGAAGTCGCTATTGCCAACAGTTTTTGTGGTTTGTTCTACATCCAAATAAGGATTTTCAAAAAGCCCTGTTCTAAAAATATTGGTTAAAAGTCGAACGGCGGATTGCTCAAAACGGGCGCGCATCTTCTCTTCTCCTAGTTCACTGACCCCCATCTGATAAGCTTCTAAAACCGGTCCCATATCGTTGTTCCCTCCAAATTGATCCATTCCTGCTTGTATGGCTTTGTAGTGACGTGCTCCTTCTGTCAGATTTTCAACTCCAAAGGGTTTGCCTTCAAATTTATGAATGGCCGAGATGTCTTTGGTAACCCCCCAATCGGTACACAAAACCCCGTCGTATCCATACGTTTTACGCAATACATCCGTGATTAAATATTTGTTATAACCATTAGCAACCTTTTCTCCATGACCTGTAGAAATGGTGTAATAGGGCATGACAGCAGCAGCTTTTTGGGTGGGTCCTTCTAATTTAAAAACCCCTTCCGTAAAGGGCTGCATATGGTCTTTAATATTATTTCCAGGGTAAACTGCATAGGCACCATACCCAAAATGTCCGTCACGCCCTCCTTCTTCGGGACCGCCTCCGGGCCAATGTTTAACCATGGCATTGACACTTTCCATACCCCAGTTTCCTCCTTGAGTAGATTGAAATCCGTCTACATAGGCACGTGCCATGTCAGTAGCCAAGTCTGGATCTTCGCCCAGGGTTCCATCAAAACGACTCCACCGGGGCTCTGTTGCCAAGTCAATTTGTGGAGATAAGGCGGTGGCAATCCCCAACGCCCGGTATTCTGTAGAAGCAATTTCTCCAAATTGTTTCATTAACAAAGGGTCAAAACTTGCAGCTATTCCTAAAGATCCAGGCCACATTGAAATGGATCCCCCAGCTCCGGCATTGTATTCTGCATAGGAATCGCTTCCATGGCGAGGGTCTGAGCTTGTATTTACAGGAATTCCCAAATAAAGCCCTTCTACAAAAGCCTGTAAATTATTATTCCATTGTGCAGCTACAGCTGGACTTTCAACCGATGTAACTAATACATGACGCAGATGGTCGTCGGTTAAGAATTTTTTTTGTTGGTCTGTTAAATCGCTTGAAAGGGCCTTGCTTTCTTCCAAAGACTTCCCGTTGTAGGTCGATGCAAAAAAACCACGACTCCCGCTGGGAACTGACTGATGGGAACTGTAAAGCATCAATCCAGCTATATCTTCTAGACTCATTCGTTTTGCTAAATCTTGAGCCCGTTCGTTTACCTCGAGACGCCAATCTTCATAAGGATCTAAAACTCCATTTCTATTTAAGTCTTTAAAGCCGTAGCGGTCTTTGACTAGGGTTTTTACTCCAGAACTAGGAGTATAGCCAAGCGTAGCACCCCCTTTATTTTTAATTAAAGTGAACTCTTTTTTGGTCTCGATAGTAAACCTATCGCTACAGCTGAATAAACCTATTGTACATCCAATAAATAAAGGTATAAGTGCTTTCATTTTCTGTTTTTTAAGGATCACCAAAATAACTAAAATAACTAAAATAAATTACAAAACTGATTTAATAGGCAGAAGTAATAAAAGCCAAACAACTAACCTGAAAAAAACTTCTATAGAGCAAAAAATTTTCCTTAAAATAAGCTGATTTTTTTATGTATAAATTAAATTTAACCTTTGATAAAAATAAGAAATGTTGAAATTGAATCATGTAGTAAGTGCCTTAGGATTATTCATAGTTTTGAGTTGTTCTAACGAGGAATCACTTACTGGAAAATCAAATCCCGTATCAAAGGATAATATAGCCTATTACTGGGGAAAGGTAGCGCTTGACGCTACAGCCCTGGATACAGAACGATTTAACCCAAGACCTACCATTACTTCAAGATACCTAGGATTGATTTTTACTTCTGTATTTGATGCTTGGTCGGTTTATGATCAACATGCAACGCCCGTTTACTACCACCACTCTAAAAAACAAAAGAGCAATTTAAGAGCTAAAGAAATTGCAGTGTCTTACGCCGCCTACCGTTCTTTAATGGAATATTATTACAGTGATTCTCTTTATTTTAAAACCAAAATGGAAGCCTTGGGCTTGGATACAAACCTAGAGGGTTTAGATCCAGAATCTGCAGCTTTTATTGGGGTTTCAGCAGCAGAAGCCGTAATTAAAGCCCGTTTTAACGATGGGTCTAATCAGTATGGTTTCAGATCGTTGGACAACAAAACACCCTATGCAGATTATACGGGATATCAACCTAAAAATACGCCAGAAGTCAATATAGACATTAACCGCTGGCAACCCAAATATTTTATTTCTAAAGATGGAGAACCCTATGCCCCAGAATGTTTGACCCCCTATTGGCAAAATGTGGCACCAATTACTTTGGAGGATGCTTCTCAGTTTAGATCTCCCCCTCCTCCCCAATTTGGAAGTTACGTTTTAAAAAAAGAAATTGAAGAGGTTGTTGAATTGCAAAGCAATTTAACCAAGGAACAAAAAGGCCTAGTAGAATTTATGAGAGATGGACCAAAGTCTGTCCAACAAGCCGGACATTGGCTGTTGTTTGCACAAGAACTATCCGTAAAAAGAAAACACACCCTAGACGACGATGTAAAAATGTACTTTTTAAATCAGATCGTTGCAATGGATGCTTTTATCGCTTCATGGGACACTAAAATGTTTTATGACTATGCAAGACCTTACGCTTTAGTACATGAATATTTTGGAGAAAGTAAGCTACAGGGCTGGAAAGGCTTTGGAAAAGGATGGGGTGAAATGAAAGGAACTGACTGGAGGCCCTATTCTCCTTCTGATTTTCTATGTCCTGCCTTTCCAAGTTATGTTTCGGGTCATAGTACGGTAAGCGGTGCCTGTGCTGAAGCATTGAAATTATTTACCGGTTCAGATAAATTCGATATTCGAGTGCCTTTTGTTTCAGGTTCGTATACGGAAGAGGAGTCTGAGTGGAATGAAATTGAACTTTATTTTCCTACACTTACAGAGGCCGCAGAAATGGCGGGTTTTTCAAGAGTGCTGGGAGGATACCATATTCAATCTGACAATATCGAAGGATTGATTCTGGGCAGAAAAGTGGCAAATCATGCCTACCAATTTTACCTTAAACACATTGGGAATTGAGGTTTAACAACTTCCATTTTACAAAATAGAAATCCCCTTATAGCATTCACTTTATAGTAGAAAAAAACTATTCCCAAGGATTGAGACAACTGATATTTTAATCTAACAGGCAAATTATTAATCTAATACAATTTTTTTCTCAGGATTTAAGTATTTATGAATAATTACTCCGGATTTTTAAAAAATAAAACAATTCACATCCCTTTACGCAGCCGCATAATTTTTTCTTTATGTAGGAAAAGTTAAATCAGCTAAAAAAACGAATTAAGAATTTGTTTACCTATATAATAAAGCATAACAAAAATTTACAATAAAATACCCTGCGAAACACTCAGAGAGGCCCGTTAAAAGTTTATGTTAAGTCATTTAAAGTTCCATTGCAAAGGGTATTCAGATAAAACGTCAGGAATGTAAATACGAGAATAGGTATGGACTTAAATTGTTTATTCCTCAACTTCAGAAGGCTGACTCATAGCTGAACTTTTTTGACCAAAATTAAACCGTAACACTATTTCATGGGTATTAATTTTTAATGTTGACAATCCGCTATCCATGGGAGTTTCATAAGAATAGCCAATATCAGCAAAATCTATAATCGAAATTGAAGCCAAAAAACCAAGTGTGTTAGTAGTTCTGTATGAAGTTCCAAAATTTAAGTAATTTTTAAATGAAAGTAAAGCAACAAAATCAGCTGTTGTATTTAAATTAGAAACCGATCTAATTAAAACACTAGGCTTAAAAAAAAGATTTTCATTTACATTAAAAGTTAATCCAGTACCGACATATGTATGAACTCTATCAGTACTTGATTCGGAAAATTCATAATTATCAGTTGTATTAAACAGTCGAGGAATAGAAAAACTAAACCAAAAAGAGGGTGTTTGAAAAAACGAACCAACTCCCATATTCGGATTCACTCGAGAAGTTGAAGTTTGAGCTGGATCCAATTCATTTCCTAAACTTGTAAGACCTAATAGATTAGATTTATAAAATGTTGCACCAGCTTTTATTCCAAGAAAAAGAGCTGAGCTTTCAGTGACTTGAAGCCTGTAGGATACGTCAACGTATGATGCTGTATTTCTTTCAACAAAAAAATTATTTGAAATAAAAGAAAGCCCAAGGCCAATATTATTAGCTCTTTCGGAAGAAAAAGTCATTACCTGTGTTTTAGGTGAATTTTCTATGGCAACCCATCTATTTCGGGTTGTTAAAGCAATTGAATTATTACCCTCAGCACCTGCATATGCAGGGTTGAATAAACTCATTTGATATCTGAAATTTGATATAAAGGGTTCTTGTTGAGCGAAAGTAAAAAATGAAATTAAATAAAGTAGAATCGATCCCTTTCTCATTGATTATCTTGTCAAATAAATCCAGCCTTGGTATTCAGTAGTACCGTTACCATCAGCATCGACCCTATACAAATAACTACCTTTAGGAAGTGGATTTCCATTTAATGTTCCCTGCCAATTATTTTTATATTCTTCAGCAGAAAATACCAAATTACCAGTAGCATCATAAACCCATACTTTATTATTTGGATATCGTTGTATTTCACCAATTTCAAAATTATCATTTATTCCATCACCATTTGGAGAGAAAAATTCTTGAAAAATGAGTTTTATGTGATTTTCATCATCAATAAACTCTTGAGTGGGGTTATAGAAATCAGGTGCATTATCAAAATCATTATTTATTCCGTCACCATCCCGATCAAAATCAATAACATCTGGAACAAAATCTCCATCTAAATCCGAAGGGAAGTCATTTGGATCCAGTGGGTTTGTACCAATAGCAATCTCATCAAAGTCTGAGAAACCATCATTATCATTATCTAAATCCTCGTTATTACCTATAGAATCATTATCGGAATCTAACCACTCATAAGGATTATAAGGAAATGCATCTTCACTATCAGTATATCCGTCATTATCATCATCTGGATCACTATTATCTCCTATCCCGTCTCTATCAAAATCTGTTGATTCATTTGGATCATTGGGGAATAAATCCTGAATAATATAGTTTTCAGCCCAATTTACATCTATATCAGGTATTCCATCATTATCATCATCAGAATCAAGATTATCTCCTATGCCATCTTGATCAGCATCAATCCACTCATCTGGATTTAATGGGAATTGATCATCTTCATTTAAATATCCATCATTATCAATATCTCCATCGTAAAAATCAAGAATTCCATCTTTATCAATATCTGTAGGGAAGCTTCTAAAATCAAATGGATCAGTCCCAATCAAGAATTCATCAGCATCGACAAACCCGTCCCCGTCAGTATCTATAAATCTTTGGTCATAAAAAGTACCTCCGCCAGCTCCAGAATTTACTTCCTCAATTATAATTTGTCCTTCATCATCAACGAGTATCTCAAAAACCTTTTCTAAAACTAATCCTTCCCAATCGGTAGCTCTAATAGTAATATTATATGGAACAAGTGCTTTGCTAGTTTTAGAATCAAAATATAATTTCTGATCTCGAATAAAGAATCTATCAGAATTTGGAGAATTAGATGGTATACTAGCAGTTAATATATCTCCTTCATCAGGATCTTCCATTTTAATCGAGGAAATAAATTCTTCCTTATTCTTTCCAGATAGTTTACTGTTAAGATCACTTAAAATAATATTGGTTGGCTTTTCATTAACATCAACTAAATCAAAATTATATGGCATTTCGACACTTCCAAATTGATTTTCTTTCGAAACTGCTGACTTACCTTTAAATGCCGGGGCCTTCTTCTTTACTTTCCATTTACCCACATTCATCATCTTACTTGAATTCCCTTGGGATTTAGAAGATTTGCCAGATAAATTTGATTTTGAACTATTACCTTTTTTAAATGAAGAACCATTTCCAAAATTTCCTTTTGAATAAGCAACTTCAAAATTTAATTTGGTGTCAATGTAGTTTTTCATCATTTGTGACATCAATAAATATTCACCATCTGGTGTAGTTTTTATAATTTCATCTGTTTCAGATAAATCTGAGGTTATTGAAACTATATCTGATTTTACTTTACCTAAAGCACCCAGATCTCCATATTTTTGATATCCCCATCCATAAACTTTGTTGTTTTCAGCTAAGGCAACTTGGAATTTATGGCCCCCTAAAATTTTCTTGAATTTTAAAGTTGAAGAAACCGTTATGGGTTGTAGTGCATCAAGGTTACTTCCATCTCCCAATGAACCTAGATCATTATCTCCCCATGCGTAAAGTGTTCCAGTTGTAGTAATAGCAAAACTCATACCCTCAGAAGCTGATATGTCTTTGAATGATAAAGAGGAAATAGATTCTACCAATTTAGGCACGCCTCTAGTTGGGTTTGAATTTCTACTTCCATAGCCTAATTGACCCTCATTATTTCTTCCACCCCATGTATAAATAGTCCCTGTTACAGTCAAACCAACTACGTGATTTTTTGAAACAGATAATTTTTTCCAATCAAATTCTTCTTTAGTGAAAATTTTAACTAATTTGTTATGAAACGATAGCCAGTTATTACACTCATTATCGTATCCATAATTTTTTTGGATTTCATTAGTAATTATTGTGGAACTTGATGATCCAGATAATTTCAAAGACACACTTAAGTTTAAATCTTGAAAATCAGTTCTTTCAATTTTTAATTTATACTTATTCCCATCATCACTGTCATTAAAAGCTGTTGTTGTAATTGGATACGGGAATTTATTTTTATCATTCAATTCACTCTTTACATAATTATAGAATTCGCTTCTTAATTGATCTTCATTTTCTGAATTACTTGCTCCAATATCTTTAGAAATTTCAATACCATTAACTATAACTGAAAAAGTAGTAATTCCTGATATATTTTCTCTGAGCTTTGTTAAAGTTACTGTACCTGTAAATACTTCAGATTTATTAGTTATTGATTTTTTTGGATTAAAATTTTTAAAATTGTTTGCTTCAAACCTATAACGATAATTACCATTTAGTAATTGGGTTTTTGAAATTGTAAATGAGTTAGTTATTTCGTTATTATTTGCAATTTGAGAGTCAAACTGTGTAACAATACTCATAACATTGGTAGTCACTGTAGAAACCCTAGTTATCAAGGTAGTTGAGCCAATTTGTGTAGTTGTAATAGATCCAATTGATGTGCTTAATTCGAACCCACCTAAATCTAAAGAAATACTTGCTGTACCGGTAAATTGAGAACTTAATTCAAATTCAAAAATTTGTTTTTGCCTTTTTGTAGTTAAATAAATTGTACTAATTGCAGATTTTGGATCTGGACAGGGTGTATCTGTTAAAATAAAGTTTGTATTATCACCTGCTCCCCATGTAGAACCATCTGCTCTTTTTAAAATAATATTTTTAACTGCACTCTTTAAGTCATGTATTTTAACCCAATCATTTACCTTTCCAATTTTCGATGGTTTTTTAAATTTATTAAATCTACCTGTATAGAAATTTTCTCCTACCCCCCATAGTTCACCTTTACCACTATTATTTATTTCCTTAATATATATGAAACCTCCATTTATTGGTGTGAATTGAACTTCATCATCAGTTACTAAAATCTCACTTTTTATAATACCCTCAATTTTGACTGGCGTTCGTTCAAAAGGAATTTGATTATTATATTCACTTTTACTTTTATTTACACCAAGAGCATAATTCTCATTATTACCCCATGCATACAAATATTCTTCGTTTCCTTCTCTTTTAAATGCATAAGTTTGCTTAGAGTATGCATAAATATCAGTCCAATTATTTGAAATTTGAACTGTGGGTAAAATTTGATCAACAACCTTTTCTGCAACAAAATTTTCGGCTGCCGTATTGGCGATTCCCCTTCCTAGTTGGCCAAAATCATTATCCCCATAAGCCCACAAATATCCTTGAGAATCTAAGATTTGTGTTTCAGTAAAAGTTACATTTACTTTTTTAATGTCTGCTTCTATTTCACTCCAATCTAATTCTCTAGGGTAATTAAAAGGAGATGCCCCAGTTCCTAGTTGTCCCTGATCATTAGAACCAATCATTCTAAGTTTACCATCTTCATTAATCAAACCTACTTGCTGATCACCTGCTGATATGACTTTGATTTCTCCTAAATATAATTTTGGGCTTGTAAAATTGACAAATGTTGATGGTTTTCCTATTCCTAGTTGACTACTAAGATTAGTCCCCCATGAATATATGTTATTATTTTTATCAGTTCCTATTCCAAATCCCTTACCTAGTGAAATTTTATTCCATAAAATTTCACTTCTAACCCTTTGAGGAGTTGTAATAGTAAAAGCATCACTAATACCATTATTCCAATTTTCATAGACTCTTTCCAAAGGCAATCCTTGATATTGATTCTGTTCTGAAGGGTTAAAAGGGAATGAACCATAATTCATTCCTAATACATAAAGTTCGCCACTATTATTAATAAAAGCTGAAGAGGAACCAACTTGACCAAGATTCCAAGTTGAAATTTCTTTCCAATTATTAGAATTTCCAATTTGTTTTAGTCTAAATTCTTCAGTGTTCTTATATTCATCTTTTACTGCATACCTTTTGTCATGAGCATAATAATCTAATGCATCATTTACTCCATCTCTATCAGTATCATATAAATTTTCATCACTTCCCTTCTCATATTCTCTTCTATTTTCTATTGTATCACCATCTCTATCTAAGTCATTATTATCTCCGATAAAGTCTCTATCTCGATCTCTCCATCCCCATATATCAAATGGTGCTTGATCCCATTGATCTCCGCTATTATTGTCTGTATCATGATCCTCCCAGTTTTTCATACCATCATCGTCCCAATCTTCAAAATCTATAGATTGTATTGCATTATCTTTATCATCAATACCATCACCATCAGCATCCCAATCATCATCATTTTCTATTCTGTACTCTTGTCCATTTTGATTACAACATGAATATTGTGAATAAATTATCCAATTATAATTGCCATCACCATCTCTATCATCCCAAGGTGAGATTCCTTCATGGGTTCTCCAAACAGATCTTTTATATTGATCCGTTCCATTATCAAACATTTCTTTAAATAATTCTGCCGCTTTCTTTTCAATTACATCTGGCACTCGGTCCCAGTCACTATCTTTTAAAATTTCATCTTGAGCACCAATTAAATCCTCATAGCGATTCCAAGTTGTAGTAGAAACATGACCAGCATAAAAGCCATATTTTATACCAATTTCTTCCCAGAAATCTGGCATTTCATCATTATCATCGTTATCATCATCAAAATCTCCCCAGCCATCTCCATCTGAATCAATCCATTCGTATTTATCCATTGGGAAAGCATCAGCTCCATCAAGTATACCATCTCCATCAGAATCTTTTTCTGTTAATCTTGTTCCTGAATAGGTCTCATAAAGATCTGACATGAAATCCTGATCAGTATCATCCAAAGGATAATCGTTAGGGTCATTTGGATTGGTTTTACTGTAAATCTCATCTTTGTCAGAATATCCATCATTATCATCATCCATATCATAGACATCAGCTTGTCCATCTGAATCAAAATCAGAATGAGCATTTGGATTAAATGGAAATAAATCTACACCATCATGATAACCATCATCATCTGTGTCATATTTATCAGGATGAGTACCCCCATTATCTGGATTTTCGTTAATATTTAATATCCCGTCGCCGTCTCTGTCTGTATCAACCTCAACAGGATCTCCATCTTCACAACCCCAGCATAAAGAAAATCTTCCATCCCCATTATTATCATTCCATCTAAAATCAGGAATACCATCACCATCTGAATCTTGCCTAGAAGTAGGATCAAGTGGCATTTGATCGTCAAAATCATTCCACCAATCTCCATCGCTATCCCCGTCAAAAGGATTCGTACCCAATAATAATTCTTCTTCATCTGTTAGTGAATCCCAATCATCATTTGGATCAGAATTATCTCCTATTTTATCTCTATCACTATCATGATATTCGGCTGGATCATTTGGAAATTGATCCTTATTTAAATACCACCATTCACTTGTAAGTGCTCTTATATAATTATTATTCCATTCCCAATCTAACCAAATATTAAGATTTTTCTGTTGATCAAAACCTTTGATTATCAGCTGATCAGTTCCTGACATCGTTGCTGAAATTCCTTCTTGATTCTCTATTTCAGGGCAGCAAAGGGTGTAACTAATTGTTGAATATTTCTGGTTAATCTCATCTTTGAAAAATGAAATAAGTTCACTTAATGAGTATCTTGTATTTCCTGTATTTAGCTCAATTGTTATTCTATTTTCCCAATTATTCCAACCTTCAATATTAATCGCATACCGCTCATATAAACCAGTTGTAGGCGTTGTAGTGTATGTAGGCATCAATTTTATTACTGTTTGCCAATTCCCATCAGAGTCATACTGTTTAAATAAACCTCTTTCTCCATCGGAATAGCCATCTCCATCAGAATCTGGATTTACTGAACTTGTTGAAATTTCAAAACCATCATCTAATCCATCATTATCATCATCCCAGTCTTCAATTTCATCTCCTAACCAATCTCCATCTGTATCTTTAGTTTCTTCTTTTCTAAAAGGAATAGGATCAATATTATCTTCTAAACCATCACCATCCGTATCTTTCATTAGTGGATTCGATGTCCTTCTCCATTCGCCTTTTGGAGTAAGTTCATAAGCATCGCTCAAGGTGTCATCATCATCATCGTCATCAGTACTATCCCCTAAGCCATCACCATCTGTATCCCAAAATTCATTTGCATTATTTGGAAACATGTCAATTAAAAGCTGTCCTCCAGCGTCTTGCCAATGGATTTGTCCATCTCTATAAAAATATTTATCGTATTCCCATTCGGTAATTGTTTGTTTTCTTGGTTTATAAAAAATTTCATTAATTGAATCCCATTTCCAAGATCGCCTTGTAAAAATTACTTTACCTTCCAAATTAATTACTGATTCAGATCCTTCAATTCCAATATTTCTGTTTTGATCATTTCCTTGGATAATCAATTTATTTCCATCAACAGAAGCATTAAAAATTTCATCACCATGATTATTTGTAGGAATTCTACCATGACTATTAATTTCATTTTTTAGATCAATTAGCACATCATATGCTGTGTCTCCTTCTTCTGATAATACTCTAATATCTATTCCTGCTTCCCAATTATTATGATCCCACATCCTAATTTCGAATACTTGACCTTTTCTAACTTCTAATGTGGTTGGAGAGTTAACAGTTGTTATTACAAAACGCCAATTTTGACTATAATCATGGCGTGGGAATTTCCAACCATCAGAGACCCCATCATTATCTGAATCCCAATTGTTTGGATCAGTTTTTAAATCATTTGTTTCATACGTATCAGAAAATCCATCCCCATCTGCATCAGCACCCCCATCAGTTGGTGTATAATTTAAAGGGTCAGGATCATCAATATCTAAAAAGTTATCATCATCATCATTTGGATCATAACTATTGGATACACCATCACCATCAGTGTCATAAATATCATTAGGGTCAAATGGTGCGGCATCAATATTATTTGAGGTTCCATCTCCATCGATATCTGAATCGGAATTATCTCCAATCCCGTCATTATCTATATCCCAATATTCATTTGCATCATTTGGGAACATATCATAAAGTACAGTAGATGACTCATCCCAATTAGTTTGTTTATATCCATTGTAGGCAAAGCTCCAACAACATTCGTTTGTTTTTCTTGGGTATAAAAATTGTCCCTTAAAATGGTGGAATTCATGATCAAGATCTTTTCCTACTATTAACTTGCCGTTCTCAACTAAAAATATTGAAGCTTTATAATAAATATCCCTGTTTTCATCACCTTGAGAACCTGATATTATAAGGGTATTTAAATCACCTGTACCCCTGGTATCCGAAACAGTTGCTGAGAAATTTTCATTATTATTAGGACCAATTCCATTTACAAAATTTTTAAACTCTTCCAATATTTGAGATCCAGTTGTAGTTGAGTTTGTAATTGTAATTATTTTTTCTGCAAACCAATCACCACCCCAATTTAAATTCTCCAATCTCAATTTAAATACTGATCCATTCTCTGCAATTAAATTACCAGAAGGAATTTGTATAAATTCTTTCCAAGTAGACCTATCTGGAGGTCTAAATTTCCATCCATCATTAACTCCATCTCCATCAGTATCCATTAGAGTTGGACTAGTACCTCTAGAAATTTCAAAAGCATCAGAAAAACCGTCATTATCGGAGTCAGCTACTGGTCGATCATTTGAGTCCTTTGTATTGGTGTTATTGAAAATCTCATCTATATCAAAAAAACCATCGTTATCATCATCAAAATCCTTGTAATCGGGATTTCCATCACCATCTGTATCTAGTGATCCTAATGGATCATAAGGTGAGCTATCTACAGAATTATCAATTCCATCACCATCTAAATCAGGATCGGAATTATCTCCAATTCCATCTCCATCAGTATCCCAAAATTCATCTGGATCATCTGGGAATTGATCCATTAAATAGCTTGATATAGTTAAATCATGTTCAAGATATCCTTTATAAAATCCATACCAATTAGCACAACATTTTTCAATTTTTCCATCTCTTGAACCTCTTCTTGTGTCATAAATGTCTTCCTTCCAGTTATGAAATCTCCATGTATCTGTCCCGTTATCTATTGCACTAATCTTATTGTTTTCAGATTTAACAATTACAGAGGCCCGGTAAAAGAAATTTTTATCAGCGTTAATTGTAATGTCATTAATATCAAAATTTCTTCCCTCAAGAATTAGGGCAGTTCCAGAGACAGTTACTGAAAAATATTCAGAACTTATTTGGTCATTTCCGTCTTTAAAATTTATCATACCCATAGTTGGATCTATGTGGGTATTCAAAAATTCATTCTTAAAATAATTTAGGACCTCAGGGACTGACATTGTATAAGTAGTGGTTAGAGACTTAGTTATCCAGTTCATACCTCCGTCAGGCTCAAATCTGAACCAGAACTCATCTCCAATATCTGTAGTTGTAGTAGAGGTGTATGATGGAAATTGCCAGATTATTTTCCAATTTATCGGGTTTTGTTCGCGATTTGGAATATGGGGATATCTCCATCCATCACTAATTCCATCATTATCAGAATCCCAATCATTTGGATCCGATCCGTTTGCTATTTCATAATTATTTGAAAGTCCATCATAATCTGAATCACCAAAACCTGAGCCAGGAAAAGAGGTTGGATCTAAGGGATCTGTTCCAGAGGCTATTTCATCTACATCTAAAAATTTATCTCCATCATCATCCATGTCTTTATTATTTCCTATGTAATCAAAATTCCAAAGATCTACTTCTTCATACCAACCATCGCCATCTGCATCCTCCCCATAAATTCCATTACAATTATAATCTTTTAATCCCCCGTTAAGAATAGTAGGAGCATCAGTATTGAGATATTCAGTTGGATCAAAATCTAGGTCATCAGCATCATTATAATATCCATCATTATCTATATCTGGATCGGAATTATCCCCTATACCATCGTTATCAAAATCTAATGATTCGTTTGGATTACCTGGAAACTTATCTTCTTTAATTCTTTTTGAGTTAACCCATTCATTTTTATTTATATCGAATGACCATGAACCCCATAAGTAAATCTCTAATTTTCTCCTAAATCTCCATGCTTGATCCCATGAACTATTATAGTTATTACAAGAGTCATTATTGTTATTTTGATCTACAAACCCTGCAATTTCAATAATCTTTTGGTCATTTAAATCTAATACTTCTCTAACGCTTTTATAGCCAGCATTAATAAATTTATTTTTTAATTCAGGATCTAGGGTGTCTGAAGTTATATTTGAAGAAGTTAGATTTTCATTTTCTTTTTCTTGATTACACCATCTCCAGTTGTCAGTCCAATAAGAATTACCATAATAATCAGTATAATAGACAAATTTACTTTCATCACATTCACAATCCCAAAAACCATCTCCATCAGTATCTGCTTTAGTGTAATCATAAATATTACTATTGGCCATTTCGTATTCATCTGATAGTCCATCCTTGTCAGTATCTTTTGTTCCAGAAAATTTACCTGGTTCAGTATTCCAATTTTTCGTTGGAAAATCATCTTCACCATCATTGACACCATCTCCATCTGTATCTGCTAAATAGGGCAAGGTTCCTAAGCGACTTTCAACCCAATCTTCTAATTTATCATGATCCTTATCATTTTGAATATTTGGATCTAAAGGCCAATCATCCCATCCATCCCATGCCCAATCACCATCACTATTTACATCATTAGGATCTGTCCCTGCTGGATAAATAATTGTATTAGAGATAGTCAAACCGTAAATCTCGACTAGATCTGGTACTCTATCGTAATCAGCATCTTTTCCTGTTCTTTCAGGACTATCCCACCAGGATTTTGGATTTGTACCAACCTTAAGAAGGTTCCCGTTTTCATCTACTACTTCGAATTCTTCAAAAATATCTTTGTATCCATCATTATCATCATCTTCATCTACACTATCATCTTCACCATCTCTATCAGAATCTAATGATCTGTTGTTATCAGAAGGAAAATCATCTCTTAATATGATTGAATTACAAGATAGATCTGTCTTTTCCCATTCTTCCCTAGAAACTCTTCCATCTCCATTACAATCATGTTTTAAATCCCAAAATTTCCAAAAATATTCATATCCATTACATTCTCTCCAATTCTGACTATTGCAATTTTTCCATAAATCATCTGCCTTTCTTCTGAAGTAATCAAATTTAGAAATATCAATACCATCTTTTACTCCATCTCCATCTGAATCCCAATCAGTATTTGGATCTAAATATTTTGTCTCATTTTCTATTTCCAAAGCATCAGGAAGACCATCTTTATCAGAATCAATATGATAAAAATAAGAATTGGGGAATTCGTCTTCATTATCCTTAAAACCATCTCCATCAGTATCTTCATTCCAAGCATCTAAATGTCTATTCCACTCTTCGACATTTGAAATACCATCACCATCATAGTCCCAATCATCTTGTCCATAAACATCTGGCTCTGCATCTTGACCATCCGGTATATTATCTCCATCTCTATCCCAATTATCATCAGTATAGATTTTTTGACCATTTTGATTGATTTTAAAATCTAGCTTATACGGTACACCATCTTCATCTTCATCAGTATCGTATCTTGAATCTAAAGGAAATGCATCCTCGGAGTCAGAAACACCATCCTTGTCAGTATCCCAATCTGTATTTGGATTAACATAATCAGTTCCAATTAAAATTTCTTCTTTATTGGGAAGACCATCATTATCGCTATCGAATTGATATCGTGAATTAAATTTGAATGCATCTTGACTATCCGGAATACCATCATTATCTGTATCTATACTAGAGGATGGGACTTTCTCATATAATTCAATTGCAAGTTGGTGAATAGTGCCATCCTCTGACAATGCCAAAATTCCATCTGAAATTTTTACATCCTTCCACTTTCTATCACTACCTAATCTAAGGGGAGTATTTATGACAACACCATTAATTTGACCCCAAGCAAATAAATCACCATCTTCATTTATCGCTGCCACTATAGCATCATACCAATTTTCTTTACCAAAAATATTTGGATATTTTGGTGTTAAAAAATTATCAGAAGAGCTAATTACTTTTACTTTTTTTAATTCATCAACTTGAGAACCAATATTCCATGGATTAATAAAATATTGCCATTGAAGATTTTTTTCTATCATTGAATCTGCAATTTCACCCCCAGGTAAATCTCCATTTAAATCTCTTGTTGATTGCCATAAATCATTCCCTCCTGAAGCATTACCCCAATGCCATAATTCACCTTTTTCATTAATAGCGTAAATTGAAGTTTTTGCCAATGCAAAATCAATGTATATGTCAGCAAATGTCCTCGGTGTATCTCTAAATTTTCTAATTCTATCGTATAAATCACTATTTGGCAAATCCATATTATTAGGATCCATCCCCAATTGAACTTCTAAAATATCTGAGTACATAATTGGCCTTAGAGTAGTGGTTATTTGCCCAGTAGGGGTATACGATCCATCTACCCAATTAAAATACCATGAATTGTTACTGTTTGGATCAAAGAATTTATTATTATCAGAATCTACGGGTCTACTATTTGGATCATTTTTATTAGACTGGGGTTGTTCATTAATTAATAAATCTTCATCATTATCTAAATAACCGTCACCATCCGAATCTAAATTAAAAGTTAAGCTAACAGAAGAGGCAGTTATAGGTTCATACACAACAGTTTGATTTCTATAACCAAAATCTGGAATCAATGCATATGCATTATTTCCCCATACCTGAAGTGTTCCGTCTGTTTTTAATCCGACAGTTGTTTTATAAAATGTTTGAATTTTTTTCCACTTGTTATCAGTATCATCATATTTAATCCTTCCAAGGGTATCTCCAACTTTCACTCCCGTTTCTGGGATATCAAATAATTGATCTGGTAATACAGAAAAGCTTCTGGGAGTTTGAATCTCAACAATTCCCTGACCAGAGTTTATTGTATTTGAAACAAAAGACCATCTAAAATAATATTTGGTGTTTGGGATTAATCCATCTTTTTTAAAGTAAAATGTTTTAAGATTAAAGTCATCTCCACTACTTACTGAACCTATTTCAGATTTTGAAAGATTATTAGGATTCTGACCAAAATAAAATTCGACTTTTCCATCTACTGATAACGATCTACTTTTATTTATCTCAATTGCAATTTTTATACGTTCCGATCTTATCTCAGATTTTGATCGATCATAATTAATTACAAAATTTGTCTGGGAGCCTGAAAAACCATAATTAAATTGACCTTTCTCATAATTTTGCGACTGAAGACTATAAAAAGGTGTTACTAGTAAAAAAAATAGTATTGAATTAAAAAACAGATTTGAAATCCAAAATTTCATTGAATTGTTTATATGGCTATTGATTGTCAAATTTAAGTATAACTTTTTGATTTACAATGGATTTGTTATATTTGAATTGTAGCAATGCGAAAAGTTCTAAATTGGATAAGAATTACCGTATTTACCAGGTAACGTATTAAAATTTTTAATTAATTAAAGATTTTTAATTAATTGATTTTAAATGCATTATAAAAAATTAAAAATTTACACTAGTTTGTAAAAATCATAATAATTTAAATAATTTTAAATATGTCCATTTTAAGAAATACTATAATATTAGCTGTTTTGTTTGTTCTAACCTCGTTTAAAATGACCTCAGAGTTCCAAAGAGTAGTTTACACCTGCACAAACACTGAAGTCAAATGTTATGTTTTAGAGAATTGCGAAAATTTAATTCAAAAATGTAATGCCTACAGAGGTAAAATGTATAAAATGAGAGAACAAGAAGCTAAGAATCTTGGAAAAGTTCTCTGTAATTGTGGTGACATTAAATAATATCAGTTTTAATATTCTAAATTGATTAAATTTTTACCAGAGAAATCTACTTTTTTAAAAAAAACTCTTTATTAGTATACATTTTCTGTTTTTTAAAAAGCATTGGATTGTCAAAATGTATCATTTTTGGTGAATCAAGGCTTTTATCAAAGATGTCTAATTTTTGCGTACCATTGATAATACCTAAAACTATTTTAAGCATGGGTTCTTCTTCGTTGCCAAGTATGCCCATGTTTTCGAGGCTTTCCTTAATTAAATAATTAGGTTCAAGTCCTGAAGAATAATCTACAAAGCCTTCACTGTTTTCAATCTTAAAAACTATAGGCTGCATGGCATAATTATGGTTAGGGTTTATAGTTTGTTCTGTGTCAATATAATCGTAAACTGTGATGGAACCAACATTTTTCCCTACCGTTTGTTCACCTACATGAATCACTTCAATGTAAGGAGCTAATCCATTAATCAACAATTCACTTGCAGATGCTGTTTCGGAGGTAGTGATCACAAAAACACGATTTAATTCTAATGAATTTATCACTTGACCATCAGAGAGGAAGGATACAAATCGATTGATGATTTTTTCTTTTCCATATTGATTTATTATGAGAGGTTCAATTTTGGTGTTCCAATTTTCTTTAGCAAAAATTTGATTCTTAAACTGACCTGTGATCATACTTGAAAGTTCCACGCAATTTTGAATTGAACCACCTCCATTGTATCTAAGATCGAGAATTAAATCAACAATTTCTTGTGATTTAAACTCCTGAAAAACTTGATTTAAATCATTACCACTATCAGCTACGAACTGATTGTACATTAAATAACCAATTTTTTTATTAGGAGTTGTATCTACTGAAGGCCAGTCCAACACCTTTGCAATTTGTATTGGATTTATTTTGAAATTTTCCACCTTGACTAGCTCAACCTCTTTAAAATTTCTAACAATACTTCCATTTTCTACAGAAGCCATATTGAGTGTAATTGATGGTTGATTTCCATAAAGGAGGGTTTCGTAATTTGAAGTATTCAGAATTGTTCCGTTTACCCCAATAAAAAGATCTCCTCTTTTGATGTTTTTTTCTTCTGCATTAGATCCTTCTAAAATATATTTTACATAGCCTATTAGTTGATTGCAATTTTGACATGCATACAATAATCCAAACTCAACACCAGTGGTATTGCTTATTCCTTCCAAGGTGTTTTCAAGTTCCCTGTAATTATCATACATATAACTAAAACGATCATCAGGGTGTTTTAATTTTGAAAAAAAATCTTCAGGGTTTGAGTTTGAGCTTATAAATTTGGAATAGCTATCCTCGGATTCAGCCACTTCATCAGAAAGTAACTCTACTTTGCCTTGCCAATAATAATATTCGTTTAACCCTTTCCAAATAAAATCACTTATTTGAAGTGTGCCATTTTCCAAATCGATAGGAGAAGACTGAGATGGGGTTGAGGAAGTATTAATAACTTCGTCTTCTGCAGAACAGCCTAATAAAACTAAAAAGTAAAATACTGTTAGTCCTAATTGGAATTTTTTATTCATGATTTTCATTTAAAAAGAGAACGCTTTACTGCTATATACTTTATTTTCTTTCTCTTTTTGATTTATGGTTAATCCTATTCACTTGAATGAATTGAGAATTGGTTTTTTAATGTCCATAAAGATACTTAAAAATCTATCATACCATTCCAAATGCCACATCAATAGACTTTTAGCTTGAGAATTAAAAAATTAAGAGTACCCCAAATCAAGAAGGTTATTTCGGTAGTTCATGAAATCGACCTAAACTTTACATAGCTAATGCTAATAGAATAATTTGAGTAAAAGAAAAACTCAAGATAAGCTACATTAAAATGATGAAAACAGCAGTGCTCTTAAATCAAACATCCCTATTCATACCGATATAAGTCTCCCTTGGTATCGATATATTCTTTTTTATCTGTAAAGTAGGTCGTGCCCGTTTTTTTGTCAAACACTACATTAGTGCTAACGTATTCGTACCGATCGGTAGCAATACCCTTAGCAATCAAAAGCCCAAAAATTAAACTGCTTACCAAGATACTTCCTGCAATTAAAATTGAATTTTTCATCTGTATTTTGTTTTTCCTAAAGATACAAATTCGATTGCTTTTGAAGACCAAGGTTCTTTTTCCCCACTGAATTAATTCTTCTTATTTTTAGTGTCGCTAGTTGCACTATGGTTTATGGAACACTATGTTGAGTGGGGGTATTTTGGACTTTTTATTTCTAGTTTTATTGCGGCCACCGTAATCCCCTTAAGTTCTGAAATAGTACTCAGCCTATTGTTGGCTAACCACTACAATTTTATCGCATGCCTATTGGTGGCAACCCTAGGCAATTGGTTAGGGGGAATGAGTAGCTACG
>Ga0255769_10000329_pt1 | contig 56594 bp, 12 predicted proteins | sample 041ome_9_FD_179637 | JGI IMG/M metagenome (GOLD analysis project Ga0255769, IMG submission 179637) | Coastal salt marsh microbial communities from the Groves Creek Marsh, Skidaway Island, Georgia - 041413US metaG (version 2) | ecosystem: Environmental > Aquatic > Marine > Intertidal zone > Salt...
GAGTTTTTAAAAAAAAAAAAAGCACGCGCAGCGCTTCCACGCGAAATAAAATAACAAAAAAAGAAGAAATATGCGAGACGAAGAAGAAACAAAAAAGCAGAGGACGAAGAAGAAAGTGTTCACGTTACTGCTCGTCGTGGACGATGAAAACGATCGAGTGCTGCTCGGAGAAAAGAAGACTGGATTCGGTAAGGGGTTTTGGAACGGATTTGGTGGTAAAGTCGAAGAGAGCGACCCGACCGTTCTCGCGGCGGCGTTGAGAGAGCTGGAAGAGGAAGCGTGCATAAAAGCTCTCGACGCGAGAGAAGTTGGTCGCATAACTTTCACTTGGATAGACGAACCTGAAAAACCACCGTGGCTGGTTCACATCTTCAGAGCTGATACTTACAGCGGCCAACCGTCGGAGACGGAAGAAATGCGTCCGCAGTGGTTTCCCGTCGATCTCATACCTTTTCGACAGATGTGGGCAGACGACGAACACTGGTATCCTTTTGTGTTTCGACGGCAGAACTTCGAAGGCACTTTCAATTTTAAAGAGGTGACGACGCTCGTCGATTTTCAGCTGAACGAAGTTAAATCGTTATCTATGCGGTAGTAGACGTGTGGTGATTTTTTTTTATTAGTCAGAGAGGGAATGTAGTCTACGGTGGCGCGCGCTTCCGGCGGAAAGAATAATCACATATAGTAGCGTGTGCGTGTATACATGTTTTCGTATTTAGGAGAGAGCGTTTCTAGTTTTGTAGTTTTGAGTTTGATGATTTTTTCTACCCGCATACGCCTCTTTCAAGAACCGCAACGAACGCGCGAACCCCAATAAAATGACCGGTGCAAGTTACGCCGCGCACGCTTTTGCGACTATTTCGTCGTCGTCGTCCTTTTTCTCCTCCTCCTCCTCCTCCTCCTCCTCTTCGTCTTCGTCTTCGTCTTCTTTCGCATCGAGGAAGAAGATAGCGCTGAGACCGATGAGTTTTGACGATGACAAGCGAAGAGGGGTTCACCGAGATGGGGGAGGGAGAGGGAACGCGTTGAAAGTGTTCAGCAGCAACACGAAACAGGAAACGGAGAGCAAAAACGAAGTGTTGGAAAAAACGATGACGCCTTTGGAGATTATGGACGACGCTTTGAAAACGTACGGAGACGATATCGCGATTGCGTTTTCTGGTGCCGAAGATGTGGCTTTGATTCAGTACGCGCACTTGACGAACAGACCATACAGAGTGTTTTCCTTAGATACTGGGAGATTAAACCCAGAAACGTACGAATTATTCGACCAGGTTGAGAAGCATTTTGGCATTAAGATTGAATATTGCGTCCCAAATGAAGAACAATTGGAAGCGTTTGTCAACGAGAAAGGGTTGTTTTCGTTTTACGAAGACGGGCACAAGGAGTGCTGCGGCATTCGTAAGGTGCAACCGTTGAGGAAAAAGTTGTCTACGTTGAAAGCGTGGATTACTGGTCAAAGAAAAGATCAATCGCCTGGGACGAGAATGCAAGTACCGGCAATACAGTTAGACCCGGCGTTTCAAGGCATATTGAACGGAAATGAACTCGTGAAATACAACCCATTGACAAACGCCACCTCACAAGAAGTTTGGGACTTTTTGAGAGTCATGTCAACGCCAGTGAACGCGTTACACTCCCAAGGTTACGTTTCAATCGGTTGCGCGCCGTGTACTAGACCGGTAACTCCGGGACAACAAGAGCGCGAAGGTCGATGGTGGTGGGAGAATGCGAGCGATAAAGAGTGCGGCTTGCACTCGGGAAATTTGAGCAAAGAGGAAAAGGAAAAACAGGAAAAGCGAGAAGAAGACGCCGCGGATATCTTCACCGATACTGCGGCTATTTCGGTTGAGACGCGAGATTCGATGCAAAAAAGAATTTCTCGAGACGGGAAAAACGAAGAGAACGAAATGATTGTTCTGTACGCGCCGTGGTGTCCGTTTTGCCAAGCCATGGAGGGTAGCTTCACAGAGTCGGCGCAAACGTACGGCAAAGCTAAGAACGTGCGATACTCGAAATTCCGCGCCGACCAAGACGAGAAAGAGTGGTCGAAAGAAAACTTGAGCTTGAAATCTTTTCCGACAATTTTGTTTTTCCCGAAAGGACGCGAAGGGTACGTGAAACTTGGCGGCGAAAGACGCGACGTGGATTCTTTGCAGATTTTCATCGAGTCCATCGTCGGTAAGTAAAAGATAATAAACGATGAAGAGAATAATCGAAGCCGGGAGCGAGCGAGGAATAATTTCACGTAGCAATCAATCGCGTCGCTGCTCCTTTTCATCGCGTAATAATCACACGTAATCAAATAAATCATCCAATTTTTTGTTCGAAGTATACTTTTCGGTTTTCACAGCCTTTTGCCGATTTGCTCTTTCAGCTCTCGTCAGTACACCACAAGTCACACGTTTTCACCCTTTTCGTAATAAAAAAAGCTCGCGTATAAAGTAAAGCGATGGGAATCACGGCGTCTTCGCTAAATCTGACCGATTTTGACATCGAACGTGAGTATTTGCGCAGCCGTCGTTTTCTTTTTCTCTCCTCTCGCGTTCTTCAAACTTCTCTCCGCGCGGGCTTCTGCGTCCCTTCGCGCCTCTCTCTCTCTCTCTCTTTGTGTTTCTTTCTCAATTTGTAAACGTGAAGAGCAAACGAAGCGACGACGACGACAAGTAGTAGTAGAAGAAGAAGAACTAACATTTTCTCTCTCTCTCTTACACACACACACACACACACACACACACACAAACGTGCGCGCGCGCAGAGATTTCTTCGTATTGTTCCAACGTCTTCACGTCCGCCGAGATTCAAACGTTATACAAAAGATTCCAACAACTCGATAAAAAGCACAAAGGATACATCAGCGAGGACGAGCTGTTGAACATTCCAGAGTTGGCGATTAACCCTTTAGCGCCGAGAATAGTCCAGCTGTTCGTGAACGTGAACTTTAAAGAGTTTTGTCGCTTACTCTCTCTGCTCTCAAAGAATGCCGACGAGAAGGCTAAAATCTTATTCATGTTTCGCGTATACGACGTCGACGCCGACGGGATCGTATCCAGAAACGACTTGGAAATCATTCTGAGACAGTTGGTCGGATCGACTCTGAGCGAGGAAAAAATCGACGCGCTGGTACAGAAAGCGATGAATGAAATCTTAGACATCGACAAAAACACCAGTAGTATTAGCGATAGTAACAACAAAAAGAAGAATAACAGTAATAGCGATAGCATGGACGCCGGCGCGTCGTCGCCGGTGTTGCCCGGTCTCACCGAGCGCGCTTTCTGCTCGGTCTTCTCGAGCGGTAACGCCGGGTTAGTCCCGACCGTCTCCATACACGAGGACGACGATTGATTGATTGATTGATTGATATTGATTCATCGACTGGAAAGAGAGGTTTGATTTTTTGTATATTGTGTTAGTGTGTAATAAAAGATAAGGAGAAAAGAAAGAATTTTTTTGCGCGACCAAAAGACAACGCGACACGACATTCAAAAAAGAAAAAGCGCGCTTTTGGCGTTCAAAGAGGAAGATCATGACGACGACACCATCGCCGTCCTCGTCGTCGTCGTTTCTCCGCGTCTTCTCGAGTAATTCTTCTTCTTCTTCTTTTGCGCGACAATGTTTTGGACGACGACGGCCGGTTTCGCGGTCTTTCCGGCACGCGACGATTTTTAGCCGTCGCAACAACTCGGAGGAAGAGGAAGAGGAGAAGGTCGAGCAGGCGCACAACCACCACATGTACCGTCATCATCATCGTTTGGTGAGTAAGAATTCTCAACAACAGGCGCTGAGAATAAGAAGAAGAACGACAAGAACAACAACAGCGACAACAACGCGATTGCGCTCAGTAGGAGCTTCTTCAGCCGGTGGTGGTGAATCTTCTTCTTCTTCTTCTTCTTCTTCGTCGTCGTCGTCGTCGTCGTCGTCTATGGATTTTTACGACGAAGTCATGGCAAGAAACGATGCGTTGGTGGATATCATGCTAGAGAAAATCCGTCGCAGAGAGAGCAAGAATATGAATAGCAACGGTATTGATCGAGAGGAAACGCGTAAGAGTAAAGAAACGAAAGTGTATTTAGTCGGGTGTGGTCCAGGAGACCCCGGGTTACTCACGCTGAAAGCGTACCACTTGATAGTCACCGCGGATGTTATTCTGTACGATAGACTCGTTTCTCCGGAGATTTTAGAGTACGCAGCTAGTGCTACCACAAATAGTGATAGTATTAACGACAGCTACGACAACAAAAACAATAGCAGCGAAGGAAAAGGTTTGATGCTTTTCGTCGGTAAAAGGTCAGGTTTTCACACCCGAACTCAAGACGAGATTCACGACTTGATATTGGAATTTGCCAACGCTGGAGCGACGGTCGTGAGATTGAAGGGTGGAGATCCTTTGGTGTTTGGTAGAGGCGGAGAAGAGTGCGAATTCTTGAGAGAGAAAGGATTTGACGTTAAAGTTATTCCAGGAATTACAGCGGCGAGTGGAGTAGGATCGAGTGCCGGCGTACCGTTGACGCACAGAGGCGTGGCAACTTCGGCGAGACTATTAACTGGTCATCTCATGAAGAAAGAGAAGAAAAAAATGGATGCGGGGGAGAACGTGGCGTTGTCGTCGGAGTCACCGGCAGATTTGAAAAAAGAAGAAGAAAAAGAAGAAGAAGGCGCTGTTGATTTTGCCGTCACGGCGGCAGATTCAGACACGACGCTTATTATTTATATGGGTTTAGGTACGTTACCAAAGACGAAGAAGAAGCTATTACAAGAGGGTGCACTAGACAAACGGACGCCGTGTCTAGCCGTCGAAAATGGAACGACTTTGAAGGAACGTCGCGTATTCTCCACGTTAGAGTATATCGATGAAGCTGTCGTTGATGCGCAGCTACAGTCGCCGACGCTATTGTTTATTGGAGACGCCGTTCGATTATCTCCATACTTTCCTCAGGCCTTGTCCAAGGAAAACTTCTCGTCCTCTTCGATGAGGTGGGAATTGCAGGTTGGTCAAGATGAAGATGAAAATCGTATGCGTCACACTCCCGAACGAGGTGGTAAATGTCGAATCATGTCTGATATCAACGACCTCACCTCGAGAGAGTGGTTTTCAAAGAATTTCATAAGCGAGAAACTTTTTTCTTTGCCGAGCGCCGACGACGAGAGGAGCAAAGAGAGGAGTTCCTCGCGCGTCGTGCAAACTTCGATGTAATATTATTATTATTATTATTATTATTATTACCAGTAGTACCGTGGTGGTATTATTAAATTATTGTTAGAGAAATTTGAAGAGAACGCCACAGAACCCCTTCCGCACACGCATACGCGTAAAAAAAATTCACACTCGAGCATCCAAGACTCGTTACTTTTTCTCTGTGCGTCTGCGTGCGTGCGTGGAAAAGTGCCGCCGCGAAGAAAAAATGCCGTCCTCCGGTGGAGCTAATGATAATAATAACAGCAACGAAGACCAAGCGAATGCATTAGCCTATCAGCAAACGAACATAGACGAATCGACGGTGAAGGAACCTTTAGACTTAGTTCGATTATCCTTAGACGAAAGAGTGTACGTGAAACTAAGAAACGATCGAGAATTGAGAGGAAAATTGCACTCGTACGATCAACACTTGAACATGTTGTTGGGAGAAGTTGAAGAAATCACGACGATTCGGGAGGTGGACGAGGAGACGTACGAAGAGATTATCAAGAGCAACAAGAGAAACGTCCCGTATTTGTTCGTGAGAGGTGACGCGGTGACGCTGATATCGCCCCACGAAATTCGCTCGTAAGAAAAAGGGCAGTAAACGTGTGTGTGCGTTGCGTGTTCGTGGAAGCACACATACTACAGTACCATACATAGCAGCATTCATTATCATAGCGTGTAACATGCATAGAGATAAAAAAAGATATTTTCATGAAAACAGTACTAAAAAGTCTAAGTGTTTGAATGTACCTGCTACTGTTACGCTTCACCTTTTGCCTCTTGTCTCGCGAGGTATTCCTTCACAGATAACGAGTTTCCAGCCGGTGCTTTTTTTGATCCTCCGCTCGAGGAGGCTGAAGTAATTCTTCCCGCAGCGAATCTCTGCCTGACGAGAACTGGATCGCGCTCCGTTGCTCTTTTAGCGTGTGTTAAAGATGGTTTCATCTCACTGCTATTATTGTCGAGGAGTTTACTTTGCGCAAGTTGGTGCAATTTTGAAATGTGATACAAAGACTCACGAAGTTTCTCCTTCATCGTTTTGTAGTTAACAAACGCATCTTCTTCATCCTCCTCTTCTTTTCCGTGTTCTTTTCCTGCCGTAGCCGCTGCTGCATTCACTGCGGCGGCTCTCGCAGCTTTCTCTGCTACAGCTTTTGCGTTGTTCTCGCCGTCTGTTTTCATGGACCAATACGTCGTCACTCGCGTCGGACGTCTCGAAAATGGATCATCTTCGGATATATCTTTACCCTCCTTCACTTTCTTGATGTGTTTTACCGCCGCTTGAGACAATTTAATTGCGTTTGAAAACTCATTTTTCTTGTTAATATCCGCCATAACCTTTTGATTACCGCCTCGTTTGTTTATTTTATCTTCGATTTTCACCTTCAATTCTTCGATGGCTAGTTCCAACTTTTCTTGTTGTTCGACGTCTCCTTCCTCGCGGGCTTTTGCCAATTGTATCTTCATCTGCTCTTTTTCAAAGATAAAGTTCGTCGAGATTCCACCTCGTTTTTGCTTGTTCAGCTCGAGCATTTTCTGGACATCCTCGGCGGTGTATCGATATTCGTCCGCGCTGGTTAATTTCTTTGAGATGATATCGCAGTCGTCCACTGAGGGAAGATATTTTTTCGCCGTTTTCTTAACGTGCTCGTACCATTTTCCGAACTCTGAACCTTTGAACCGTTCATCGTCATGATCAAGAATGAGACTACCCACACCTGCACTTGCGTTGCTCTCATCGTTACCCCTAGCAAAAGCATCCTCTATGCGATTTGATGTTTCTGAAATTCGGAACGTCTTCTCGTGAGTACCCCAACGTAAAATTAACCACTTTTTTGTGGATTTTTTTGTATTCGAGCCATCGTTATATTCATACGCTTTCAAGTTGTACGTTTGCGTCGTTCCTTGATATAAACCGTCCGCGATTCCGGCGATTTGACACAATCTATAACGACTTTCTTTGTTTTTATCCAAGCCAATGTTGACTCGAACAAACGCACCCTCCACCGCACTCTCATAAAAGGGCTCAGAGATCCACTTCTCTAGCTTAGATCTTGGAAGCGTGATCGCTCTCACATCTTTTGCGGTGGCTTCTTCGAAAGTATCCATCTCATCGCCGTATCCAAATTCATCGCTGCTGCTCGATTCGTTGTCTGAATAGGCGCCTCTTCTTCTTCTCGAGGAAGGTTTCTTCTGTTTTGTTCTTCGCCCTTTCATCGTCGTTGAAGTTCGTCCTCTCTTTTTCCTTTCCAACATTTCTTCTTCATCTTCTGAATCTAACTTATCTTCGTCATCGTAGGATAAACCCGAAGAAGAGGACAAATCGTCGTCGTCGGAAGACGACCCAGCTTTGTCCATTTTCTTTTTCACTTTCTTTCCAATTTCTTCCAAAGCTTTCTTCGATTTCTCGTCCTCGCCTTGTCTCAACCTTTCCCTCCCTTGTTGCTGTATCCCTCTCTTCCTTTCCTTCTCCTCTCTTTCCTTCGCTTTCTCTAAAATCCGCCTGCGATCTTTCAAAATTTTCAGCTTTGCGCTCCTCTTCGCCAACTCTTCTTCGCGATCTAATTCGTTCATTTGCATCAAGCGAGCGCGATCGGCCTCATCGCCGTAGCCGTCGGAATCATACCTCGCGAGAAAAGCGTCGTCATCGTTTTCTTCCCTCCCATTTCCGCCCAACCGTTCATCGTCGTCGTCGTCGTCCGAGTCTAGAAAACGAGTCGAAGGGGTGGGTTGGGTCTTGGTATCGTCATCGTCGTCAGGCATGGTATTGTGATTTGTGAGTAAGTGATATGAGAAAATAAAAGAGAATTATTTTTTCTGGTGTTTTTTGAGCTTTGTGGGTTTGGGGGACAAGAAACGCGGGGGATCTGGCGAAAAAGAAAAACTGCGTCGGGTAAAAAGTCATTCTGTGTGATAGCAATGAGTACATCAAACAGAGTATTCCGTTAATACAACAAGAAAAAAAGTACACAGCTATTATATCCTATGAAGACTCCTAATAAAAGGCTTTCTTCAAACAAGATTATCTCGTGTGAAAAATCATATCACTTATTGAGATTGAGTTTGTTGCAGTCGTTCCTCGAGAGCTCTGATGCGCTGAGAGCGGTTATACCTCTCTTGCACTTGTGGTCTTTGACGACCAAATCCGAAGAGGCCACCGCCGCTTCCAGTGTTGGCAGATCCTTCGTTGTCTGAATCGTCATCGCTCGAGCTCGAATCAAAATCGTCCAACGCTCCGTCGTAGTCCTCATCAATGAAATCAATGTGCATCATCTGCAAGTTGCGTCGGCGTTTGAAGAACATCCACAACATCCAAGCAAATACAGTCAATACAGCAAGTGAGGGGACAATCACAACCGATCTATCTAAGTCACCCTCGACGTATTCCACATACACTGGCATCGGCGGCGAAAGCGGCGGCGCAGGCGGCGGTGGTGAGTAAATAGTCGGTGGTGGAGGGAAGTAAACTTTCTCAACGTAATACGGTCCAAATGTGAGTGCGGAATATAACGAAGTAGAGAATCCTCTGATAGAAGTAGAGTCGGTAACGTTAAAGTTATCCGGGCTCCATTTCCTCGGCAAGTCTGACCACACTGTCACAAAGTCACCAAATCCATCATCACCCAACGGCCACTGTCGAATTTCGGTTTGATAATCTTCTTGATCTTTTGATTGACCATCAAAAATTTGATCCCACGTCTTGTGCATCGTGAAGTCGAAGTAAGAAGCATTGGCGGGGATTCTCGCAGCGTATGCAAAGTTATCCGTGGCAATCTTGTAGTCCAACATTGCAGTAGGTGTAGAAGCAATCATCGCTGTCAGAGCATTCTCGCCGAGTTGAGAATTGAACGCTTTTATTTGCTCTGCAAAGTGTCCATTTCCAGCTTTCACAAACTGTGGCACGACAATAGCCGTGTAACCGTATTGCTCCTCGCCACCGTCGATTAAGACTTTCGCAGAAAATGGATTGATCGTATCCATAGCACTCAAGGAGTAAGTTGTTTTCGTAAAGACCGTCGACGAGACACGAATGATGTCCTTGGATGTCACGTCCTTACCGCATGTAAATCCAGCAAGCTCAGAAAAGCACGGTCCATCGTCATCAATGTCAATATTCATCGATAACAGCGGACCCGAAATATCAGTGACGTCGCTAGTTATTTGCGGTACTGTCAACATCAAATCAGTCGAACGTTCGTTTCGAAGAATCTGAGTAGCCGAACGCCTTTGACCGGCAAAGCCAGTCACTGTGAAATAGAACGCCTCAACAGATTCCGGGTCTTCTCCAGGAACCAAGGTATCCGCAATAGCCTGTCCAAGCCACGTAGTCGCGGTAATCACATCGTTCATTTTGTCTTGATCTCTAATGATTGGACTGTTATGGCAGCCTACGTAAGCCTGCACTAACATGTTACTCAGAAACTCAGCGGCACAAACTTTTGCAGCGTCCGTCAACTGTAAGTCCACATTCAGTGAACCGTCGACAAAGAGTCTGTGTTGGAACACCGCAGCCTTTATCTTCGACGTCGCCCCCGAACTGAACAGCACATCGAACGCTTCGTTTGAAATCTCTCCTGGTTTCCATAAGATAGTATTCATGGAGCAAATATACTTCTCAAGATAGTCATTGTCAACAGAAGAAGAAAGATCCAACGGAGCGAACTCCTCAATGAGTTGAGTCTTCATCGCCAAGAACTCCGTCTCGACAGAGTTGCACGCAAGTGCCGGAGTTGGTTGATCGCTGATGGTAGCCGGTGGTACGCCCCAAGTCTTACCCCATACATTGATGAATGATAAAGCACGAGCTGTATCTTTCGCCCCAACGTAGGCATTGAAATCAGTGTTGATCAAAGTCTGTGCCACTTCTGCTGACGCAGCATACCAGCTGCGGCCAGAAGCCCGAACCCTTCTCCCCTTCGCGGTCCTTTCTGGGTCTTTCGCATCTGCGATATCCATGTTAGATATGCGCTGAATGATTTTGATAGATTCGGCATCAAACTTAGCTCTGCGCTCAGCTTTGGTACCTGACATTGCAATCGATCTCCAGTTCTCTCCCAACATGCGCCGGCGAGTTGAGGATGAGCTCGAGGTCGAGTCGCCAAAAATTGCAGCTGTGGAAGTTTGCTCCGCGTCTTCAGTCAACTTTCTGACCAAGTTACAGGAAACTTGCTGAGTAGTATCCTCGTCGACAATGGCAGCCGCAAGAGGATTGATTCTCAAATAGTAGTCTGTCGCGTACCTCGTTGCCATTCCTTGTTCATCATAAACATAAACAATCAAAATGATATCAGCGCTGTTCACGCCATCACCAGCTGAGGGCAATGAGAAGCCCGAAATTTTCGTGTTTGTCGTTTCCTTACCCGAAATGGCTGTTTCGTCGCTTTCTTGACCTCTCAGGGCGTAAGCAAACTGATACAAACAAGATGTAGAACAATCAGTTGTTCCATCCAACCATTGTTTTGCAACAAGCTCAAATTCAGTTTGACCATCCTCGAAGCCGTAATCCACAATCAAGACTTCCTGTGAAGTAGCGTCATCAATGATACTTTCAGCAACAGGTACGGACTTGTACGAATCTTCTCCGCATTCGCAACCATCTATGGCTGACGGACACAATACCGTCGAAGTCATTTGATTGTATCTAACTTCCAAGAAGCCGCCAGAAGGCGGTGTTCCAACCGTGACAGTTTGACTCGCTTCACCAGTAGTTCCGGTAGCTTCTAAAATCACGGTACATTTAAATGTGTACTCCGAACCAGCTAGGAGAGTATTTGGTGCAATAGTCAGAGAGCTTTGCTTGACAGCTTCAGATGGTTCTACGCCGTAGGAAGTAGAGACTAACGATTCCAAGCTGCCTCCTGCGAATCCTACCGAACCTGACACGAGTTCCCATTGATAAGTGACCTTTTCGCCAGAGCCAACAGCAGCCGTTGCGGAAGGTGACTCACACGTGAGCGTACCGCCTCTGGTTGGCGACCATTCGCCCTGAAAGAAATCTTCTTCGTCGTCCCCGATAGTAACAGAAACGGACGTGATACTTGTCCACGTGACATATGCAGTCTTTGTTCTTCCAGAGAGCGATGATTGACCACGTACTCCCTTTGAAATGGTGCAGCCTATCTCGTACACGTTATTTGTTCCAAGATATTGGAGTGCTTCACTCCCAGGAATGGTAATAGTGTTAGTATCTGTCGCAAATAAGGCGCTCGCATCAGTGAAACAATCAGCGCCTTCCGCAAGTTCAACTGGTTCACAAGTCGATTCGCCTTCAGGAATTTCGCATGCTTTCGTACAGAACCAGTAGTAACTCCACGGATACGCCACACCAGCCTCATCGCGCGAGTCTTCTGGATCGAACGGAGATGCAGTGAGTGAGTTGGCCACGTACGGTGAAACAATTCTATCTCCACCAAGCCTATCCTCTACGATGATTTCACGATAAGCAACATTCACTTTGGTACTTGATGTTATTGCTTGAGCGGTATTGCCAGAAGAAGCAATTGTTGCTGTGACCAACAATTCATATGATTCTCCCGGTTCGAAAGAATTTGGAGGAAGTGTAAGTTCCGGAGTCGCTCGCGTATTTATCCAATCAGAAGATTCAACTTGCAGGGATCCCGTTGTGAATTCCCAATAGTACTCAAGAGCGTTCAAATTCTCAGGATAGTCCATGCAAGACGTGTCCGGAGAAGAGACATATGAAATAATTGTTAAGCGATCAGAAGCGTAAATGGTTACTTCTTCTGGAGTTGCAATCTTGGGCAAAGGAACAGCAGCAACTGATGTATCGAAAGATGCAGTTGAAGTTGTTCCTAAAAAGTTTGTAACTTGTAACTCAGCAGTGTACGTTCCGCCAGGCACGAGGTCCGCGTACGGAATGAAGAGACTGTCAGTACAAGTATTGATATTGTTAGCCGTGTCAACTTCGCAAATATCTATATTAGATACATCTTGCGTACTTGTAATTCTCCAAACGTATGTGAGGGCTCTACCACCACCACCGGTCGATCTCAGCGCATCAAAGTTGAGTGGGGTACACGTACCAACACTGACAACACCAGTGATGGAGGCTTTCACAGTTGGATACACAAGAGGTCCGAGGACACCCGTTGATGCAACGGCAAAGTAAGAATTTCTATCCTTCGTGCGGATGGTTTGTTGCTTTAAGGTGATAAACGACGCTGCATTCAGCGACGTTTGAGGCTTCACCGTAGGATTTGATCCGAGCGTGATTTGCAAATAGTTGTGGCTTTTCGAGCCAGTACCATCATCAGTCGGAATGTTAGTCCACTTACACAATGGGTTTGTGCCCAACAGACTGATTGTAGCTGTGTCGAGGACGTTCGAACAGTCAGATGCACCCACTTGCATGGCTTCATCTGTCTCAACGTCAAACACGACTTGAATCGTTGACAGAGAATTTGCAAATCGCACCTCTGTGACAACAGGTGCAGGAACTGGTTTTACTGTGATAACTTTATTCGAACCATCACCAATCGCTTCTTTCTTTTGAATTACTTGGATGTAGTAAGTACCCGGCAAAAGTGTTGAATATGTGAACTTGAAAACACCTGGCGAAACATACTCAGCGCCATTATTGGTGTAATCATATCCTTGAATCTCCGCACCTTCCGGTACGATTTCATCGAGATCAATGGTAATCTCAAAGTCGTTCAAGTCATCGTCCAGGCTAGATGGATGCAATCCAGAACTGAATGCAAGGTTTCCGTACACGTCGCGTGTAGTTATGTACACTGTTCGGTCTGTTGAAGAAGCAACAAGACCAGATGCGATACCACCAGACAACGTCGTTTTGTAGACGTTCGCAGTGCCGCCGACGACCGTGATTGGAACGTACAAGGAAGATACCATTGACCCACCAGACTCGTCTCTTTCAGTCAAGGACAAGAACCAAGTTCCTTCCTTGAACAGCGTGAACGTTACGGAGTAACCACCGCTTTCTTTCGTTCCAGAATATCCAGTGACAGTTCCAGTCCTTGACGTGGCACCAGTTGCTTTCAACGCATCGCTCGGAATCAATTCCACATCCCAGAGTAGCGCTGGAGTAGCGTGGTCGTACCCATAAATATCTTTGGCGTAAATACTGAACTCAAATCTTTCACCTGCACTCACAGTGGTACCCGAAAGTTCTTCAGTTGTAACACTCGCTTCCGTGGCCTGCACATTCACCACACCGTTCGTAACCTCAACAGATGCAGTGGTGACGAGTACCTTGCCCCCAACAGGTCCGAGGAAGACACTCACAATGTTTGTGCCAACGTAACGCGGAACGAATTCAACTTCATATTCATACCCATTCCCGTCAGTCTTGGTGATGATGCCTTCAACAACGATAGTCTCAGACTCTTCCAAGGAAGCTATTTCAACATGGAACTCGTCGTTCCCAGCTACGTCGTCGTACTCGGCGTAATTTCCAAAAGCATCTCTCGCTATGATGGAAAATGTTGACGGAAGGCCTGCACGAACCAAATTAATTTCATCTGGCTGGAGATCTGTGCCTTCAATGGTCGAGGTCAGAGCTGAAGTTGCTGCTGGGATTACATTCAAAATCATTTGAGAGTTCTCAATCTCAACACCATCAAAAGCAACATAGATCGGAACTTCGCCAGACTTTTCGGGCGTGACAGTGACTTTCCATACACCAGATCCATCGTTAACGACAGTTGGAGCAGTTGGCACAAAGCCAGAAGATACTTGCACAGATGGAGCAATCGCACTGTTCAAAGTGACATCCAATCCATTCACATCCCGTTCTTGAATGAAAAAGGTGATTGCTTCACCCGCTACCGTCTCAAAAAAGATCGAGCCAGCAACTGGAATCTGCGAACCCGGCACAAGATTACCATTTGAATCAATAGCCAACAAAGCTGCAGACTTTTCTGCGCTGGAATCACGTGTTGAGGCAGCCTCATAGACTTGAACAGTTTCACCACCAGAGAGACCATTTGAAGTACCGATCGGATCGTTTCCAGTCGCGATTTTAGCGTACATGGAATATGGATACCCCAAGTCAAAAGGAATGTACTTGAACATGTACGTGCCAGCGCCAGTGTACGTCGGCCCAATAATTTCAACACCAGAGATGGCGCTCGCCTTATCAGTTGCATTAGATATGCCAGAATTGGAAAGAATCTCAAACTCTAGCGTGAATGCTGTAGCCTCAGTGCTTTTATCTGTTGTAATGATACCACCAGTTCTATCCGCAGCTTGAACGTAAATTGTAGATGCTACTCCAGCAATAGCACCAGAAAAGATACCCGCTCCTGAGTAAGTTGAGTACGGGGCACCAATTGCACCAGGTAACACCGTGCACTCGTAGTCCTTCTCCGTTGTGGGGTCAATCACCTCAGAACCATCAATGTAAAGAGAGAGACGCAAAGACCCCGCGGCAGGAGGCGAAAAGTTTAGGATAGTGATGTAATCACCATTCACGGCGATACTTGACGTGAACGTAATGTCCACAGCGTAAGTTGTACCTCGAACTGTGAAGACGTTTAAGGCCAAAGAATCAAGAACTGAAGTTAACTCATTGCTTTCACCGATGACGTTGCCGTTCGCATCACGAACGTACAATTCAACTGTCGCAGCTACGTCTGTCTGAAACGGAATCGTGGGTGAAATTCCAACAAGAGTTGTAGTGGAAGCAGATGGTTGTCCGGTGTGAACTTGAACGGTAAATTGTTCTTTTGTGTCGTAGTTTTTATAAAGATTTAAGGCCAAGTCGTTGTCATATACGACAGTCACTAAACCTGGAGTAGATTCAACAGATGGGAGAGTAAAGTCAACTGTCAACAAGCCAATGGATGCATCCGAGATTTCGAACGGCAAAAAGCCAGGATTGTTGAGTGTATCAATTTTAAGTTCAAACAAACCGCTGTTTTCCAAGTCAGTTACGACGTTTCCGTATTGATCTTTTGCGATCAAAGATAACGTTGAGAGCACACCCGCCTCAACTCCCGCAGTCAAAGCATCTCCATACAACAAGCAATCCTTCAAGGATACAGTCGAGGGAAGCACCTTCCCACCTGATGGAATAGAAAGGAGGGAGTCACCGCGTAATTTAACTTCGACAACCAAGTCGCCAGACTTTTCCACCGTGTAGCTGGCTTCGTATGTGCCATCAGAACCTTCTACATAGGCAAACTGACCAAACTCAACTACAGAGCCGCCTGCAGAAACTTCATACGTGAACTCGTCCGCATTCGACATAATTGCATTTCCAAAAGCGTCTCTCGCTATCAAAGTAAGTTTAGCTTCGTTACCAGCGACGATATAGCCAGTTGTTTGCAATCCAAATCCAGTTCCTGAAACAGTTGATGCGGTAGAAGCAACTCCTGGTTCAACAGTGATAAGGAAGCCCGTCTCATCTGTTGTGCCAACAACTGCTCCAGATCTCGTTATCAATAATTTGAAATCACCGGATTGCTTTGGATGCACTGTAATAGTGTACATTCCATCGCCGTTATCGATGATTTTCGAAGGAGAGATGCGAAGTTCACTTTGACCACTGGTGAGCATCGGGACTAACTTAGCACTCAGAATTTCACCACCTGTGCTCAAAGCATTTCCTTGAGAGTCACGCCCAAAAACATACACAAGAGAGTCTTCAGCAACTTTGAACTCAGAAGTAGTATCAGCACCGACGACTTCAGCCATCGCTGAGAGGAAACTACCAGGGGAGATAACTGTACCAGTGTATCCAGAGATGGCTAAGTCTTCACAAACACCATTAGTATCACATGCGCTTACTTGCATGTCAAGTGTACCTGCAACAGTAGATATATACTCACCAACAAAAGCAGATTGAGCACTGACATACACGAGTTCAATATCATTTGCGAACGCATATTCTTCTACATCGCGCCTCTTCAAGTTAAATTTCACTGAGCTGAGCGAGGATTGAACGATATCATCTGTCAAGATGTTTGAGACTGCGTCACGAAATTGTACTTTCACAGCACCCTTAGCCAAAACTTTGCTCGAGAAAACACCTTGCCCAGACACCACTGAGTTCGAAATATCGAGGGGACCAGCACTGACATCGAGAGAAAGCGCAGTTTGAGCGAGAGTAAGAACACTCGATGTCACACCATTCTGGACGAGTTGCGCAGTGCCTTTGTACACACCAGCCTTGACAGGTTTGATGAAACCATAATAATAGTACGAGTCATTTTCTGTATCCTTGACCAGCTTCATTGTGCCATCACTTGCAGCGCCAGTGTACGTGACCGTGTAAGCGGCAGGACCAGTGAGGGCAATAGAGAAGGTTTCTTCTCTACTCACAGAATCCTTGTAATCCTGGCCGTTGTAATATGCATCTCTGGGGTAAATGTAAACAGGTACGCTATCGCCTGCAATGATGCCACCATCTGTGCTCCCGAGTTGCACATAGGAAGTGGAACTTGACGTGACACCGGACACAAGTTCGTACGTGAACTCCCCTGGATTATCGTATTCGACGGAACCAGTGACATAACCGTTAACAGCAACCGTGAGCTTGAAGGGCGCTTCAGCTACACTAGTCTTCGTAAAAGTGACAAAGTATGTTCCACCCGCATCTTCATTGACATAGCCGAAAGCCGTTGGATCCAGGCCCAGACCAGAAAGCACCGAGGAATCAAATGGTTGAAAATCTGTGTACTCAACGAAATTATCGTTGTTCCCATTCTCGACAGTGAGCACCAAAGAAGGCGCTACGGATGGTACTGCCAATATGCCATCACTGTCGTAAAGTGTGATGGCAATTGCAGTCAATTCACCCGCAACTCCATACGTTATCCCGGGACCTGAGATAACGCACCTTTTCTCGTCCACATCAGTGCTTACTGACGAGGAAATAGGAATGTTTGAGAACGGAGAACCCGCAATAGCTTCACCCTCGTAAGTAATGTCGACGGCGACCGTAGCGTCGGTACTACCCTCGATCATATACTCAAATCGATAAACTTGAGCAGATTCGTCCCATGTTGGCCCGCTTTGAACAACTGATCCTGCAGTAGTGGTGACCGTCACTTCAAACGAAGAAGCACTTGTCCCTGCTGTGACAAGAAAATTTGAGGAATCACGGGGATCAATTGCTATGTAAGTTTGGATGCCAAGAGCGCCTCCAACAACGCCAGGTCCAGAAGCACTCGTGTAACTTGCGCTGATAGTACCAGCAACGATTTCCTGCGTGAATGGCGAATTGGCTATATCCACACCACGAATATTCAGCGATGTCTCTAAATAACCGATAGCCGATGGTGTGTATTCGATGGTGTATTTCCCAGTAGAAGTGTCAAAAGTCACGGAGTGCTCCTGGATAGACGATTCTTCCGTCAACAAGGCAGCATCCGAGTACACGGTCTGTGAAATACCATCAATGATGTCATTTACAAGATTGCCGCTATCCTTTTTGAAGTTCCCGTACAAATCTCTCGCCTCCAAAGTCAATGTAACCTTGCTGTTGACCGTTGCTGAAGCTGTGATGCCAGCACCAGTCAGCGTAAATTTGGAATAATCCGCATCCGCAGCAATGACTTCCATATTCAAAGGTAACTGAGACCCACCAGGGCCGTCCAGGACGAGCCCGTCGGAAATATATGCTCTGAGAGCATATGTTCCAGTTGTTTCCGCAGCCCAACGAACTCGCCAGTTTCCTGGTTCGGATGCACCAATTTCTTGCGCGTAACCATACTTAGCAGGAGCTGGACCACTGACATACTTGTAACCTTCAGGCCCGTATTTGTTCGGTGCCGAAAAGGTAAGATTCGTGGGCGTGCCATACGGATTGTACGTCAATTGGTTAGAATATTTGTCCGCAACAATGATCTGATAGTTGTGTTCTGCACCAGCAACGGCAACCTGGGTCAATGGAACTGTACGGTCATTTCTTGTGTAGGAACTTGAAGCTTCCGCAACCCCAGGATCGACGTTCACATTGATAATACCATTGGGAGGTGAGTCAATGACAGTCTCAGTGCTCACACCATCAACTGGTCGAATTGCAGAAATCGTCAACTGTGCAGGGGAGGTTACCACAGCTGTGAAAGAAACCTTGATTGAACCATCCGCATTAGTAGTGAAAGATGGTTCTTGTCCACCTCCGGCCGAAAGTTCAAGATTTCTCGACACCACCTTGAATTTATTCGAGCCGGGCATCTTAGTGATCACATTGCCAGACGCATCAACGGGCTGAATGGTGAACGAAGCAACTTCGCCTGCCCTGGCAGTGATGGTACCATCCTCACTCATAGCTTCACTATATGCAAACGAGTACTTTGGTGAGATATTTGGAGAAGAAACCGACATTGTATACGGGGAGCCTATAATATGATCACCGTCGTAAGTGATGTTAAATTGATATTCAACACCATTTCCGCCAGTTGGTAAAGTGTAAAAAATAGTGTAAGTCCCATCTTCATTGTCAGTTAAAGAAGCAACATTGGTAAGGAGTGACCCCGCAGATGGCTTTGTTTGAATTGCAGAAACAACGAGCGGATTTCCGTCCCCGCCAGTTGTAATTTTGTTATTGAATTCATCCCGGGCAACAAATGTTAATGTTCCACTTTCCATTGCAGTGACACTACTTGGAGGTGAAGCGAGCAATCCTGAAGTTTTGGAATTTGGGGTCCCAGCCGTGACCGTGATGGAAACCGACTCTCCAGAAACAAGACAGCCATCAGGATTGGCTTCGAAATCATCGGGCGAGCCACTCGCACAAAGTCTTACAGACATGTCAAACGTCCCAGTGAGATACGTTATGTTGTAATATACTTCAAACAAGCACTGATCGGTCGTAAGACCAAAGCAGCCATCGAGCGCAAAGCAGTTCTCTGAGCTTGAGGAAAACGTTTGTCCCATGTTCCCTTCAGAAGTACCGACAAAATCGATTCGGCAGGAAGCCAAAGCATACTCTCTCTCGTCTTCTGATAACTTATAAAGAGCATTAAAGCCGGCATCATACGCTGAGATGAGCACAGATTTGCGTTCGTCCGCGATGGAACCAGACAGGCCATCCCCATTCATGATAGAGTTTGCCGCATTCACAACACCAGGGACAACTGTAACCTTGAATTGTTTGACTTGTACTGCCTCGGAGACCGGTGCACTTCCGTCCGCCGTTGAGATACCCATGGCGTATCTTGGTTGCAAGAGGACAGAAATGGTGTATGCAGCGGTATTGGAGAACGTTAAGGAAGCCCTAGCAGATACGGATCCGTCTGGAAACGCTTCTGCATAGTTGGGAGGAATCTTGCAGTCTGGATGGCTCGAGGACGACGGAAAGCACGCCAACGACGTGAAGTCAGCATTCAAAGTTTCCGCTTGTGGAGCGGTAGCCGTGACGGTGAAGACATCCCCTGGATAGTCCGAAGAATAATACTGCACGTTGCCGTACGAATCTTTCGCCGAAATCGCGAACTCGACAGGAAATCCTGCCGTCGCAACGATCGGGTTCCTTCCTTCAACACCGGACGCAATAACAACATCAACGGTGGATGCTGTAGTGAAATCTGGTCTGATGACGAGATCAGAATATCCTCCAAACTCGTCGACGAGTTCGGTGCTGGCACCAGCCTCATCGAAAGCAATCTCACGCAAGCGAGCGCCAATTTCGACGCCGTTCACGGTAATTGATAACGGCCATTTTCCGGCCGTACTGTAGTAGTAATCGATACGGAATTCCCCTGTTGTACCTTCAATTGCTGTTATTTGAATATCAGATCCAGATAGTATATTCCCACCAATTGAAACCTGGATGGTAACATCATTTCTACCCATCTGGACTCCGTCGATATCAAATGTTAAGATACGGAAGGAACCAGAAGGTTTTCCCGTGCTCGACACAGACGCTAAGCCAAGCGTAAGATCACCATCACTGGTGGATAAGTACGCGGCTTTGTAGGTCGTCTTCAATGGATCCAAAATCTGAACAGAATCGGCAGTTTTAATATCTAATAAACAACCTGAGGAAGGAATGGTGATGAAATCACATCCAACTTGAACAAATCCAGTGCCATACTCAACCTTGAGCAATGCTGCTCCAGCGGCCACAGGCGTATACGTGATAGTGTATGTACCATCACTGTTGTCAGTCACAGTTGTTGTAGAGCCTGTTTGGTTCAAAGCCGCCCGGAAGGTATCTCCCCCTGACGTTTTATAGTTCCCAAATGAATCCACAGCTTGAATGACTACTTGCGACGAAAATCCAAACAAAGTACCACGGACGCCTGCACCACTGAGGAAGGACTTGGATGCAGATGCTGCTCCAGCCTTGACAGTAAAAACTCGAGGCGAATCCACGATAGCTATACCATTTATCTTGAACGAAAGACTCGAGGTACCAGCCACTGATGGAGTGTACGAAACGTTGAACTGACCACGTGCAGCATCAAAGACAAAGGCTGGCGCAGTCTCTGTTACAAGATCCTTTGTAACACCAAGGCCACGCGATACTACCAACGAGGAAGAAGCACTTGCGGCGCTCGAGTAGACTCTATTCGAGTACTTATCTCGTGGAACGACGATAAAACTAGACTTAACTCCAGCTGTAGCGGAGTTCCATCCTGTACCAGAGGCGGTGGAAGACGCCGCTACGATTGGACCTGAGGTAATGTATGCCTTATAGTTTGAGACATCGGTTGCAGCAACACCGTCCACATACAATTTCAGAGTGTATGTTCCTGTGATCGTTCCCAAATACTGAAGAGTCAACAAACCGACTTGGGTACCGTCTGACCCGAGAGTAATTGAAATAGCATCAGCGCTGCCAGCAACTGCAGGTAAAGAGCCAAACAAGGTACTTGATTTCGTGGTTGACTGCAAAATCATTTCAGCCTTGACATCCACTGATCCAGCTGGAGAAGTAGTTAAGGCATTCCCATATCTGTCGTACAAGCGTACAACCCAGGTTCCACGGGTCACTGACGTCGCATTCGTGATGGAAATGAGCTTCGTAGTGCTACCAACGACGGCGCCAGGACTTACAACAGCGGTGAAGCTTCTGACCGTGGCCTTGCTGGCTCCAGCCGGTATCACAGAAACTGTGACTGATGTGGAGCCTGCCGTAGTGAAAGTGTATGACACCTTGTAACCACCGGTGTTGGTATTCCAGACACCCTGCGAAAGCACGATGTTGTTCGCCCGAAGCACAACGACCAAGAGCACGTCACTTACGGCAACGTTTCCGTACACATCTGCAGGGAAGATGTACAGCGAATATTCAGTACCAGCAACAAAGGCAGAAGAACTACCTTCTGCCGGTAAACCAGCAGAAGCTGCGAATGTAGCAGTTCCATCAATTAAGGCAGGAGCAACCACGTTGTTCGTCGAAATGACTATCTCTGGATTTACCATCGTCAATGCTTTTCCGCTGGCATATGCCAACACGGAGTATTGATCGGATGCAAACTTGAGCACACCTTCGGCGACTAATCCATTTCCGGTACTGTTAGACTTGACAGTCAAAGTCTGGACTATTGCAGTGTTCTTTGACTTGATCTGAACAATTACATCATCAGAAAATCGAGCCGTTGAGATGGAGTTCCCGTATGAATCTTTCAAACTCAAAGGCAACGACAACGTAGATCCAGGCGCGTAGCCACCTACAGGAGTTGTAGGTTTTGTTATCGTGGACTCACTGCCACTTGCTTTAGCAGCAGCTAAAGTGAAAGAAACAGGCGAGTCCTTCACTGCATGAAAGACCGAAGGAGTATCCGCATCAGCTTTGGATACTGAAAGAGTGTAAGTTCCAGATTTCGTCGTGTACAACTTGTCTACAAAAAGACGACGATTCATATCTGCATCTCCTGCGCCGGTTCCTTGCGGGGATAAAGTCAATGACACTTGGTTTTGGGGTCGGGAAAGTTTAGAGAGAAACGTCGTCGATGCCGTGTTCATATCTAAGTCGTATTCCAGATTCCATTGATTGATGATGAATGTCAAACTCGATCCAACGACACCGGAAACCGGTGCGCCGGTAACCTTGAAGTAATCTGCCTCGTTCGTGAAGAACACAGATGCAATATGGGTGGATGACCCTTGATCAAGTGGGTATCCATCTACTGAGATAGTAAGCGTGTACGTTTCAGCATACAGAGGAGTGAATGATCCAACGTATGAGCCAACTGACCCTGTTCTATCAGAAAGCGAATTCGTGACTTCAGCAGCTCGAGTTCCCGAGATGCTCCCAGTCACAGTGACAGAAAATGCAGAGGATTGTCCAGAAACAACAATGTTATTACCAAGACGGTCGATAGCTATGACGTAAAAATAAGCTGGTTGACCAACTTCGATATACTTGCCCGGCGTTGTCATCGTAGACTTTGTACTCGGCACATCAGAAGCTACACTGACACTGGTAGAAGTAATGAGAGTTTCACGATCAAATGGTTGCTCCGTAGCCGCATTCATAAGGTTACTTATCATTGCAGTGAATGTGTACGTTCCAACTGTATTTACAGACGGAATCGAAACAAGATGTTTACCAGCAGAGACGCATGATGTGAAGGTACCAAGTTCTGATAAACCACCACCAGTGACACCCCATTCCCAGTTGAAATTATCGCGGATAACACACGTCGGGTTCGAATAGATATCTTTGATAGATACAATTATTTTCTGAGTTCCAACACGCCCAGTGCCGTAATCAACCGTGGTTAACGAGGTGTCAATGTATGTGCTTGCTTTCACAACAACTGTCTTCGACAACGCGAGTTCATCATTGTTGACATAGATCTTGAAGGTGTACGAGCCAGCAACTTGTGGAGCTTTGAACTTGAATTTGATGTCATACGGTTCTTCTGTATCCAAGGCAGTGATCACGATGCTGTCAGTGAAGGAGGAGGACGCAGGAGTACTTGTGAATACAATACCGTCTGAACTTGGAAGTTCTTCAGCATTTGTGGCTTGGTTGCCTTGAGAATCCAAAGGATCAAGAGTGAACTCTTCCTCCTCACCAGCAATCAAGGATGTCGGGAAGTCTGCTGCGACGGACTGCTCGGAAATTGAACCGTGTCTCACGTCGATGACAAGTTTATTATCGACAAACTGTGAAATAGGATCGCCATATTGATCTTCTCCAATTCTTACATCTAACTCGATCAATACTGGAGCCTTGATCAAGAGCGAAATTGAATACGTGCCATCGAAATTGTCAATCCAAGGCTGTTGAGAAAGGCTAGCACTCATAACAATGGACTCGCCCGATCTTTCATGACCAGAGGGGAAGTCGCAGCTCGTGAAATCAGCAGCGGTGCCGAATTTGCAAAGAAACGAAACGAACAGTTTTTGGCCACCATTGGTGAGATCGATCAAATTATCAACGGTTTGAGCATCTCCAGCTTTCCATCCTCGTGTGACAACTGTGTAAGTGACAATTCCAGTTTGTGTGAAGCTCTCCTTACCACCCGTTGCCGAACCTCTTTCCACGCAATCAACAGCGTTTGAGTTCAAGGGTGCTACTGCTGATCCTTCATCACAGACACCGTACATGTACGAGTACAGTGGACTAACAACGGTCTCAGAAACTTCAAATGAAGTAATCATGGCACCGTAACCTGAACCAGCAGCCCATGACTGACCACCAAACACATAGCTTCCCGCAGAATTCTTGTACACTACCATCCCAATGTAGAATCCTGGATCCGATGCGTCGAAAGAAATAGTGTACGAACCGTCAGCATTGTGTATCGCACTCACAGGGACATCAGTGTTAGATTCGCACCCGGCCGGATCTGCAGAGGCCACAGTTCTACTCGAGACTTTGCAAATCCGAGCTACAAAATCCTTATCTTCACCGTAGACTAATCCCGAAGATTTCGACGTGATTTTGTTTGGAAGGACGCTATCGTACGGAATCAACGTAAAACTGGACTGGCCTGTTCCTTTATTGTCCGTAGCAGATGTAGTGTCGGAATACTGCAAGTCCCAAATTGAATGCGCAACAGACATCGTGCCCGGAGTCACGGTGAACTGTTCGTAATCCGGAATCAGGTTTGCTTCAACTACTGTGGTAGAATCGTACGGGTCTCCAGTACCCTTGGTCACATAGTAACCTTCGTAACTGGTGTATTTAGACACTGACGGCCAATGTTGCAGAGCAAAAGTTTCGGCATTCGCTTCGTCGTACAAGCTCATTAAGTAAACTTCGACTCTGAAGCGAGTGGCAATTTTCCTCTCCACTGTAAAATATGCGTTATCATCGTAACTCGCACCTGAAGCAGAATCAGCTGTGGCTGCGGTGATATCCGTGCCAATGACTAAAACACCGTCGATTTCTACGGTTGGAACATCTGTTCCAATAATTACAGAAGACCATGTCACACTAGTTCCCGAGTACTGGGTAACTTTTGAGGTGAAGTAGTGTGTTTTCAACGTAGAAGACGGCGTTCCGACTTTCATTAATCCTGTGTCAGAATTGGCCATAAAAGCCTCGGTATTGAGCACAATGGTGTAACCAACTTTGTCCGTTGACGATGCCTTGTACACAGACGTGGATCGTGGTGTACTCGGAGTGAGGGAGTAATACTGCGCCATATCCGCTGCAGTCATTCTCGTAAGCGTCACAGTGTACGTGGTGCACAGCGAGGATGTGCACGTCACGTCTGGTGAATCTCTCGTACTACTGGGAAGAATTGTAATGCTGACCGTAACCGGTGTTCCAGGTACTAAGTCATACACGGTATAACTTGTATCTGTTCCATGGATTGCATTACCAGCATCATTGGTTTTGACGACGTCGTTGATTCGAACATACGTCCCTGGGTACAACTCCCACTCAACTGTGGCAGCATCCGCGCCATGTTGGATACTTCTGGTGTAAGCAAGTACTGAAGCATCGAATGAGAGTGGTTCAGTAACAGCACTACCAGTGTATTCGACACCTCCAATATTCACTGTACCGTTGATGTCGTAAGCGTTAATAGAAGACAAGATGGCGATATCCTCAGAACTCTGGGGACTTCGAGTAACCTGTATTGTGTACGTATTGATGACTGTGACGCCATCTTCGGTGTACTGCACAGAGACGACAACATAGTTCTGGTTACCAACATCGGGATTAACTTTGTAGCTCTCGGTGGAGCCCAACAGCGTTTTTGCACCAGTTCCTGAGGATACATACACAACGGATCCAGCCTTGGCAACCAAGTTAGCAGCCGCTCTGACCTCGAGTTCAGTTGTATCGTACCCAACCGTGGCAGTGTACGTGTTTACGGTTGCATCGAATGATGGGGTGAATCCACTCGGAGTTAAGCTGAGAGACGTGAGGTACGGCGCGACTCTACGAGTGGATGAGATAACGTAAGAACCTGAAAATCCAGTCGTTTTGGACGTCACCGCAATTGTGATATCAATTTTGCCAAACGGAATTTCGAGGCAAGATGCAACACCATTAGCAACCGCCAGTGGCGCAGCACCACCCAACTGCATGCTTGAGGTGTAGCTAGCCGTGTCAAATGTCATGGAGAAGCAAACAGACGAGGCATCAAACGGAACTGGCATGCTGTACGAGTATGTCGACTCTGCAAAAGAAGGGTCCAGTTTAGCACCCGTTGAGCTCGAAATACTGAGAGTCTTCAAAGATGGAAGTGCCTCTTTCGTGAAGGTGACAGTGTAAACGTTCACCACGTTCAAATTACTCAAGTCTCGCACATAAATTTTCAGCGCTTTGATATCTGACGTAACGCCCGTTGTGTCGTACGTCTGGTTTCCACTAGCCAAGCACGTCGAAAAATCTTCACTCAGACTGACTAAACATGTAGAGCTGGTACTACTTTTGGATACGATGTAGGTGAAGCTGTTCTCTGCACTCCCCAGTGCAGCAACATAATTGTAACGAGATGTTGAAAAGGTCGGTGTAACACTGGATGAGGAAAATGTCAAAGAGTCCAACTTTGGCAACGAGCCACGAGTAACATAGTACATGTAAATAGACTCGACTCCACCTATTTCAAGACTTCCTTGGACTGATATTGTGAATGCAGTTGTCGTGCCTTCCGCAACTGGCACAGTCAAACGCCCATTTTCGGGAAAAGCAATGCGTGCAAGACTGCCATATTGTACAGATGCCCCAGAGACAGGAACATCGCCAGTTTTGAGGAATGCCACGGAGATATCTACTTCAGATTTCGTTGCAGCAACAGTGGATCGGTAAACATAAACGGATGTTGTGAACGACGGCGAAAGCAATATCGCTCCATCGCTCGAGTCCACAACAGCAATACTTGTGAGTTTCGGTGTATATGGTCTCGTGAAAGTGAGCGTATACGTCGAGCCGCCATCTACGTTTTGACCCTCAGCAACAGACTGCAGAGTCACAGAAGAGAGACCAAAACCATCTGAAGGAACAACCGTCACCGTGTGCGTGCTCAAACCTTGCTCAATTCGCACCGGAACCGCATAGGCACCAGAAGTAGAGCAACTCACATCGGCTTGATCGCACGTCACCTCTACTCCATCAACAAACAGGATAGAAGATGAAGAGGGTGTGACTGTGATCAAAGTCTCATACACGTATTGCGGCACATCCACAGCATACTCATATGTATTGCTGGTGAAAGCAGTCGGGTCGGTGAATGAGGGACTCTCAGATGGACTGCCATCCGAAGTGGTAGGATCTGACTCCCACTTATAATTGCCGATTTCGAGCGCAGTGAGCGATGAAGCATCAGCTCGCGTAATTGTGATGGAATATACTGTCGTGCCCTCCGCACCAGAAACAGTCACGACCAAATCATTGACACCGTAACCTATCGCAATTGGAGTTGTTAATGAAGATTCACTCGTGATGGACTTAGTTCCATCTGGTGCCGCAACTGTGAGGGAAACATGGGCCACATCCGAAGAAACAATCGAAGACAGTGTAACGGAAGAGACTGTCGCCAACACATTTACTGTGTATGTGTAAGAACTTGCTGAAAACGCAGGTACCATTTGCTCGCCAATAACATCAAGAGATGACAAGAATGGTGTTTCCTTCACATCTACATAAAAAGTGTACGTACTTTTTACGGTCTCATCCAATGATGTAACCGTCATTACCACTGTTGTATCTGTAGTCGAGAGCTCAATACCAATTGAGGATCCACTCAGGAAAGACGTAGTGGATTCGTACCCACCAGTAGAGACAAATGTGATCGCACTTCTGGTAGTGTCCTCATTCACTTCGGGAGTAAAAGTGAGACCTTCGCCGTTATTGTCGTACGAATATTCGAGATAATACGTGAACGTTTTCGGAGAGAAATTGAGCTGATTTTGCCCCTTTGACAAAGCGACACTTGAAAACGTAGGCACATCAGGCCGAATGAAAGTTACCAAATAAAATGTTTCCGATGTGGCTGAGTATACCGTAACTCGAACAGTCTTGGACCCAACGCTGAGAGAAATTTCGGAAAAGTAAGAGCAAGTCAGCAAACTGCACGTAGAAGCTTCAGATCCATCTATAGTTACCGCCTGTGTTGTAAAACAATTCTCTGTATCGCCACTGGAAATTTGCTCTGCAGTGCAACTCAAAGAATCGTCAATGAACGTGAGCAATTGTACAGTTGAAGTGTCAGCACTCACGTACACATTGTAGTTGAACACAGAAGTTGAAAATCCAGACACAGTTCCATCTGAAGACACGAGGCTGTATTCACCACCACCAATAGTGATGTCTTTCAGGGAAATGGATTGCACCGGATCAACGCCAATCAAATCGAAGCTGACATACGGAATAAAACCACCTCCGAACGTCACATCAAGCGGTGGCGTAGCAGAACCATAGAACACTTTGATTCGCTCAGCTTCTTCGGTCGACCCACTGCCACCCTGTCCATACTCATCATCCCTACCGAAGTCATTGTAAGTATCAACAATGATCGAAACACCGACATTGGTTTCCCCGATCCAATTTGACGAACCATCTCTGAAAATAGGAGGTTTCAACACGAGTCTAAATACGCCACGTTGATCGGTTGCTGCGGTCCACAAGTCACTGGCCTCGTAGATTGTACCAACTGAAGAATAATCGGAAGTTCTGGCACCAATGGAAGTTATGGCATCGTTGTTGCTCGGATCCGACCCACCATCAAAACTGAGCTCGATTCGTACCTTTGTGTCATCTGACGTCGCAGCCTCGGAGCTTTCGTCATACACTCTTACTTGCATGTCCAGGAGTACATCTGTGTTATTCCCAGGCTCGTACGTCAAAAAGCCTTTATAGCTTGTCAAACCATCGGTGACATCGATGAATCGAGCTTTCTTGGACAAGGCATGAAGCAAGTACAATGAATCAGCTGCGTCTGGTGATACATAAGCTCCAGACTTCAACCAGTCAAGATTGGGATCCATTTGCTGTCTCTGCCAATCGCTATACACGCTTAAATCAAAGTCAGCATCATAACTCTTGCCCATAATGGCTCTCTTAAGAGCTAAAACATCGGAAACATCGAAGGAACAATCGCCGTTGACGTCCCCATATTTGCATCCACTCGCAACACCACTTGTGCACGTCCCCACTCCATTGCAAACCGCTTCTGTATCAGTATCCTGAAGGAGTGATCGCATGTGGGAAGGAAGAACGGCAGTTTCAACCTCCAAAACTTCGGAGACAGAACCATCTTCGAGCAATTGACGACGACGTTTCTTTCCAGAGTAGCTGTTAAGAGCAATATCCCCTGAACCTGTCATGCCAGAAACAAAGGAAGCCTCCGTTGCATCGGTTCCATCGGAACCTTCAACAGTCAAAACCTGGACGGTAGTTTCGATATGCGCCAAAATCTTAAATGAGGTTTTCACAGTGAACGTTATCGTAGCGACGTGGATTGAGGAGCTACGTACGGTAGAGAGCGGCTCGGTACCAATCATGAGCACTTCTGTAGACGGGTTATTCCTGGTACAAGCAAAATCGTATTTAGCCCAGTCGTCTCCTACTGCACAACCAGTTGCTGCAATCATATTTGAGTCAAACTGTGTAACGAGTTGGAAACTTCGAAGATTTGCAGATCCGGAATTGATTCGAACTTCAATGTCAAACGTTTCATACTTACTCTTTGGAGGAAAAGGAATGCCCGTCAAAGCACCCAAGGAAACGTCATTCACAGCTGGCAATAGATTTGGGGCAATGGAAGACGTTGCAGATACGAGGTAATCAACACTGCCATCTGCGCAAATGGCAGACGCAGAAACGAGAACTCTGGTCCAATACTGATTCTTCAAAGTCGCTGTGTTTCCGCTGACCTCAATAATAGAAGGCAAAGTGGAGTCGAATTTGACGACTTCTTCCCAGTTGAAGATTGCTTGTGCGACTTCCGAAGATACCGCGTTCGAAATTTGAGATCCATCATTGAAATACATGTGAACATCCAACAATTTCGTTGTATCAACCAAGCCGATGAAAGAAGTAGAGCTGTCCCAAATATCTTCAGCAAAAAGCACCGATGTCAGCGTCACTGGTGTATCCGTAAGCGTGAAAGTCGTCTCAATGGTTGACTCGGCGAAGGTGCTGTAAACCGTTGCAACTCCGGCAGTGGATCCATCAGTTGCAATGATCACCTCCGAAGAAGTGGAGGATTCTGTCAACATGAATACGTCTGAGGCAGAGTAAGTTGTCTCGCTAGTGACATCGAAGACTGAGTCGTCCGATAAAGTAACGATTGATTTCAAGATCGCCTGTTGATAACTACTTGAGCAAGCAATCTTGTTTAGTGATAACTTTTCAATGTCGCTGCTTCCAGCGAAAGCCGGATACGGAGTCATTACTGTTCGCGTGCTAACATGCTTGACAATATCAATTGTCACCTTCGCCGTCTGCACAGTTTCAGTCCAGATACCCATAACTGTGATACTCGTGTCATCAGTAGAGCCAAATATGGTAAGCACACCATCGCTGGAAACACGGGCATACGAGTGTTCTGACGCGTACGTGAGTACATTGTTCGAATCATAGTACTCAATCTTAAAATCAGAAGTGGCTGATGATGTGAAGCTCTGAATATCACCATCTGAGTACGTTCCGGTGAATTCCAAGTTAGCAACACTTCCAATGTTCATCGGAGCGTTCGTGGAAATGTCACCCTCAAATGTGAGCTTGTCTACACTTGCCGTAAGATTAACATACTCGAGATCAGCAATGACTGCCTCGACACCACCATAACCGTAAATGATGTCTTCACCGCCTACAGCACCATTACAGGTCGTGGTGCGCAACTTTGCCTGTATAACATCATAGCCTTCCACACCACCTTTCATTTCCCCGATTTCTCCATAGTAGGGTGCGGCCGTGTTTTCTGAACCAGCCGTGCTGATAATGTTCAAACCGTTATATCGAATACCGGTACTTACAGTCAAGCCAGGCAGATGAGGAAGTTCGTTGACCTTGTTATCTTTGAAGCGTGCGTAAACCATGATAGCTCCTTGAGCACCCTTGCGATTCAACTTCTGAATCATATTCACAGACACTTCGGCGTAAGTATCTGCACTCAAATCAGAAGGAGTTTGCGAATTGAATTGCTCAGAAGTAAATTCAGCGCGGGAAACAAGGACAGGACGAAGCGACTCGATGCCAATTGGGTCGGGGATAGCCGAGATTGTCACGGATGGCTCAACTGCCAAATTTGAGTTGATCAGAGTAATTGTGGCCTTGCCAACGCCATTGGTTTCCACTATGGTAGTGCTTCCATTTCTGAAGGAGAACGCGTCCCCTTCCGTATTGTTCAAGTACAAATCTACCATACACGTGACGTCAACATCATCTTGGTCCGTCAAACCACTCCCACCATAAGTTGCGAATGCAGAGACATTGGTGTATTGATACACTGAGCTGCAGTCCTCGTAGTACACATCCTCGACCGGAGCCAATACTTTATCTTGCGCTTCCAAAGACACAACTTTCGGAAACCAGACTCTGATGGACGAAACGACAAACTGCACGCCGTCTCCAGAGGTCAATTTGACAGCTGCTGCTGCAGAACCAGCTTCATTAGATTTTCCAACTTTTGCCACACAGGCATTTTGAGTACCAGGAACACCATTGATATTTAAGTTGCCTGTTTCGACGGAAAGTACAGCACTGGAAGTTATAGAACATTCGACACCTTGCATGACCTCGTCGCCACCATTCTTAACGTAATTATCTGGGTTTCGATAGACAGCGTATCCAATAATTGCAGTCTCTTGTATTCCTCTGGTGGTGTCCAAAACTGCGGTATTAACAATTTCAGTCTTGGAAACAATGCTGTATGAACCGATGATCTCGTTTGTGTCAAGAACGATGAGTTGAGCGTCAGTGACACTCCCACCTCGTGCATCCGTTACGTAAGCATCAAAGCTTTCTAAGAACGTGTAGCCACCAATTGTTACCAAGGAATCTATTTTAAGTGAAGCCACATTGTTATAGGTTCCCACTGGTACGTTGTTGATGGTGAATGTGATGTAGCCCAAAACAACTTCATCTCCTGTGAGATCTGCCAGGGTAGCGCTCGAAGTAGCTCCAGTGACAACTACAGAGACAATTCCTTCCGTGCTGTTTCTTTCTAATCCAATAGCTGCAGAGTTGTATTTGGTAGAAGTGGTGAAAGAGTCAAATCTAAGAACAGTGGTGTTGTACTTCAAATTACCACTCCAAGCACCAAGCGGAAAGCCGCCCGTGTTCGCAGTGACCGGAACTGTAACTTCGTTCTCGCTGAAGCGCGGGGATTTTGGCATCTCAAGGAGAACACCTCCAGTCGAGGGAAGCGCAACATAAGTGGCAGAGTTTGCAAGCTGGACGGAAAGGATAGAGGATGTCGAAGAATCTTCAATACCGTACCGAAAGAGAAGCTGCGCTCTCATAGCAACAACTTCATCGGGTTGAAACCATGTAGACGGAATATCGAGTTCACACGATCCAACGCCAGTAGTGAGCGAAGGTAAAGCGCAACCAATGGAAGCAACCGAAGTTGCGTCCTCAGTTAATGTTGCCGATAAGCGTAACGATAATCCAGTTTGCAACACCGTGCCAGCAGTCGTGGCGTCCATCAATTGAAACCTCACCTGCAACTTGGCTGTATCAGGATAGACCGTGCTCGTCAGAACAATCAACTTGACCGAGGACACCGGCCGGCGAGAGACTGCGATCGTAGAAGATGCTTCTGTGAAACCAGTTGGTGTAGAATCTCCACATCGATCAGCCATAAGCTTGGCAGAAACGCTTTTTGTGGTCGTTGTTGATCCAGGTACAAAAATACCAAATTCACGAGAAAAGACGCCCAGTGACGCATAGATTGTAGAACCAATGCCAAAACCATCTCCAGTTATTTGATAATCGTCGGAAATTATCTGCGGTTGAAGTGCGGACACGTACGAGTCTTCGTTCGCACCAGCGATAGGATCCGGGGTTTCAAACGTAAGCACCGGAGTGTACGTGTACCCGAGCGCTGACATGTGCGGCTCCAGCGAAACACCAGTGTATGGGAAAATCGTGGCGCTCGTAGAACCGACAGAGCTCAAAGCACACTTTGATTTGCACGTCTCCACGACAAGTGCGACTGTGATATTTTCTTTAGCAAATTCACCACTTGGGCCAGAGGCAGTTACAGAAAACAAACCAGCAGAAGACATGGGAGCCTCGACTGCGTAGCGCACTGGTAATTCACCATCTGCGCTTGAAATATAAGACTCCGCCTCGGCGAAAGTCATGGCAGCATTCGCAAAATATGTCTCGTTAGTCGAGGTAAATTCGAAGCGGACTCTGGTGTAATCTCCGCTGACGCCTGTACCTGCGTAATCGAAGAGTTGGGCCTGGAAAGTAAGCGAATCGTACGGAGATTCAGGGAGGACAATGATATCGTCTACTGATGTCGCGTACAAGAACCTGTAGTCTCCTTCAAGAACCTTCAATAAGAACTGTGCATCTCTAAGTTCTGGGCATGGCGATCCGCTCGCTCCATGCACTGCACATCGAGATGTGTCGAACTCATCACCGCGCATCCAGTCCATAGTTGGATCAACTTGCTTTCGACGAAAGGAGTCTGCATCACCCAAAGTAGTAAGATTCGTGTATGCATTCGAACCAGCGATCCAGCGCATAAGGGCGAGATAATCGTTCGCATCAAACTTACAGTCACCGTTAACATCGCCCTGAACATTCGTCGAGCACGAGAAATCTTGGAGGAGAGTACGTTTCGCACTTCTAGATCGCTTTTCGGCTGCTAAATATTCGTGCGAAGCTCGCTTCTCATCGTCAGATTTGATAGCGGCCGGGACCACTGCCATGTGCTGAGCTGGGACTTTGATGTTTGAGTTGACCCAGTCTTTTGGAGCACCAACAGAGAGCAAAGATCTACGCCGGGCACCGTTCAACTTCACATAATTCGTTCCAGCTACCGAAGCTTCGTTAGAATATGTAGCTCCATCAGAGAGGATTATGGATGAAATTTGAGTGTAGATAAGACTGGTAGTCGCAGTGGACAACGTGGACAATGTTATGGAGGCAATCTCAACTTCTTCCCCACTGAGTTCTTTTGCAACAGCGCTTCCAACAAGAGAAATCTTTCCAGTCGCACTATCAACGTTGCAAATAAAAATTTCCTTCGACCATTCGTTGGATACAGAGCAATCCATTACACTGACGTCAGTCGCAGTGGTCTCAATTTCGATCACAAAAGACTGGAGTGACGCTTCACCTGTGTTGATCCGAATCGGAATGACAACCTCATCCCCAAAGACACTCGGTTGCAAAGCAACACCAGACATATAGCCAATATCGACATCCCCAATCTCGGGTTGCAAGTTTGCATAAACCATTTCAGAGGAATCAGTGTCCGCGAGAATCGAGGACAAGTTGAATGGGCATTGCACAGAAATTCCGAGGGTGATCGGTTCGTAATGATTATCACTCAATATTGCTTTGCCGGTATTAGTAACTTCAATCGACGAAGTCACAGAGGATGACCAGAGCAACAATGTGTCGAGCAACTCCGGACGGACAGTTATGTCTGGAATTATTGTCCCATCTTCAAAAGTTATTTTGGCTGAGAGCTGCATTTCTGTCTTGATGACGCCGCTAAAAGTAGAATCAGCCGGAAGTCCGGTGATTAGATCCATGGATTGAACTCTTAGCATTTCTGACGAAACAGTCACAGAAACTGAATCAGTTCTGCCCGCATATGTAGTGGTAATGATAGCAGTTCCAACTGATTTACCGTACACAACGTACTCGCCGTCTACAAGTCCTACTGAAGCAATACTTGAGTCACTGGAGCTTACGGTAACAAGAGAAGAAACATCGATCGAACTATCATCGGTGTACACAAGTTTCGAAGAAAGTGAGACAGCGGTATAATTACCACTGCACTGAATGACCTTGAGCACAGCGCTATCTCCAAGCGAAGCAGCGCCAGAGTATGTTGGCCAAGGTGCAAGTTCTGTCTGTAAACCATCATCAGCAATATCAATTGCAAAGAAAGTTGCAGAGCCGCGGACGCCTTCGGCTTCTGTGTAACCTGGAATGGTCACGAGAATCTGAAACATTCCTTGTTTGGGACCATCTGGTAAAACGGTGACTTCACCAGTAGATGAAACCTCGGCAATATCAGTTCCCATAGAAACAATATACAATGGTGGTAGGTCCGCATTGCTGGTGAAGTCCACCACACTTCCATCTTCATATCTGACAGCAACACTGAGTTGAATGGAAGTTGCGATGCTTGCTGGTGGATCTTTAGCACTAGAAGAAGAGTCTGTGATGTATCTAGTGTCCGCATTGACAAAGATAGCAGCAACTGGTGACAAAGTAATCGTTACATTACCAACACCGGAGAAAATCACTTCTTGATTGCAAATATTCGACCATTGTGCAGTGATTGCAGATTCAGTCGAGATACTCACTGCATTTGGAGCAACGTATGCGTTGAAGACATCCCCATTGGTAACTATTTTCATAGCATCTGAGCAACTGGTTACTCCGCCATTGTTATCATAGCAATCAGCAGTAGAAACACCGGCTGAAATACCCATGTCTTTCGTGAGATATTGTGTAGAATCGTCGCTGAACGTAGCCATGAAATACAAGGGACCACCTTCGCCAGCAGCCGTAAGCGACTGCTCCAACGTTGCTTTAACATCAACGTTGTAGTCAATTTGGGCTTCTGGCGCCGTTATAGCTGACCACTGCGCCAAAGTAGGGAGCAAAGCTTCCAAATTTGCCACGGTAACTTCATTTGAGTCTATGGTGACTTCAGCATAGGCCGAAGATCTCGAGTTAGAAAGCGTTATGATACTCGATCCTGGATTGATACCAGTCAACGTAGCTCCGGAAGCCGCGGCTACTTCAGATCTCGAAGATTCGTACACAACAGAGCACGTAACATCAACACCAGAAATGGATTCCAGAAATTGACCGCCATACGTAACAAGAGTACGAATAGATGACGTTTGGTACAGTGGAGTGACGCAATCGGTGAAACTGCAGACTGAGCAAGCACCAGAAATAGGGTGCAAAACCGGCTGAGCTACGATAATTTCGACATCAAGTGGGAACCAAACCGTCACAGGAACAAGGGCTGAGTGGTCCCCGACACTGGCCGAAACTTGAATATTTTTGTAGCCGTCAGATGAGCCTGGTAGAATCAAAACAGAGCAGCCGCCGACTGAATCAATGGCTTGAGCGGCAAACGACGCACTAGATCCGCAATCGACAATATCGGTAACTTGAGAGTCGGAACCAACGTTCCAAACATTCATGACAGTGAGGAAATATTCTTGCGTCGTGCCAGTCAAGTAGGCCGTGTTCAGAATTTCCGCTTGATCCATGTAGGCATACACCCCCGTGCGGGTCTTTTCTCCAACAAAAAGCGAACCAAACGTTGACGTTCCATACAAGTGATCAAATTGCATTTCCTCATTCACGACGAACTCACGAGTACCTTCGTTAACGAGAGCGTTCGTGGTACCCCACAATGGCCTATCTACTCGCCCAATTGGGGCATCAGCCGCGACAATGAATCCAACCGTCCCCAAATAAACATCAGAACCACTTGTATCAGCGAACGACTTTGTTACGTTCAAACCAACAGACACGATACGAACTGAGTTCGTTCCCACTGCTTGAACAATGGGAGAAGGGCTGAATAATTCAGAGTTCACGCTGAAGTAGTTGTAAGACAAGTAGGTGGTGTTCCACTCTAGTGTAACCATATATGAAATTAACGCTTGCGAATCAGTGGCAGCATACAAATCAAAAGTCTCCACTCTACCAGCGTAAACCGGCGAGTATCTCAATTGCATGTAAACGTGCGGATTGTTCAACATGGTAACCTGATGATCATCGTTAGATGGTGGTCTAACCAAAGTGCCTACGGATTCAAACGTCGCGACTATTTCATCTGAATACTTCAACAACATTTCAACATCAAAAGTTATGGGGGAATTCCACGCACTTGAACTTGAAACCGGAAACCATTCGGAGCTGATCGTGGTCTCGCAGTCACCACCACCGGAAACGGCGCTGGGCAAGCCACAAGCAGTTAAAACCTCCTCCGTGCCATCCGGAGAGGTAAGTTTGAAGGTGACAGAAATACCTGATGTCAAAATCTGCGGACGTCCCTTGGCATCGCGCAACTGGTAGCGCAATCGAAAAATTGGCTCGCCTATCTCAACCGTCGGGTTTTTCAGAATGACAGACATTTCAGATGCTCTATCTCGCGCAGTGGTGTATTCGGAAGACACTTGACCGTCAATATTCGTTAAGGTTTCGGCAGAGCAGGCGTCGTCGCTACCAACAGCTAATTTCAAGCTACCAGTAGACCCCGGTACCCTGTTGTTGAATGCAAAGAAACTTCTGGAATAATATCCTTTCGGCTCATTTTGCTTTGTCGTTCCTGATGGCAATCCCGGAGAGCCCGCAGTTGTCGTCAAAGAAACTTCAAAATCGGCGAGTAACAGCCCATCTCCCGCGGGTTGAATCGAAATTGGGGCGATCGGATCAAACTCGTAACCAGAAATGTTGTATGGATACTCCGAAGTACCATAAAATGGATAATGTGTCCCAAGGTCAGAGCCATCCGCAGCATAATTTTGAATAATGATTGTCACGCCAGCAACACTCTCAGTGGGAGCATCTTCATTCCATTCGTAGTTGAATGCATAATTGTTCTCTTCACTCCCTTTCGTTTGAACGACGTAAGTCCCAATATTTGTTTGCGTGGCTTTCGTGATGACATTGTTTTTCACCATCGAATCATCGAACGTCTGATTATACAGGGTTCCCCATCGTTCGCCCATTACGATGGTCATGTCAGAGTTATTGAACACCCGACCATCTGTGCGTCCATATTCGATGAAAACTTTGGAGTACGAGTCCCCGTAGGTCTCATCACCGTATGCAGGCTGATAAGCGTAATACGTGTAGTCTCCAAGAAAACTGTTTTCCAATTCGCCAACAACCGTTCGAGAGGTAGACGGCAAATAACCCAAAGCGCAAGAATCACCATTCAAGCCAGCAATGTTGAAAGGATCGAAAATTGGGTCATACACCTTCGCCGTCACTGTCAAATACGAGTATTCGTTGCTCAGTTTTGGAGTCACAATTTCATACTGTGAAAACATGGCGAGAAATTTGTACATCCCAGTCGCCTTCTTCAAATACGAGCCATCTACGGCAGTGGGACAGACTTTGGTAGAGTTCTCACCGTTCCACAATTTACAGCCGCCCGCTTCTCGATCGTAATCTGGATCGAGGTAGTTCAAAGTTGCATCCATCTGCATGAGCTGCCACTGCGAAAAAATGGAGAGATCCTTGTAATCAATGCCATTCACAGTTTGGCCCAATAAATGGTATTCAATTATGATAGCATCATCCAAGTTGAACAGACAATCGCCGTTCACGTCTCCAAACACACGCGGGTAGCAATCGACACCGATGGTTCCCTTTTTTACGGTAACACCAGTCGAAATGCAGTCGTCAGCAGTTTGAAGCATCTTACGGCGCGAGACGTTGGAAAGCAACGTTCGTCGACGACTTGCGGAATTCAAAGCAATTTGGGTCACACTTCTCGGAGAAGTGAATGGAAGTTCAGAAGTTGAGTCAAACTCGCTTCTGTGAATCAAAGACTGAACATCAACTTCCACTTCAGTGACAACAGCCTGATCCGAGACGACCTCAAAAGTAATGACTGCCACTTCAATAGCGGTGCCTGTAACGGTGGATTCCGTGTTCGAAACAAGAATTGAAGCCGAAGTCGAAGGATAATTGATTGTCTCTTGGAAGTAGGATGGCCAGTCACTGCCTACGACGGCACTCACAGCTTTGATGTACGAGTCATCAAAGTTAACTCTGAGCTGAGCGCCAACAAGGACTTCATTTCCCGTATTGATTCTGACTGCAACTTCAAATAACTCACCTGCGGATTTCGGCGGCAATGGAATTCCGGTGTTCGCACCGATATCGAGATCGTACAAATCCGCTAAAAGATTCGCGTGCACTTCATCGGTTCCTGTAACGGTTGGATGCTCGTTGTTCACGTTCACCGCAGCAGAGCAAAGACTCGTTGCGGTCAAAGTGACGGCTTTATAGTAATTCGCCTTCAATTCAACGAATGAAGACACCACCTTGATCACTTCTTCTTCACTAGAGGTGATCTCAACAAGCGCGGAAACGGGAATGTCTTGGTCTAAAATGTCTTCAAACATCGTTCCGTCGCTGAAGACAACCTTCATCCGAACTTCTTTTGAGGTACCGTAGGAACCAAGGAATGTATTTCCAGAACTCCACTGCGTGACGTGCGAAATAGATTCGATACTGATACGAGTATCTGTAACTGTGATCGTTTGAGAAACTGCAAAAGCCTTTTCACCACTCCCGAAACGAGATGACATAGCAAAGGTGCCCGCGGAGATGCCGCGCGCAAAATTGGCTCCAACACCTGCACCACCGACAGTGCTTTCCGCTCCATACACAAGACCGATAGAAATATCAGAGGTGGCATAGTCACCATACTTAGATACGTCATACACAGATCCATCGGACAAGGTTGCGGACAGGCTAGCTTCGAGACTTTGGTAGTACTCCGTGCACGCAACTTTGTGGAGCGTTGTTGTCTCGTACGATGATGAGCCTGAGTAAGCTGGATAAGGGTTCGTGAGAATATTGACATCCGTGAGAACGACCAAAGTCATAGTCACCGACGCAGTGCCGAGTTCTGGAGCATACTCAGGTAACGAGGCGGTGACCGTGATAGTCCCGACCCCGTCAGAATCGGTTTTAGGAACGACCACACCATCGATCACATCAGCCAAATCTTCACCGGCAGAAATGGTGAAATTCGCGCGATCATCAAGCACGAAATTCTTTGAGGATCCATCGTCGTAGTTGATGGTGTAGGTCAGTACCGCCTCAACGGGAACTGCGATAGGTTGTTCACTCGCGCCGTCACCTCGTCGAGTAATTCTGTTCGTATTTGCGGAAAATTCGACAGAAATAGGAACCGCGAGATCAACCAAGGTGGGAATAATTCCGGAAACATTGTACGGGGTCTCGCACACTGTCCACGTTGGATTCAATAACGAGCCATCAACGAGAGAATCAACAGAAGTTGCTCTCACTGGAATTGTTAATTGAAAGTCAGACGTACCATTAACATTCTCTGCGACAGACAAGTCATTCGTTGAATTTACTGCGACAGAAATGTCCAAACCATCGGATTTTCTTATATACCTAGTCGTGCCATCTGTAAAGTGTGCCCAAACCCATATTTGACCCTGATCTAATTCATTTTTGAAGTCATGCTTGAGCTCGACGCTCACAGCCACTTCTGAATCAGCACCGATGGCAACGCCGGCAGGAGTGCTCAAAAGTTCAGTACCAGTGACTACAGCCCCGAGCAACTGCGTGACGTTAACGTAATCATCAATGGCACTCACAGTCACGGTAGCCGTTGCGTTCAGAACGCTGGAGATGGCGGGACTCGCAAACGAAATAGTAACCTTCCCAACTGCTGGAAACGCAGTGATAGTTTCAGTGGATGTCGTGTTCGTCAATTCGTCATAAACTTCCACCGTTTCTGTAACTTCTTCGACAGTCGATGCATATGCTTCGTTCACTGTGATTCGTGTCCTAGAGAGCGAAACCAAATCTGCTTCAGATACAGAATCATCCACTTGAAAAGAGGTGTAACAGGTGACATCGTTGTTGTAAATTGATTCCAAGTTATCACCACCGAATGTCACGTATGCCTTGATATCAGCATACTGCCAAAGCTTCTGCGAGCATGTAGGATAAGTAATTGAAGTCTCGTAAGACGTCGTGTTCGACGTTTCGTTATAAATTGCAATAGTATTTGTAATCGACGGCAAATTGATCGGATTCAAGACAGCATCGGTGACAACAATTTCAGACTCAAGTGGGTAGTACACATTGAGCGATGCAGAAGAACTCAAGCTTCCACTGGTAGTTGTGATCGAAAAGTTACCGTGTCCGGTATGCGACTCGTCGATGGTAATATCACAACCCGTCGAGGTGACAGCCAATGTGAATGCAGTGGAGGAATCAGTGATGCTCGAGCACGAACTTGGTTGAAGGACTGCATCCGAGGCGCTTGGCGACGACCACACAGAGTACGTGACGATGGTCGTGGACGTTCCTTCCGATGTGATGGGGTACACATTGACTAAATCCGTTTGACCAATCGCCGAGTACATCTTTACTTGCTTCGAAGACTTCACCAATCCGGGTTCTAAACCACCCGAAGGGGCACTGCGAGAGTACGAATTCACCACACTTGCAGTTCCCGTTGGAACGTAGGTGCGCAAGCCCCAGTTTGCCATCTGTCTAACGGTGGCTGACAATAAACCTTGGTCACAGTCAGACCAGGAAGATCCAGCAACACAAGCGTATGTTCCGAATGAGCTCGTATAAGACGTGATCTTTTGCTTGAGCCTGATTTCTCCGATCTTCAACTTTGTACCTTTCGTTTCTTCTTCGAGAACATTTGTCGAAGGGGATAAAAAGACGACTGAGATGAGGTAACCCGGAATGGATTCACTCGCCTTCGCTTGCCAAATACCACTCGACGTGAACCCAACGTATTCAAACGTCGTTAAATCCCATTGTTCTCCGTTACCAGCATCGCTGATCAAAATTTCGAAATCCCCGGCGTACAAGCCGTAGTCTCCAGTGTTGACGAAAACTTCAACAATGCTTTCTTCTCCCTCAAAAACAGGATATTTTGGCGCTTCCAAAATGATAGTAGGCTCAGAAACCGGCTCGTGCTCGTAGTGTTTCTTTAAAGTGAACTCCTCGGAGAGGCTCGCTCCGTAAGTGACCGAATCGTATTGAAATGAAATCGTTGCTTGTCCAACTTGCTCGTTCGTAGTGGAAAACCATTCTGTGACGGGGTCCACTCTACAAATGCCAGCGCCAGTTACGGCGCTTGGAGTTTCACACTCGCCCTTCGTGGTGGCACCGTTCAGATTCAAAGTCATAGAAACAGTCAAACCGCTGAGCTGGACTTGACTTCGACCATCGGCGTCGGAAAGTCTGTACCAAATAGTAACTCCCGGCCCTGATTTGTAAAGTGACGGGTTCTTGATCAACGTCTCGATTGAAGCAGCTGGATTCGCAATTGCCTTGTAAATTGGTGTCACAAAATCGAAGCCAACTTCGCCAGAACACGTGTCGGCACCTCCCATGTAAAACTCTGCCAAACCAGTACTCGATACTGGCTTGTTTAGAATTGTTCCCACCGGTCGCTCCCACATCCCGCAACCTGTCGTTCCAGAAGTGCGATTAAGTATGACTCCGAAGCGTTCCGGACCACCTTGACAGCGACCAGCCGTGCTTTCTCGGGTATCTGCCGTAGCATAACCGAGAGAACCTTCTTTAACCTGAATATCCGGCAACGCAAAGGCGTTGTAAGGATCGAGAGGAATGATAACTGTTCCTTCCTCGCAAGAAATAGAAATGGAATTCGTCGACCAATCGTACGCTTGAAGATTCATAACCGAAACTGAAGCGCAGTTGGAAAAGAATACTTGCAAGTTTTCGCGCGCCTGACTTCTGTAGGACGAAGTCAACGCACCAATGGGAGCAGAGAAAGTTACCGAAATATCGGTATATCCGCTGCGATCAGCTGTCACTGAATTAATTGTGAAGGATGCCGAAGTAACAGACGCATCGCCGAGGTACAACTGCGCGTTGCATGTCAACACGTCAATCAAATCTGCCAAGAAATTTGAGTAAAATTGAGTCGTAGGATCACTGAACAACGAGTAATCAATATCGACGTTCAAAGAATGAGTGATTGTATCGACAAGACCAGCTTCAGCAAAGCCGTCACAAGAGAATCCGTCGTCATATCCTGGCTCTTTGTACGCGAGGAGTTCGTAGACAGCAGTGTTTCGGCCATCTTTGGCACGAATTTGAATCAGGTTGAATCCATCTTCGAGTCGCATGTAGCCTTTTTCACCAGAGTTCACAGTTTCGCAAGCGAACGCATTGTCGTAAAAATTTTTACGGATGCGTTTTCTCGCCCACATTCTTTTCATCTCTTCTGAGGAACCAGTCGTGATTCTGCAAATCTTGACGTCGTTTCCGGAGAGCGAATGCGGCGTAATACCGATTCTGTGATTCGTTGAGTCCAAGAAAGTCGAATACTTGAAGACATCCGGCATGAACGAGGGTTCAAGCTCTCCACGATCGAGTTGAATGTCGCCAAGCGAGGCACCTTCCTCTTCGTCCATCAACACGTACACCGTAACGATATAAGTGCGCGTGGACAATCCATTGGGAGAGGTGACCACAATCAACGCTTTATTCTCGCCGAGTCTAACGCCAATTCGAAAAGTATCGCCAGATCTCACTTGCTTCCCGTATAATCCACCTACGCGAATGGTCGCATCTGGTTGAGTCGCAACTGGAGTCAAAGCGACTCTCATGTCTGGTAAGTCATCAACGGTCAGCAGGACAAAGTACTCAAACGTTCCAGAGTAAAATGGAGGTTCAATGACGCCAGGAGTGACCGCAATACCAGCTAAGGAAGCAAAATCGCCATTTTCGAAGAACACGCAATATTCTGGGTGAAACGGAAGATAGTCGAATTGCATGATATCAAACCAGTTGTTGAACTGCTTCGGCGCCGTGATCGTACTCAAAGATGACTTTCCTGAGCCGTAACGAACCATGACAGTATCATCTGAAAAGATTTGCCCATCCAAAGAAATTCGAAGTTCCACGTTCGCACTCGATGACGTCTTTGTAATTTGTTTCAATGACGGCGCGAGGCAAGTCAATTGCGATTTCATGGCGTCAAACTCTCCATCCACTCTCATGGAACCAAAGTAGCACGCCGACGGCACCGTGACAGAGCTGGGATCAAAACCTGGACCGAACATGTAGTCACCTAACGTGAAACGAATGGCAGTACCACCCTCGGTGGAAACTTTTGGCGCGGAAGGTTTGACATCCGCGACGCTCATCTTTGAGTGGTAATGAAACTGTGCTCCATTGACCGAATATAACGATCCATCCAAAGAAATACGCAAGGTGACGTCCTCATCGTCTTCCATGGGCGGTGCTTCACAAACGATGACAAGGACACCTGATTCTTCCATGATCTGAGCGCTCATGGCTTCGACTGGTTGTTCGCCAAACTTACAGTAAAACGAGTTGTGGTCCCGGGCAACGTGACCGGACAACATAACAGAGACTTTTGTGCCACCCTTATCTGAACCAATCGCCGGAGAAACCGCTATTTCGCAAAGCTGCAAGATACCTCCGTCTGGGCCGGTGAACTCCTTAAACTCAGCGTCGACTTTTTGATCGTAGAAGTCATAAAAGTCGTAGAACGAGTAAAAGTCGTAAAACGAATAAAACGCCTCGTAAAATTGAGGAGAATAAAACGCCAACGCTTCATCGACGGCATCCTCTTCCCAACCGATGACTTCAGGAGACAACGGACTGATAAAGTGACCGTCTTCCGTGAATTCGTTGAGCGTCCTCGACCCAGCACCTCTTCTCACAACCTTGACATCGTCCGAAGAGACGACGTGCACGTCGCCCTCCGACGTCGCCGTGGAGGAAGAATCCTCTCCGGCGCTGAAATCTTCCACGCGCGGCAAGTCAGAGCTGAGCGACTCACGATTGTCAGCTCTCGTAGCGTCCGAAAAGCCTTCGCGAGTCAAATCATCCGAGCCGTAGCGGTGTGCCTTTTGCGATGGCGCACCGCTCACTCCAAATGCAACGGACGAGCACAAGGCGATGAGAGCGAAGAAGAACAGCGTCTTCTTTTTGCTGAAGCAGAACGACGACATTTTCTTCGCGTTCTTCGTCTTGCTAAAAAAATTTCTACTTTTAGTCGTAGTAGTTCTCATCGTCGCGCGACGATTCACCGATGACGCAAATGCTTCCATCGACCGTATCGTTCGTCCAACAAAGTCCTTCTACTGCTATTCCTACACGCAATTCTAAGAGAAGACCGATCCGAGTATTTACGGATCTGATGTGTTACGATCTGAAAGAGAGAGAGAGAGAGAGTGAGAGAGAAGTATTAGCGTTAGTAAACGATAAAAACAAAACAAACAAACAAAAAGAAAGCGGCGCGCGCTCCGGGGAGATAAATTTGGATTAGAGAGAGACAGAGAGACGTTTGTGGTCGATCGCGCGAGCAAGAGAGACAAAAAAAAAGAAAAAATCAAAACGACGCGCGCGCGCGCGAGATATGCACACCTTCTTCCTACGCGTATTACGCTTCTATCGATGGACGCGATCTGATCCCTCTTCCTTTCGAGTTTAGAGTTGGGTTGTTCCACTCTTCGTTCCTCGTTCGTCTCTCTCTCTCTCTCTCTTTCCTCGAAGACGATGACGAGAGAGAATGAGAGAGTGAGAGAAAGAGAGAGATCGGCGTGCTCGCTGTTTGAACGCGCTAAGATTACGGTTCAAATCCTACGTCTGCTTAACCTTCTGCGCGGTCTTGTTTGAAACGAGAACGCGTCCTAACTAACGTTGAGCAGTAACTATGCGTAATAGACTAATACTATTCGTAAATTAGTTTACTTTTGTTACGTAAAGCGCAATAAAGCTCTTATTTAAGCCTCGATGCGCGCGAGATTTATGAGGCGCACAAATCAAATTTTGTGTGCTGGCAATTTTGTTTAGGGTTTCTACATCTACATTTTTTTTTTTGTTTTTACAAAACAAAGTCTCTACCAAACAGAGGACGTGGTGTACTTGCGAAGAATGTGCGCATCTGCATCGTCGTTGTCGTCGTCGTCGTCGTCGTTGTCGTCTCGATGATGTTCATTTTCACTTCTGTTATTATCGAATCTAATCGATACCAACTCCTCTGAGTTGCCCCCTCCTCCGCGAGCAACGCCGCCGCTTTTGAGTTGATCTTCGACGACGAACTGAACGAGGCGAAGACGTTCGTGCAAGACTTTATCGGCATTTATACTCGACGATCTGTGCCTACCTTTCGCATCCTCTCGCAATGGTATCTTCTTACCTCTTCGGTTATTTGCAAACGAACGCTCAGCGCGTTTCACCAAATCAGCTGCTAAAGAGCGAGGCGTGAAGTTTCTAGTCGACAAGGAGGTAGCTCTAAAAGGTGAGCCATTGAAGTCATCACGATGATGTCGATTCTGAAGCAACGCTTCTAAAAATGCAACCTCTTTCTCTGCTTCTGTCAGTTTTCTTGTCGTCGTCTTGCCATCAAGATGCTGGAAAGTTTTGCCACTCAAATTCTTGTACCCAATAATGTCATCAATTTCATGGCCATCGCCGTCGTCGTCGTCGATATCGTTCTCTTCTTCTTCTTCTTCTTTTCCCTCTTCCTCTCTGTCCTCTTTGCCAGTTTTGTTATCGTTGCTCCGATCAAACTTAAAAGCAATCGAGGTGCGGTCGATTTCTTTCACCACGCCAAGAACAAAGGCATCCGCTGAGTTCAAATCATCCGCATTTGTATTTAAGATGACGTCAATTTGATGCGGAACGAAAGGTTCTTTTCCTTGCGTGGCGATACAATCGTAACATTCGAGCTGCGGCGCTGCCGTGAATGCATTCTTTCCTTCGCAACCTCCAACTTTTCTTCTGCCGTTCACAATGCAGACTAGAAAACTGCCGTTTTGAGAAACTTTCCTCAACACAGAATTCGAGGCGTAACGCAAACACGCAGCCCAAACTTCGCTCGAACGTAAAAATGCATCACTACCGCGAGCATCATCATCGCAACGATGGACCCAAACACCAACCAAAGGTGTTTCAGAGTTATACACTCTCGATGAGTTTGTTTTGAGAAAGCACAACCGGCGAGCTCGATCGAGCGTGAGAAATCCCGTCGTCACGTCCGTCTTAGTTGAAGACAGAGATGAAGAACCTTTCTTTGTGCTATTACGGTTACCGTTCCGATAGTCGTCGTCATCATCGAACAACGCGGAAATAACTCGAGAGGATGTTGAAAATTCCCTGGAGACACGCAACGGCCGAATAGGTGCGAACCGAAAAGCGCACGAAGGCATCTCAAAGGCTACGGTGAGATGAACCTTCCACGACAGAGAGTTTTGCTCACTTTTTACATCGTCAAACTGCTCGACGACGGCTCCTATTCGCATCGGCCACATGTCTAGTGGCGTCCATGGTTCATCTTGATCTTCATCATTGTCCATTTCTTCCTCTTCCTCTTCCTCGTTGCCGATTGAAGGCATCGCATCGCATTTCGCATGAAACGACTGTCTCACGCTCGTAAAAGTACTCCCCCACGCAAATTGCGATGCTATTCTTCCGCATCTCTTCCCTTCTTGACTTCCTCTCTTGCTGCGTAGGAACGAGGCGTCCAGCGGTACTCGTCTCTCGCAACTATAATTCCTTCTGCTCTCATTACTTTTTTTACTGCTACTGCTGCTAATCGTCACTATGCCGGAGCTATTGTTGCTATTACTGTTGCTGCCGCTGTCGTATCTCGCGTAGAGATACGCCGAAGACGATTGTGATTTTTCGATAATCCTTTGCGCCAAATTGCGCCTACCTCCCTCCTCCAAAAACTGAAGCATCGTCGGCCCGACGTCGCTGGACCAGACCACCGTCGTCTCCGTCTTTTCCGGAGAAGCATCCCACAAAATCTCTCTCACACGAGGAAAAGAATCGGAGTGATGATGATGATGATGATGATGATGAGAATAACGAGAGGAGGTTAAGGAGGGAGTTGCGCGTCCTCCTCTTTCTCTCGTTGTCCGGGTCGTCGTCGTCGTCGTCGTGGTCGAATGTATACGAGCAGAATCTGCGTAACTGTGTTGTCGTTCCTCCTTTTCCTCCTCGTTTTCCTCCTCCTCCTCCTCCGGAAACGTATCCTCGTCGTAATCGAACTCTTTCTCCTTCCTTCTCCCTCTCCACTTCTCGTTGTGCCCTCCCTTTTCGGCGAAATACGCCGACATCCTGTGCGCCCGGTTTCGTTAAAAATTGAAGAGTCTCGAAGAGAAAGACAAGAGAAGTGAGAAGAGGATGGGCGGCCGCGCGCTCATCTCGACATCCCAAACAGGCTCCGCGCTGGCTGATATTTTTTTTTTCATTTTTTTTTTGGCAGTCGCGGATATCCGGATATCGGATATTCTGGAGACAAAACGCCTCCACAAACACACTTACACTTTTGCCTGTAGTAAATCTTCCTCTTGATCCAATCGAAAGGAAAAATGGCGTGCTCTTTTCTACTCTCGTCCTCGTTCGCGACTTCTTCTTCTTCTTCTTCTTCTGCTTCTTCTTCGTCCTCGCGAGCGGCGAAGAAGATGATTTTGAAGATGACGACGACGACCTCCCACTTCCATCACCACCACCAGGAAGAGAGAAGGAAAAAAATAAATCGGTGGAGGAAAATACAGCAACAACACCCTCGAGCATTGACAGCGGGAGCGAGCGATGACAATGACGTTAACGTCGACAACAGCGCGGACAACAACACCAGCGGTGACGGCAGCAAATACATAGAGAAGGATAAATTGGTGGAGAAATTAGCGAGTTTGGAGAGGTGGCTTCGAGAGAACGGTTCGGAGCTGAATGAAAAGTGCGAGTTTGGGTTTAGCTCTATGAGGGAAGATAACGCGAGAAACGTTTTGATTCGCAAGAACACGTGCGGTATCTTCAGTCGCCGCTTGAATAACAACAGCGGCGATAGCGCTAATTCTGTGATAAAAAAAAACGACTCGATATTAAAAGTAGGCGATTCGGTGTGGATGACGGCAAAGAAAGCGAGAGAAGATACGGACGGGAAGTGCGGGAAGATTTTAAAACGTCTGGCAGCAGAGGGTGAAGACGTGCCGGCGTGGGTGGAGCTTTCAGTGTTTTTGGTGTGCGAACTCGACAAAGGTGAAAGTTCATTTTACGCGCCTTATTTGAGTTATTTACGCGAAGCAACGATGTTAGAGTCACCTTTGTTTTGGTCGACGGAGGATGTGAACGCGCTCGCCGGATCGCAACTCCTGGAGGATGCGGCTGGGTACGATTCGTACGTTCGTGGGACATACGAGTCGTTGAATTTAATCAGCGATGATGTACCAGAAGATGCGTTCATGTGGGCGTTTGGCATTTTACGATCGCGAGCGCAACAGCCCATGAGAGACGGATCGGAAGTTGCCTTAGTTCCCGGGTTGGACATGCTGAATCACAAGGCGAGATACTCGGAAAACGATTTTGGTGGTAAGAAGAAGAAACCCGATTGGCAAGTTTACGAGGCAGGTATGGACGACGGCGTGCTGGGTTCGCCTGTGGCGGCTTTCACAAACTTATTCGGTGGAAAGAAGGAGGGGAATAGTAGCAGTAGTAGTAGTAGTAGCAAAAGCGCTGGCGGCAAGAACAACAACACCAAGTTTGCCTCGTTTCGAGCACAAAAAGATACCATTCAACCAGGGGAGGAAATTTTTATGGATTACTACGCTTCCATCAATTTCGATGAGCGTCCTTTGGATGGCAAAACTTGCGTCGATTTCGGCTTTGTCGATCCGGTGGAACGAAACGGTGGGTACGAGTTACGCATACCCATTCCAGAAAACGACCCAAACAGAGACGATAAAATCGACATTTGCGACGTGAGTCAACAAGTCATAGGTGGTGGCGACGATCCGACGTTTTATTTAAAAGCGTACGAAGATCCAGATCCAAACTTGCGCGTGTTCAGCAGATTGTTAAACATCCAAGGTACGGACGCTTTTTTGTTAGAGGCTCTATTTCGAAACAACTGCTGGGAGTTAATTTCCGAGCCCGTCTCGAAAGAAAACGAAACGCAAGCTTGCGAAACGATGATTATGGGATGTAAAGACGCGTTGTTGCAATATCAAACAAGCATCGAACAAGACGAAGACATGTTATCGAACTCGGACATTTCCGACGAGAAGTTACTCTCCATTCGAGTTCTGTTGGGCGAAAAAAAAGCACTCAGAAACACATTGCGTTATTTCGAAACCATTCGGGCATCAGTGGATCGCTTGGAGTATTACCAAGAGCGCCGCTTGAGGCAGCTTAACTTGTTAGACGAAGACGGGAGTTCAACGTACGATCCGTTCAACGATTTCATAGCCTGATTATAGAAAATTATACACTAGTGATATGGATAAAGCTGGCATAAATGAAGTTACATCGCGCAAAAAGAAAAGTTCTTGTTCTCGGGGAGATTTGAACTCCCGATCCTCTCGGTGTAAACGAGATGCCTTAACCACTGGGCCACGAAAACTTGATTTTATGCAACTTAGGGTTTACGTTTCTTAGTAAGTATTTTCTCTAAAAACCCTAAATAAAAAATTTGCGAGAAACTCCCCAACGACTTCGGCAAAAAAATTTGGTCTCTGGTCTCTTCTGCTCGTGTTAGTATCTAAGATAGCGTCAAACAAACAGCATCAACATGTTGTTGACGAACCCAATCGAGGAAGACGTCTTCGAACGCACGAACGAAAACGAAGAAGAGGAGAGGGCGTGCGAGAAAGAACGATCGAGACGGAGATTGAGTGGTGATGACGATGAAGACGTTGATAGTGGCGACAGTGAAGAAAATGGAAACGACGAGACGTCCTCTTCCTCCTCGTCTTCCTCCTTTGCTTTTCTTTTCATCGAGAAAGAAAGACAACTGCGACCGATACTCGTTGAAACGATGGCGTTCTTCTCGAACAGCCGAATCCCTCTGACGATATGCGAGGAGATTTTATCTCTTCAGAAGTTCGAAAAGATTGGCCAGGTGAAAACGTCCGGCGTGGGCGAACGGAACGACTTTTTGAGCGACAACTTTGACGGCCAGAGGAACAGAACCTGCGACATCTTTTATCAAGAAGAAAGGAGAATTGCGCTCGTGAGATGCAAGTACGACGTGCCCGTGGAAAACGCGACGAGATGGGCGGAAACGGTGGTAAAATGCCTCTTTCCGGATTTAAGTGAAAGGTTGATTTCGCCACGAAAAGTGTTCGTCGTCACGTCGTTCGTTTCTTCCTACGCCGACGATACCGACGTGGACGAAAATAGTTTCGGTAGTAGCACTCGCTTTGCGGTGCAATACGTAGGAAACGAGGCGTATAAAGCTATTGCTAGTTCTAATGCAACGCCGGATTGCTCCAAAAAGAAACCATTATCAGTAGGCCGGGCAGTCGTCGGTACCGAGGCGGCTTTGTTCAACCGCTTGAATCAAATGACGAGCGCCGAGAAGCCGCCGAGAACAAAAATAGCCTTGCTCACGTGCCCGGACGAGCGCTCGTTTTCAGGAACTGCCGACGATATCATCGACGCACGCGCTTTAAAAAACGTATTGGATGTTTTGCGAGAGAACTTCTTGGATAGAGATGATGATGAATGGTGCAAAATGTTACGGTCTGTAGACGAAACCGCGTTGAACGAGTGGGCCAGAAGAGGCGGTCGCCATCGGCATCACCTTCAGCTGAACGATGCGACAAGTTTCGCCACCTCGTTTAATGTCGCCGACGATAACTTGTTTTGTTAATAAAATGTCCATAGAATTGATTTATACGTGCGTGAAATATGCGTAAAAGATAGTGTTTAGTGTGCTGTTATAGAAGAGAGAATCTCTTACTGTGTAAAGGTAGAGAAAGAATCAAAGAAACCCCAGTGAACTGTGGGTAAATGAAGATATTTATTTTTAAAGGAAATTACAATTCTTTATTACAACGAACTCCCTCACCACAGACGAACAACCTAGTAGTATTTAGTATTTGCGTGTGCTACAACGTTATATCTATTTTATAAAATGGCGCCGTACGAGTAATGATGCATTTTTTCCGGCAAATTTTCAATGCCACGTAACATGCTGTCGCCTTCGCTCATATCCTTGGCTTCAGCGATGCGGAGTTTTCGCGCCAACCTGACGGTGTACAGGGAAAGCGTCGCGATGACAACTGCAACAAATATCGTCGACGTCGAAACGAACCACGGAGAATGAGCAGGAACCTTCATCTTCACTTCGCCAAGACTAGATGCGAGCGTTTTTTTATGCTCTTTGAGAGTCGAAGACTTCAACTCGTGCTTCTTTTCTGTCCTAGCCGATGCCATGCCCATGTCCGACCTGGCACTGCTGCTCTTTATGACTTCGCGATAACCCGTATTGCTGCAACCAATCGTGGTGGAAAACGTTTGTTTTTGAACTGTGTTGCCTCCGATGTCCACAATCTTTGGACCGTTCTCATCGGCATTGACTGTCACTTCATAAAGTCCGCCTGCTTCTGGCGGGAACTTTATGGCCAGAGAGTCTTTCTCCGTCAGGCAGACAAACGTATATTTATAATAAACATCTTTGACCGCGACGTCGCCACTTGCGACCTTGTCGCCTGCGCACGTCTGAACTTGCGTAATTTCATACGTCATGCGTTCCACAGAGAGTTGCGGACAAACGATTGGTTCAGAATACTCAATTCTAAAGGTATGATCTAAGGTCGACGTTTCAAGTGCGAAGGGGGCGACAACGTCAACCACAAGGTTCAGATTCTCCGCCGTTTCAGACCCTTTCACTTCCATAGGCGCAAACGAGTCGTAGCCAGAGCAGAACGCTTTCGCCCTTATCTCATATTCGCCATCTTTTAGTCCGTTTAAGAAGTATTGACGCTCAATGTTCCACTTGAAAGAACATCCTTGACCGCGGGCTGACTCGCATTGGACATCGACGTCTTCGACATCATTTTTCCAAATGTTTGCATCGTTTCCGACCATCCTCCACGCGTTTATCCATTCGCCTTTGCCCAACGTTCTCCACTGAATTCTTACAAATTCCAAGTGAGGATGAACCAAATGATTCGTTTTCTTTGTATCACCTTCTTTGTAGTCTTTGGACCACAAATTGAGAGGATCTGGATTCAACAGCGTCATGTTTATGTAGGAACCGGTGTTGTTGCTCGCGGTGTAGTGTAAGAATCTGTTGTACGTGGTGACGTCCCAGTCAACCTTGGGGCATTCGCGCTCCCACTTGAAATCACCTAGGAATGCATTATTTGAAGCCAACGGTTCGCGGTAAAGCGCCATGTTCCTGGCGAAATCAAACTCGCACTCGGATAACAACTTCAGGCCAATGCTCGTGTACTCGTCGCCAAATCGGCCTCTCTCAATTTCAAGAGCCAAACGCGTGTATTTGAGATTACCCTTATTGTCAACAGATTCAATGTTCCGTAACGGTAACAGTTCACCGAAGGGACGAACGTAAACGCCGTTAATTCTGAATTTAAGGTCGAGCATGTTGCCCCCAAAATCACCCGTGTATTGCTCACCGCGCATGACCATGAGACCATAGTTAACCGTTTCTCGGTACGGCGATTCGTTCGTGATGACAACATCGAAAAGTGCCGAGGACTGAGGGGAAACGAATTTATTGTTCACACCAGCGGAAGCCTGAGTCGTTAAAATAATCCCAGATTCTCTCCACATCGTGTTCGGTTCTGCCGGGCACCTCGAAGCGCCGCCAATAGTTTTGAACATGGGCGTGCCGAAACGCTTATCTGTGGCAACTTTGATGACAAACTTATCAAACGGATCAGGATCACCGAGAGAGTACGTGGTCGAAAGCTCTCCATATTTCGCCCACGTCATGACATGCTCGATGCCGGCATTTTTCCCATACAACGTCGTTTGGTCCATTGCACCTTCTTTAATCATGATCTCATACTCCATCCACACGTCTGTCTTCGCTTCGGCGTCCGCCTTGAAATTCCAGCCGTATCCCATGCCGTCGATGCGATCTTCAATGCTCGAGGTGAACTCCAACACGTGACCGCCGCCTGAAAACGTCAGGTAAATATCTTGGCTCTTCCCACTAGGCATGGGATCTCTCCAGGGATCGATATCATTGCCACCTCTGAATGAGAACTTTGCTTGCGACCCAAACATTGAGGCATCAATGAAGTCATCTGCATACCCCTTCGTATTGAAGCCGGAATTAATGTCTAATCCAGAATGAGTGATCATATCAGACTCACTAATCAGATTCATACCTCTACTAAATATGCCGTACGAGTGTGAATTTTCCGTTGATTTAAAAACATTTGCGCCTCCTGAGTACAAGGCATCTTGAACGTCATAGCTTGATAAACCGTACTGAGGTTGAGGCTCCCAGCGTTCATGGTGCGGTCTTGCCCTATCCTTTTCCGGTGTCTGATCTTCAAACCATGCGTCCGGGTCGAAACCAAACTTCTTGCAAAGGGGCTTGATGTGATCTTCGTAATTACTTACAACCAAATTTATCGTTTTGACGGTAGATGCCATCCCTTTGCACGTTTTGTAGCACTTTTTGCATTCGTGGATGGAAGAACTGGGACTGCAGCCTTTCTCCTTGTCGCATTTTACCTGGCAGGTCTTTTCATACTCATCAGCGTCGGCTCCAACGCCAAAAGCCTCTGCGACAGAAAAGTCAGTGTCGCCACCTGATTTGGTTTTCTTTACTGTCATTTTCTTCCCTCCTTTGATAGCATCTAGAAGTTGTTTCGCTTCGGTCCCACTTTCTGACACTTCCATCGAACTCACCAAGTCCCAAAGTTGCAGTGCTTCGTCCTTTGTCAACGAGGACGGGTCTGAGAGCAATTTTGTAAGGGCTTCGCCCGATTGTAAAAGCAACTCCGCCGTTTCTATCGTGACACCTGCAGGTAACTGATGTTCTATCTGTGAAAACAATACTTTTTGAACATCTTTATTCCCGACGAATTGCTTCACATCCTCTCCGTTGATCTTGGATGGGTCCGACACAATCGGGATGATGCTTTTTATGACACCAGACTTCAAAAAGTCAGCGATGCCACCCGCTTCCCCTTCACCCAGACTCGCGCGTTTGCCGTGCAAGTGAAGTGGTGGACTTTTTTCGTCATGTCCGAGCGAACCACTCTTCTCCGCCGCTTCGCCAAAGAAGCGATCGATCAATTTTATGACTTGATCCAACAGCACGTCTTGCACGTCTTCATTCATCAGCAACGCCTTTACATCGTCCAGCTTGATATCCTTCGGATTGTTCATCAAAGACAAGAAAGGTTTGACCGCTTCGTTGTCCAACAGCTTTTCCGCTTCCTTCAAGTCCCAACCATCCGGCAACAATCGCTGGATTTGATCGATGATGAAACCTTTCACTTCATCTAAAGAGAGTATGTCCTTCAAATCGTCGACGGTGAAGTCTTTCGGATTCTTGAACAGCGGCATGATCGCTTGCACGGTATCTGAATGTATAAAATTTTTCACCATGTCAATAGTGAGATCTGGGAAGATTTTCTGCACTTGCTCCTCTAAAGCCTCGTGGATACCCTTGTCACTCATGACTGTCCTCAGATCGTCGATGCCAAAGTCACTCGGGTCCTTGAACAGAGACAGTATGGTTTGCACAGCCTCCTTTTTCAGTAGCTCCTCAATCCTCGCAACAGTCCATCCCTCGGGTAAAAAAGTTTCCACCTGAGAGAACAACATCGCTCTGATGCTCTCGTTATTCAAGAGCTTTTTGAAGTCTTCCAGAGAGATGTCTTCTGGCTTTGTCAGCAAAGGAAGAAATTCCTGCACTTCTTTAGAGGCCAAAATCTCCTCCGCTTTTGGTAAGTCGATGCCATCTGGGAGAATTTCTTGCACCATGTCCATGAGAGTTTGTCTGATATCTTCGTTTCTCAATAGATTCGTAACGTCTTCGGCTCTGAAGTCCTTTGGATTTTTAAACAGCGCCAGCAACGCTTGCACTTCCGCGGAAGAGAACATCTCCCAGACCATTTCGGCATCAATACCATCCGGCAAAATGTCTTGCGCTTTTTCAATCACGAAGCTCTTGATGCTGACCGTTTTACATTCGTTCTTATCATCTGATTCGCAGTATTCGAAATCGAACGTCAGAAGGTCTACAAAGTCCTCACCTGTGAAATCTTTCACGTCGATGTCGCCTTGAACCAGAGGCAGTAGTTTTTTAACAGCACTGGTGTCCATTAATTTCTGGAAGTCCTTCATGTTCAATGATTTCGGCAATATTGCCGAAATTGCATCGAAAATGACTGTCTTTGTTTCTGGTGAGGACAAAAAAATCTTAAAGTCCTCTGCCGTAACTTTACTCGGGTCTTGCAAGAACGGGAGGAAAATTTTCATTGCAGCACTTCCCACAAAATTTTGAACGTTCTCAATCGACATTCCTTTCGGCAATACTTTCTCAAGCGCTTGGTAAATGGCATCTTGCACTGGTTTAGATGACAAAAGTGTATGAGCGTCTTCGACCGTGAAGCTTTTTGGATCCTTGACTAAAGAAAAAACGAGTTGAGCTAATCCTGAAGAAACAAGCTCTTTCACATCATCAACCGCAACGTCACCAGGCAAAAATTCAACGAGTTGCTCGATAATAATGTCTGTGACACCTTCTTTTATCATATTAACCGCATCCTCGGTAGAGATTGTGTCGAGGTCTTCAAAAAGAGGATAAAACTTTTTGAACACGGATGACTCCATGAACTCCATCAAGGTTGATATCTCACCCTTGGAAAAATCCGGAAAAATTCTCTTCCCGTCCACCTCGGCGTTTTGGAATGCGTCCGACTCAATGACCGCCATCATATCCTCTCTCGTGGCAGCTTCTGGCTTTTTCATCATCGGTATGAGCTTTCGAATCAATAAGCTATCCTTGAATTTTATTATTTTCTCCACATCGAAGTTTTCTGGGAAATACTTCGTGGTATTCTGTAAAATTATTCGCTGAACTTCCTTTGATTCGAGCAATTCTTCTACATCATCTTCGTTCAAGTCCTGCGGCGATTTAAGCAACGGCTTCAGGTAAGAATGAGATTCCAGAAACTCTTTGATCGTGTCGAAATCTTTGATCAACTCCATTGTGTGGGATTTCAATTTTGCGCCAGGAGTATTGGAGAGTTCAATAATTTTCAGCATATCCTCGTCCGCGTAACTTTTCAAATCGTCCACCGTGACATCTGCCGGTAACATCGCATTAAACTGTTCAGACACTAAATAGTCTTGCACCGATTTCGATCCCACCAA
>Ga0255769_10000331_pt1 | contig 56582 bp, 54 predicted proteins | sample 041ome_9_FD_179637 | JGI IMG/M metagenome (GOLD analysis project Ga0255769, IMG submission 179637) | Coastal salt marsh microbial communities from the Groves Creek Marsh, Skidaway Island, Georgia - 041413US metaG (version 2) | ecosystem: Environmental > Aquatic > Marine > Intertidal zone > Salt...
TGAGGTCAGCGATTGAGCTGAGGTACATGGCTCCGATTTCAGCTATCAGTTCCTCGAACGAGTAGCTATCAGAGCTTGCATGGAACCCCTCTAGCTTGCGTCCTACTCTAGACTCGTGTCCTGTGCTATGGACTAGCTCGTGGAACAATGTCTTGTAGTAGTTATCTTCTCTGTCGAACTGCTCCATCAGTGGCATCACGATGAGGTCTTGACTCGGTGAGTAGTATGCTCTGTCTTGTTCGACGTTGCGTATCGTCGGCTTGTCTTTGAACCCTGCAATGATTGCTTCCGCTGAATCGATCGAATTCACTCTTTTCGGGTGTTCGTTCACTTGACGCCTTGGCTTGATTCCTTCGGTCTGGTCGATGTTAAACACTCGGTACATTCTTAGCGAGAATATCTTCTGTATTCCCTTGTCGCTTGGTGACTTGCCTGCCTCACGTAGCTTCTGCTCGTTCATGTAGTAGGTGTCGTCGTTGTTGTCCTTGAAGGATACGTGGTAGTAGAATACCTCCGCCGACTTCGAACCTTTCACTACGTTACCTCCCAAAGCTTCAGCCTGCTTGTAGGTCATCCACTCGTTGTACATGTAGTCGTTCTCGGCCATCAAGGCGTTGAGAAGGAAGACATTGATTCCGTTGTACGGCTTGCCCGTCTGTCTGTTGATTGGGGACTCTATGTTCCCGTTTGAGTTTTTCCAACTCTTGAACCACTTGAGACCTTTGGTTTCTAGTCCCTTGATTACAATTTCATTTACTACTTGGTAAACATCTTTTTTCATGTCGATTGTATTTAATTTGTAACTGACGTCCCGAAGGACGTTTCGCCTACTGAAGGCTCATCAGAGTTACTTTAGCTCAAGGTTACCGAACCTTTCGAACCACAACTTCGAGTTGACGATGATGTTTGCTTCTCCGACAGACGTGTACACCTCAATATCTTCGTAGTCAAAGCAACTACCATCTACGACGTCCTCTTCGTTTTGTTGGAACATTAGCCCGTCCTTGAATTTCACGACAAAGTATCGGTCACCGATGTTTACCTCACACGGCACCTTGTCGTATGTGGTTTTAAAGATTGCTCTCTCTTCTTGCGTTACTAGGGCTTGGATTAGTGTCTCAGTTAATTTCATGATAAGATTAGAATTAGGATTAATAATGATTTGAATAGTACTGCGGAAAACGCTACGAATAGCACCGCTTGTATGATGTCTTTTTTCATGTCGATTTTATTATGATTAACCTTGATTTAGCTTCTGACTTTATAGTTTTCGATATCCATATCACAAATAATGTCATTAGCTATTGATACAATTTCATTGTCGTTAACACAATCCTCATTCTCGTCAAGTACTTCGGTATTTTCAAATCCCCAACCACCATCATAATAGTGTGATTTAACAAGGTATTTTTTCCCTTTGTACTCAAAATCGGAAAACAACAAAAAGTGATGGCAATAAACCTCTTGAGTTAATACTTTGTAATTCTTTGAACTTCCCATGTGATTAAAATTTATGGTTAAGACGTCCCTAAGGACGTTTCGACTATTGAAGTCTCATCAGTTAACCTTTATCAGTCCCTCTCTTGAGTAGTGGTACAAGTCTCTGAGCATCTCACCCGTCCATTCGAACTTGCAGTACAAGATGTCCTCTACCTTGCTCATGTCTAGGTCGGCGTCCACACAGCCTTGTGTGTCTTGGATTAGGTAACACGTCTCGTGTTTCACCCAGTTAGTTGCCCATGCTCTTACTAGCTCTTTCTCGGTCATTGTTGCGTACTTTGAATATTCCATGTCAATTGAATTTAAAATTAGTGACTACGCAAGGTTTCGCTCCTTGTCGAGATAACTCAGTTACGTAGTCGATTTCGAGACCTGCGTTGAGCGTTTGCATGGAACTTGTGAATTGATTACTTGACGGCATCAGCTTCTCCCCCGTCGTCTCCCAAAGCCTTTACGATAGGCTAAGGGAACTAATCAACTGCCAAACCAAAGCGTTTTAACTCGGTGCAGGATTTTCATGCCATCCAGCGATAATGCTAATTCACCCTGCCTGTTTGTTCGACTCGTAATCGTCCGCATCTTCGTACGGCACTAGCAGGTCACACTAGGTTATATCGCTTTCAGTATTTCTCTCTGAGGGTTAGAGCAGTCGCTTCATAAGACTCTTAGAACGTGTGTCAATCTGTTTCCCTCGATTTGACATAGCAAATATACGTTCAAACATTTCTTATTTCCAAACATTTTGTCAATTATTTTTAAAATCCCAGTGTTTACGGGGGCTGAGAGGTTGTCCGTTGATATGTCTATATGTTAAGTCGTTGATAATCAGTGAGTTAGACTCTATATATATATAATAAGGTATAAAGGCAGATTTTGGGGCATATATTTGACCGATTTGGACTTATGAAGGGGGTTATTCGCCGTCTCTAAGTAGGTGTATTCAATCGTAAAATGGCCACTTTTTAGAGGTAAATCCGCTAGGAATCAGTTTTCAGAGGTTACCAACACAGCTGCAGACAAAAGCTAAAAGGTTGACAATCAGTAGGTTAAATCGGTTGGGGGGTGGGTAAAATAAGTCGATTTCCGCACGACGACCCGCATCGTGATATTGATATATAACCCATCGGTTCAATATGTGTGATGTCGGTTTTTTTATGATCGGTGTCGATTTTAGGGTGCGGTGTCGATTTTTTTGTAAGAAACCTCTGTTTAGAAACAATAAGGAGGCGCGAACTTGTGATAGGGTTGTAATTTTCAAGGTTGAAACTGCTCATATCGACACCAGATACAGTTTTCGACACCAAATCGACACCAAATCGACACCACTTAAAGCTCTGTGTTTTAGTTAGTTATATTCTTTGGTGTCGAAATGTCGATTTTTATCCTAATAATTAGAAAAAAAAATAAAGAGATATAGTATACAGAATATATATATAAGTAAAGGAGAAAAATAATCGACACCTCGACACCAGTTGTTGGTTTTAAGTATATTTGGTATATGGAATACCTAATCATTTTACAGCCGCCCTATTCTTTATTGGTTGGTATAGATACCTACTTGGATAAAGAGATTACAAAACTTAGTTACAGTTCAATAGTTATACACTGTTTATTTTTGTCATTAGAAATAAGATGGGATCACGATGAAGAAGATATTTAGAAGGTTTTTGTTGTTCATGGAAAAGTGGGCAGCGTCGCTACCAAAAGACGTCAGAGACACCCATACTTGGTAAATACCTGATTTTCAGCCAGATGAGGCGCAGGGGTGGTATTTATAGCGGTCGACCCCTTCGGGGTCAATACACATATATCTTAAATTGTATTTTTTGATATAAATATTGTATATTTGTAACACTAAAATGTAATTTAATATGATAGAAAAAGACATAAACTACGGAAACGAGGCAAAAAACAAGCTTCGAGGCGGAGTAAATAAGTTAGCAAACGCTGTAAAAACTACTTTGGGCGCAGGAGGTAACACAGTTATTCTTGAGGACGAGTTAGGAAGACCACACATTACTAAGGACGGAGTTACCGTTGCTAAATCAATCAACTTATCGGACCCTGTAGAGCACTTAGGAGCTTCTATTTTAAAGCAGGTAGCGATAAAGTCGGCTTCTGAAGCTGGTGACGGTACCACTACGTCAATTGTTCTAGCTCAGTCGTTGATCAACAATGCATTTGACTCTATTGAGGGAACTAACCTCAACGTTACTAAGTTTAGGAATGAGCTTGAGAAGGCTAGTAAGGTAGTGATCGACGAGCTTACGAAGAAGTCTAAGGAGGTAAACGAGGAAAATTTAGCTAACGTAGCGTCTATTTCTGCTAATAACGACGAGGAGCTTGGTAATATTATTGCTGACGCTTACAAAGAGGTGGGTATTGACGGTGCGGTAACTATTGAGCAGTCAAATAACGGGAACACGTACACTAAAATCATCGAGGGTACTCGTTTAAAGAAGGGATACCACTCTCCATATATGGTTACAGACAAGGAACGTAACCAGGCGGTCCTTGAGAAGCCTTTTGTTGCGATCTGTGACAAGAAGGTGAACACTATTGAGGACATTGAGCCACTATTACAGCAGGCGTTGATGAAAAAACGACCTATTCTTATCGTTGGTGAGATTGAAACGGCGGTTATGAACACTCTGAATGTAAATAAAGCTCGCGGGGTTTTGCAGATTAACGTTGTATCTCCAGAGGGTGTAGGTCGTCAACGCTTCGAGTTACTAGAGGACTTGGCTATTATGACGGGTGCTACTGTTATTTCAGACGAAACAGGTACTGATTTCAGTGCTGTAACTGCTGATTTTTTAGGTGAGGCTGTAAAATCGGTTTCAACAGAGACCGAAACCATCATTACACTTGGTCAAACTAACGAAGAGACCAAGGAAAGAGCTGATATGATGCGTAAAGCCATTAAAGATAATGACGGAAGCATTTCTATGTTCCACTTTAAAGACCGTTTATCTCGTTTATCAGGTGGTATTGCTGCTATTCATGTCGGGGCGCTTACTGAGGTAGAGATGAAAGAGAAAAAAGATCGTGTTGAGGATGCTATTTGGGCTACTCGATCGGCTTTAGAGGAGGGTATTGTAGCTGGAGGTGGTGTTGCGTTGTTTAACGCAAGCCAAAAGCTATACACTCTAGCATCTAATGCTAAGGGGTTAGAAGAAAAAGCTTCTATTAACTGCTTGATTTCTGCTCTACAAACACCGATGAAGGTAATTTTAGAGAATTCTGGTCATTCAATACGTGATTTTCAGGATAAAATCGAAAAAATTAGACGTAGAGGGCATGGCATGGACGTAAAAACAGGTAGATTTGGTAATATGTTCGATATGGGTATCATTGACCCACTAAAAGTGACTAAAAATGCAGTTATGAACTCAGTATCGGTAGCGATTACTGTACTTACAACTGACTGTGTAGTATCAAATAAAAGAGCACAATGAAGGCAATAGGATCACATGTAGTGTTAAGAAAGGTAGAAGAAGAGGTCAAGAGTAAATCTGGCCTCATTCTTACCGAAGCTAACGAAATGAATATTAGGTATAAGCTAGCAGAAGTAGTTTCTGCTGGTGAAGACGTAAAAGATTTGTCTGAGGGAGACTCGGTCTACTTTGACAGCGCCGCTGGTTCAGATATAAGAATAGGCGGCGAGAAATTGACGGTGGTGTACGAACGACACATCGTTGTAAGATTATAAGGGGGGCTAACTGCTCCCTTTTTTTCTTGCGTTCATTTTTTTGATGATGTTGCTATACACTTTATCTGTGTAAGACTTTTTCTTCATCATATCATTTTGATACGGATCTTCTGAAATATGTTCTTCTTGTAGGAGTTTCTTATATGTCTGGTTACATATAAGCTTAGCTTGTTGCGTAAGCTCGTAGAGGTGAGCTACTTTTCTTTGTCCGTCACGCCACTTTCTGATAAGACCTTTGTCCATCATACTTTTAAATCGGTGTTTATCCCATGCGAGCATCGAAGCAAACTCGTTAAACTCTTCTTTTGTGAACACGTCGGCATCATATAAGTACAGAATCATTTCTAACTCTGCCTGCGACAGGTTGTATTTTCTTTTAATGTAGTACTTAACAGGTCTCCAGTATTTTAGGAAGTCGTGTTTTTTCGCTCTTTTCTCGTAAACGTGTTTATCTCTGTCTTTTACTCGTACTACTACCTTCTTTATCATCGATTTTACTTAATTAAGACAAATATAAAAATTATTACCTTTGCATTATTATGATCGATAAGTCAAAAATGAAGTGCAACAGTCCTAAAAGGACACCAAAACACCCCACAAAAAGCCACGTTGTAAAGGCATGTGAGAATGGAAAAGAGAAGATTATTAGATTTGGGCAACAAGGAGTTAGTGGCGCAGGAAATAAGACTGATGAAAAGTCTAAAGCGCGACGCAAAAGTTTTAAAGCTCGTCATGCTAAGAACATTAAAAAAGGCAAAATGTCAGCTGCGTACTGGGCTGACAAGGTAAAGTGGTAGTATGGCAACAAAAGTAAAGTCTAGAAAGAAAGGAAATAAGATTTGCTCTGAAGGTATTGCTTGGGCAAAAAGACGATTCGACAGATACCCTAGTGCATACGCTAATATGGCAGCGAGTAAATATTGTAAAGACCCTAATTACGCTAAAAAAGACAAAAAATAATGGGAGAGCTTAAAAAATGGAGAGAAGAGCGATGGGTTAGGATAGGATCAGACGGTTCTATTAAAGGTGAGTGCGGGACTAGTAAGGACACTAAAAACCCTGATCGCTGTCTACCTATTAAAAAAGCTAGCAAACTATCTAAGTCTGAAAGAGCTGCGACGGCAAAAAAGAAAAAATCTGGAAAAGGTCAGTTTGTATCTAATACTAGAGCAGCTAAAGTAACAAAAAATTATACAAAAACATAAGAAAATGCCTTGCGATAAATCTAAAAAGAAATGCCCTAAATGCGGTAAAACTAGTTCTAAAAGCTGTAAACTAAAGAGTTGTGGCAACAAAAGGTAGAACTCAAAGATATTACGACGCTAACCCAGAGGCTAGAAGAAGAAAACTTGAGTACGATAAAAAGTTTCAAAAGAAACGAGAACAAGTTCGTAACAGGGTAGAGGCTAATAGGTTTAATCGTAACAACACAGACTCTGTTAAAGGAGATGGTAAAGACGCTTCGCATCAGTCTGACGGATCAATAAAACTTGAAAGTCAAAAAAAGAATAGAGCTAGAGGGGGAGCTTACAGAAGATGAAACGTGGTTTTAGTAAATTAAAGGAAATATTTTGGTATAGTGACTCTGAACCTAATGAGGTTCTTATCGCTTTATGCCATATAATTGCTTTACCAGCGTCTTTGCTAGTAGAATTTGATAACCCTTCACTGCTATTTATACTAGGTTCACTAGGAGCAGGAGCGTTCCAACTATGGGCTGTGCTATGGTGCGGTCAATTAAAGATGCGTTTGCTTGCGGTTCAGATTGCTACACTTATTGCTATCATGACTATTATCAACCTATCTGTTGCAGGACTTATGTCAGGGAGTAGATTAGGATGGATTATTATTGGTGGCTTTGCTGTGTGGAATACAATACGAGTATTTAACGAAAAGATAGCAAAAGATGGATGGTAGTGTACTTCAAATAATTTTAACTGTTATTGGTGTTTTAGGTTCAGGTGCTGTTTGGAAATACCTTGAGGCTAGACTAAAAAACAAAACACAAGAAAAACAACAAGAACTAGAAAACTCAGACACTGTGCAGTTTAGAGACGATTTAAAACATAGGGTTAGAAACCTTGAAGCATTATTATCACAGTCTGGAGAGGAAAAAGATGAGCTCAGAGAGCAGGTGTTGGCTTTAACGGCTGAGGTTCACGCTCTTAGAGTGGAAGTTGACTACCTTAAAAAAGAAAATGAACGTTTAAAAAATAAATGACAACCGCAAAGTTAAATGACGACAGTAGTCTATCGATTAATATTAAGTGGCTTATACAAATTGTTATTGGAGTAGGCACTGCGGTATATTTATACTTTGGGTTGGAAAATAGAATATCTACTAACGAAGACGAAATACAGGGTTTAAGGTTCAATCAGAATACCTATGTATTTCCTGACATCAGAACACTAGAATCAGAGGTGATAGATTTTAAGTTAGAAAGAGAACGGATTAGAAAAGATATATCTAGACTAAACGAAAAAATAAATGAAGTTAACTGATCATGTTACATATAGTGAGGCTTGCCATTCTTTTACGGCTAAAAGACTGGGCATTGGTAATACGCCTAGTGAGTACCAGATGTGGAATATGGTTGTTACTTCAGCTCAAGTTTTTGAGCCGTTACGTGAATGGGTTGGTGGACCGATTAAGATCAACTCGTTCTTCAGATCTCCAGAATTAAATACTGCTATTGGAGGATCTAAAACATCACAACACTGCGAAGGCAGGGCAATAGATATTGACGACGTTTATGGTTACAAGACTAATGCTGAGATGTTTAGATACATTGACGAAAATCTCGATTACGATCAGCTTATATGGGAGTTTGGAGACGATATCAATCCAGATTGGGTGCATGTTAGTTATGTCGATGCAGAAACAAATAGAAAAAGAAAATTAAAAGCGTATAAAGAGGATGGCAAAACAAGGTACAAAGAAATTTAAAGACACCAAGGTTGGTAAGTTTTTCTTGGGCAAGCTTCCAGAGCTAGCTGGAGCAGCACTATCAGGAGGTCCTTTAGCTGCTCTAGGGACACTTATAGAGCAAGACCCTAAGATTACTCCAGAAGAAAAAGAACAGCTACACAGAGAGCTTGTAGAGATGTATCAGCTAGAGGTTGAGGACAGAGACTCTGCACGTAAAAGAGAGGTTGAAATTGCTAAAACAGGTCGTATCGACTGGATGTTTAATCTTACTGGTGTTGTAGGTCTTGGTGCGTTTGCTGTTATTATCTGGGCAATCATTGGTTTAGAGATTCCTGAAGGTAACAAGGAACTTTTTTACCACATGATCGGTATCATTGAGGGTGTCGCTTTATCTATATTTGGATACTACTTCGGAACTTCTATGAAAGAAAAGGAGTAAATATTTATTCGTAAATTTGCCTCATGGCAAAACTGAGTACTTATAAAGCTAATCCTGGGATAAACCCATTAGATAGAATAACTTATTCGGGCATCATAGAGAGTTTTGAAGACCTACCAACCTATGAGACTGTTTCGACTACTTTAGAAGATCTAGGTTTATTTTTCGCTAACAACTACTTCTCTACTGGAGAGCTTGTGGTTAGTCTTAATGCTTTACAAGATACCATTAATAACGTTGAGACTTACACTGAAAATTTAGCGAATTCAATAGGTATACCAGACTTAGCTGGTAACCTTACTGATATATCTATAGATTTTAGTAACTCTATAATTGGATTAGTTAATACTATACCTACTGATTTTTCTAATCTTGTTATTAATAATTCAGATACAGTTCCTGCTGCTTTTGCGGATAACGTATTTAACTCGGTTGCTAATATTCCACAGTCTTTAGCGGATGGTATATTTGGGTTAGCTGACATTACTGAAGAGTTCGCTAACACGATTTTAAATGTATCTACAACCACTAACCAGGCAATGTTAGATGCTATTGCTTTGGTAGAATCTGATTTGTTTGACACTAACGAAGCTTTAAATGTTGTTAGTGGTACGGTAACTACCATACAAACTAATCTGGGTGACGCTAACACAGCTATATCTGCAAACGCTGCATCTATAACAGCTTTAGGTACTCAAATAAATACAGTAAGTGGTAGTGTAACTAACTTAGAGGTAGATTTAACCAACCTTACAACTACTGTAGATAATAATACTGGAGATATTACTGTTAATGCAACTAACTTAACTGCATTAACAAACACTGTTGATACAGCAAACACGAACATAACGAACTTACAGTCTGAATTTACAAGTTTAGAAACTACTGTAAACGACCACACTGGAGATATATCTACGAACGCTACTAATATTAGTACGCTGACTACGGATCTTGAAACAACAGCTGGTGATTTAACGTTACTTCAGACGGAGGTTACTACTCTTAGTAGTACTGTAGATACTAATACTGGTGACATAACTGCTACTGCTGCTGACCTTTCTACTTTATCTACAACTGTAGATACAGCAACTGGAGATATTAGTACTTTACAATCTGATTTAACTACTCTTCAAACAACGGTAGATGGAAACACTGGTGACATATCTACTAACGCTACTGACATAAGCACTTTAGGTACCACCGTAGAGTCTCAGGGCACTACAATAACAGGCATACAGACTGACTTAACTGCTTTAGAGACAACTGTAGACGGAAACACTGGTGATATATCTACTAACGCTAGTGATATTAGTGTTTTATCTACAACTGTAGAAACACAAGGAACTACGATAACAGGTATATCTGCTGACTTAACGTCTCTTACTACTACTGTTAGTGATCAAGGTGATTCTATAGACACTAATGCATCTAATATTACTGCTTTAGGTACAGATATTACTACGGCGGCTGGAGATATTACAAACCTTCAGACAGACCTTACGTCATTACAAACTACCGTAGATAATAATACTGGTGATATATCTACTAACGCTACTAGTATTAGTACGTTAAGTACTTCTATTGACTCAGCTGTTGGAGATATTACGTCTCTACAAGGGGATATAACAAGTCTACAAGCTGACATAGATGGTAACACTGGAGATATATCTACTAACGCTACCGCTATCAGTACCTTAGGTACTACAGTAGAGGCTCAAGGAACTACAATAAGCACTATATCAACTGACTTAACTAGTTTGTCTACTACAGTTGATGGAAACACTGGAGATATATCTGCTAACGCTACAGAGATAAGTACGTTAGGAGTTACTGTTGGAGACAATACAGCTTCTATTACATCAAACTCTGAAGCTATTGCTACAACAGACGGTAAGTTAAGCGCTTCTTACGGAATGCACGTTACTGCTGGAGGTAAGGTTGCAGGACTAAAACTACTTGCAGATAGTACTACAACATCTTCGTTTATTGCTCAAGCTGATGAATTTGGAGTAGACATGCCGAATGGAACAAGGGTTCTTACGGTAGATACAAACGGCCTTGAAATAAACGGATCTGGAACATTTTCTGGTAGCATGACCGCTGGTAATGTAACTGTTGATACAGATGAAATAACATTTGGCGCTGGAGGAACTCAATACACTGACGCTGGTAGAATATCTTTCTTAAACAGTTCTTCTAGTGAAGTAGGTTTACTTAAAATAAACGCTTTAGGAGTTCTTGAATTATCGTCTACAGTAGGTCAAGTATCATCCATTAGTTCTTATGATTCTGGAGTACAAAAAGGTAGTGTAACCGCCTATAACGATGGTTCTAAACTAGGATGTTCTCTTAGCGATACTTCAGGTCATTTTAAGTATTTGTCTGTAGATTCTACTAACGGAATAACTGCTTCTGGTAATTTTAGATACTCTAACAACGAGCTAGGTATGTACCGATCTTACTCTGGTACAGCAACTACATTAAATAAAAATTATGTAAGGTTACCTAAGTATGCTTCAGACACTCATCAACCTATAATGCAGTGGGGTTACCAGACAGGTAGTAGTAGTCCAGTTACTGTAACTTTTCCACTAGCATTTCCTAATAATTGCAGATCCGTAAGTGTAACAACAAACAGAACTTCTTCTGGATCAAATGGGTTTAATTACGCAAACACGGTAACTAAAACAAGTTTCAGGGCGGTTGTTGACTCGCCTTATGATTTTTGGTGGATAGCATTTGGAGATTAATATGATATATTACGCAACATACGACAATAACGGAGATTACACAGGGTTCTATACTAAAGAGATTCATGGTGATAATATACCTACGCCAAACATAGAGTTATCAGAAGACCAGTGGTCAGAAGCCCAGTCTAATAGGTGTAGAGTTGTTAACGGCGTTCATACTGTAATTCCTACAACAGCTCAAGAAGAAACAGAAAAGAAATACGCTATACTTAGATCAGAAAGAGATTACCTTCTTAGTCAAAGCGACTGGACTCAGTTTGCAGATTCTCCATTGTCTAGTGAAAAAAAATCCGAGTGGGCTGTTTATAGACAGTCTTTAAGAGATTTGCCTTCTACTGTTGACATTAATAATATAGTTTACCCAAACAAACCAAGTTAATAGATGGCTAGAATATCAAAATACATAAACGACGAAAGTTTCTCAGATAAAGACAAAGTAGTAGGATCTAGCTTTGTCGGTACTGTCAACGGAGTTGATCAGTTCAAGACTAGAAACTTTTCAATGGAAACATTAAGGGAAAGACTTGGAGACAAGTCCTTTTCTACAGGAACAACGTTTCACGCTACACCTGCTAGGTCGGTATGGAACATTAATCATAACATGAACAAAAGACCTTCTGTAACAGTTATTGATACAGCTGGATCTGTTGTTCAGGGTGAAATAAATTACACAGACGAAAACAACTTAACACTAACTTTTTCGGCAGCATTTAAAGGCACTGCCTACTTAAACTAAAAACATGGCACAAATTTTTCTTACGGATTTAAATCTAAGTAAAAACGAGTTGCAAAATGCTGCGATTCAAAACTTAGCAACTGCACCATCTACTCCTGTAGCTGGTCAAATTTATTACAACAGTACATCTGGATCGATGTTATACTGGAACGGTTCAGCATGGATCTCAATGTCTGGTGACATTACTGAGGTTGTAGCTGGGGCTGGTCTTATAGGTGGTGGATCTGGTGGATCTGTAACACTTAACATTGCTGGTGGAAACGGTATTACTGTTAACGCTAACGATATTATTGTTGATTCTGACACTACTAACGATTTTCAGTTTACTTCTGGGGTACTTGAGTTAAAAGATATTATTACAGCGGGTCAAGTCGGTTCATCAACTGCTATTCCTGTAATTGATTACGATGCAAACGGTCGTATTACTTCAGTTTCTACAGCTTCGATCAACACATCTTTCGATGTAAGCGATGGTACTAATACAAGTTCTATTACTGGTGGAGACACTCTAACTATTCAGGGCACTGCTAACGAGATTGAGACAGAGGTAACTTCTGGAACTGTAACTATTGGTTTACCAGATGATGTTACGATAGGTAATAATTTAACTGTTAATGGTAACCTTGTTGTTTCTGGCACTACAACAACTGTCAACACAGAGACAATTAACCTTGCTGACAATATTATTCTTCTTAACAGCAATCTAACCACGTTACCTACAACAAACGCGGGTATCGAGATTGAGCGTGGAAGCTTAAACAACGTTGAGTTAATTTGGAATGAATCTTCTGACAAGTGGCAGATTGAGGTTGATCCAGCTAACGACACTTATGAAGATGTTGCTACAGAGCAGTATGTAGCTTTACAAAGATTTTCAGCTACTCTTACTGGGGATGATTCTACATCTTCATTCTCTGTTACTCACGGAATGAATACTAGAGATGTTATTGTTCAAGTTTATGATATGACAACTCTTGATACTGTTTTTACGGATGTTGTTCGCACCTCTAATACTGTTGTAGATGTCAGTTTTAATACAGCTCCTGCAACTGGACAAAACTACAAAGTACTTTTAGTAAAGGCTTAGTGTAACAACCCCTTAAAAGAGTGTATTTTTCTGTATATTTGCATTATGGCGAACAGGTTCCTTAGTAATATAAAAATAAACGACGCGTATACTTTTCCCGCGTCAGATGGTAGCAATGGTCAGGTAATCGTTACTGATGGTGCTGGAAACCTTTCGTTTGCTAGTCCTTCGAGTTCTAGTTCTGCATCAGTAATATATAGAGACAATTTTACAGGGGACGGTTCAACAACCGTCTTTTACTTACAAAATACTTTATCTGACGAGGATCAGACAAATATATATATTGACGGTGTATACCAAGAGAAAGGAACGTACTCGTTAAGTAATAACGCAATAACTTTTACGACTCCTCCTCCAAACGGAGATAGTGTAGAGGTGATGTCGATTGCTGGTATTAACGTAGGTCCTACTACAATATACCAAGATAACTTTACTGGTGACGGTACAACTACAGACTTCACGTTAGAACAATCAGTTAGCGACGAGGTTAAGACGATGGTTTACTTTAATGGTGTATACCAGTTTAAGGGAACCTATAGCTTAAACGGTACGCTAATGAGTTTTGATACTGCACCTGCAAACGGTGTAGCTATCGAGGTTATTAGTATTGCTTCTGCAGCTGCTTCTGACTACAACCAAAAGATGTTGTTTTACGGTAAGGCATCAGAGGTTATTAGTAAGGGTGATGCTATTATGCTTGCTGGTCAAGAAGGAGATCACTTCTTACTTGCTAAAGCAACACAAGCTGCTATTGGTACTAACCACGAATATTTTTTAGGTCTTGCAAGCCAAGACTTAGCTCAAGGTGAGTTTGGTTACGTTACAGAGTTTGGTAAGATTATAGAGATTGACACTAGTGGTTATACAGCTGGTGATATATTATGGTTTGATGCTGGTGGATCTACTGCTGGCGCATTAACTACTACAGAACCTGCGCCTCCGCTTGTTAAAATACAAGTTGCAGCGGTTATTAGATCTCATGCTAATGAAGGCGTGCTATTTATTCGCCCTAATTGGTACCACGAGTTAAATGAGCTTCACGATGTTAATGTTACGTCTGTAGCTGATAAAGATATACTTGTTTGGGATAACGCAAATGGGTATTGGGAAAACAGTAAAACATTATCCGGTATTACATTTACGGAAGATATCTTAGTAAACACGTATATTACAGTTGGACATGGAGGTGGAAATGATTACTATAGTACCGCCGTCGGGGCTGACGCTCTTTATGATAATACATCAGGAGATTATAACACAGCCATTGGAACACAGGCAATATCGGCAGGAAATGGATCAGGTAACACTGCGGTAGGCTATAACTCTCTTTACGGTGCAGACGGGCAGAATAATACAGCTGTAGGTCAACTTTCAATGGTTTCACTCTCTACAGGTGATTACAATACAGGTATTGGGGATTCTGCTTTATTCGGCAATCAAACTGGAAACTATAATGTCGCAATAGGTAGGTACTCTGGGTATAGCCAAGGAGGAAGTGGTAACGTACACATTGGAGCTTTACAAGGTAGTTATAATTCTAGAACTACAACAAATTCCGTTACTATAGGATATGATGCAGCACCCTCTGCTAACAATGTGACTAATGAAATTGTAATAGGAACCGGGGCGGTTGGTAACGGCTCAAATACAGTTGTAATTGGTAATAATAGCATTACAAGCACCGAACTTAAAGGTAATGTAGGAATAGGAGTTGTGCCAAGTGCTTGGGGTTCAGGAGATGATGCTATTGAACTTGGCGGAGGCAATCAATCGGTAGTTTCGGGTAATGTAGCTATGGTTACTGCTTCAGGTGCTTATTTTAATGGTTCTAATTGGGTTTATAGACAAACAGGGGTAAAACCAACACTACAAGCACAATCTTATACGGGAGAGCATATTTTTTATGGCGCAACAAACGGAACTGCGGGTAATACTATTTCTTTCTCAGAAAGAATGCGTATAGACTCTGATGGTAATGTAGGGATAGGAGTTGTACCTACTCAAAAATTTGATATTGCAAATGCAAATAATATTGCAGGTATAAGAGTTGAAAATTCAAACGCATCTTATTCTTCTACGGGAATATTAATTAACAATACCGCATCTACAAATGGTGAATTACTTAGACTTCGTTCATCAGGAAGCAATAAAATGGTAGTTACAGGAGCGGGCAACGTAGGAGTCGGAACGACTTCACCTGGAGAAAAACTAGAGGTAAACGGGACTATAGCAGCTATCGCTAGTTCAGATCCAACAATAAAAGTTCAAGGTTCTGATGTTAATTATCAAGGTAGAATGCGATGGAGTACCACTGGTAATTATTTAGAATTTTTAACAAGACATGGAGGAACTTATTATACAAACAACCTTGTTCTTGATAGAGGAAACGTAGGAATCGGCACGACTTCGCCTAATACCAAACTAGATGTTAGAGGAGTAGGAATGATTAAAAACGGTATGTCTACCGCAGGAAGTTTATTAGGAAACCAGTTACTTATCAACACCACTAATACAGTTGACAATACTGGATGGCAAGGTATTGGATTCTTTACTAGTACAACAGCTGGATACGGATGGTCTTTTGGGGCTAATAGAAGTTCTAGCGGTAGAGGGTCAATGAAGTTTTACTATCACAATAACAGTGACTCTGGAATTAATACTTTTACTGTTTTAGAGGGTGGTGGTGTAACCTTCAACGGTGATACTGCTCAAGCCAATGCGTTAGATGATTACGAAGAAGGAACTTGGACGCCTGGTTTAAATTTATCATTTACTGGCGGTACAGGATATACGTCTCAATCTGGTAAATATGTAAAAATAGGATCGCTTGTATATATATCTTTTAACATATCGTGGGATTCAACTGGATTAAGTGGTTCTAATACCGGTATTACAGGAAAACCATTTAATTCTTCTGGTGGTACAAGTGTAAGTATGGGTAGCTTAACGATGAGAACTGGATTAAACGCTGGTAGTTCAAGAGAAGATGCTGAAGGTATTTTTATTTATAATAATTCTGGATTTATATACCCTTACAGCAAAGCTACAGGTGCAGCCTATAACTCTACGTCTTATTATTCAAACAGCGGTAGAATATCAGGATTTATGATTTATAGTACTCATTAATATTATTATAAAAATGGCAATAACAAAAACAGTAAAAACAGACAAGATTGAGATCGTAGGTGATTTTAAAAACATTCAGGTAAGAGAAGCTACTGTTATCGAAGAAGATGGAGTTGAATTAACTCGTAGCTTCAATAGATATGTATTAGCTCCTGGAGATGATATTAGCAATCAGCCGTCCGAAGTAGCAGCTATAGCTAACGCTGTATGGACACAGGAAGTTATCGATGCTTATCAAGCATCATTGCAGCAATCAGTATTAAACAATTAATAAATATAAAAATGGCTAACACGTACAACTTTAAAATCAATGCAGTAGACTGCCACACTAACCAAGACGGTTTAGAAAAAGTAGTTTACAACGTGCATTGGAGTTACTTTGGTACTTCAGAAGGAGATGTAACAGCTTCTATTATCGGTGTAGAAAGCGTAGATGCCCCATCAGCGGAGTCTTTTGCAGCTTTTGAAAGCTTAACAGAAGACATCGTTATCGGTTGGATCGAAGCTAAAATGGGGGAAGAAAGAATTCAGTCAATGAAAGATTCTCTTGATGCACAGATCCAAGAAAAAGTAGCTCCAACTAAAGTAACATTACAACTACCAGTAACAGAAGAATAGTAAAACATGGCGTTAACTAAAGTAAAGTTAATAGCTGACGGAGTGGTCGATGTAGATCACCTAGCAGCTAATCACGGCATCACCACTGATAATATCGGTGAGGGGTCAGCTCTGTATTATACAGACTTAAGAGTAGCATCGTACCTAACAACAAATAGCTACGCTACAGAAGGTTTTGTTACCACAGCGGTATCTAACCTAGTAGACGCAGCTCCGAGCACGTTAGACACGCTTAATGAGCTTGCTGCAGCCCTTGGTGATGACCCTAACTTTGCTACTACAGTTACGAATAGTATTGCGACTAAACTACCATTAGCTGGTGGTAATATTACAGGTAACTTTTCTGTAGATACGAATACACTATATGTAGATTCTGCTTCAAATAATATAGGAATAGGAGTTGTTCCAAGAACTTCAAGTGTTAGGACTTTAGAGATGCCTAATTGGGTTCTTGAGGATAATGGTGCTTTTGGTTTCAAAGTAAATGCTTATTATAATGGCAGCAACAATGTTTTTATAAACAATGGAAAAGCAGCAAGGCTTTATAGTGATGATGGATATTTTGCTTTCTTTAGTTCAGCAACAGGTACTTCGGGAGGAGCTGTTACTTTTGAAGAAAGAATGCGCATAGACTCTTCGGGGAATGTTAAGATTAATAATGGTTCTTTAGAGTTAGGTTCGGAGGGTATTTCTTCGGGATATGTTTATTCTCAAGAGTCATTATACTTTAACGTTGATTCAAATAATACTCCTGAAAGTTCTTTTATTGTATTTGGAACAGGAAGAACGGGTAATTCAGGTGGAACAGAATTAATGCGCATAGACTCTTCAGGTAATGTAGGAATAGGAGAGTCGAATCCTGAAAAATTTTCTTTTTCGGGAAAAGAACTGCATATAAAAGGAGGGACAGGTGTAAATCAAAGTGCAGTAGTTGCAGTTAATAGTTCTCAAGGGGCTAATGGTTTTATTGGTGGATATTTTTGGCGAAATGAATCAGCGACAAATGAGTATCAATATAGAGTTGCTCAAATATCAGCAGATGCAGATACAGGAGGTGCTGATACTGCTCGATTAGAGTTTTATACAAAAGGTGGAGCAGGAAATTTTGCAGAAAGAATGCGTATAGACTCTTCGGGTAATGTGGGGATAGGAGAGCAGAATCCTTCAGTTCCGCTTCACGTTAATTCAGGAGGAGTAAACGATGTAGCTTTATTTGAATCTACTGACCAAAAAGCGACAGTAACTATACAAGATTCTTTTGCGAAAACAAACCTTGTTCATAATGTAGGACAATTACAAATACAGATAGACCCTGACAATGTTGGAGGCGCGTCAAGATTTATTCTTGAAATAGATGGTTCAGAAATCTTGAGAGCTAATAATGGCGGTAACGTAGGAATAAACGAAACAAGTCCAGGAGCACAATTGCATTTATCTAGGCAGACCACTTGGGGTAGTTCTGAAAATAGAGTTATAAATATAAATAATACCGGAACCGGAGGAAATATCAACGTTGCCCACAACATGGGAGCTATAACTTGGTATAGTGGTAACAGCACGCCTACAGCTGGAATACAAGCTTGGAGAAACACGCCTGCTTCAGGAAATAATGTTGAGTTAAGATTTGATACAGCTTCAGCTGGTATACCCTACGAGAGAATGCGCATTGGTTCTAATGGGTATATTGGAATGGGTGCTGCTAATAACAATAATCAAAGATTGGTTCTTGCAGCAGCCGATAGTAATGGTTCACAATTAAGAATAGAAAATACTAGAACTGGTGGTGGTTATTTTGTGGTTGGTGTTGGCGATTCAGGTTCTAATAGTTCTATTACACCTGCTGGAGGATTGTTCTTTTATAATGGAGCAACAAGAATGGTTATTAATTCTTCAGGCAACGTAGGAATCGGAACGACTTCACCTAGAACAAAACTAAATGTGGCCGGTGCAAGTGCTAATGGTGGTGGAGTATTAACATTAGAGAATACAACCACTGCAACTGGAGCAGCTGATTATGTTGGTAAAATTCAATTCTACGGAAATGATTCTGGAACTGGTGCTAATGGAGTACGCGCGTCAATTATGGCCGACGTTAAGGGGTATAATGGCGAAACTGATTTGGTATTCTCTACAGCCCCTGCTTCTACAACAGAATCAGAAAGAATGCGCATAACGAGTGCGGGTAATGTTTTGTTTAGTGGTAAAACCTCTTCAAGTGTATCTACTGTAGGTGGTCAAATGCAATCTAATGGTTCTGTTTGGGCTATTGTTAGTGGAGATGTAACTCAAGAAAACAATAGAAAAGATTCTACAGGAGATATAGTAAGATACAGATATAACAATACGGTTGTTGGTACAGTTTCTGTAACAGGTTCTTCAACTGCTTACAACACTTCTTCTGACTACAGACTAAAAGAGAATGTAGTACCAATGGAAGGTGCTTTAGATAGAGTAGATGCTCTTAAACCTTCTCGATTTAACTTTATTGCTGACCCTGAAAAGACAGTAGATGGTTTCTTGGCACACGAAGTAGCAGAGGTAATCCCTGAGGCTATTAGCGGAGAAAAAGATGCAGTAGATGAAGAAGGAAATCCTATTTATCAAGGTATCGACCAATCTAAAATCGTTCCATTATTAGTAGGAGCAATACAAGAACTTAAAGCAGAAGTTGACTCATTAAAAGCACAATTAAATGGCTAATACAAAAGTTACAGGCGCTCTTATAGCAGACGCAACAATAACCGCTACAAACATAGCAGACGGAGCTGTAACAGCTGCAAAGCTAACAGGTATAACCACAACTAGTATAGCTGAGGGTGATAAGCTATTTTATACAGACGCAAGGGTAGGTACATACCTTTCAACTAACGGGTATGATACCGCTGCAAATATTATTGCTACAATAACTGATTCAGCTCCTGTAACACTTGATACATTAAACGAACTAGCTGCTGCATTAGGTGACGATCCTAACTACGCAACAACAACCGCAAACTTAATCGGTACAAAACTACCGTTAGCTGGAGGAACATTAACTGGTGCATTATCTTTTCAAGACACGTCAATACCTTCAGCGGGTACCGCAAGAATATTTTCAAGAGATACTAACTCTTACTTGTATTTACAGACGGGCAGCGGAAACCAAATCCAACTACTTGACGGTTCGCAAAATACTATGGCGTTATTTAATCCGAATTTAATATCGTTTAGTATAGCTAATTCAGAAAAACTACGCATAGACTCTTCGGGGAATGTATTAATTAATAAAACAAGTGTAAATGCCACATATCTACCTAAATTAGAGATTCAGGGAACCTCAAGCGATGGTACAGAAGGAATTTTAATAGGTTCTTATTTACCTACACTTACTTTTTATGATTTTTCAGGAGGAGCTACTATTGGTCAGATTCAGCAAGATGGAACGGGTCTTGTATTTAAGAATAATGGCTCAGAAAGAATGCGCATAGACTCTGGTGGTAATGTAAAAATTAAAGGAACTAACACTAAAGTATCTTGGGAGAGAGCGAGTGATTCATCACCTGACGTTGTATATCTAACTAAAAAAGAAGATATATCTTCTAATGGTAACGCTAAATTACACGGGTACGATGGTATAGTATTTAGTACTGAAGGTGTTGAATCTGAAAAAATGCGTATAGACTCTTCGGGGAATGTGGGTATAGGCAATTCAGATGCTGATGCTCCTTTAGAGGTTTCTACTCACCCAACTATTCAGTACAGAGTTCAAATTGGTAATGTTTTAGGACAGAATCAAATCAAGTCTATTGATTCTAATCACTCTACATATAGAGATTTAAATTATGATGCAGGGCAACATATTTACAGAATAAGTGGCTCAGAAAGAATGCGTATAAACTCTTCAGGAAATGTAGGAATCAATACGACTTCGCCTGGAAATATAAAATTAAAGGTTAATCAATCTACTAATGACGAATGGATTGCTGCTTTTACAAGTTCAGGCACAAACCCATACGGTATTTACGTTGATACGTCTGCTAATTCTAGTGGTGGTATTTCTTTTGCTACATATACAAACACGGGAACTGGATTTTTTATAAAAAATGACGGTAAAGTAGGAATTGGCACGAATTCGCCAATCAGAAAACTTCATATAGACGGAGGTTCTATCTCTTCAGATACACCTACTGTAAGAATTTCATCAACAGATTCATCAGGTACAAATAAATTCGGTATAGAATTTTATTCTAATAATGGAGCAGATATAAGAGGAAAAGTATTAGCAGATAATAACGGTAGAGTTTATATTGATGATAATGGAGGCGGTGGTGTAGTTCTACAAGCTAATGGAGGAACTGGGCACGTTGCAATTGGGACAAACGGTGTACAAAATTACACTCCAAAAACCTTAATGATAGGTAATGGCAGTACTGATGGAATGATAACAGGATTCTCACAGCCATCTGGTACAGGTAGTAACTCAATTGCCGGTAGAAATTTAATTTTAAGAGGAGGAGTTGGAACCGGAGCAGGAGCAAATGGCGATATAATTTTCAAAGGAGCTAATACTCTGGTGTATGGAAACCAGTTACCTCATGCTGAAGTAGAAAGAGCTAGAATACTATCATCAGGAGGTATTACCTTTAACGGTGACACTGCCGCTGCTAACGCGTTAGATGATTATGAAGAAGGGACTTGGACTCCAAGTATACTACAGCAAGATAATTTATCGTCTACTACTGTTTCTTCTGCTAAGTATATTAAAATTGGTAATATAGTTCATATAAATGCTGAATTTTTAACTACAGCGTCTTCAACAACGGCAGAAACAAGACTACGTTTCACCATTCCGTTTAGTACAAATAATAACGGGTACGATGACGTTGGTCATGCAGCCCTAATCTTTGGTTCTGGTAATAATAGATTTGGATTAGGATCAGTGTATAGAGGTACATCTGAGTTAACAAGTACTTTTGTTTATATAGCAGCAGGACAGATAAATTCTGCAACTAATGGTAGTATCAAAGTTTCATTTACATACTTAATAGAATAAAAATGGCAATAACAAAAACAACTAAAACAGACAAGATTGAGATCGTGGGTGATTTCAAGAACATTCAAGTAAGAGAAGCAACCGTTATCGAAGAAGATGGTGTAGAACTTACAAGAAGCTTTCATCGATATGTATTAGCTCCGGGTAGTGACCTTACAGACCAACCATCTGAGGTGGTAGCTGTAGCTAATGCAGTATGGACGCAAGAAATAATTGATGCTTATAACGCTAGCATGGAGTCACCAGAAATTTAGTATATTTGCACAAATAATTTAATTTAAAACACTATGTCACAGAAAATCACTGACGAACAACTAAAGAGCCTACAAGAAAAGGTAGGCGCAATTCAAAACATCCAAGCTCAAATTGGAGGATTAGAGGCACAGAAACACGCTGCGCTACACGTACTTGCTTCTCAACAAGAAGAACTTCAGACGCTTCAGCAGTCGCTAGAAGAAGAGTACGGTAAAGTATCAATCAATATTCAAGACGGAACTTACGAGCCTATTGAAGAAGATGCGCCCGTTTCTGAGTTAGCGAAAGCCTAATCAAACAATAAATACACTAACTACGAAGCAGGGTGGTCTAAGACTGTCCTGCTTTCGTTTTATTACAATTAAATGTCATACATTAGAAAAATATCGGTAGGTACCGACTACAAGAACGCTATGCACTATATAGTAGGGCAAACTGTTATGGGTGGTAACTATATTATATCAGAAATAGTTTCAGACAATAACGGATACGGTGTCTGGATAAGAAACGATCAAGGAGAAAGTTTTCAGTGGAAGTTTTTTGATAATATTCCATGTGTAATAGAATTTGATCTTGACTTGATATGAAGCCTAGGTACACCTACTTAATAAAGCCTGTAGGTTCTGAGCATATAACAACAAAAAAAGTTGGAGACCAAGAGCTTACTATTAACGCTACAATAGAAAACGCTAAGTATGTTAACAGAATCGGCGAGGTTATTTCGGCCCCTGATGATAGTGAACAACTTAAGACGGGTGATTTGGTTGTAGTTCATCACAACGTGTTTCGTACCTATCTTGATATGAAGGGTAGAAAAAGAAAGTCTAACGAGTATTTTAGGGACGGAAAATATCTTGTACCTTTAGATAAGATGTATATGTATCAAAGAGACGGTGAGTGGAGATCTTTAAACCATTACTGCTTTGTAAAGCCTGTAGACTACCGACAAGAATCTGAGATACTAAGAACGGATAAGGAAGAGAAGCATACAGGTGTGATTGCTTACACAAATGACTACTTAGAAAGCAAAGGTGTTTTCAACGGAGACACTATTGGTTTTACTAAGAACAGTGAGTACGAGTTTAATATTGATGGCGAAAAACTCTATAGAATGCAAACAAGAGATATATGCCTTACGATAACAGAAAAAGAATAGAACGTATTATATCTGCTGGAGAACGTGCCGTAGAAGAGCTTATAAAAGTTCTTCACAGTGAGATCATTACAGATGACCCAGAGCACGACCTAGCAGCGGATAGGTTGAAAAACGCAGCAGCTACTAAAAAGATGGCTTTGAACGATGCGTTTGATATGTTAAATAGAATAGAATTAGAACGAGCTAAGTTGGATGGCAACGAGGAAACAGAAGATACAAGCAGTAAAGGATTCCAAAGCTTCGCAGAGGGAAGAAGCAAGAAGTCTAAGTAAAACTGTAGACATAAGCTTTCCTAAAAACAAGAAGTGGGAATACGGCTATGACGAAAAGTACGACGTGGTTTGCATTTCTAAGGATGGAACTGTTGGTGAGGTTATTGAGATTCAAAACCTTAAGATAGCTTTACCTGCTACACCTAAAAACGTATATTCTAACGAATATAAAAGATGGGAGCCTTTTGAGTACGCTAAAGAACTTTCAAAAATCAAGTCTATATTCCATTGGAACGAGTATCCTAACTCATTTAAGTCTCAATGGGTTGATTATATTGAAGAAGAGTTTAACCGTAGAGAAAACGGTTTCTGGTTCAATAATAATAATAAGCCAACCTACATAACAGGAACCCACTACATGTACCTTCAGTGGACAAAGATAGATGTTGGCCACCCAGACTACAGGGAATCAAACCGACTATTCTTTATATTTTGGGAAGCTTGTAAAGCAGATAACAGGTGTTATGGAATGTGTTACCTCAAGAATCGTCGTTCAGGATTCTCTTTTATGTCTTCATCAGAAACGGTAAACTTAGCTACAATAACAAGCGACGCTCGTTTTGGTATACTGTCAAAAACAGGATCAGATGCAAAGAAGATGTTTACAGATAAGGTGGTACCAATATCAATGAACTACCCTTTCTTTTTTAAGCCTATACAAGATGGTATGGACAGGCCAAAGACGGAACTTGCTTACCGTGTACCTGCATCAAAACTTACAAGAAAAACTATAGAAAACACTAACGGACCAGCGGATTTAGAAGGTTTAGATACAACTATTGACTGGAAAAACACAGGAGACAACTCTTACGATGGTGAGAAATTACGCTTCCTTGTACATGACGAGTCTGGTAAATGGTTACCTCCTGATAGCATTCTAAATAACTGGCGCGTGGTAAAGACCACTCTTAGACTCGGTCGGCGAATTATTGGAAAGTGTATGATGGGATCAACTTCAAACGCGTTAGATAAAGGGGGGTCTAACTTCAAAAAAATGTATGAGGATTCCAATGTATTAGAGCGTAACGCTAACGGACAAACTAAGAGTGGTCTATATTCTTTATTTATACCTATGGAGTGGAACTTCGAAGGATTTATAGATGAGTATGGGCAGCCCGTATTCAGAAAGCCAGACAAACCTGTGTTTGATGCTATGGGTGATGTTATAGATAATGGTGTCTTGGACTACTGGGAAAACGAAGTGGAGTCCTTAAAGAACGACCCTGACGCACTTAACGAGTTTTATCGTCAGTTCCCAAGAACAGAGTCTCACGCATTTAGAGATGAAGCAAATAATAGTTTGTTCAACCTTCAAAAAATATACGAGCAGATAGATTATAATGAAGGTTTAGAAGCTCAGAGAATATTGAAGAGAGGAGACTTTTCTTGGAAGAACGGGGTGAAAGATACTGAGGTGGTTTGGACGCCAAATAACAGAGGTAAATTTTTAGTATCTTGGTTACCAAGCCCACAACTTAGGAACAGAACAGAAAACAAAAATGGACGAAAATATCCTGGAAATGTTCATATTGGCGCATTTGGATGTGACAGCTATGACATCAGCGGAACTGTCGGTGGTGGTGGATCAAATGGTGCACTACATGGCGTGACCAAATTTAATATGGACGACGCTCCGAGTAATCAGTTTTTCTTGGAGTACATAGCTAGGCCTCAGACCGCAGAGTTGTTTTATGAAGACGTACTAATGGCTTTAGTTTTCTATGGTATGCCAGTACTTGCAGAGAACAATAAACCACGTCTTTTGTATCACCTTAAGAATAGGGGATATAGAGGATATAGTATTGATAGGCCAGACAAACATAAAAATAATTTGTCTAAGGCAGAGAAAGAACTGGGCGGCATACCTTCGTCTCAAGCAGTAATATCAATACACGCAGAGGCTTTAGAGGCTTATATAGAAGAGCATGTTGGGCTAACTGAAGAAGGTTCTGGTAACATGTATTTTAACAGGACACTTATTGATTGGGCTAACTACGATATCAGCAAGCGTACCAAGTTTGACGCCACTGTATCATCGGGATTAGCTATTATGGCTAACCAAAAATACCTTGTGAAACCACAAAAAGTCAGTAAAGAAATAAATGTTAACTTTGCAAAGTATAATAACAGCGGTTTATTTAGCTCAATACTAAAGAAATAATATGGCAAAAACATCAGATGTTGGTGGATTTCCAGATCAATTTGCTTCTGACTCAAAGAAAGCTACACCTGAATATGGTCTACAAGTAGGTAGAGCCATTGAGAATGAGTGGTTTAAAAGAGACGGTAGCGGTTCTAGATTCTACAATAGCAGAAGAAATTATCATAACTTGCGTAGCTACGCAATGGGTGAGCAGTCTGTTAAAAAATACAAAGATGAGATGTCTGTTAACGGAGACATTTCTTACCTAAATTTAGACTGGACTCCAGTACCTATCATCCCTAAGTTTGTAGACATTGTTGTTAACGGAATGTCTAACAGACTGTTTGACGTAAAAGCCAACGCTGTAGACTCTGTATCTAGCAACAAAAAGTCTGTTTACAAAAACAAGATTCAAACCGAAATGCGAAACAAGGATTTGTTTGAGAAAATCGGTGAGAATATTGGAGAAGATATGTTTTCTATTGAGTCAGATTTGTTACCTAAAACACAGGACGAGCTTGACTTACATATGATTATTGACTACAAGGATGATATTGAGATTGCTGAAGAAAAAGCTATCGAATCAATCCTTAACAATAATGACTACGAGTTAATTAAAAAGAGGATTGACGAAGACGCTACTGTTATTGGTATATCAGCGTTAAAACACTCTTTCAACAACCACGATGGTATTAGAGTCGAGTACGTTGACCCAGCAAACCTTATCCATAGCCCTACAGACGACCCAACGTTTAAGGATTGTTACTATTTCGGAGAGGTAAAAAACGTTAACGTTACAGAGCTTAAAAAACTCGATCCATCACTAAGTACTGATGAGCTAAGAGATATTGCTAAGACAGCGTCTAAGTGGGACTACTATCAAAACCTAAGAAAAGAGTTTAGTGCATCTAACTCTGAGTTTGATAAGAACACGGTAAACTTACTTTACTTCTGTTATAAGACAGATAAGAATATTGTATACAAGAAAAAGGTTACTCCAGTTGGGACTGATAAAGTAATCAAAAAGGATGATTCATTCAACCCGCCAGAGAACGAAAAGTTTGAGGTACTATCAAAGCGTATTGACGTTTGGTATGAGGGTGTACTAGTTCTTGGTACAGATAAGATTCTTAAATGGGATCTTATGAAAAATATGGTTAGACCAAAGTCAGCCATCGAAAAAGTTCACGCGCCGTATATTGTGTCTGCCCCTAAAATGTATAGAGGACAGATTGACTCTTTGGTAAAGCGAATGATTCCTTTTGCTGACCAGATCCAAATGGTTCACCTAAAGCTTCAGCAAGTAACCTCTAAGATGATACCTGATGGTGTGTACTTAGATATTGATGGTCTGGCATCTATTAACTTGGGTAACGGAGCTTCGTATACACCTCAAGAAGCGCTTAACCTTTACTTCCAAACAGGATCGGTTATTGGTCGTAGCTATACTGAAGATGGTGAGTACAACCACGGTAAAGTGCCAGTACAAGAGCTAACTTCTTCTGGAGCAAACGGTAAGATTAGTTCGCTTATTAGTATGTACAACTACAACCTAAATATGATTAGGTCTGTAACAGGTCTTAATGAGGCTAGAGACGGTAGTATGCCAGATTCAAACTCTTTGGTGGGTGTACAAAAACTAGCAGCACTAAACTCAAATACAGCTACAAGACATATCTTAAAGTCTGGACTATTTGTTACTCAACGTATTGCTGAGTGTATCAGTTATAGAATATCTGACATGTTGGAGTACTCTGATATGGCAGAGGACTTTGCTAAAAACATTGGTAGAGCTAGTTTAGAGATATTAAAAGAAATTTCTGAACTACACCTACATGACTTTGGTATATATATTGAGTTGCATCCAGACGAAGAAGAGAAGGCTGTTTTAGAACAAAACATTCAAGTAGCTTTAGCTAATGGAAAGATTGATATTGACGACGCTATTGATGTTAGGTCTATCAAAAACACCAAGATTGCTTCTCAACTTCTTAAGGTTAGAAAGCAAAGAAAAGAGAAGTTAGATAACAAGAGACAACAAGAGAATATTGCATTGCAAGCTGAAGCAAACCAACAAGCAGCTATGACCGCTGAACAAGGTAAGCAACAGACTATAATGACTGAAGGTGAGGTTAAGGCCAAACTAAAAGAGTTAGAGGCTCAGTACGAGTTACAGAGAATGCAGATGGAGTTTCAATTGAAGTCACAACTTATTCAAATGCAGAAGAGTATGGACAGCCAAATAAAGATGGCTGAAGTACAAGGACATATGGATAAGGAGAAATACAAAGAAGATCGTAAAGATCAAAGAACTGCTAAGCAAGCAACCCAACAATCTAAATTAATTCAGCAAAGAAACCAAGACTTAGACCCAATAGACTTTGATGGACAGGACTCACTAGGCTCTGGACTTGAAGGTTTAATGGATATTTAAGGTTTTTGTATCTTTGTGCCAAATCTAATATAATATGGAATGGAATTTTAAAGTACTGGACGATAACGGAAACGCTATTGAGCCAGAACAGCCAGAGGTTGAAGCTCAAGAAGAAGTAACTGAAGAGCTGACTGAGGATGTAAATACAGAGGTTCAAGAAGAAGTTTCTGAGCCAGAAGTAGTGGAGGAAGAACCACAAGAAGAACCTGTTGTTGCAGCACAGGAGCCAGAGGTTGACGTAGATTCACTTTACGCCAGAATCAAAGAGCTCGAAGAAGTAAAAGTTCAGACAAATACTGAAGAGCTACCTGAAGATGTAGCTAAGTTTTTAGAGTACAAAAAAGAGACAGGACGTGGTTTTGAGGATTACTTAAACCTACAAAAAGACTGGAACTCAGTTGAAGACACTAACGTGTTACGACAGTACTACAAAGAAACTAAGCCACACTTAGACGATGAGGATATTGATTTCCTTATCAATAAGAATTTCTCTTACGATGAGGATTACGCAGAGAATGATGAGATTAGAGAAAAGAAGGTAGCATTAAAAGATGAGTTATATAAAGCTCGAAACCACTTTAATGATTTGAAGGAAAGGTATAAGGCACCACTTGAGTCAAGTTCTGCTAACCTTCCTGAAGACGTAAAAGAGGCTTACGAGTTTTACAATGACTATAAACAAAGTTCGCAAAAGGAAAAGGAACTAACTGAGCAAAGGGCTAAAGTTTTCGCTGAAAAGACAAGCAGTCTATTCAATGAAGAGTTCAAAGGTTTTGAATTCGATCTCGGAGAAAAGAAACAAGCGTTTGTCCCGAAGGATGTAAACAAAGTCAAAGAGTTTCAGTCTGATATTTCTAATTTCTTTGCTCAACACTTGGATGAGAATGGTATCATAAAAGATGCCACCTCATATCACAAAGCTCTATTCGCTGCGACTAATGCAGACGCCATGGCCAAATATTTCTATGAGCAGGGTAGAGCAGACGCAACCGATGGGATTGTAAAAGAAACCAAGAACATCGACATGTCTGTTCGGGATAACAAGGGTGTTGAGACAGGAGTGCCGAAAATCAGGTTGGTGAATGATTCAAGTAGCGAATTTAAACTAAAATTTTAAACAACGCTAAAAAACATAAAAAATGGCATTAGATTTAAACGGTGCAGCAGCTGGAGTTTTACCAGCAGCAAATTTAACACCTGCACCATCAAAGGTAGCTTTACCAGGTAACTATATTGGGGATACATTCGCATTCGCGTCTCAGTACCTACCTGACACACAAGCTAAAGAATTCGCAAAGTACGGTAATCGTTCTGTATCTGGATTCCTATCAAGAATGGGAGCTGAAGTTCCTTTCTCTTCTGATATTATCCAGTGGTCAGAGCAAGGTCGTCTTCACATTGCTGCTACAGGAATGTCTGTAACTGGTAATGTAATTACTGCAACTGGTCACTCTTTTAGAGCTGGTCAAACAGTTATCTTAACTGACGGTACAAACACTGATAAAGGTATTGTACTAGCAGAGGGCTTAACCGCTAATGAATTTGAAGTAGCTCCATATGCAGGCGCTTCATTAACTGTTACAGGTGCAGCTATCTCTGGTTTTGTTTACGGTTCTGAATTCAGAAAAGGAACTAATGGTATGTCTGGATCTCTAGAAGCTCCTAAAGACATTCACTCTGTTACTCCTATTATCATTAAAGATAAGTATGAAGTAGCTGGTTCTGACATGGCTCAAATCGGATGGATCGAAGTAGAAGGCGCTGGATACCTATGGTACCTAAAGTCTGAGTCTGAAACACGTAAGCGTTTCGAAGATTACCTAGAGCTTTCTATGGTAGAGGGCGTTCCTGCTGCTGCTGGATCTGCTGCTCTTACTGAGAACTATAAAGGTACTGAAGGTTTATTCTACCAAGTAGAGCAAGGTGGTAACATCGCTGCTGGATCTATTGATAGCAAAACCGATATCGATAACATCGTTAAGGTACTAGACCAAGAAGGAGCTATCCAAGAGAACGTAATCTTTGTTAACAGAACTAAATCTTTCGAGATTGACGCTGTATTAGCTGGATTAAACACTTACGGAACTCAAGGAGCTGCATCTTACGGTTTATTCGATAATGACGAAAACATGGCTCTTAGCCTTGGATTCTCAGGATTCAACTTAGGATATGATTTCTATAAGACTGACTGGAAATACTTAAACGACGCTACAACTGGCGCTATCGCTGGTGGTGTAGATGGTTTAATTGCTCCAGCTGGTACAACTAGCGTATATGACGAAGTAATGGGTGAGTCAGCGACTCTTCCTTTCCTACACGTTAAGTACCGCCGTTCTGCTACTGAAGACCGTAAATACAAGTCTTGGGTAGTTGGATCTGCTGGTGGAGCTAGCAATAGCGATCTTGATGCAATGCAAGTACACTTCTTATCAGAGCGTGCACTTTGTGTTATGGGAGCTAACAACTTCGTATTATTGAAGTAATATACCTCGGTAGTTTACCCTCGTCACAACGGCGGGGGTAATTACTACCTTTATTTTTAATCAAATTAAATAACAATAAAATGGCAAAAAGAATTGCAAAGGCTCTTCCTGAGCTAAAAAATAGAGTGTTTATCTTAAAGGATGGTCTAACACCTGTGAACTATATCTTACGTTCAAGACACTCAACAAATAAACCACTACAATATTTTGATGAAGAAATGCGAGTGTATAGAACACTTCGTTATGCATCAAACCAAACAAGTGTCTTTGAAGACGAGCAAGTAGGTGATGTTTCACTTCCTGCTATCATATTTAGAAACGGTAGACTAGATATTCGTAAAGAAGACCAAGTATTACAAGAATTTTTATTAAAGCACCCAGATAACGGTAGCATATTTTTTGAATTTGACCCTGGAGCACAAGCAGAAGCTGAGCTTGATAGAGTTGAGTTGGAACTTGAAGCAATGAACGCAGTTAGGTCTTTAGATATTGAAGATTTAGAAGCTATCGCAAGATCTGTAATCAAAGGTCGTATCAATAACATGACCTCTAAAGAAATTAAGAGAGATATGTTGATGTGGGCTAAAAACAACCCAGATAAGTTCATGGGGTTACTCAACGACGAGAACCTTAAACTTAGAAACTTAGCTATTAGAGCGGTTGAAATGGGAGTTATTTCTGTAGACCAAGATCAACGAACTGTTAAGTGGGGATCTGGAAAGAAAGAGAAGATTGTTACCATACCTTACGGTGAGAATGTTTACTCTGCTCTAGGTGCTTATTTTAAAACAGACGAAGGACTTGACGTTATGCAAAAGATCGCAAACGAATTGTAAGCATACGTTCAAAGCATATGTGAAAGGAGGGTGTCAAAAGGCATCCTCTTTTTTTTTGTATTTTTGTACCAAATAAACGGGATATGGTTCATATGATAGACGACGTGAGAAAGACTGTTCTCACTGCGTTAAATAAAGAGAATAGAGGGTACTTGACTCCTGAGCAGTTTAACTTATACGCTAAGCAGGCTCAGATGAATGTATTCAACCTATACTTCTCTGAATATAACAAGCTTGTAGCGATGAAAAACGCTAGAAGACTCAGCTCTGAGCACGGAGACACCTTAAGTGCGTTGCAAGAAAAGATAGATTCTTTTGTAACGTCAGATGATATTAGTATTGACGGAAGTTCTTACCCGATACCTTCTGATATGTACCAAGCGATTAACTTGCAGTACGACGGAAAGATTGCTGAAAAGGTTTCTCTTTCTAGAGCTTTACTTCTTGGTTCATCTAATATGACCTCTCCAAACTCACTATATCCCACATACACTGAGTCTGATGGTGTATACAAAATGAACCCGACAAATGTAACAGTGGATGTAATAGTTAACTACATAAGAGTTCCTAAAGACCCTGTGTGGACTTATCAAAACATATCAGCTTCAGAAGACCCTATATTCAACCCTAACATAACTGGATACCAAGACTTCGAAGTTCCCGCTGAAGACGCACCAAAACTTGTTTTAGAGATTCTTAAATTAGCTGGTGTTACAATAAGAGACGCAGAGGTTGTTCAAGGAGCGACAAGTTTGGATACCAATCAATACCAAAAAGAAAACTCATAAGAGATGGCAGCAGCAAACGATAGAGCGTATTACGAAGATGGCCAGTACTGGGGTGAAGAACAGTATGTTAAAATGGCTGATGTCGTAAATAACTTTCGACTTTTTTACGTTGGAGACAGCAAGGTAATTAACTCGGTAGATAGAAGTGATATTATATTTCATGCGAAGCGTGGGTTACAAGAAATCCACTACGACGCACTTAACGAGATAAAGGTTTGGGAACAAGATTTACCAGACAATTTACAAGTGGTTTTCCCAAGAGACTTTATCAGATTAGTAAGGATATCATACAAAGACGATACAGGAAGGTTAATACCTCTTAACGAAAGCACAAGAACAAAAGTTGTTGATCAAGGGCCTTTACAAGATTCATTTGGTAACTTCTTCTCTGATGAGGTTAACACATCTAACAACCTTATATACGGTACACCTATTCACGATATTCGAAGTGCTGAGTATAATGTAGAATTAACAGACCCTACCTCAAACCAAGATGACTACTCTGGTGGTAGATTCGGTCTAGATACATCTGACGCAAACACCAATAGTTTATATAACGTAAATACCAAGCTTGGTGTTATAAACTTTAGCTCTCAGCTGGACGGAAAACTTCTAGTTATAGAATACGTGACAGATGGTCTATACAATACCACAGATTCAGATTTAAGAGTCCATAAACTCGCTGAAGACTTTTTATACAAGTATATCGCTCATGAGATTATCAAAAACAAGTTTGGTGTTCAAGAGTATATTGTAAGGAGAATGAAAAAGGACGCATCTTCTTCGTTAAGAAACACGAAGATCAGGATGATGGACATACACCCATTAGATATACTTAAAGTCTTAAGAGGACGAGATAAATGGATTAAGTAATGAAGATAAAGAACGTTTTTACATCTGGAAAGATGAACAAAGACGCTGATGAGCGTCTTATACCTCAGGGTGAATATAGAGATGCTTTGAACGTAAAGGTAGCTAACTCTGAAGGATCGGATGTTGGATCTATCGAGAACGCTTTATCTAACGCAGTTAAAAGTAGTTTAGACTTTGGATCAAATGCTGAGTGTATCGGATCTGTAAGTAGTGACGGACTCAAAAAAATATACTGGTTTGTAGTTTCTGATAACGGATCTTATATAGTAGAGTATAACGAAGAAACAGAGGCTTCAGAAATTATTATTAGTGGCAGTGCACTCAACTTTAGTTCAGATTACAGAATACACAGCTCTGATATTGTAATAGATTCAGATAACGACAAAGTATTCTTATACTGGACGGATAATAACAATCCTCCAAGACGTATAGAGATATCTGAAGCTAAATTATGGACTACCTTTACAGATGCTGATATATCTGTTATAAAAGCAGCTCCTAAAAACGAGCCTACATTTACAGGATATAACTCGGCTCAGTACGCTGACAACAACAATATAGAAGACAAGATGTTTTCTTTCGCTTACCGATACCAATATACTCACGGTGAGTGGAGTGCTTTATCGCCATTCTCTGAACCTGCATTTTTAGCAGGAATAATAGATACCGACTTTTCTGACTCAGAAAATCAAGGTATGGCTAACACATGGAACAATATACAAGTGTTTTACAACAACGGAGGGGCTGAAGTAAAGAAAGTTGAGGTATACGCCGTAGAAAACGGTAAAAACACTGCATACAGAATACATACAGATAAGAAGCTTGGTGCTGATAACTTAACAGATTCTTTCTACTTCAGAAACGACAAGACATATCCTGTATTGGCTTCAAATGAATTCAATAAAGTATATGACAACGTTCCTTTAAAAGCCTCTACACAGGCTATGATAGGTAATAGATTGGTTTATGGGGGTTATGAAGAAAACTACGATATTGATACTACTCTAAACTATTCTTTAGCACAAACACCAGGGAATACAATAACAGGTGGTCAAGCAGAAAAAACACTAAAAGCTGGGCACACATACGAGGTTGGCTTTGTTTATTTTGATGACTACGGTAGAAAGTCAACTGTACTTTCTAATTACTTAGAAAGCACTATAAATTTTAGTGCTAACGATACTTCTACAAGATTAAGAGTAAATATAGAACACTTAGCTCCTAGTTGGGCTAAGAGATATAAGTTTGCTGTAAAGTCTAATGTTGGTCTGTATGAAACCATAAGAACTGAAGGTCCTGCATACAAGAAAGATGGTGTGATGTATGTTAAAATGTATCAAGATGATTACAACAAACTAAGCACTGAAAGAAATGTTGTCCTAAAGAATAATGGAAAGGGACGTATGGCTACTAAGTATATTTTCGATTTTGTAGAAATATATACAGCTGAAGCCAATGAACTTTACTCTGGTTCTGAAGCAGGAGCTTACGCTAAACTAGAATCTTCTTTTGATGTAAACACAGTCTTTGATTGGGTTAGTGGAGCTTTGGTAGATCCTAATCAAGTGGACGTTGACACTGATACCGCATTAGTTTTTGAGTCTGTAGAGAAATCAGCTCCAGAGTCAGTGTACTACGAAGTTCCTGGAACTTACGATATTATAGATCGATACCATCAAGGCAACAGTCAAAATCAGAACGCAACAGACGACGGTATAGTAATTTTAGATGCTTACAACGCTTGGGCTTTCGGAGATGGAACAGAGTCTGCTAAAGCGTTAGACTTACAGACCAACCTACAAATATACATGGGTGTTAGGGTTAACGAAGAAATAGATGATTACGGTAAAACTGTACGTCCTTCATCAATCACTTACAGCGAAGTATACGAACAATCTACAGGATATAACGGCTTGAGTTCTTTCAACCTAAATCTACTAAACTACAAAGATTTAGACGATAAATATGGTCGTATTACCAAGGTTGTGTCTAAAGACACCGATCTTATATCGTTTCAAGAAGATAAGGTTCATAGAATCCTTGTAAACAAAAACGTTTTATTCACAGCATCTGGAACAGGTGACGTATCTCAAACACTTAATGTATTAGGTCAAGAAGTAGCTTACTTGGGAGAGTATGGTATAAATAACTCACCTGACTCAGTTCAGCTATGGAGAAACAGTATATACTTTGTAGATAACAGACGTGGAGTTGTTTGTGATTTAGATGCCAACGGAATATTCGAGATATCCCAATACGGGATGAAGCGTTGGTTTAACGACAACTTAAGTTTAGAATCTGGAAACACAGCCATCGCTGGTTACGACCCGTATAACGATCATTACATCGCATCAATAGGAGACCAATACACCGTTGCTTTCAGTACAGACGCTAAAGGGTGGGCCTCTTTTTATTCTTACATTCCAGAGTCCATGACTAGTGTAGGTAATAATTTCTATACTTTTAAGGATGGTCAATTATATAAACATAATATTAAGACAGGTCAAAGAAATGTGTTTTATGGTCAATCTCCTGCAAACACAGAGGTTGAGTTTGTAATGAATGCTTCGCCTTCTGAGGTAAAAATATTCAAAGCAGTTGAGTTGGAAGGTAATTCAGGAAACTGGGACGCAAGTATTGTAACTAATTTAGACGAAGGTCACATCAACAAACTATCCTTCAAAGATAAAGAAGACAAATACTGGGCTTACATTAGAAGAAACCTAGATGATATACTTAATACAAGACTACTTTCTGTTCAGGGTATAGGTAATCTAACTAGCATAGACGGCAATACTGCTGCGTTTATTAATGTTCCTTCGTCTGCAAGAGTAGGTGATTCATTATATTTCTTTGATGGTGTAGACAATCTACTAATGGGTTCTGTAACAGACAAGACAAGTACAACGCTTGTGGTAGATACAGTAAATAATACACCGTCGGTATCTGACTTTTGTTTTGTAGCTAAAAACCCTGAAGCAGAAAGCTATGGTTTAAAAGGTTATCACGCCAACGTAAGATTAACTAACAACACTACTGAACCTCTAGAGTTATTCGCTGTTAACAGTGAAGTAGTCAAGAGCTTCATGTAATAATTTGTATATTTGTAAAAATAAAACGATATGAGTTTATTTGAAAAAATAGGTAAGCTTGCCGGACTAGGAGGTTCGGGCGCTGCATTAGGTGGAGCGGGTTTAGCTATTGGTGCTATCGGATCGATAGGACAAATGATTTCTGGAGCTTCAAGAGCTAATAAAGCTAGAAAAGCATTAGAGAATTACCAAAGACAAGAACTTAAGAATGTAACGGAAGGTATGAGAGTATCTACTCTTGCTGCCGAGATGAAGACAGAAGAAGCGCAAAGACGCTTTGCTACTACTGTTGGTGCACTACAATCAGGAGGAGTTAGAGGTCTTGTAGGTGGTTTAGGAGTAGCTGAGCAACAACAACAACAGCAGCAACAACAAATCGCAGCTGACCTTGATAGACAGCAAACTCAAATAGAGCAAATGAGAGCTCAAGACGAAGCAAGAATCAGAGGTATGCAAGAGGCAAGAGAAAGCCAAGAAATACAAGGTATGGGAGCTGAACTTGCCGCTGGTAGACAAATGCTAAACGCAGGAATCACCGGACTAGCGGGTACCGCTATGGCAGGATTCAAAATGGCTAATCCGGCTAATAGCTTTCTTAGTAATGATGAATTAGCTAAAGAATTAACAGGTAATGTCTAAAGGAGGAGCATACTACGCAGCAGCTGGAGCAGCTAATCAAGTACAGCCAGTTAGCTTTGGTGACATAGCAATGGGATTTGCTAATATCGCTGAATCTAAAAGAAAAGAGTCTGCTGAGCAAGCTAAATATCGTCAAGACTTCTTAATGAAACAGCAGGAGCTGTTTGGTAACGAAATTATAGGAGAGTTTGACGGTACAGGGATCGATAATATCGATGGCGTAGCTGATAAAACAAAAGACTCGATAAAAAAACATGCTGAGATACTAAACTCATTATATGAGGACGGTAAAATAAGTGAGTCTCAACTAAACTCTAGAATGAGAAAGCTATCAAACGCTTCAGCTCAGTATAGAAACATGGTAGGTAACGTATCTTCTTTTATACAGCAACACAATGAACTTGGTGGTAAATCATCTAAATACAATGAAGCTGTTATAGAGCGCCTAAACTCATTTACACAGGACATGCTGCCTGTTGTTAACGAAAATAGTGAGTTGGTTTTTCTAAGTAGAGGTGGCAAGAGAGGCTTACAACAAACTTCTTTATCTGGTATGCAAGATATGTTATCAGCTAAAGAAGGTATTAGTGATAACGATATATTCAAGGGTGTTATGGCTGGTATCAAACCAACCACACAAGTCAAAGGAAAGGCTGTAGTTTCTACATATATGCCCAACGGAGATCTTAGCGCAAACACTAAAAACTTCCTAAAAGAACAGTTTGATACAATGTCAGACGATCAGTTAATTGATTTGGCTGTAAAGAATGATATTGATTATGGAGATGGTTTAGAAATAGAAAATAAAGACGCTCTTAAGAGTAGTCTTATGAATGTATATGAAAATAAAACCAAATCATACCTTACAGATCAGGAAGCTGCAAATGAAGTTGAAGGAATAAGACTATCTATACAAAGAGGTAACTTTAAAATTTCTTCAGACAGAGAAGAGAGGGCTAAGAAAAAAGAAGCTGAAGCAGAAAGAAAAATGCTTGACCCTCAATCAACTGTTGTTAATTACAATGAAGGTCAATACGCAGCTAAGGTTTGGCAAACTCCTTTAGATAAAACATATAACATAGCTCCTTATATTGAGGGTGCTACAGAACTAAAACATTCTGGTGCTGTTCAGTTGACTCAGGTAGAGCAAATTAATACAGGTACCGACGAGAATCCAAACTATAAATACCGTTTAAGTGTTTATATACCACCTTCAAAATCTAGTCTTGACAGCACGGAATTAATGGGTATAGGATCTACAATATCTAATAAAGCCGAAGAAATGAGAAACAATGGAGCTACTCAAGAGGAGATAGACACTTATATTAGTCAAACTAAGCAGGCTTATGGTATTTCTGGATCAGGACTAACTTACCAAACAATAGATGTTAATGAATCTGACCTATTAAAACTACAGAAGTTTTTACCAGACGATTTTATCGAGGAACAAAAGAACTTAAACAACCTATTCCAATAACAAAATAAAGGGAATGAATAAAGAAGCTATAGAACAACTTTATCAAGCGTATGTTCAACAAGGGTTACTAGATTCAGAAGCTGTAAGTTTAGAAGCTTTTTCTAGCATGAACTACGACCAAGCACAGCAAGTATATAAAGCTGGTGTAGAAAAAGAATTATTTAACGTTCCATTCGATAGCTTCTCTTCTTTGTTTGGTTTACAGAAACCCGTAGAAGAGCCAAAAAAAAAAGAAGATACGGAATCAGATTCAATGGCTGGTTCATTGGAGTCTCCAGAGATTGATTCCGACAAAGCATTAATAAACTACATAACACAGCAGAAAACTGCTTACCAAAACTCACTTGACGAATACAGAACTCTTAGAAGAGAACTGACTGAAGAACAAGCGAGACTAGTTCAAAAGAAGAACGCAGACCCTACATTCGATACTACACAAGGGTTTGAAGAACTAAATAAAAAGATCTCTAAGTCGGAAACGATGAAGATTGATCTTGACCGACAAAAAGATTTCTTAGACGCAGAACTTGATAAAGCTTATAAAACCTCAGAGGAGGCTATGAGAGAAGCTTTTGGCGGTGACGGCACTATGGTTGAAGGGATTTTTGCTGCTTTCTTAGAAAACACACAAGAATCAGGTCTTTTAGGAACCATTATAGATATGGCTACATCTGTGCTACCAAACTTTGGTATGTCAGAAAACGACTACAAGAGGTTTAAGGATAAGGGTATGAAAGACTCTGAGATCTTAGACAAGGTTCGTAAAGACAAAAAGAAAGAGTATCAACCAATGGTAAGAGAATCTTTGAAAGAGGTTCTAGGAGTTGATATTGACGACAGGAAAAGACAAGAGTTTAGAGAGGAAAGTCTTATATACGAAGGTCTTGAAGGTATGGCTGGTAGTTTACGTGCCATGATGGGTACTAAAGAACAAAGAATAGCTCAGTTTGCTCTTCTTGGAGTAGATGCTCTAGACCAAGAAACCTTGAACGACCCAGACTTTGATAACGTATCAGAGAATGAAAAGTATCTTTTTAAAGCACCTATAGCTTTAGTTGCTGGTATACTTGAGAATGTTGGTTTCAGAAACATGATGGGAAAAAGTCCCGCTATAGTAAAGTTAATTACAAAAAACGTACTGGGTAAGGCTGCTACAAACGCAACCGTAAAAGACTTTGAAACCTTAGTAAATAAAGAAATAACAAACCTGTACGCTAGATACGGTATTAGAGTTTTTACAGCTGCTGCTGGAGAGTTTGAGACTGGTTTTGCGCAAGAGTTGTCTGAGGTAGGTATAAAGAGTATTTACGAGACAGCTAAAGGTGTAGAGCTGTTTAAAGACCCTGATTTCTTTTCTAAAGAGATGTTAAAGAACTCTTTAAAGGCGGGTGTATTAGAAGCTATTGGAGGTTTTGCTATGGGTAGTGCCGCTAACGTAAGTACTACTATTCAGGAAGGTAAAAGAGCTTCTGAATTAGGAAAGCTTTTTGACACTGCTGACAAAATGGCTTTGAACCCAAAACTAAATGAACTTGCAAGGCTACACCAAAAAACACTTTTACAAGCAGGTGATATCACTCAAGAACAGTATGACAAGAATATAAAAAGCCTAGATTTTGTAAGCGCTATATCGTCGAAGATACCTCAAAACATAAGTCAAGAAGATAGAAGAAGAGCTTTCGATCTTATATTAGAAAAACAGAATCTAGAAAAACAAAAAGCTGGTCTTGACTATGCAATGGGTCAAACTATTGCAGAAAGAATAGACCAAGTAAATGAAGAGTTAATTGAAATATCTAAAAGAACTGTAAGCAAGGAAACTACCGAAGAAGAAGTTGCTACTGAGGAAGAAGTTGCTACTGAAGGAGAGACTGCTGCTGAAGAAGAGACTGCTACTGAAGAAGAAACCCCAGGTGTTCAGTCGGAATTAGAGGAAGAAGGCGTTGATGAAGAGTATATCGACGAGGATGGATCTACGGTGTTTATGTATACCGATGGTATTGGAAGGTTGGTTAAAGATACTATGGCTGGTGAGACCATCTTCGACACTAGAGAAGAGTTCGACGCTGAAAGAGAAAGGCTTAGAAGCTTGCAAGCTGAAGAAGAGGTTGTTGCTGAAGCAGATGCTAGAGTTTTTGTTGCGCCATTCTACGATACTACCGTAGAAAGCGTTAATGACGCTGGAGAATTAAGAAAATCCAAGGGCTATAAAAAACATATCAGCGCTATAAAAAATACAGCTAAAGCTATAGGCCTTGAAATAGAAGCAATAGAAGAAGGTATAGGTGGCTTTATAAACGAAAAAGGCACTAAAATTAGGGAAATACAAAACGTAGTTAGGTTTAAGCCTGGGCAGGATATAGGAAAGATCGAAGAGTACGCTGCTGTTATAGGTGTTTTAACTACAGAAGTACAGGAAGCTACTATAGCTGCTCAATACGTAGATGAGAATTCTGACGCTTACAACAGCGATAGCGGTGTGTTAGAATACACTATTAAAACAGACAAATCAAAGAGCGATGAGGTTCTTAAAGCTCTTAAGGATAATGATATATACGACTTTACTTACAATGAAAGTACTGGAGAATTAGTTTTCTTGGATTTTAGTAAGGGACAAAGCACTGAATTTAACGAAAAGATATCTAAATTTGCAGAGTATCTAAAAAGCAAAAAAATAAAACATGAAGCAGCAAACAAAAGGGCAATCGAATCAAGGTACATCGACCCCACAAGAAGAAAAGAACTTCTTTCAAATATTGCAAGAAATGCCGTTCAGCAAGGACAAGATCGGGGAGAGTTTTATAAGACGGTCGAAGAAGCGATAAGAAGAAGCGATAAGTTTCTGAAGCAAACTCAGGAGGTTAAACCTGCTGAAACCAAAAAGACCACCCCTAAAAAGAAACAGCCTACAAAGAAAGCTGAGCCTGCTAAAAAGACGGCTCCTAAAAAACCCACTACACAAAGAGAACAGGGCTTAGATAGAACAGGTCAGTTAAAAGACGCTGACCACAAAAAACTAACTGAGTTATTCAATACACTCCAAGAAGCTGAGTCAGACGCTGAGTCAACCAGTAGTAAAGGCGCACAAGAAAACCTAAGAAAGGCTAAAGACAAGTTTGTTAGAACAGCCAGAACTATGGGCTTGGACGCAGATATGAGAGAGGTTTGGGCTGACGCACTTATCATTGAACAAAAGGCGGCACTAGCTAAATTAGCTCCACAAGCGGCTGCTTCAATGAATAAAAAGAAGACTGCCGAAGATAAAGCAAAGGCTAAAGAAGCAGCTAAATCAGCTCAGTTACAAGAAGATATTAAGCGTGCTAGAGAAGAGAGCGAAGATGCTAATATGAGGTTTGAGGAGGTCAACGAAGAAATCCAGAACGAAAAAGACAACCTTAATATTGCTAAAGAAGAGTACGCTAAACAAACAGAAAGACTAAAGAAAGAGCTTGAGATATTAAAAACAGAACTTCAAGTAGCTAGTAAACCAGACGCCGAAGAAGGTTGGTCTGACACGGTTAAAGAGAAGATCAAAAGAAATAAAGAAAGACAAGCAGAAGAAAAAGAAAAGTTCCAAGAAGAGAAGGAAAGAGTAGCTGACGCTATCGAATACTACAAACAAGAACTTCCTTCTGTTAGATCTGAAGCTAAAAAAGCAGCTACAAAACTAGCTAAGTTAGAAGCTAAACAACCTAAGTTCCAAAAAGGAACTATAACCGATGTTGATCCGTCTGACATTACAGCTGTTGTTGATGAAATGAATCAACTTTCTGACGAGCAAGCGGCTTTCGAAAACCCTTCAGAGTTAACCACTAAAAATAAGTTAAGCTTAAAATCTTTAAGGGATAGGTTTGGTAGAAAAGTGAAGACAATTAAAAACATGTCTGAGTTTGAAGGAATACCATTTGTATTCTCTATATCGGATCAACTTATGACAGGTGAGTGGACTAGCCCTTTTACTGGAAAAGTAATGGAGTTTTTTGGTGGACTTGGATTTAATATGTCTAAAGGAAACCAAAATAATGCTTGGGCAAACACTGATGAAAGGACAGCTAAAGGAATGCTGAGAAATGCTAGGGATGTTTACAATAAAAACAAAGAGTTATTTGATAGGCTTTGGGACGAAGGCAAACTACCTAAAGGTCATGTACCTATGGCTATTCTTAAGATGGGACAAACATCTATACAAAGTAACGAAGCTTTGTTTAGAGTTATAGCAGACAACCTTGACACACACTTCACGAAACAAGAGCAACAAATAATTTTTGAGGCTCTAAAAGAAGATTTAAAAGATAGAGCCAAATCTACAGTAGCTCTTGGACACCTAAACAAGTACGATAATATTGTTGATGCTTTAAATAATATTACGGAAATAAATATCGGTAACAGGGTTATAATAACAGAAAGACTTACTTACGGAAGCACAGATCTAGGGCCTGCATCAAAACCAGGGGTGCCCAAGAAAGAGGCAATAGCAAAAGTTCTTGAAGCGAAAGGCAAAGAATTTTACAAATACCTACACCTACCAACCATAAACGAATCCATAAGAGAAGAGGCTTCCAAAGAAATACCTGACTCTCACGTAATCTCTATAACTGGTATTGATGTAATTAACGGTAAAGTCACAAAAAGAAAAGACGGAGAGGTAAATCACCAAAACTATCCATTTGGAGTAAAAGGGCAGTTAATAGGTGTTCTTGAAAAACCTGTTCATATGGCAGATGTGTTCCCTGAAGCTTATGCTAGAATAGCACCTATGGTTAAGGTAAGTGAGAAAGGTGATGCAACAACACCAATGTCGGCTGTTTCTCAAGCTATTGCTGTTTCTGGCATGGTCGCAACAATTAAAGCGTATAGAGGAGCTAAGCCAGTGCAAAAAATTAATTCATTGAATGCTGTTTTAGGCCTTATAAAAAGCTCATTTCCTTCTGTAGCTGTAGTAAACAGCAAGCAAGAGTATGAAGCTATGTTAGCGTCTCCTGAGGTATCTAAACAACTAAAAAGAGGTGATGTTGTTTACGGATTTACTATAGACAATAGAATATTCTTAAATCCTGAGTATGAAAGTGTAAACACCGCTATTCACGAATACGCACACATATGGACATCTTTTTTAAGGGAGAACAATCCTCAACTTCTTGAAAAGGGTTACAAACTACTCGAAGGAACAGAGGTACTTGAAAGAAAGAAGAAGGAGTTTCCTGACGATATCGAACTAGCAAAAGAAGAGGCTTTAGCTGAGCTTATTGGTAATAGAGGTGAGACTTTAGTAAACGCATCTCAAGACACTAGAAATAAGTTTAAAGAGTGGTTTAATGCTCTTTTTGAGTACGTTAAAAACAAGATAAAAGGATTTGACCAAATGAGTCAGGAAGAGTTCTCTAACATAACTTTAGATGAATTCGTTGATGGAGCTATAAAACAAATACTTTTAGGTCAGGACGGGAAAGAACTTACAAAGAAGGATGTAAAAACCCTTGGTGTTGTTTTTAGAAAGTCTAATATAGATGAGATTGTAGACTCTGTACTATCAAGCACTGAATCATCTAGGCCAGCAAAAAGAAAATCTACTAAGCTTAGAGAAGATAGTGAAAAAGCGATCAAGGATAAGTTAAAAAGAAAAAAGCTAAAACAAGTAGTACGAGGTCTGAGAGAAAAATTCTTAGACAGAGGTGTAAAGATAAAAGACTTCCTAAAAGAAATAGGTACTAAACAAGCTACTGAAGCAGCTGACGCGTTTGTTAATAGAGCTGGAGCTAGCGGTTTTGCAGACTTTAGATTTAAGGAAGCTTACAAAAAGATATATAAAGGTCTAAACGATAAACAAAGAAAAGACCTTGATGAGTTGGTGTTCATAAAAAGGATAGTAGCTATCAATGAGAATAGAGTCGAAAGAGGTCTTGAGCCTTATGTAGGTAAGGACAACTACACTTATGAAGATGCTAAAGCGGATCTTTTAGAGATGGAGATGACTCTAGATAATTTTTCTGATCTATCTAAAAGAGTCGACATCTACTTTAGTGAGATGGCAGATAGCCTTAAAAGATTAAGAGACGCAGGACTAATATCTCAAGAAGTTTTTGAACAGCTAAAAGATATAGAGTACTCACCTATCAAAACCATCAAGTATATCATTCCAGAAGGTACTAGCAAAGAAGACCTTAATAGGTATGCTGAAATGACTGGAATGAATAAAGACCTTATTCAGAACCTTAGTAACGAGAACAAGAACGATGTAATAATGGACTCTGAGTGGTTGCTACAAGCAAACATATCTATGATTTCAGCTGTTACCTTCGAGAACAAGATGCTTAATAAGTTTTACGAAGGATACCTATCAGCTAGCGCTGAGGTAAAAGAAGCTTTAAGTGAATTTATGCTAGACAATCCTGTTATTGGAAAGTATAAAAACGGAAAGCTGAAGTATAAGTATGATACCGCAAAAGATCTTACAGGATACACTAAAGTAAGGTTTATCAAGGATGGTGTTCCAACGTACATGGTTATTCAAAGCCAGTACGCAAACTCATTGTTAGATATAAAGAAGAATAGCGAAGCTCTTGACAAAATTGGTAAATACTCTGGAACAAAAATACTTAGGTTCTTCGCAACTGGTGGTAACCCATTATTTATTGTAGGTAACACCGCAGTGGATTTCCAGAACATACTATTTTTGTCTGACGTTTACTCCAACAATAAATTTAAAGGAGCGTTCAACCTAACTAAAGACGCTGTGAAATTCTTTACTCAAAAAGCCCTGTCAGACTTAACTAAAAAAGGTAAGTTTAAAGAAACGTACAGGGAGTATATGGAAAATGGAGGCGGAATGAGCTACCTTTCTAGAGACGGTTTAAAATCTCTTGAGAGTCTAAACCCTGTAAGTAAGTGGAAAAAAATAGGTCTTTCTTGGATGAAGGGATACGGTAATGTAATGTCTTATCTTGGAGAGACTTCAGAGATAGCATTCAGAATGTCTGTTTACGAGAAGTCTAAGGAAAACCAAATAAAAGAATATAAGAGAGAGAATGGTGCAGAACCTACTGGAGAGGCTTTAGAAGTTATAAAACAAAAAGCTGTAAGAGAAGCAAGAGAGACAATTGATTTTAGTCAGGGAGGAACAGTAGTGAAACAAGCTGACAAAGTATTTCCTTACTTAAACGCAGCTACTCAAGGTTTGAGAAAGGGTATTGACTACGCTTTAGCCAACCCTGTCAAGTTTGGTTCTAGTATGATTCAATTGATGGCCTTCTCAAGTTCTTTAGCGTCACTTTCTATGTACTTACTTTTATCAGCTATGGATGATGATGACGATCTTGAAGAGATATTAAAGTCTGTTAGCGAATACGAGAAAGCTAACTATCAAATCATATTCACTGGAAGGAAAGATGAAAAAGGAGAGTGGGAGTATTTAAGATTTAAGAAACTACCTACAACAAATGTATTTACTACACTTGCTGAAAACATAGTGATTAATACTATACTTAAAAACAAAGGATATGATTCTTCTTACACTAAAAACTACTTATCTCAAGGGTTAACTAGTGCACTTCCTTTAGATGTTACTAAAGGGCTTTTTAACCAAATAGTAAGCAGAAACCCTGGTCTTAGCGCTATGATAGCATATAACATGAATTACGACTTGTTCTATGATAAAGAAATTTTTACAGCGCCTAGAGGTAAAGATATACATCCAACAGCTGAAGGTTTATATGACGATAGAGTAGATGAAATCTATAAGTTAATAGCTCCAGCTTTAGGCGATGGTTTCTCACCTATCAGGTCTAAAGCTTTTGTAGAAAAGATTTTAACCAGCGAAAGTACTAATCCAACAATCGGTCTTATCTATGCTGGCTTTGATGCATACGCTAAAGAAGACAAGACACTTACGGGTGAGTTAGCTAATGTTGTAAAAAGACTTGCAGGTTCTGCCACAAAAAAAGTGACTAGAACAACAAATAAGAAGCTTATCTCGTATGATAAGTTGGCGGAAGAGAAGACTCAGAAAATGATCATCGAAACCGACATATGGAAGAGCGAACAAGAAGTATATAAGATGATTAGAAAGAAGGTAGAAGACGGAGGATACTTTAGTCAAGAAGAATTCAATCAGATGTTAGTAGATAACTTTGAACCTAGAGACTTTAAAAAGTACTATAAGAAGTATACTACATACCTTAAGAACATCAACCTAGACAGAAAAATTCTTGATGTAATATACGAAGACACTCCTGAAGTACAAGCGTTGATGCTATACAACAGGTTTGGCACTAGCTTAGAAGCTGAAGAACTAGCCTTACTAGAAAGAACTGGTAAAAACGCTGGTAGAAGAGTGTCTAAGAAAGCCTTCGCAATATACTTCTCTGAGTATATGGGTAAATAAAAAAAGGGAGCTTTTTAAGGCTCCCTTCTTACATTCAAAACAAACTAGATTATGAATCTATAAATACAATCAGTACAAATATAGTTGTATTACATTGTATTGCATTGGATTCAATTGGATTAGTTATTCACTATCATCAAAGTGATTTCAACAATTCTCTTTAAATTCGTATACTACCTTGTCACGTTTTTTAGTTAGGATATCTAACTCCCTTTGTAGGTAGTCCATTGCTTTTCGTAGGTCTTGTATTTCGTTTTCTTTCTTGCCTGCACGAGCAACATACTTAATAATGTTACCACGATTAAAGTTTAGTTCGTAGTCAGATATTACATCAATAAGGTCGTAGTCCTTACCGTTGTCATAGTGTATTTGTGAAGATCTCATTTAATGTTTTAATTGAAATTATACTTACTTGATTCTCTAAACCTCTTATTCTTGCTAATTTATCGTCGATATATTCTATAACATGAACCTGTTTAGGTTTGTTATATATATCAGTCCAGCAAGGTTTGGTTGTAATCTTATCCCCGAGACTAAATGTCATCACTCAGCGTGTCTATGTATAAAGGAGTATGTACACCAACGTACGCTCCCCATACATTATACTCAAGGTACTCGATAGATTCTAGATCAGACATACCTTCTTCGACTAAGATTTTTATCATCTTGTCTTTGTCGTATATTACCCTCTCTGATTCTGCCTCAACACCAATAATAGCGTCATCAAAACCTTCTGCAAAAAGAGCTTCGCTTTTATCGTTTAGCTCGATCAAAAACTCTTGTATTTTAGTTCTCATCTAATGGAAAGTAATGGGTTAAACGTGCGATTTGTCCTTTGTCTTTAGAGTGAATAAAACCTTCAATAGCAGGCATATTCATGTAGCCGTTATCGGCGTGCCACCTATCAGCTTCTGAAGGGGTGCGTAATGTTTCGATAGTACAACTAACGGTATCCTTAGACATTTTGTGGTGGTAGTGGTGTAGGTACCAGTACCTAAAGTCACCTTTATTTAGGTCGTCTGTAGCCTCTATAGACATAAGCTCACCTAAGTTATTCTGCTTAGCCCCATCCCCGTGAGTTGTTCCTATCAAGTTCTTTCCGTACTTAAAATACTTTCTATGTCTAAGGTCTGAGTCGAACGTAATGTTTTTACAGTCCTTGAACCAAGTCTGGATAGCATCCGCTAAAAAGAACCCGTGTGTGTAGTCGTGGTTTGAGGGATTGAAAACAAAGTGTACGTCAGCAACCTTCATTAGCTCCTCTAACACCTCGACATAAAGTCTTTTAGCAATTAAGAAGTTATCGTACCACATACCGTCAGTATCCTGAGGAGTTCCTGAAGTTGTAGTTCTTTTTGGTGAATCGATATGAAGGATATCGTTACCCGCAACAAAAAGTATTTTGTCTATCTGAAAACCAGATGCTTTTTCTAAGATACCTCTTACTCCTTCCTTGACTCTTTGTACTGCGACTTGATTGTTGTAGTCTTTTCCCGTTGCGAAGACAGTAGATAGTTTGCCAATATGTACATCAGCGGGGTCAACAACAAGTAAATGACCATCAGCAACAACAGTCCTTTTGATCGGTTCATATTTAAACGTGTGGTTTTTAATTGCGTCTAAGTGATCGTTTAACATATCGTCAAACGTAGGCCCATCATTATCTTGTTTAAAGGCTATTGACCAGTGTTTACCTTTATACCACCCGTGTTTTACGTTCTCAAAAGGAACACCTGCTTCTTCGCAAGCCTTAGTTAAGCCCGGATTATTTTCCTGAGCCTCCATCTTTCTAATAGTGTAACGAGCTAATTGATATAGGTTGTTTTCACTTTGTTCGTAAGAACCTTCAGAATACATTGTTCTTGCTAGTTCTTTCAGGTTTGTTATACCTGACCTGTAGAGCTCAATAGCTCTTTCTTTTACATGATTGTACTTATGCATTATCGATTGAATTTAGGATTTCTTCTAGTAGTTCCTCCAACGCAATAGAAGATTTTTTTATAGCATCGAAGTCTTCATCGACAAGCCCTTCATATATTTCATCAACAAGGTCATGAACCTGATCCATTAATCGGTTTATGTACCTCAGTTTGTTATCGATGTAACTCATTCTTATTGTGTTAGATACACAAATATATAGAATAAGTAGACTGAGGTTAATAACTTCTTATACAAAGATATTAACAGTTAGTCCAATTCTTCAAGAACAATAGTTCTTAGAAACTCTGATCCAACAACTGGATCAATTTTATTAATGGCTCTAGCCATCTTTTTCCATTTACGGTCAGCTTCTTTAATTTCTGCTTTAGTAGAATCAGTGCCTAAGTTACATCTTAGCTCTGCATTAATACGCAAACACTCTTCTACTTTTTGTCTAACAGTCCACGTAGTGAACCCCATGAACTTATCTAAGTCCTCAAATTTATACGCCATATTTAATGTATTTATTTAAATTAATATAATCTAGAAACGTGTCGATATCTATCTCAACAATATCAACTACAAGAACCTCTATCGGTGATTCAAAAACAATGTCAGCTACAAAAAAATAGTCTCCTATTTCAGTCTTCACAACAAAAGCTTGCTGATCTATAACATACTCCTCACCAGGATACTCAACGTCATTAACTACGTCTAATATATCCCACTTAATATCGTCGTACTTTGCAGTCAAGTATCTATCAACATCGATCGATATCTGTATCATACTATTCTCCTCTGTAAACCTCAGTTGTGAATCCATACTTACCTAGTTCTTTTAATCTATACTCTTGTATTTTACTAAGCTTACCGTTAGGTGTTTTAATCTCTGAAAAAATCACACGCCCGTCAGGGTGTATTCCCAACACATCTGGTATACCATTTTTATTTGTTTTGACAAGCTTCAGAACATAATACCCTTGCTTTTCAAGTTGGTCTATCCTTTTCTTTTGTATCTGTTGCTCAGTCATATAACAAATTTAAGAAAAATCTTTTCTGAAGTGTCTGAGGGTATAATCCTTTTTGTTTGACACAGCTCTGTAAACTTTTTTCTCAATTCCGTTTTTAGAAAACAACCAATATACCTTATTGTATTTTCGGTCTTTAGTTGTCATTCGATCACGAGCTTGCCAGTAGCTTGTAGCACTGAAATCTATGTTGTAGAAAACAATGAAGTCAGCGTTACGAAGTGATATACCTTCTCTACCAGATACAATCTGAAGCGCTATGTGTTTAGCTTTTCCAGAGTCAAAGTCTTCTAGTGTAGTGCAAACCTCATCACCAAAAACTTGTTTGATAGCATCAAGCTCAGCTTTGAACTTGTAGAAGATTCCCAACCTATTATCAGTAAACCTCCACTTTATATATTCAGCCTTACTAGTGTCTAGCACAGCACTATTACCACTCTCAAACTTAACAGTTCCACTATACATCTGGTGTAGCTTAGACATTAGTTTAACTCCAGTGTCAGCAAGAATAACTTCTTCTTTACCTTCTACAACTAAATCTCTTTTTAGCCTACTACAAAGTTCATAGGTAGATTGTTTAATAGGAACCTCAATGATTTCTTCCTCAATCGATGACTCAAACCCCGCTTCTTTTTGTGTGTAAGAAATTGTATAAGGCTCCATTGCTTCCGGAATTTCTTTCCGACCATCGGAATAGTCATTGATATTGAACCCATTGATTTTTTTCTGGGTAACATTAACGTAGTCCTTTGCAAACTTGTAGAAACTCTTGTACTCCGAGAATGGGTTGTTGGAAACCCCATACACCTGATGGTACATCTGAGAGTACGATTCAGGTGTTGGAGTACCAGAAAGGAAGATTACGTACGGGTTGTTCACTACCATCATCTTCTTGACAAGCTTTGCTCTAGAGCTAGGTTTAGGAAACGCACCTAGAGAATGTGCCTCGTCTACAATAATAGTGTGCCAACCTTTTTCAGAAACCTTATGTAGGCTCTCGTAGTTTATTATAGTTATCTTAAAGCTAGGTTTCAAGAGATCGTAGTCGTCTTGAATGTTAGGTATAGCTTTTTTCTTTGTAACAAAAAGTACGTTGTAACCACAAGCTAATGTGTCTGCGATACCTAAACTAGTAAGTGTCTTACCAGTTCTAACCTCCATAGCCAAATACAACATTCGCTTTTCACGAAGTATCTGGTAGCCTCTGGAAATAATATCTTTTTGGTAGTCCCTAAACTCAACCATATCTTTCTCTTAGTTTTGCGTACACATCCCAACAGGCTACTGCTGCTTCTGTACTATCTTTATAAATCTTACTTCCTACTGTTACTTTACTGGTATACTTAACTCCATCCTTGTAAATGAAGTCTTTACCCTCAGTAGTTATACCACCTTTACGGATATGTATTTGGCACTCTTTACTTCCGTAGTAACCACCGTACCTGTCGGGTATCCACTCAACAGGTTGGATGGTTACTTGGAAGTCATTCTCTACGCACCAATTAAAATTCGAACATATCGTCGTCATCTCTTCTGAGCTCGGAAACATCTACTTCTTTTTTAGAGTTAAACATAATCCATCTACCCATCTTCTCTCTTCCATCAGTAACCTCTACGTTATCTAAGAATTTACCGTATAGGTCAAGCCACTTGTAGAAAAGAGTTCTGGATATAGTGTACTTAGCTTTAGGAGCGTAATCAGGGTTGTCAAGTATAAAGTCGTTATACAAGTCGTCCTTAAATATTCGTTTGTCGTAAACAATTAAGTCTGACTTAATAGACCCATCAACTAATCCACACCACTCAATAAACTCTTGTCGTGTCTCCTGACCAAGCTTCTTAATCTTACTGTTCTTAGATTGTGAAACGATAAGCCCGTGACGTAAGAAGAATTGTAGGTTGTTTATCATATAGTTGTCAAACACCACCCACTCTTCGTCTGACCACTCGTCAAACAAACGCTTACCAAACTCATCAACTGGAGTGAAGTCTGCTTTATAGTATTGCTTTAGCTCCAACTCGAACTTACGTCTAACGAAAGAGTTACCCGTACCCCTAACTGTGTAGTTAGTAGTAATGATAATCTTAGGTGAGTACCTGAATGGTATGCTGATAGCGTCCTTGTTTTTCTTCTCAATAGTAATACCCTCAGTAATAACTGAGAATAGTCTTTCGAAGTCAAAACCTTTCTTAACGTCATCAAAAGTAACCACTTGAGTGTCGGTAGATATCGTCTGGTAAGCGAAGGACTTGTCAAAAGAAAATGCCTTACCATCTATGTAAGAAACTTTCTTCATCTTGCTTATCGCTTGAGCAAATATACCTTTACCGGTACCACCTTCTGGGTCGTTAGACATTTCCTCGTCATTAAGAATTATTGAAGGACAATAACCTGGATCCTTGTAACTGCTCATCAAGAACCCGATAGCGGACTCAATAGACTTAATACGCTCATCTTCGTTTCCAGATATGTTATTGATAAAGGTTTTGAAGTCGCAGTTTTCAACGTCTACTACACTCCAGTCCCTATCGATAACTTGGTCACGCCAAACGTAACCGCCTAAGTCAATATAGTCGATCGAATCAATATCTTTTTTTGTTACACGAAGCGCACAGTTTCTGAAGTAAATAAACGACTCGTACTTCGTATCCTCAACAAAGTGAATGTTTACTGTATCCAAGAACGACAAGAAGTCTTCTTTGAAATAACGTGTCTTGTCAGCAAAGAAATTGTAGACAATCATGTCTCCCTTCTCTAACACATAGTTAAGCACAAAATCTTTTACCTCTTCTTCTGAAGCCTTATCAATAAGGTTGTTGGTTACACGAACAAATATGTATTTGTCTGAGCCGTGAGGAGTGAACTTGTAAAACCCGTTGTCTTCTAAAAACTCTTTGAATAAAAAGTGTTGTAGAGACACAGCTCCCTTATCTGAAACGCTCCAGAACTTATCCACTCCAGAGGTTTTTTCGATAGCCTCGTACACCTCGTTTAGGTTACCTTCATCGATCTCAAGTCTGCGCAGGTCTTTCTTTATTTCGCTAGAGGATGCTCCACTCTTTATTTTTTTTCTGATGTTTTGAAGTTGCGCCTCATCCTCGTAGAACTTTGTCCCAAACGCACTAGCGTTGCTATACGCTGAGTTTATTGTAGTTCTAATTTCTGTCATAGGAAAGTCCGACTGAGCCATGCTAGACATAAATATCTCAGCAGTGGTTTTAGTAATACCAAACTCATTGAAAGCAGAAGCAAGTATAAATACGTTGTGGTTACGCTCACCATCAACCAACCCATACTTTCTGTTCCACCACTTCATAAGTCTCTCGATAATTACCCCCTCGTCTGTAACTGGTATCGTTGTATTGAGGTCGTATTTATCAATAGGTTTACCCTCCAACTCAGACAACTCAGTCCACTCTTCAGAATCCATGTTGACATACATGTCTGGGTCTGAAGACTCGTAACAAACTCTAGAGATATTCTTTGATGTAACGTCGAAGTATTTTGAATCGAAGTGGTCTTGAAGAGCTTCGAAGTACCTCTTGTGGTTATCTGGCTCCGCAGGTATCTTAACAATAACCTTGAGTCCGTTACCGCTTGGAGACACAAAAGCCGCCATAACATATGGGTTCTCAGTCATAGCGTGCTTGTCTTCCAACATCACACCAGAGTTTTCGTACCCGTCGAAGTCAAGACATATAAGCCCACTATGCTCTATGATAGCGTCGTCAGCTCGTTTTTTAAACTGACCGCTAAAACATATAGCGGGTAAGCCTTTCTTCAGTTCGTTTCTTTTAGATTTATCGTCTTCTTTTCTAATTTGATCGACTAACTCAGCGTACTTACCATTTTTAATCCTATCAAATACGAACTCGACATCTCTATAAAAAGGGGTTGAGGTCTCTTTAATGTTCTTAAAAATAGTAATCATTGTTTAGCCATGTAATTAGTTAGGTTGTTTAGTCTCTCTAGAAACTCTGGTAAATTATTTTCTGGTACTCGGCTAATATATTTAGATACCCTTTCGTCACTTTGAGAAAGGTCAAGTCCTTTTATATATTCTTTTAGTGCTGATACCTCGTTAGTCAACTCTTCGTTAACCTCTAAATAATGTTTTTCGATCTCACCCTCAATAGATAAAGCAACCTTAGAGTCATCTTTTTTAATGACCTTTTTATACACAATATCTTTAGCTACAAGGTATGCGTTGTAGAATTCTGGTTCAAACCTTTGAATTACCTCGAAGTTCTTTTCTAGGTGAAATAAAACTGTTGCGTGGTCTTTACCCACTTCCCCTCCAATAGCTGAAAGTGAGTACTTGGTAACGTCTCTAGCTATCTTAAAGTAGATAACTCTAGCGTATATTACATTTCTTTTTCTGTTGTTTGCTCTAAGGTCAATACCCGTAACGTCAGAAACGACGCTAATAATCTCGTTCAGTTTCATATGATTGTATTTAAATAAGATAAAAAAGGGCAGGTGTGTTAAGCCTGCCCGATAGATTACTAGTTGGTTAACTTAGAACCCTAAGTCATCCACTTCTTCAGCTTCAATAACTTCGATTTGGTTTACATCTTTATTGAAGTAACCCTCCATGTAGTTTTGAAGTTCACCCGCTACGCTATCAGCTTTTGCTGAATCTTTAGCAGTTAGGTTCTTGCCTAGTACAAAGTTAGGTGTAGAGTACTTAACACTCCCTTTCTTCGCTTCATTAGCTTCGTTTACCTCAATCCACTGGTTGTCTAGTAGATTTTTGTTGGCCTCAACAAAGTCAGACCATTCTTTTACACCTGCTCCTTTTAGGGATAGGTTAGCTAAAGTTCCGTCCTCAAGCATAATGTAAATCGATCTGTGGTAACGACCACCTGCTTGTTGAACTTTTGCTTTGATGTCTTTGTAAAGACCCGAAGCAATTTCACCACCTTTAAACGCACGTACCGTCATCGGCTCAGTGCCAATGTAGTAAACTTCGTTCGACCAGATTCCAGATTCCGAAGCATCGTTCCAACCTTTTACGGTGTGGTAGTGTTGCAGGAACAAGAACTTTGTAGGTAGTTGAACTTGAACTTTTTGACCTGCTTCTTTGTCATAGTACTCGAAGCATTTGTCATTTGATTTCCACTCTAAGTATTTAGTAGTGGGGTTAGAGCTTTTGCTCTCTTGAGAAGTGTGGCTGATTCTTGCCATAATAAAAAGTGTTTTAAAGTACGAACATCAACGCCCTGTCCGCTTGGGCTCTCGTGCCACGCTAGGAATCGAACCTAGAAAAACCGTTCGTGGCTACCATAAAAAAAACTAACCAAATGATGAATTACAAATATAAACGTAATGTTTATTTCTCACAAGTAAAAAGTGTTTTTTTACAAAATGATTACACCTTCTTCGTCCATAAAGTCCCAATTATATAGTGGAGCTTCGCCAGTATCTAAGTACTCTCTCCACTGAATGATTGCGTTCTCGTAGTCAATTCGTCCACGCTCAATCATGTCTTCACTCAACCTATAACACTGAACGCTATACGGGTGATTGGTTTCGATCGCTTGGAAGATAAACCTACTTGGGTCAATACCTAGTGCGTCGCAGTAGAGCGTAGCTTGGATGTGGTACCCGTACTTGTAGATGTCGTTTCTAAAAGCTTTTGGTGTATTACTTCTACAAGTCTTTATGTCAGATATAAAACCTTCGTCGTAGTTAATTACGTCAGGTCGTATTCTGAGGTACACGCCTTGAAAGTCTTCTACGTAGTGTGATAACTCAACATCACCTTTAGCGTACTTTGATGCGGTAGGGTTGTTGTCAAAGTTGTCTTTGATGATAGTGAACATCTCCCTATCAGTCTCTGGGAACACTAACTTACCCTCTTCTTGCCACTTCTCTACCAACTTCTTTTGTTCCTTACCTTCAGCGGTTCTTCCGTCTATCTTGTCGTAGAACTTTACCTGCTCATCAAATAAGTGTGGCTCAAGTACAAGTGTATGGATAGCGGTACCTAATTGGTACGCGTCGCTCGTGTAAGGCTTCTGGTTGATAAAGTGGTACACAGATTTATTGTGTATCGCCTTTAGTCCACTAGCAGAGATAGCTCTAGACGAGTGGTACTTTTCGTTTGATTCAATTACTTTTTTAATCATAGTCTATCTATTTTAGATTGTATTGTTTCTCTTGACTTTTGGCTATGCATATTAGATAGCAGTTGCCTCTCATACCTTTTCTTTTGAAAGGCCTTTACACCATTCTCTACACCCTCAGTAATAAAGGTGTAGTAAATGTCGTCGTCAACTTCTCTATAAATATCAGAAGCGGTACTAAGTATATATATACGCTCGCCGTCGTTAACCATCTTAACTCCTTTGTAAATAGAAGCTTTGAACTCGTCGGTATCTAAGTCAACCGAGTTTTCGTGACGCCTGAACGCCTGCCATATTTCTTCTAATGTGTATTCCATAGTCGTAAATCTACAAACATCATACATCTTATGCAATTTTTTTCTTCAAGAAATTAGTCTTTCTATCCAAACCATTCTTTATAACATACAAGTCGTAAGCCTTAGCCGCTTCCTTCGGTTCAAGGTACCTGCCTAAATGTATTATCTGACTATTAACACATATTTCTGCCCTCCAATATAAACGACCGCCCGATCGATGCAACCTTACTCCTCTGTACTTGATGTCGTTTTTTGTCTCCTTCTTACTCTTCATATAATTTAATGCTCAGCTACTCTTTATTTTTTTTGTAATTATTAGATTAAAAATCGACATTTCGACACCAGTTAAAGTAAGTAACTGATAATCAATAACTTAACCGATGTCGATTTGATGTCGATTTGATGTCGATTTTACTCTTTGGTGTCGAATTTACCCTCTGTTATGTACG
>Ga0255769_10000335_pt1 | contig 56024 bp, 37 predicted proteins | sample 041ome_9_FD_179637 | JGI IMG/M metagenome (GOLD analysis project Ga0255769, IMG submission 179637) | Coastal salt marsh microbial communities from the Groves Creek Marsh, Skidaway Island, Georgia - 041413US metaG (version 2) | ecosystem: Environmental > Aquatic > Marine > Intertidal zone > Salt...
CGCCAAACAACCCTCCTCCTCCTCCTCCTCCTCCGCCGGATGTTCCAAACAAAGGCGTCGAGGTCGTACTCGTCGGATTGCTGCTCCCGAATAAACCTCCTCCGCCTCCTTGTTGTTGTTGCTGTTGTTGCTGCTGCTGTGTGCCAGTATTCGTCGCGTTCCCGAATAATCCACCGGGCGACGACGACGACGCCGGCGCCCCCCCGAAAAGTCCTCCTCCTCCTCCTCCTTGATTTTGATTCGAACTTCCAAAGGGACTACTGCTCCCAGCGTTCGCGTTCCCGGCGTTCCCGAACAATCCACCGCCACCAAAAGCACTTCCACCACCAGGTTGTTGTTGTTGTTGTTGCTGCTGCTGCTGCTGCTGCCCAGAACCTCCAGGAGTGGAATTACCGAACAAACCTCCTCCCCCTCCTCCGAAGAGGTTCGATTGCTGCTGCTGATTCGTCGTCGCATTCGCCGAGAGACCAAACATGTTTTGTGTGGTGTGTATTATTTATCGTATCGCGCGGGGCTTCTCTTTAATAAAAAATAAACGACCTCTCGCGCTCTCTCTCTGCGTCGTCGTCGTTCTCTGTTTTGCTCGACCAAAGGTCGCTCGTTCTCTCTCCGTTTACGAGCGTTTATTATGCGTGTGCGGTCTTTTGTGCTTTGTGAGGCTTTTCGTGCTCCATTTTTTTTCCAATTCTTAACGGGAAAAAAAAGGAATTTTTCTGCGTGATAACGGAGAGAAGAGCGCACGCTCTCACCTCTGCGCGAAGAATAAAAATGGCCTCCTCCTCTTCTTCTTCGAACAACAACGCGCTCGTCGATTGCAGCTGGAGAGTCGACGTGACCTTGTCCTCTTCGCAGGCGAAGAAAGTTTTGCGACCGACGATTTTGATGAGTTTGGAAACGAAGAAGAGTGAAGAAGAAGAAGAAACAGAAACAGAAAGCGCGGCGACAACAACGAGAAAAAGAGAGACGTTCGAGATGTCTCTGGAAATGTTTCAGGAGCTGCGGGTGTCCGTGGCGAAGATTTTGACGGAGATGGAGTGGGCGAACGAGGAGTTGAAGCGAACGTGAGAGATGAGAGAGAGTTGAGAGATGATGAGGTTTGGTGTTGCGCGCGCGCGAGAGAGAGAGAGAGGACGAAGGAGGCGCATCCGAGAACGATGACAAGTGTAGTAGAAATAGAGCGGGAACGCAGAAGCAGTAGAATGTATTCATCTTTCTGTCTCTTTGTGTTTGCGTGCGTGTATTTGTAGTAGAAGAAGCTTCTCTTTTTTGTGAGCGTGTACCAACACCGTTTTAGTAGGATAATGTGTATTAAAAAAAATCAATCTTTTACGCGGGAGTTCGCGAACTGCTCCCCGACTTGTACCTCTTGCTCTCCTCTAAATACTCGTTCATTCCAACCGCGTCCTTCAATTCGTCGAATGTCGGCAGCAACTCTTCGTCCGGGTACCCCTCGAACATTATTCCTTGCAACGCAGTTTCCATAGCTTTTACGCTCACCGCTAACATCGACAGCGGGTAGGCGACGATTTTAAACCCCATGGCGTGTAACTCTCTCGGTTGACAAATTGGCGTCATGCCGCCGCCTTCTAACATGTTTGCCATTTTCGGCGTGTTCGGGCACGCGTCGCAAAAGCGTTGCATTTCCTCTTTCGATTGTAAAGCGTCGATAAACACAGCGTCCGCGCCGGCGTCCACGTACGCTTTCACGCGTTCCAAAGCCTCGTCTAAACCCATGGAACTTCTCGCGTCGCTTCTCGCGAATACCACGATATCTTCTAAACTTTCATCTCTCGCGTCGCACGCGGCTCTCACTCTCGCTATGCTCGTCTCTCGATCGCACACTGGTCTCGGACCGGTGTGTCCGCACCGTTTCGGCGCCATCTGGTCTTCGATTAAAATCCCCGCGAACCCGGCTTTGATGTACCCTTCCACCGTGCGCTTCGCGCTCATGGCGTTCCCGTACCCATCGTCCGCATCGCCAATGATTGGAAAATTCGGAGACACCGCATCGCATATCCGTCCGCCGACGTCTTGCATCTCCGCGTACGAAATCAATCCAACGTCCGGCAACGCCAAGTGCGACGCCGAGACGCAAAAGCCAGACATAAAAGCGGCTGAAAAACCTGCGCGTTCGATTAACCGCGCGGATAACGCGTCGTGCGCGCACGGCGCTTGCACGATGGCGGGCCCGTTGAGCAGCTCTCGCAACGCGCCGGCTGGATCTTTCTTTTCTCTCTTCTTCTTTGACGACGGTCCTCCTCCTCCTCCAGATGATGAAGAAGAAGACATCAACGCAAAGCGCGTTTTGCGACCATATCTACTAACCGCCGAATCGAGTTGGGGTGAACTCGAGGAGGAGGAAGAAAACTTTGTACTCCTCCTCGACGACGACAACGACGAGGGGGAAAACGGAGACAAAAGCAGAGAGGAGGACGTGAACGTCATGTTTTTCTCTCTCTCTCTCTTTTATATCTCTCTCTATCTGGAGCGTGAAGATAGCGCGCGCGTGTTTATGAATGGAGTCCATACTAAACTTTAGCTGACTCAGACTTTTAGATTGAAACCCTAAAAATATACATTTGTTTTTTCTAGCGTACTTTTTCTTTCTCTCCTCCTTCTCCTGCGCCTCCGAACAACCAGACGTCGTCGTCGTGCATCCACGGTAATCTGCTGCTGATGGCACCACCGCACTCGTCGTCGTCGTCGTTATCGTTGTTACCGTCGTTTCTCTTTCTTTGCTCTTCTTCTTTTTCTTCGTCTTGGTCGGCGGGAAAAAAAGACGCGTCGCGGTCGTCGCGCGTCTCTTCGTAACCTTCTTCTTCTTCTTCTTCTTCTTCTTCTTGGTCGAGCGTCGTCGTCGCGAATGTATCGGCCGCGGAGGATCGTTTCTTTCCTTTTTCTGTTCCTTTTCCTTCGCGGCGCTGGTGCTGCTGCTTCTGCTTCTGCTTCTGCTGCTGCTGCTTTTTTTTCAATCGCTGTTTTCGCTCCATCTCGTCGTAGCGGAGCAACGCGGTTAGCGGGCCGGGGGAGATGAAGCCGGCTTTGCGAGGGATCGGGGAGAAGAGGAAAGATGAAGTTGACGATGTGAGGAGGGCAGAGGACGAAGGAGGGTGGTGATGGTGGTGGTGATGGTGATGGTCGATGGTGGAGTATTCGCCGCCTCGTTCTCCCGTTCCGCGTATTCTTACGCCGCGAGGGGGGATTTCTACGGAGAGTTTCCGCTTTTGCGAGAAGGTGAGGTTTATCCCGTCGTCGTTTTTGTCGTTTTCTCGATTCGTTGTTATCGTCTTTCCAGGGAGAAAAGGTATCGTCGGCGGTGATAGGAGCATGTCCGAGTAGTAACATCCCACGGCGTTTCTATCGTCGTCGTTGTTACTGTTGTTGTTTCCGAGAAGGTACGAAAGCCATCCGGTAGAGCCAGAGGTAGATTTGAACGTCATCATCGACGAGTCCTGATTGTTGTTATTATTATTATTATTATTGTTGTTATTATTATTCGGAGAGTACATCGGCGATGGTAAGCCGGCGAGCGCGGCGGCCGTAGGCGATAAAATCTCATCGAGGTTGAAACCGGCGTGAGATCCTCCGATGGGAACGGCGCTCGCATCTGTCGCCGCGGTAGCGTTCTTACTCTTCTTAGTATTAGTATCTGCGCTAGTGCCGCCCCATAGTCGAAAACCTCCGTTGAAAAACCCGATACCGTTACCGCGCGCCAAAGCTGGACGCGTTTGGCGGTTGTGATGATGATCTTGATGTCCCTGCTTTTGTTTTGATGTTGTTGCCGGGGCGTTGGCTGAATCTCTCTCGCGCGCTTCCCGCGCACCATCATCGTTTCGCCCAGTACTATCAGACGACCACATCTTGAAGCGTCTTTTCTTTATTGGACTGCTAAGTTCGGTGATTCTCATCTTCTCAGCGTCAACATGCTTCGTTCGATGGCCGTTATCGTCGCCGTCGTTGTCGTCGTCGCAGTCGCTCCCGATGAGTTTCTTCGCTTCCAGTCGTAACTTCTTCACCGCTCGCGCCGAGCGTTCGTCGTAACTGCTGATAATTTTTTCCGTGCTTTGTCTCTTTTTCTTTTTCTTCTTTTTACCATCAACTCCACTCGACTTCTTCGCTTGTAACGACCCGAGCGGCGTTGCGGCACGCGAGGCTACCAGAGTTTCTACTTTTTCTACTTCTTGGTCGACGTGTAATCTGCCTTTCTTTGGTGCGCATGTGATCGTTATCGCTGCGGGCGCTACGATTCTACTCTTTGATTCCCCATTCCCTTTCGCCGTCTTAGCTTCAGCGTTCGTTTTCGCGCGTTTCCTCGTCGTCTGTTTCTTTTCTTCCGCCTCCACCCTTACCGTCTCTTTTTCTTCCTCCTCTTTGTCGTCGTCGCTCTCGCTTCCGCCGCCTTCCTCCTCTTCGTGCTCGTCGTCCGTATCCAACGACCCTTTCGGAGCGTTCTTTTCTTTTCTCTTCTGTTCCTTTCTATCATCCAATGCAGTTCCCGCTAAACTCTGATCGGCAAAGTGTTGTTTGAACAGATCCTTGTTCGACTTCTTCTCCTCCACGTTTGTCATTCCGCCGGGGTCTCCGATGACCGAGACCGATAAACCGCCATCTCTGCTCGGATTATTATTACTATTGTTATTACCACCGCCGCCGTTATTGTTACCATTCACTTTCTTCATCGCCGCTTTCCTATACTTCTCCAAAACGCTCTCAATCTCCCCATCTTTCACGCTTGAATACTGAAACGCTTTATTGTTCGAGTTTACGATGACCAGAGCGATGTCGCAATCGCACAAAACAGACAATTCCATCGCTTTCTTCATCAAACCGTTCTTGCGTTTCGTAAACGTCACCTGTCGATTTCGCTCGTCTTTAATGCGTTCGATGCGGATTTTCCTCCGTCCCATCGTTAAACTCGAGATAGATGGATAGATAGATAGAGATCTCAGTCAAATGATACCTTTTTTCTCTCTCTTTCGGTCCACCTAAAGTCAGTCTTCTTCTTCTTCTTCTTCCTCTGACTCCCCGCGCTTTCTTCTCGCCGCAAACGATGACGACGACGACGACGACAACCCCGAACGGAAAACAAAAAACAGCAACAGCCGAGAGCCAAAGAAAAAGCGATCGTTATGTCTCTCTTCTTCTTCTTCTTCTTCTTCGGCGCGCGGTCTCTCTCTGACTCTCTTTCGCTCGTATTTTTCACCTTTTTTTGTTCTTGAAAAACGTTTTTTTTTCCCCTCGGATGCAAAAAAAAAGAAGGAAGAAAAGAAAGTCTAACCAACGCACGAGCGCTCGAGCGTGGATGCCCCACTCGTCGAGCACAAAAAGGGAATAGAATCGCGCCCCAAAAAAGGAAAGAGCGCGCGGTCCGTGATCTCTGTTTTTTGTTTCTCGTCTCTCTTTCTTTCTTTCTTTCTGTCTCTCTCTCTCTCTTTCTCGTTGCGCGCGCGCGGGCGAATGTGCATGTGAAGAGAGAGTCAAACAAAGTTTTTTCCCCTAATTTTTTTGATACAAACCCTAAACAAAAAATCACAGCTTCTCGCTCCAGAGTCCATCATCGTTCCGCAGAACGCGCTCCCTTTGCGCGCGCCTCAAAGTGCGGTTAAAAGAAACCAAGGAGCGACGATTTCCACGCGCGGAGACAGAGCAACAAAATAAGCAGCCGGAGAAAAGAAACACGAGAAGAGGGCGTTTTTTCTTTTTTGTCGGAGAGAGAGAGGAGAGTAAAAGAGACACACGCGTTTCCTTTTTAGGTGAATTTTGGAAACAACGGAGAAAAACACCGCGACGCGACGATGTCTCCTCCTCCATCTTCCACCGCCGCCGCTGCCACTGTTGCTACTACTACTACTACTACTACTACCGCTGCAGCTACCACTGCTACGTTCACGCATCCTGCTCCCGTCGTTCCTTTGAATAAGCAAGTGCTCAACGTCAAGTTTGTTTCGTTCAAGCAAGAGAGGGACGACTACAGTTCAAACAGAAAAGGTACGTACGAATTTTAATCGTGTGTTTCGTGTCGCGTTTCTGACCGCTTCTTCTCTTCTCTTTATTTACTCTCTCTCTCTCTCTCACTTCTTCGCAGGAACGAAATTTTACCTCATCGACTCGGATTCTATCCCGCACTTGGCGATAATCGGCGACGAGCGCGAACAGAGAGATGGACATTACACGTACCGCGTGAGCGAGGAGTTCGCGAAGGCTGAGCTCGGGATACCTCCGCTGAAACAAGGAAATTTAGTCGGCGTGAGAAAATGGTTGAAAGATAGAATCACGCAAAGCGCGCAACAGTATAAGAAAAGGATGATGATGATGAGTGGTAACGGGAACGGAGAAGGTGTGACTTTCGGAGAGAATGGGGGCAAGGCGGGGAAACCGCTGATGAAAGAGACGAAGATTGTGGCGTTGAGCGCAGCGCAGTTGACGAGGAAGAAGAAGCAAGACATTCCGGACGGCGCGAGTTTGATCGACCACGATGCGTTCATGAACGCGAGTTTGCGGGCGAGGAAGCTCGAGGAGAAGGAGTTCAAGTGGGCGAGCACGAAGGAAAATGCATTTGCGTTTATTCGGGGCACGGAAGTATTTGAGGACGCGGCGGCGGAGATGATGATAAAAGTTGAAGATTTAGATGAAAACGATAACGAGAATCAAGAATATCTTCACCAGACGAGAGAAGACGTGCGAGTATTAATTGACGAATCTATAGCTACGATATTAAAGCACGCGTCGTCATCGAAATCGAGCGGCGTTATGGAGCTCATCGAGGCATTGAAAACGCTCAAATCTTCTCGTTTACATTTGAAGCGCATCGCAGGGGACGAGTACGCTTTAGTGGACGCGTTGAAACGTTTACGAGAAGAAGGTAAGAACGCAAAGAGGTCGTCGCACGTAGCCACCGCGTCAAAACTTGCGAGCGATTTGTTGAAACATATAGCCGGGTCCATCATAGGCTCCGTTGGCGCTTTGATTTCGAGCTACGACCGCGTGCCGCCTCCACCACCACCGAGAGTCAAACCGGGTTATTTAGTACAACTCGTCGACGGCGCTGGAAACGTAATCAGTCAAACCGATGGCGGTGCAGCAACAACGCGAGCAATCGCAGCGAACGCCGCCACGGCGGGAACAGCAGCGGGTGCCGCGGTTGTTCCCAGTCTGCCGGCACTTAGTCCCCCGAGTTTGCGAAATCGAGGTGCCGTCGGCGGCGTGCAAATCAAAGAAGAACCGCAAGTTTACCTTCCACCATCTACCGCTACAAAAAAGAAAGCTGCTGCTGCTGCTGGCGGTGTTACTACTACTAATACCACAACTACAACCACCACTACTACTACTAGTAAAATGAACAAAGGAATGGGGCCAGGAGGTAAACGAAAATTGAAAGACATTCTTGCGAGTTCGCCGCCGAGTTATGACACGAACACCTCTCAATCGAGTAAGAAAAAGAAGCAACGAAAAATGCCCAGTCGTAACAACAGCTTCGATGAACGAGGAGGTACTGGTACCACGGAGATAGCTTGCGATACGGCCACCGACGACGACGCGGCAAACACCGGGACGCCGCCGGCGGCGAAATCGACAGTAGGAAAGGGACGCAAACTGTGTCACGTTTGTTCGACAGTCGTTGGCTCTCCCACGCGCGTTTGTCCGCACTGCAAAACAACTTTACCCATGAAAATACCAGCCTCGACGAAAAAGGAAAAAGCTGCGTTGTTGGAAGGGAAGGAGAAGAACGCCGCGTTGGCGAAGGCTGCCGCGTTGAATCACCAAAACAACGGTGGTGGTAAAAACTCCGCCACTGCTGACGTTGGTGAATCTATGTTAGAATTTCGACGGATATTTACGAATTGCAAACCGTCCGTGTTGAAAGTGGGCGCGCAAAGATTGATAGCAGAATTGAAAGAACGATTAGACGAGAATAGCACGACGTTTGCGTCGGAGTTGTCGCCTGGGAGCGCGATGAATAGAAAGTTCATCTTAGAAGAATTGATGCAACCGTTATTGGAAAAAGTTGAAACGACGAAACTCTTCAACGGCGCCAACGAAAGGCCGAAAGGAAGAAGAGAACTTTTGGAAGCGTTAGACGCGTTCATTGCGAGTTATTACTCGTAGTTTTTAGCGTATGTATACAAATTTCTCTCAGCAATAACAACAACAGATTTTGCTAGTTTCTAACTTTCAATAACGATTTCAACGACGACTTTGGCAGCGTCACGTACAACGAGCTCCCTCGCTCTTCCGTGTCGCAATTTACGCCCGCCGCTCTCGCGACCGATTCTACCGCTAAACTTCTTCGCGCCGCGTTCCCGCAGTTGATGCAGATTTCATCCGGCAAATTCGCAAACGTTTTCCCGCCACCTTGTGAGGATGAATTTCCGCAGTACCGAACCACTTTTAACATGGCCAGTGTAGCCACGATGGTTTCCGTTCGAGTGTATTTCGAGGCGTCGTAATCGCCGCCGTTTTTCCACAATGCCTCGTCGATGTCGTCGTACATGCACACTCGTCTAGCCTCATCGCTCTTGAACAACTCAATCGCCAACTCAACGCGTTCAGAATCGAGTAGGGACGTTTTCATCCCAGACGAAGAGCCACCTTTTTTATCTTTACCGAGCTCTAAAGCAACAGCGGCGACGGCGGCTTCAGCGCCGCCGGGACCTAACGCGGCATCTAACATTGCGCCGTACGTTTCGCGTCCGATGTACAAATCAGAAGACCCTGTGCCGCCTCGGTTTTCAATCTCTACTTTAAGCTTTTCAAAAACCTTCCTGGCGTCTTCCCATCTGCCAGCTTGGCCGCAAGCTGTGATGCAACTGTTAAAAACTACCGTCGTGGGATACACCTCTTCGCTTTTCTCGAGCATTTCGTCAAGTAAACTTAACGCTTTCGTCGCGTCACGAACTTTCGCACACGCGGCGATTAAAGAACCGTAGGTGTACGCGTCTGGTCGCAAATCAGCGGCGTTTTGCGCCAAGACATATTCGTACAATCGAACGGCGTCGCGCAACCCGTTGGCGGTACCTTTCTGGCCGCACGCGTGAATTAAACGGTTGTACGTAGCCATAGTTGGTGGGATATTTGCTTCTTTCATCGCATCAAAAGCGTCGAACGCGTAGGATTCCTTGCCCGCGCGAATAGCACAATCAATTAATGCGGCAAACATCGCTCTGTTTGGTTCCACCGATCCTTCTTCGCGCAACCGATAAAAGATTTCAAACGCTTCGTCGCACTTTGGTTCTTTTGCTTTCGCGCAGGACAAGATCAAAGCGGTATACGTTGACTTTCTCGGCGCGAGCCCTCTTTGTCGCATGACTGCGAATACGTTCAACGATTTCGCCAATTCACCGCCTTCGGCTAGAGCTTTCAAGGCAATTTCGCACGTCTCTCGACTCGGGGCGACGCCTCGACTGGTCATTTCGTCGAACGTTTGCGCGACTAACTGCGGCTCTTTCGCTCGAGCCGCGCCGACTAACAACGCGTTGAACGCCACCGGAGACGGCTCCACGTTTGATTTGCTCGTCATCTCTTCAAATAACACGCACGCTCGCACCAATCGAGCTTTTGGAGAGCGACCTTTGCGATCTTCTCCGGGCATGTCTACGTCGATGGTTAACTTTAACAACTGATCGAAAATTTTCGGACTCAACGTCCACCCTCGCTCTTCAATGTCTTCCTTTACGCGCATGGCAGGTTGCAACTTTTTCGCTTTGACCGCGCATTCGATCGTCAACAACATGGTTCGTTTCGAAACTTCAATTCCCGACATTCGACAGGCGTCGTAGACCTCAATAGCGCGTTCGGGGGTTCCTGCGTTTTTACAGGCAATCATAACGGCCACGTACGTTGACTCCACCGGAGTTATGCCAAACTGTCGCATTTCTTTCACGAGGGGCAAAACTTCCTCGAACGAAGTACATCGACGAATTGCATCGTTGCACTTAGTCAAATTCGATGCAGTGATACGCGACGACTCGTCGTCGTCTTCCGAGAGCATTCGATTTTCGTTCAAAAATGGAAGCAACACGGCTTCTCTGTTACTATTAACATCTCGCTGTTCGATCCGAGGCACGTTGATTTTCTCTCCGTTCGTTTTTTCACTGCTCACGGACGTCTTCACCACATCGCTCGTGCCTTCCTTCAGCTCAAACCGAGTTTCAAAACTTTCATCGTTCATGTCGTCCTTCTTTCCATCGTCTTCGTCTTCGTCGTCCATGCTCCCCATAAACACCGCTCTCACTTTCCTCGATTTCTTCACCTCGCGGTTGCTCATCTTCTTCTCCCTCGCCACCAGCGCGCCGTTGTTCGGTTTTTGTCCCCTCTGCCGCCGCTGTTCTCGCGTAACGTCGTTGCCATACCTCCCTCGTCCTCTCCTACCTACAACACCGGCGCCTTCGTCGTTCTTCTTCCCGCCGTTCCTCCTCGCGCCGTTCTTATTCGATCCTCCTCTCACCGCTCCGACAAACTCCATCACGTTCGTCTTCAGCGCCTGATCTTCCTCCCCACCATCGCCGCCACCACCACCGAGAGAAGGAGGAGAAGAGGGCAGAAAATTCTCGTCGGAAGACACGTCAAAACTTTGCATCGCGTATTGAATCGCTTCCATTTTTTCTCTCTTCGTCTCTTCGTCCTCGCTGTCTTCTTCCTCTTCTTCGTAAGAAGAGAACAAAACGACGTTGTTGTTGCCGAAAGCGGCGGCGTTTTTGTTGAGCGCGCGCGTCGCGGCGCCGGGGGAAAAAGCCAATCTCTTCTCGCGAGAAGAACTCGCGTTCGTTCTTCTTCCGTCTTTTCTTCGTGCACCGACGAAGAGTATTCGGCTGCTCGTTATCTCTTCGCTACGCGTCGTCTTCTTCGTCGCGGGGAAAAACCGCTGCTGCGGGGCGAAAGCGCTCGATTTCATCTTGGAAGAATAAGAACACGACGCGGATAAAGACGACGCGGCGCGCATGATGATGACGATGACGACGATGAAATCGACGACGACCGCTTTTGCGTGGTGTTTTTTCTGAGCGCTGTCCGGCGGTTGCGTGTTCTCAAAGAGCGCGCGTTTCTTCTTCTTCTTCTTTAGCGCGAGTGCGCCTAATTTTTGGAGACGGATAAGGATGAAACCTGTGCGAGTCACAAAATAATACGCGTTGACGCGTACGATACGTACATGCGAATGCTTTTGCTATTTATTAAACTCTTTCTCTCTCTCTCTCTCTCTCTCATTATTCCTAAAGAAAACTAATCTACGCATCGTTCAACCACCAGTTTTAACGTTATCGTAGGCGTGTCGCATCAGAGATTCCCACTTGCGACCGCCGTCGTCGGTAACGTTCGCGTTGTGCTTGGGACGTTGTTGTTCGCCGCCGTCCGGAAGCGCCGGGAGCGACGCGTTTAAGAATCCCGGCGTGGCTCTTTCGGCGTGCTCTAACGCCTTTTTATCGTTGCCGTTCCAATCAAAACCTAGGGATGGGTTGGTGGGATACGCGCGTTGGCTGAACGTGATCAAGCGTTTGACCGATTGTAAGTATTTTCTGGTTTCTTCGTCTTGCATGGCGTGCGCTTGGGTGGTGGCGGAGATTTTCTCTCTCGCCGAACGGTCGTGGATGCCTACCGAAGTGACGCCGATGGGCCAAGCGGCGTTGCCGATGGCGACGCCAACGTACGCGTCCGTGGCTCTCTTGTAATCTCTCGCTTTCATGGCTTCAAAAATGAGAAATAAAGCGCGTTCGATGTCGTTCGGCAAGTCTCGTTTTTTCATCTTTTTGAATAAAGGTTTCATGTGCGTTTTCGTCAACTCGCAGTTGGCGACTTGTTGCCTCTTTTGTGCGTTGGAGTCAAACTTCGTGCCCTCTATATCCATCGCCCACTCTTTGAGCAACCTTTTAAAATGTTCCGCGACTCGATCGATCGGATGCGCGTTTGGATCCGTCTCCGCATCCATTTGTTTCTTCAGTCGTTTCGCCGCACGTTCAAATTCCAACTGCGCCATCTCCGCCTCCCGTTTCTTCTTCTCTATTTCTTGTTCTTTCGTCGTGAGTTTCCTCGAATTGTTCGTCTTCGTCGTCGTTGCGTTGTTATTCTTGTCGCCGCCGACGCCGCCGTTCTTAGTACCGCTCTTATCATAATTCGACCCGTCGTTGTTATTCCCGTCGTCGTTGTTGTTATTCTTCTCCCTGTTGTACTTCAACAATTCGTTCGCTTGTTGACCGCCGACGTGTTCGTCCGTTTCTCTCACCTTGATGTTCTTCGCCGCGACTTCCAATCTCATTCGCCTGTCCTCTTCCTTCTCCGCGAATAACTTTGCCGGCTGTCCCAACTTTCTCAATCGAGCGATAACCTCGGCGTTCGTCAGATTTTTCACCTCGCGTTCGATGCGTTTGTGCAACTCTTCCTCTTCTTTCTCGGTTTTGCCGCTCTCGTCGTTGTTTTTTGACTTTTCGTCCTTCTCGAACGCTCTTCGCGCCGCCGCCGAGCGGAATTTACTCGCGGTGGTCGCGGTGGGATTGCCTCCTCCTCCTCCTCCTCCCGCAAAAGCACGAACGGCTGCCAAAGAAGAAGAAGAAGAAATTTTATTCGTCGTCGTCGTCGTCGTCGTCGTTTCTTCTTCTTCTTCTTCTTCTTCTTCTTCCGCGTTTCCGTTCTTCGTTCTCTTCTTCGTTCTCTTCTTCTTCTCTTCTTCTTCTTCTTCTCTTTCGCGCGCCGCTGCTGCCGCCGCGTTTACGCGGAAAAGGTGTTCTTCGCGTTGTTTCTTGGACATGAATTTGTTCGTCGTTGTTGTTGTTGTTGTTGTTGTTGTTGTCTGAGCGTCGTTACGTTCGGAGAGAGAAGAGAGCAACGCCGCTTTTTCTCTCCTCTTCCTCTCGAGCTCTCGTTTCAGCGCCTCCATGATGATTATGATGATTTTGGCGCGCGCGAGAGCGCGCGTCCGTGATGTGTCGAGCGCGTTTCGTCGTTTTCCCCACAACAACAAATGTAGGAATTTACGTAAACCCTAAACCCTATTTTTTTTTTTTTCCCGCTCTTTCGGTTCAAAAAATGAATCAATCCTCGCGCGAGAAAGCAAACGACGCGAGCGCTCGTCTTCGTTCGTTCGGCCGATATAACTAACACGCACACACACACATATATGCGCATAAAAAGACTCTCGTTACTAAACGCGATGATGTCTTTCTCTGCTTCTGCTTCTGTTACTTCTACCACTACTAAATCTTGTTGCACTTTTGTTTCTTCTTCTTCTTCTTCGACTTTCAGAGGGAGAAGATGCAACAAAAGCGACGGTCGTTTGATGACGACGACGACGACGAGAGGAATGAATAACGAACGACGCGTATCTTCGGGGTCGTCGGTGAGAACGTTCGCGTCGTACGCGCAGCGGGACGCGCAGTTTGGTTCCGAGCAAAGAACGGCACCGCCGGCGACGGTGGAATGGGACGCGACTTTGGCCAATTCCGTGACTTTGATTGGTAACTGTGGGAGTGATCCGGAACTGCGCGTGTTGCCGAGCGGGAAGATGGTGTGCGAAGTGTCCATCGCGGTGAATCAAGGGAGGAAGCAGCAGCAACAAAATAACAGTAACGGCAACGAAGGAGAGATGGAAAACGACGGGAAGACGGCGTGGTATACCGTCGTCGCGTGGGACGAGGAAGCGGTGCGCCTGAGCGAACACGTGCGTAAAGGGAACTCGGTGTGCGTGCAAGGAAGGTTGGCCACGGACACGTGGGTGTGCAAGCAAACCGGGCAAAATAGAAGCAAAGCGAAAGTGGTTTTGAATCAGTTTTCGTTCGTGGCGAGAGGCGAGAGCATGATGAGTAACAATACCAACGGCGTCGGGTACGAGCCGATGAGACAACAACAACAACAACAACAACAACAACAACAACAACAGCAAAGAATGCCTCCGCCTCCGCCACCGAGTGGCGATGGTTTCCAGTCGCCAAAAGATGCGTTGTGGCGTTCGGTTTTTGATGCCCCGGATAGATGGTGGGATAACCGCGAAAATAAAAGAAACCCACGCGCGCCAGATTTCAAACACAAAGACACCGGCGAAGGCTTGTGGCTCACCGGGAGAGACACGCCGCCGTGGGTTATGGAACGCATGATGGGCGGCGCAGCTGGTGCAGGTGCTGGTGGTGCAATGGCGGCGGGACAGGACGATTCCGATGGTTATTACGGTGCCAGCAGAGGCACTGCGTATAATAACCCGTACGGTAACCAAGAGCCGCCGGCATACTCGAACGACTACTCTCAAGCGTACGACCCGAACAACGGCGGGTACGAACCCGCGCAAGAGTGGGCAGACGACGAGGTGCCGTTTTAAAGAACTCAAAACGAAAAAAAACATTGTACTTTTAATACTAAAACGTTCGAAAGTTTCTTGTTCTTATTCTTATTATATCACGATCATCGTTCGTTACCGTCATTTTTTAATTCTTAGTTATTCATATTTTTACTGAAACGCTACTAGTCGTAGAGATGCGGCGACGCGCGCCTCATCTCTCTCTCTCTTCTCTCTTTCTTCTTCATTATATTTTTATTACTTGGCCGCCGCTTCCATCACGTTGCCTTTGTGAACCTTCAACGCCGCGTCGATATCGGTTTGATTGCACCCGGCGTACTTAAAGTTCTCCACAGCTTCTTCCAAGATTGGTTTCCATTCTTTGCCGACGCGCGCTCTCATTTGACTTTGTTCAAACAGCGTGTTTCCGAGCATGACTAAAACTTGCGCTCGCATGGTGGGTTCTTCCAAAACCGGAGGATCTTCGCCTTTTTCTTGCGCTTCCTTGACCGCTTGTTCGTGCGCTTCTAACTCCTCGGCCGTCTTCGGCTTCTTCGGAGGTTCGTCCGGTAATTGCTTCAACGCAGCTCTGTATTCGTCCACGGCTTGTGAAAACTCTTGCTCGGCTTCCGCCGTGCGCTTCTTCGCGTCGTGGCCTTTTTCTGGCTTTCTGGTACTATCCGGACCGGATAAGCCAGCCGCGGCGCATAATAATCTAGCGCGTTCGTATCGTCTCTGAGCTAAGGCCGTGGAGGCATCCACAAAGTCTGGTTTGATTTCCAAAGCCGCTTCAAAGCGTGAAGCCGCAATCGCTAATTCTTTTTCAACCTCGTCAAAGTTGGCGGCGGTGGCGATAGCCGCACCGGGGTTCCCGCCTTCCTCAGCCGGCGGTTCTCTCCCGCCGTCCATTTTCTTTCTCGCCGAACACATGTGGACATTACCCCAGTTGAAGGTGGCCATAGCCGCGGCTTCTTGGAATTTCTTCGAAGCTTCGGATAAAATGCCACCCGGTCCGTTGCTCTCCTCCAAACTCTTCGCCGGATCCAACGCTTCGGAACATTTATCCAAACCGTCCGAGTGAAAGTCCAAGTGCGCTTCGGCGTCGATGCCCAAATGCTCGCGAAACAACGCCGCAAAGTCCAAAATCCACTCGTCAATTTCGACGACTTCGTTCGGCGGCAACCCGACCGGTTTCCCGTCCTCGCCCAAGATGGCCATATCTTCAATCTTGGCCAATTCAACCAAGGTGAGTTTAACGCACGGCGGCGCGACAGACGGCGTTTCCGCTTTGCTTAAACGAACAGACGTCCAGTGAATGGCAATTTGGAAATCTTCTCTGGTTTGTAACGGTCTCAACTCACCTTTGTCGTCCGTGTACTTGATCGTAAACTGCCCGGCGTCTGGAAACTTGTTCATCATCGTCGTCACCAAATCTCTGTATCCGATCGCGCTCGATAACACGAACATTCTCGTGTCGTCCCCTAACTTCGCCTTCACGTGGATCATCGGCGCTTGGCTCGGGTTTTGCCTCAAGTGCTCCTGCATCTTTTGTCTTTGCTCCGCCTCCATGCGTTGCTTTCTTTGAAGCTCCAACTGCTGCTCCGCCGCGGACATCTTCCCGCCTTTCTTCTTCGAGCTCGGGGCTAAGTTCATGCCCCCTAACCCAGCAGGCGTCTTACCGTTCCCAATACCGTGAATGATATCGTGCAACTGCTTAATCTGCGCATCTTCCGGCGCTAACGCGTGCGCTTGCGCGATATCCTTCTTCGCCCTCGCCTCGTTTTGCGTGCTCACGTACGCCTTCGCTCTCGTCACCAAAGCTTGCGCGTTCTCCCCGTTCCTCTTCAACGCATCCGACGACGCGCTCACCGCATCAGCGTGTCTGTTCATCAACAAATAACACTCCGCTCTGTTCGCGTCCAGTTTAGACGATAACTCGTGACCAGCCGGCATCAATTTTTTCGCCTGCTCGTAAAACTGCAACGCTTTCGCGTAGAGCCTTTTCTGCATGAACTGGTCGCCCTCTTGCTGAAACTCCAAAGAGCGCTCGAGGAAGACTTTCTCGTCCTCCGCGTCCTCCTCGTTGGTTTTCATGTTCACTTTCGGCTGCGAGAGCGCGGATTTCTTCTTCACCGCGACGGCTGGCATCTTACTTTCTTCTTACTTTCTTCTCAGAGTTTTATCTTCTCACTTTTTTTGCGGTATCCAAAAAAAGGGGGATCTCTCTCGCTTTTTGTGTTTTACTCGGTAAAAAAGAGATCGATCTCTTGTTCGCGTAAAATCACGCTTCTGCTGCTCTCTCTCTCTCTGCGGTGATGAAACCCTCCTCGCAAGTGCGTTCGTGGGTGGGGGAGTTCTTTTTTCTCTCTCTCGCGAGCGCGCGTGCAGCAGTGGATTGTTTTTTATGGCGTTTTAAGAGGGAAAAAGCATCAAATCGTCGCCGTCACCCCCAAGAGAAGAAAAAAGACCTGACGATTTGAAACCCTGTTTTAACCCTAAACCCTAAACCACAAAGAGAAACCCTAAATAAAACCGTTTTGAAAAAAGAATTCTCTCTCGACGCATCAAACAAACACCGCTTAACGAACGCACGACGACGCTTTGAGCGCTTTGAGCGGCGCACGCTGCGCGCGACCTCAAGAGAGAGAAGGATCATGAAAAGAACGGCATCGGTCGGAGCGATTCTCCACGGGCACAGACCCCCGAAATTTCGCGACCGGAACGTGCTCGCGACGTTAACGTTTGGGATATTTTGCGTGGTGGTGTTTGAGATTTTCTTTCTCGCGTGCACCAACACGCTTTCGATGACATCGACGGAGAATGGGAACGACGGTCGACGGGAATTGCCGTTCGTTGGTGGGAGATACAAGAACGTCGGCGACCACGCGTCTTCTTTTTCGTCGTCGCAGTGTTTGCCGTCGATCGAAGCCGGAGCGAAGCCGTGCCCTGCGGCGGTGCCGATGCAAAAGTTTGACGCTCTCGTCGTCGCGGTGAAACCGACGTGCGCGAATAAGCTGGCGTTGATGAGTTTGCGGCAATACGTGAATCCGAGACGGATTATCGTCGTGACGACGGAGAAGACGTTTTGCGAAAAGTTCAAGACGGCGGCGGATGGGATCGAGTGCTTCCACGAGGACGAGTTCGTGGACGGGGTGACGAAAGAGAGAACCGCGAACGCGATTGCAAAGTTTACGAAGAAGAAGAAGACGACGACGGACGAATCTAACGACGACGATAACGACGGGAGTTTCATGGGTCGATCTTTGAGCGGATGGTATTTACAACAGTTCATCAAAATGAGCGCGTACAAGACGAAAAAACTGAACCCGCCACTCTCTAAACACTATTTAGTGTGGGATTCGGATATGATTTTGCTGAGACCGATGAAACTGTTCGATTCCAAAGGACGCGCGGTGAGAGCGGTTGGAGGGAACGTGGTGCCGAGTTATAAGAGAACGTACGAACGGTTGATGTCTGGAAGCACGACTGGGAGGAAGAACGATGATGGGGAGATAGATAACGCCGTGCATTACGCGGACGATGGGACGAGTTTTGTCGCGCATCAGATGCTTTTCGACGCGGATGTCGCGGAAGAGATGTTGAGCGAGTTCGCAAAGAGTAATACGCGTAGAAATAATAGAAGTAGCGGTAGTGGTAGCAACAGTAGCATCGAAGAAGATGACGAAGATGATCGCGGGTTGAGGTTGCCTCCTTGGGGTGAATCTATCATTCGAGAGGCGTACAAAGAACCGGAAAACGCGCACATTGGCTTTAGTGAGTATGAATCGTACGCTTCGTTCGTATCGGCTCGACACCCGGAGCTCGTGAAATCGTTGACGTTGAAGAATTGGGCCAGAAATCCATTCTTCGCTGGATCCATAGGTGTTGTCGTCAATAAATACGTTCGCGAAGACGGCTTGTGTTGCCCGACGAGTAAAGTGTTGATGCCTGCGAGATGGAGAAATTTAGCATACGTCGGTTTTGAAATTGGCCACGCCGAGGCGACTTGCGACGTAAAATCGCCAAAGTATGCAAACGGGTACGGATGGTGACGCTTGTTTATTCATACAGTACAGTACATGTAATAACATCATAATAACTATTTCTCATCTACGTCGTGTCTGGGAAGGCTATAAAACTTCAATTTCCCGTCGTTACCGCCGGTGCAAAACCTATCTGGACCGAAGAAGTCCACCGCGAGGCACTTATCCTCGTGCGCTTTCACCGTGTGAATCGGAACGTTGCCTCTCGTATCCCACAACTTCACTTCACCATCAAACGCGCACGAGAGCAAATGATGCTCATTTACCGGGCTCCAAGAAAGTGAACTGATAAACATCTGTCGTAAAGAAATAAATAAATAGAAGAAGTCGCGCGCGTGTTAGTACGTGCGCTCGATGATACGATTGATTTTCTCTCTCTCTCTCTCTTCCGCTTTCGACACAAAAAAAATCGAAACGCCTCAGGAAAAAATTAGAGTAGTAATTTTATTCTTCACGAATAGCTCAGAGAATGTAGGTAAATTATTTGATCGTCACCGGCGCGATTTGTGTCGAAGGAGAGACGCGGTAGTACTCGCGTTGTCGTCGATGCGAAAGAGGAAAAGTCGTCGTACAATAAGAAAAAAAAGCGCACCTGGTGTCCTCGCAACAGCATCGTCCCTCCGCTGGCGTTGCCTTCTCTCGGATCCCAAATTTTGACTATGCTATCGGTCCCGCCGTGAGCGACCACGCACGTTGTCTCTATTCCCGTCATATCTAAATCGTCCACTCGTTTTCGCACGGCTAAACACGTTCTCGCACTCGCGTCCGTACCTACGAACGACTCTCGCATTTCTCCCGTCTCTACGTCCCAGTTTCGGATGGATCGATCCCAGGAACAGGTCCACAACGATCGAGGATTTTCAAAAGCGCATCCCGTCACGCGTTCCGTGTGTCCCTCTAAAGTCAACATCGCGCTTCCACTTTCATTGTTTTGTGTTTTTTCGTCGTCTAATTTTCTTTTATTCTTGTTTCCGTCCTTTCCTTCTTTTTCTTTGTCTCTCTTCGTCGCGTCTTCTCCCGAGTCCATCCCGCCGTCTAAATTCCACAACTTCACCGTCGTATCGTCGCTCCCGGTACAAAACAATCGCACGCTATTTCCAACGTCCTCCGGCGAAGACGCTCTCGTCGTCGTGCTCGCCACGCAATTTATTTGCATATCGTGTCCTCGAAACACTTTATGCGTCCTCTCTCCTTTCCGTTTCCCGTTTTCGTCCAATCGAAACACCCTCGCCGTGCAATCCGTCCCGCCGGCGACGACCAAACACCCCGACGACGACGACGGAGGTGGAGGCGCTAAAGTCACGCACGTCACGTACCCTTCGTGCCCAACCAAGCTTTCAATCTCCTCTCCTCGACTATCGTACACGTACACGCTCCCGTCGTAACATCCCGCCACCATCGCCGTCCTCCAACTCCCGCTCACGCTCGAAATCCAATCTCTCTTCTCCTCCGCTTTCGCCTCCTCCGGTGGCATCTGCGCTGGAACGTACTCGACGACCAGCGTCTGCTCCGCGGACTTGTTCAACTTTTGCGCCATTTTCGCCAACGACGTTCGCAACAAGTGTCCATCGATGAAAAAATCAAACGGAATCGCTCTCTCCAAGTCCAGCAAATGGTTGATGACTTCGCTCAAGCCGTATCGCGTCAATTTCCCCGGGACGGTGATTGGAGACGGTGGGACGACGTATTTCGGGTTCGGGATGGACGTGACGAACGTGGCGGTGATTTGGACGTCGTCTGCTTTTGTTGTCGTCGTCGTCATCGTGATCGTTTGAATCGTATAACAACGCTAACAATTTATCAGTGATATGTGGTGAGAGAGAAGTTCCCGCTAAATATGCGAGCGCGCGTATATGTTGCGGCGGCTTTCAAAATGATGCGAAGAAAAAGTGATTTAGGGTTTCATAAAATCGGTTAACTCCTCTTCTTTCTTTCTTTCTTCTTCTTCAATCTTAAAACCGCTGCTCGCGCGCGCTTTATCTCTCGAGAAAGAGAGAGAGAGAGAGAGATCGCAAACGCCGCACTCGTTGCGCGAGTGTGGTAGCTCTTCTCCTGTCTTTTTTTTAATACGCATACGAAAGCAGAGAGAGAGAAAGAGAGAGAGAAGAAGAGTTTCCGCCTTTTTTGTCTTTTGAGCCATCATGAGCGTCGCGACCAATACCGGCCAAGCGAACAATAACGTCAACAAGAACAACAACGCTTCTTCTTCCGTGAATAATAAGAGTAAGACCGGTGGTGTTGGTGGTGCGTCGTCGTCGTCGTCCACCACTTCTTCTTCTTCGCGACCGACGGACGCGTTCAGCACGTTGCTGAGAGATTTATGCGCGAGACCTCCGAAGAATCTGAGTAACAGTAACAAGAACGTCTCCTCGTCTTTGGCGTCGTCGTCGAGCGCCGCGCGGAGGAATTCTACAAAGTTGTTTTCGATGATGAGCGGCGGGAAAGAATCATCGGGCGGTAGTGGCGAGCTGTTTATGGGATTCGGCGCGGGAGAGAGTAATAACAACAACAACAACAAGTATTCTTCTTCATCAAAGACGAAATCCGCGGGGAAGAAGACGACGACGCCGAGCGAGAACGCGCACCACGGCGCTAAATTTTACGGAGTGGCCGTACAAGACGACGACGAATCCGAAAACGAGGAGTATTCCTCGACGAGCGAAGACGAGAGCAGCTCCGAGGACGACTCGGAAAATGGATACTCAGACGACGACTATAACAGAGCGAATAACAGCGATGACGAGGACGACGATAACGAGGACGACGAGGAAGATTTCTTTCTGTACGGCGCGAAGAGTAAGAAGAAGAAAAGTTTACTTTTGTTCAGAGAGGAACGCGGGAACGCGTTGAGAGAATACGTCGAAGGCCAGGCACGAGAAGCTTCGCCGAGAGCGTTCGCGCAGTTCACCAACGACGCGCACGAAAGGATTGAAAAATTAGCCGGAAGCGTTATTTTGAGAGAACGGCTAGCCGCCGTGGCGTGCGTGGACCAGTTATGTTCGGTCGAGTTTGGCGAAGAGGTGGAAAAAGTGACCAAATTTGCGCGGTATTTGAGGACAGCAGTGACGACGATGAGACAAGGGCCAGAACCAGTGTTGGCAAGCGCGGCAAGTCAGGCGTTGGGGAGGTTGGTGTCTACCGTAGGCGCGGTGACCGCGGATATCGTGGAAGAGGAGGTGAACAGAGCGTTTAAATGGTTGAAAAATCCGGTGAGAGAAGAGCGAAAACGGTTTGCCGCCGCGTTGACTTTAAGAGAATTAGCCGCGAACGCGCCGACGGTGTTTAACGTGCACGTGCCGCAATTTATCAAAGCCGTTTGGCCGGCGTTGCACGATCCGAGTTTAGACGTTCGTTTAGCCGGCGTGTTGGCGTTGCGAGCATGCTTGATGGTCATCGAGCAGAGAGAGACGAGGTATCGCGTGCAATGGTATTATAAATTGTATGAAGAAGCAAGAAAAGGTTTGGACGCTCCAATGAATCCGGGAGATTCGACGCCATTGAACTTTCGCGGCGGCAGCGGTGGGTCCATGAAGACACCAAACAGTAGTAGTAGAAAGACGCCGGCCGATAAACACTCGTCGTTGTCTGCGAAAAAAATGCTCGCGGACACGCAATATAACGATCGACCAGAGAAAATCCACGGTTCTTTACTCGCTTTCGGTGAACTGCTGCGGCACACGGGCGAATTTATGCTTTCTAGATATAAAGAGGTTGCTGAAACGGTTTTGAAGTTTTATCGATCTCGACGTCTCATAGTGAGAAGGTCGGTGATTGATTTGATTCCAAAGTTAGCTGCGTTTTCACCGAGAAGGTTCGCAGATTCCTATTTACCCTTAGCGTGTGGGGTTTTGCTAACCTCAATTCGAGCGCAAGGCGAAAGAGATGCGGGCTTCTTAGCGCTCGGTGATTTAGCGAAAGCCTTGGAACCGGCGATGCGCGCAGACGAACTCATGCGCATGCGAAGGGCAAGAGAAGATAATAACATGGCGGGCTCGAGCTACTATGCCGCGCAAGGACATCAACAGGGACAGCACATGATTAGCGGCGGTAGTGGTGTTGGCGGTACCTCCAGTCATCGAGGCACGCCACAGTTGACAGCGAATAATAGCACTTCCACTCCGAGTACTTACAACAGAGGGTACGGAAGCGGAGGCGCGTCGCCTTTGGATAGATCTCGATCTGGGACGCCAGCGAACGGTTCGAATTACAGCAATCAACAACAAATGAACAATCAGCAAATCATGCTTCGTCCACTAATGCAATCGCCCGTTCTTGGGACTCCAAATAACGACGGCACCAACAATGCTTTGATTGGATCAGGATCAGGATCAGGAGGAGGAGGAGGAGGAGTCAATAGTAATGGTCCGGGATGGCTCACTCCCAGTTCTGTCATGAGTGCCCTGTCTCCCGATGGGTACATAAACAATAGCAACGGAGTTCAAACGCCAGGACCATACGGCACTTACCGATCGCGATCACCCATTGCAGTTTCACAAATCACCTCGGCCGACGGAAGTAGTGTTCGCGTGAATGACTATTCCGTCCATGAAAGTTGCATATTTGAGAAGCCTCTTGGAAGCGCGCTGTTGCGCTACCTTCCGGAAATCTCTGCCGTCATGTACGATGTTTTCGGTGAGGGTTCGTTAAATAACGAGGAACGTCTGGCGTCAAAAAAACGACGGAAAAGCATGAAGAGAGAAAATCGAGAAAAGAGGAAGAATAGAAGTAATAATAATGGTGAGGAGCTTGACGGCGATTTCGACGATGAAAATGCCGGTAATGGTCGTAACAAAATTGCAAAGAAGACTAAGAAGCATAAAAGTACAGAGAAAGACGAAAACGACGAGGAAGAAATTCGTAGAAAGCAAGAGTTAAAATTAGCTAACGAAAAAGTTCTCCGCTCGGGCGTTCGCGAGGCGCTGAGATGTTGCGGTGAAATGGCCGCCGCGCTGCAGGAGTCTTGGAAGCCGCACGTGTTGAACGTCTTGCCGGCAATGTTTGCTGTTGGTCTATCGAAATCCTTGGTCTCTTCTTTGGAAACAATCACAGATGCGTTGCCAGATTTGACGCCACAAATTCAAAGCCGCTTATTCGACGCCGTGTCCATGGCGACCAGGACGACGAACCCAGGCAACGAGTTTAGTCATTATCAGAATCTCCTCGGTTTTGAAGGCTCGATGTTTGAATATCCATCGTCTAATGCGACAAGCGACGAACGCAGGGTTTCGCGACGTACGCTCGAACTCGCCTTGCGCACTATGCGTTCTTTCCCGTTTGAGTCTCGGTTACTACTGAAATTTGCGAGACGTAACGTCGTTCAACATTTAGATAATCCTTCCGTTGATGTCCGATTGGAAGCAGCGTTGACGTGCTGCCACTTGTTGGAGCTGAAACAAATTTCACAAAAGCCATCTTCCTCTTCGTATCTTCGACAGAGTCAGTACAACGCTTCGAATCGAAACGCGTTGATGCTCCTGAATGGACCTTCTGACGCTAAACCGCAAGCGACGAGGGATGTCATCATGGAACGGTTGTTGCAATTGGCGGTGGCGGATTTAGACGCTAACTTTCGCGCGTCAGTTTTGAGGGCATTCGTGATCGGATGTCGCGCGATTGATTCGTACTTATCGCAAGCGAGATCTTTGAGAGCATTATTCGTGGCGTTGAACGACGAAAATGTGGTCGTGAGAGCGTTGGCAATCGAGTTGATTGGCACGCGCCTTTCACCGAGAAACCCCGGGTATTGTTTGCCGGCATTGAGAGCGTACTTGTTGCAGCTCTTGGCAGAACTCGAAAGGTCAACGGAATCCTCAATTAGAGAAGAATCGGCAAAGTTAATTGCAACTCTCATCCGTGCATGTCCTCGATTGTTCACGCCGCACATTTGTCCAGTGATTTTGAAAACACTAACGAGGATGTTGAGAGCGAAAGCGGAAGAGTCGAAGAGCAGCGGTGTCGGAGTTGTCGACGATAAAAAGAAAGACGGTAAAGATGCCAAAAATGGGAAGAGCGATAAGGATGAGAAAGTTGGCAACGGCAAAGACTCGAATAATAAGAATGGTACAAATGAAAATGCGAACGACTCGAGCGATAAGTATTACGATTTCAACGACGACGACGCCTCCAGTCGCAAAAATAAGAAGGAAAAGAAGCACAGAGACGCGGGTAACATTACAAACGAGAGGCCAAATTTAGACGAAGATGATACGTCTATGAAACATCTAAACGAAGATCCGATGAGTGCACACGATCACACCAAAAACGGTAAAATCTCTACATCGGATGCCATGGCAAAATCCTCGGCGTCGGTCTTCGTGCGAACGGCCGTAAGCGGTCGAGAGAAAGCCGCTGCTATTGCCACCATCGGAGAGCTCATGGAAGTTGGTGGACCGGCGACGAGGTTGCACGTGCCAGAACTCCTTGTTCTGCTCATGCAAGCGTTGAAATCAAACGCCACACGCGATATCGCCGTGATTACTTTAGGTAAACTGGTCAAGCACTCCGGTTACGTCGTCGCGCCGTATGCGGATCACCCGCAGCTGCTTCCTTTACTTTTACGCATGGTCGCGACGGAAAAAGGCACAAAGCGCGAAAACGTGTTGCGAACCTTAGGTATTCTCGGTGCACTAGACCCGCATGCACACAAAGAAAACGAAATTAAACTGTACGGTCAAGGTTTACTCTCTGCGGCTGGCGTGCGAGGGGTGAAACAATCCGCGGTTGCCAAAGCAAACATCCCTAAAACGGTTGCAGTTGAAGCGAACGCATACATCATGGGAGGATACGGTAAGAATGTGAATAAGATAAACTTAAAAACAGCAGGCGGCGACGACAACTACGATGACGATGACGATGAAGACGACGAAAATTCGCACGACCTCTTACCGCTTATGAACTTGACCACGGCGAGCGACGATTTCTACCCCACTGTTGCCCTGAACGCGTTATTGAGAGTGTTGCGGGATAAGTCCATGTCCAGTCATCGACACATGGTCGTTCGCTCAGTGATGTTCATTTTTCACAACTCCTTAGGATTGAACTGTGTTTCTTACTTACCGACCGTATTCCCGGTTTTATTCGATGTCATGCGCACTTGTGATGACGCTTTGCGGGAGTTCATGCTTTCAGAGTTGGCGATTTTAGTGAGCGTGATCAAAGCTCACGTGAGAAGATTTTTGCCAGAAATTTTAGAAATCATTCACACGTTTTGGGGCAACAACGCTCTTTTGAAATCGACGTTGTTATTGTGCGAAGAGCTTTCCAGAGCGCTGCGCGATGAGTTTCGGGCGTATTTACCAGAGTTGTTACCGAGGATTGTTGCTGTGCTGGCGGATGCGGAGCGGTCGGGGAGGTACGCGGCGGTGCCGTATGTCTTGAGGGCGTTGGAAACGTTCGGGAGCGGTGTGGATGAACATCTGCACTTAGTTCTACCCTCGATTGTCCGGTTGTTTAAACCAGGCGTAGCGCCAGTGCCGTTTCAAGTGCGCCGAGCGGTCTTGGCGTCGTTATCCAGACTTTTACCGCGCATGCAGTGCGCATCGTCCCAACATGCGAGTGCAATTATTGCACCCTTAGCGCGTATTTTGGAAAGCAACGACGTCATTCTTCGAAAGTATGCCGTGGACGTATTAATTTCCCTAGAAAAGCCGTTAGGAAGTGAATACAAGTTATTTCTTCCCTCAATTACTCGCGTTGCCCGTAGAGTGGGTCTGAGAGACAACCGCTTTGAGGCAATGCGTGAACGCATCGAGTCTGGCGGTAAGTTTCCGGCTGCGTTCGGGGCGCTTGCGATCTCATCTAATTCGAGTGTTTTTGGCAGCGACGATATGATCAGCCAAGACGAGTACGAAGAGGCGAACGCGTTTGAATCTCGATCGAATAGACCTCCTCCTCCGGTTCAGCCTCCAAAGCTCGTCGTTAATGAAGCCGCGTTGCGCAAAGCGTGGGAGTCGTCGCAAAGATCCACAAAAGAAGATTGGCTGGAATGGATGCGTCAGCTATCGGTCGAGTTGCTAAAATCTTCCCCATCTCCGTCGTTGAGAGCATGTGCGGACTTGGCGAACGTCCAACCCAACGTCGCTAGGGATTTGTTTTGCGAATCCTTCGTGAGTTGTTGGGCTGAGTTGTCCGTGTTGCACCGAGAGCAACTCGTGCGTTCAATGGAATCTGCGTTTACTTCGCCAACTATACCACCAGAAATTGTAGCAACCTTGCTGAACTTGTCTGAGTTCATGGAACGCGACGAAAAACCGATCCCTGTGGACGTGCGAACGTTGGGCGCCATCGCTGAGCGATGTCGCGCCTACGCCAAAGCTTTGCATTACAAGGAGTTGGAATTCACGTCCATGCCAAACGAATGCGTCGAGGCGATCATTGCGATTAATAATCAGTTGCAATTGCCAGAAGCCGCTCTCGGGGTGTTGAAGCATCTGAGGAATAAAAAATTGGAAGTGAACGTGAAAGAGTCGTGGTACGAAAAATTAGGGCAATGGGAATTTGCGTTGGAAGCGCATAAGAAGAAAGCAGACGAGTTGGACGCGCGAGCGGCGAGAGAGGCAGAGCTTCTTTATCAAAGAGAGGTCTCCTCAAGAAATCACCATCAGCAGTACGCAACTCAAAGACCGCCATCGCCTTCGTTTTCGTACCATTACAATCGACAGCTCATGTCCAAAGCTGATCGGATTGCGCGCGAGGAGGCGAGTTTAGGGCAAATGCGATGTTTAGCGGCTTTAGGTGAGTGGGAGCGACTCATCACGTTAGCCAAGAGAGAGTGGCCGACAAACGAAGGCGGAGCACCGCATTCTCACGCGAGCAAGATTGGCATCCAAGTAGGGGAAAACGGAGGCGACGCCATAGCCGAGAGGAAGATGAAAAAGCTCGTATCTGCGAAACACTCGGTCTTGAGGGATAAAGTTGCACCATTAGCGGCTCGAGCGGCGTGGCATTTGGGCGATTGGAAGTCGATGGAAAAGTATACTGTGCATTACTCGAGCTCGAAGCGAGATTCATCGACCGGGAAGAACGGGTTTAATGCGAACGGCTCTGGCAGCGACAAGAAGGGATCGGGTCATAGTTTGGACGAAATAAATGGTAAGAAGAGCAAGCCGGATAATTCAACGCTGCATTCCGAAGTCAACGCGTTAATCACGCCTGGCGACGGTGATTTCTACCGTGCTGTTCTCGCTTTTCGTCGCGGAGATCCACTTGCGGCTTTAAGACACGTCGATGCAGCTCGAGAAGCGCTCGGTCAAGAGCTCGTATCGTTGGTTTCCGAATCGTACGATCGCTCGTACGGCGGTGTCGTTCGAGCGCAGCAGCTCGCCGAGCTTGAGGAAGTTGTCGAGTACGCTCAGTTACAATCGTTAGCACAACACGACCCGCGCGCGAAACACAGGCAAGATGTCGTTCGTCAAATGTGGCGCGATCGCATCTATGGCGTCTCGAGAGACGTGGAAGTTTGGCAGTCGCTCCTAGCGGTTCGATCGCTAGTGCTCCCGATGAGCGAAGAGACGAATACGTGGTTGAAGTTTGCATCCATGAATCGCAAAGCGGGTCGTGAATCGCAAGCGAAGAGAACGTTGGTGAGACTGTTAGAATACGACCCGAGCGAGTTCTCTGTTGGCCAAGAAGGCTTTGGGGCCGGATCCGGTCGACCTTTAGTCATGTTTGCGTATTGCAAGCACTTATGGGGCGTAAATTCGAGAGAAGAGGCATTTCAGCGTTTACAATCGCTCGCGAGCGAATTATTTGCGGCGTCGTATCAGCGCGAGATGGAAGGTAGTCGATTAACAAAAGACGATGCAAAGTTAGTTTCAAAAACATTCTTGAAACTCGGGCAGTGGCGTTGGGAACTCGCCGAGGAAACGTTAGACGACGACACAATTTCCGACGTTTTAACTTCCTTTGGTACGGCTACGAAACATTCCAGACACTGGGCAAAAGCCTGGCACAATTGGGCTTTGTTCAACGCTACCGCGATGGAACACTACCAGCGTTTAGCCACGCAACGATTGAACGTCAACGAAGAAAGAGACGCACTCAAAGCCGCCGCGACAAGACACGTTGCGCCTGCTATATCAGGTTTCTTTAGATCCATAGCATTGGGCGGGTCCACGCCTCGAGACATGGGCGGTGCATTGCAAGATATTTTACGCCTGTTAACCTTGTGGTTCAACTACGGTCACTTGCCAGAAGTCGAAGCCGCACTGGTTGAAGGTTTTGGTCACGTCTCCATCAACACGTGGCTTGCTGTGATTCCACAAATTGTCGCTCGAATTCACTCGAATTCACCACCCGTTCGACGATTGATCCATCGCTTATTAGTTCGCGTCGGCCGTCAGCATCCTCAGGCGTTGTTGTACCCATTACTCGTCGCGTGTAAGTCGCAATCGACCTCTCGACGCGTCTCCGCGACGGCAGTGTTAGACAACTTGAGGAACCATTCCGCACTTTTAGTCGAGCAAGCGGAAGTGGTAAGTTTAGAACTCATTCGCGTTGCGATTGTTTGGCACGAAGCTTGGCACGAAGCGTTGGAAGAGGCGTCTCGCTTATACTTTGGCGAACAGAATGTGGAAGGAATGTTTGCGGTTTTGGCGCCTCTACATCACATTTTGGAACGCACTGGTGCGGAAACGTTGCAAGAGATGTCGTTCGCGCAAGCTTACGGAAGAGAATTACGAGAGGCTCGTGAATACTGCGAAAAGTTCAAAGAGTCCGGACGAGAGGAAGATTTGAATCAAGCCTGGGATTTATACTACCACGTATTCAAACGAATCAACAAGCAATTGCCGACGTTAACGACGTTAGAGTTGAGATACGTCTCGCACCGGTTGTTGTCGGCAAGAGATTTGGAGTTGTCTTTACCCGGAAATTACATACCTGGTGGCGAACTGGTAACAATCGCGTGGTTCGCACCTACCATGCACGTCATCACTTCCAAACAACGCCCGCGTCGATTGCAAATCCACGGCTCCGATGGGAAAGATTACGGGTATTTATTAAAAGGCCACGAAGATTTGCGCCAAGACGAGCGCGTCATGCAGTTGTTTGGACTAGTCAATCAACTTTTGAACAGCACGCCGTCAACATCGAGGAGAGATTTGGCAATCGCTCGATACGCCGTCGTCCCGTTATCTCCCAACTCAGGTCTCATTGGTTGGGTTCCGAATTGTGACACAATGCATGTCCTCATTCGGGAACATCGCGAGGCACGCAAAATTCCTTTGAACTTGGAACATAGGCTAATGCTCGCTATGGCCCCGGATTACGACAATTTACCGTTAGTGAATAAAGTTGAGGTCTTCCGACATGCGTTGGATAACACGCCAGGGAATGATTTAGCCCAAGTTTTGTGGCTCAAATCACACAGCTCTGAGCAATGGCTCGATCGCCGAACGACGTATACGAGATCGTTGGCCGTCATGTCTATGGTTGGCTATTTACTCGGACTCGGCGATCGGCACCCGAGTAACCTCATGATTGATAGATACTCCGGGAAAGTGTTGCACATTGATTTTGGCGATTGCTTTGAAGCGTCCATGCACCGAGAAAAATTTCCAGAACGCGTGCCTTTTCGTTTAACGCGAATGTTAGTAAAAGCGATGGAAGTCTCTGGGATTGAAGGGACCTTCATCGGTACTTGTCAAAGAGTGATTACGGTATTAAGAAATAATAAAGATTCCGTGTTGGCCATGTTAGAGGCGTTTGTTCACGATCCCTTGATCAACTGGAGACTTTTGGCGAATCAAACGACAGAGCAAAACGAATCCTCCGCTGAGCCTTCGTCCAACGCGAATTCTACGGCGAACAGTAGTGGAAGCGTCACGCCCATGGCAGGAACGAGCAGCGTAAAGTCAAGTCCATTGGCGAGGAGGCATACTATTTCCCGCGATGCCGAGGAACCAGCGTCGAATCGTGACGGTTCGAGCGGTTCTGGCTCAACAACCCCTGCTGGCTCCGATGAACCTTCCGGTCAATCCTCTCGGGCGCCTTCGCGGACACCGCCACCGAAAACACCAACCATCCCAGAAAACGAATCCTTTCACGCGGATTTAGACGAGAAGAGTAAAGCGATTGGTGTCGACAGCCGAACAAACACAGCCGATATTATCGGGCACAACTCTTCCTCTCGATTAGATTCTGGCTCGGACGATATGCCGAGAACCGGGCAAAAACCAGGCGCGGCGCCGATGTTTATGGACACCCCAAGCGGACAAGTTCCTGTTTCTTCCTCCGTGATGGGCGCGACTGCGTTACACGCGCAATACGAAAACATGCGCGAGTTTGGTGGTGGTGGGGGAACGACCGCTGTGATTGGTACGGACATGGGGATAATTGACGGCATTGGAGATCCGACGAACGTTTCGATGGATGAATCTGAACACGGGGATGCGAATGCTCATGAAAGACCTGGTGGCGGTAACCATCAAGAGCGACTCAATCATCATTCAAGTTCCTACGCGCAGCGCGTCATGCATCAACAGCTCGGTGGGGGCGGTGGTGAAGTGCAACACCAAAAGCAACATCCACGAAGTACGGCTGCCGCGGCTGCCGTCGCAGCCGCTGCCGCGAATTATGGTAGCAGCATGTCCTCGTTCGAACCAGAAATTTTGAAGCGCAATGAACTCATTGACGCGTTAGATGGCATGAACGATAACGAGGATAATATGGTTTTGAACGATCGAGCGGTGAGCGTCATGCAAAGAATGAACGATAAGTTGACTGGGAAAGACGGTTTAATAGAAGCCGGTTCAGCGGCGGACACGGGAGATTCGGTCGAAGATCAAGTGAGACGGTTGATTGAAAAAGCGACGAATCACGAAAACTTGTGCACGTCCTACATCGGATGGTGTTCTTTTTGGTAGTCCGTTTTGTTTTAAATGCATTAAAAGCTCGCGTGTGCAAGTTATACTGCGCTGTACTATTTTTTATTAGTATTATATAAATCTCTATCGTACGTGCTATAAGTTTTTCTAAAGCCCGTAAGCTTGCCTGGCAGAATCGGACATTTGCGGTACGGAAGGAGGGGTCCACCCTCCGCTTCCGCCGTCGAACGAATATTCACCGCTCGCCGCGGCGCCGTTGCCGTATTTATCCCAAGGTCTGTGTCCTTCAAAGCTCGCGTCGTCAGACGGCTTCATAGACCACGGTTTTCTGGTCCTCTCCTCAAAATCTTCGCTAACCGGCGGTAAAGCAACGTCTGGATTAGGCGGCCGATCGTCGATATCCTTGATTCCAGGCACTGGTTCGCCTTTCTCCACGAGTTCGATGACTTCTAAAAAGTTCTTCGGTCTCGGCGGTTCTTCTAAGACCCTGCGTTGTTGCGGCTGATTTTGGTTAGTCCCCATGTTTTTACGAACGTTTGCTGCGCGTTGTTGTTGTTGTTGTTGTTGCTGCTGCTGCAAATTTGACGAATCGCGCGGACCGTTGTTGATGTTGTTATTGTCGTCGTCGGCGTAGTCGTCGTCGTCGTCGTCTTCGCCTCCGAGTAATTCCATTTGATGTCGTTTTTTCGCCTGGAAGTAATCATCTAAATCCAAATCTTCGTTATTTTTATTATTCTCAACTGCCTCCACGCGTTCGGCGACGTATCCTTTCTCGCCTAACCTTCGACTCGGCGACTCCCCTTCCTCTTTTTCTTCTTTCGTCTCCGCTTTAATATTATTATTCATCTTTTCGCGAGCTAACTCCATCTCTTTCAACACGCTCCGTCTCAACACCTCCATCTCCTTCTTCGCCTCCTTCCTCTCCTCCTCCACCGCTTCCATCAAACTCTTCACCTCCCGCATATCCTCCTTCGATCGTTCTCTCTCGTCCATCGCGTCTTCCACGTTCGTCATCTTCACCATCCTCAATTCCTCCCTCAATTTTTCCTCCACGTTTTGCACCGATTGCAACACCGCGCTCTCCGTCGTCTCTTGTCTCGTCTTTAACTTTTTCTCAAACTCGGCGAGATTTTCCGTCACCGATTGCGAAATCGCTCGCATCAGTTGCGCCTGCTTCTTCTCTTCCTCTTCCTCTCGTCGACGCGTCGAAGACGAATAGTACTCGCTCACGTATCGCTTCAATTTCGGGTACGCGTACGACCCGAACATCCCCAGCGCGCACGCGTACGCGACGACTTGCGTCCACCGCAAACCACCGCCGTAGTAATTGGCGTGTTTCTGAATCACGCCGTGCGGCACCGCGGGCGGTGAACGCGTCGTCGTCGTCGTCAAAAAAGAGCGAGAAGAAGACGCGTTGTTGCTGCCGCTCGCTCCCTTTCCTTCTTCTCCGTCCTCGTCTTCTTCATCGAAGACGAGTCCAACGCGTTCGAACGCCTTTCCGATCTCCGCGTCGGTTAGATTTTTGTTCCTTAAAAATTGCTTCTTTTCTTTCGAAGAGGAGACATTTTTTACCGAGGGATGGTTCAGAAACGCGATCGCGTTCTCGACGTTGCTGCTGCTGTTAAAAGTAGTCGACGACGGAGGAGAAGAAGGAGAGGTGGAAGAAGGAGGAGGTGGAGGAGCGCTCATTATTGGTATAGTGGTCTCTCTTTTTGTCGTCTCGCATCGTCGTCGTCTCCAATTTCTTTTTTTTTCCAATTCCAAGAAGCAAAAAGAATGAGTTTAGGGTCTCACACAAAGTACTAAACCCTAAACAATTTTCCAGAAAAAAACTCTATCCTGCATCCGGTTCCGCTCCTAAAAGAAACGCGCTTTTGTTGCACAGATCATCATCGTCATCCATCGGAAGAGAGAGAGATAAGAGAGAGAGAGAATTCTTTTTTCCTTCCTTCGAGAAAGAACGCGCGAGATAGAGATAGTTTATACACATAGATAGAGAGAAAAAATGTCTTCCTCTTCGTGCCATTTCGCGACGACATCGTCCGCCGCATCCAACGCGAGAAGACATCAGTCGAGCTTCTTCGCGTCGAGTTCAAAGACGACGACGACATCATCGGTTAAAAACAAGCGACAACAACAACAGTTACTGAGAAGAAGTTTTTCTTCTCGATCTTCTTCGAATAATAAATACGTGGTCACCAAAGCGGCGTTAGTGCCTGGCCCGGACGATGCTTCGGTCAAGAGAGCCTCAAGACCTGAATACGTTCCCGGGAAAATCCCAAACGATTCCAACTACGTGCGCGTGTTCGACACGACGCTGCGCGACGGGGAACAATCACCAGGGGCAACGTTAACGTCGACGGAAAAGTTACAAATCGCGACGAATTTATCGAAACTGGGGGTGGATATCATCGAAGCCGGGTTTCCGATCGCGTCTCCGGACGATTTGGAAGCGGTGAGGAACATCGCGAAGGTGGTCGGGAACAAAGTGTACGAGGACGGGTACGTGCCGGTGATTTGCGGGTTGTCGCGAGCGAACGAGAAGGATATCGCGTGCGCGTGGGAAGGGGTGAGGCACGCGGTGAGACCGAGGATTCACACGTTTATCGCGACATCTCCGATTCACATGGAGTATAAGTTGAAGAAGACGCCGGATGAGGTGGTGGCCATCGCGGTGAAGGCGGTGAAGTTTGCAAAATCTTTGGGATGCGACGATATCGAGTTCAGTCCGGAAGATGCCGGGAGATCGGAACCGGAGTTTTTGTATCGCATATTGAAAGCCGTCGTTGACGCCGGGGCGACGACGATCAATATTCCCGACACGGTTGGCTTTTGCTTGCCGGACGAGTTTGGTCGTTTGATCAAAGGGATCAAAGAGAACGTCATCGACGTCAGCGCGAACGACGCGGTGATTAGTACGCACTGCCAAAACGATTTGGGTTTATCCACCGCGAACTCGTTGGCTGGGATTGCCAACGGCGCGAGGCAAGTCGAGTGTACCATCAACGGCATCGGCGAGAGAGCCGGGAACGCGAGTTTGGAGGAGATTGCCATGTCGGTCATCATGCGAGGCCAAAACCAATTGAACGGCGCGTACATGGGCATCAACCCGGTGTACATTTACCAAACCTCGAGAATGGTTTCGGAATACTCCGGTATGCTCGTCCAACCGCATAAAGCAATCGTCGGCGCGAACGCGTTCGCGCACGAATCTGGTATCCACCAAGACGGCATGTTGAAGAACAAATCGACGTACGAAATCATCGCGCCGGAAACCATCGGCGTATTCAGAGACGAGGACGACTGCGGCGTCGTCATGGGCAAGCACTCCGGGAGACACGCGTTGAAATCAAAGCTCGGACAGATGGGCGTCACGTTAGCGGACGATCAATTGAACGCGTTTTTCGATCGGTTCAAGTTGGTCGCCGAGACGAAAACTGGTGGCGTTTCCGACGTCGAGCTCATGGCGTTGTTGAGAGACGAAATGGAAGTCGAGGAAGGTAAAGAGTTTTACACGTTGGTGGACGTCCAAGTCGTCTGCGGCACCATGGGTTTACCCACCGCCACGGTCAAGATCATCGATCACGGCACGGAGAGAGTCTCCGCGTGCGTCGGCACCGGACCGGTGGACGCGGCGTACAAAGCCATCGACGCCATCGTCGGCAAATCGGTCGAACTCACCGAGTACAACGTCAAAGCGGTTACGCAAGGCATCGAATCCTTAGCGACGACTCGCGTGACGATCAAACCGACGGACGAGTCCACCGCGGAAACCATCACAAACAACCAAACCGAAGCCAAAGGCACAAGAACGTTCACGGCAACCGGCGCGGACACCGATATCGTCGTCTCGTCCGCTCGAGCGTACTTATCCGCGTTGAATAGAATGCTCACCTCGAGCGCGAAGAGCGGTAAATCCTCCTCCTCTTCCTCCTCCTCGGCGGAATCCAACGGCGCCAAAGTCGTCTCCAGATGAGAAGATCGTCCATCGTGATCGTCTCGAGAGCGAACGAATACACGATCAAAAAGAATGAAAAAGAGAGAGTAAAAGAGAGTAAAAGAGATAATAAGAGAGAATGAATGAGAGTTTATATTATTTAATTCTACACGTCTACATCACGTATTACATACACGCGACACACATCGAAAACCTCCTTCGAATTGCCCTCAGAAAGAATTCAACGAACACGAAAGCGCGCAGACAAAGAGAGATACGTAAATGTCGTCTCCACCCGCCCCACCTCCTCCAAAACCTCCTCCTCGCGTTAACCCTCGCGCGAACGACGCGCGTCACCCTTTACCGCCGACCGTCTACAACCCCGACGGCACGGAAAGAGTCTTCGTTCGTAAAGCGGTGCAACGACGCACCATCGACTACACGGCGAACAATCTGATCGCGTCCGCCAACCGCGCGTTCATCGCCTCGGTGGCAAAAAACCCGTTCAAAGATGAAGCGTTCGTGAAACCAACGAGTGGGAGCATGCTGGATTTTGATCCGAGTTGGAATTTAAAGCACCAACCGGCGTCGAGTTTTGCGTTGAAGTTTGTGCACGTGAGCGCGAATAAGATCAAGACGCCGATAAATAAAGGTACGCGCGCGCGTAAAGCGTAACGCGGGTGCACACGCGCATGTTTACGCGTTCGTTCGTTTGTTCGTCGGTCGTTGCTGTTGTTCTCTCGTATATATATATATATCTTTTCCCACGAAAAGTGTTCGCTGACCGTTTCTCGCTTTCTTTCTTTCTTTATTCGATTCGTTAAAACAGTTATATTCATGCCGGACGGCCGAAGAGTGCTCACGTGTTCACAAAACGGAGAATTTACGCTCTGGAACGCGGCGAGTTTCAATTTTGAGACTATTTTACAAGCGCACAACAATCCAGTGCGCACGGCGACGGTGTCGCACAGCGAAAACTGGCTGATTTCCGCGGACGATTCCGGGCAAATCAAGTATTGGCAGATGAACTTTAACAATTTGAAACAGACGCAAGCCCACGGGGAACCGATTCGAGGGGTGAGTTTTAGCCCGAGCGATCTGAAGTTTGCCACGTGCGCGGACGATGCGACGATAAAGATATTCGATTTTGCGAGAGCTAAAGCGGAGACGACGTTGAATGGCCACGGTGGGGATGTGAGGTGCGTGCAATGGCACGATACCAAGAGCGTCGTGGCGAGCGGCGGCGGGAGAGATTGCGTGGTCAAACTCTGGGACCCGCGAGTCGGCGCGCAGCGACAGTGTTTATCCACGTTACACATGCACAAAAGCTCGGTGAATTGTTTAAAATGGAACCAAAACGGCCACCACTTAGTCACGGGGTCGAAAGATGCCAGTTTAAAAGTCACCGATATTCGCACGCTCAAAACGATTTCCTCGCACGTGGGTCCGTATAGCAAAGACATCGCGTCCGTCACGTGGCATCCTCACGACGAGCGCGTGTTCACCTCCGGCGCAGCGGACGGTTCCATAGCCTACTGGATCGTCGGCGCTGGTTCTGACCCGCACGCAGAAGTCCGCGGCGCCCACGAAAGCCAGACCAACGACATAGCCTGGCATCCCGCCGGTCACTTGCTCGTCTCCGGAAGCAACGACAACGCAATTAAATTCTGGTGCCGAAACAGACCAGGCGAAGTTGCTCGAGACACAACCTCTCGAGTCACGAAAGCTGAATACGCGCAAGAAGCAATCGTCGCCGCGCACCAACAAGCCGTCGCGGCGACGCAAGGCGGCGGAATCGGAAGCACGCGAGGCGTGTTGGGAAGCGCGACGACGACGGCGACTGCGTCTGCGAGAGGCGCCGCCGTGCCCGGTTTAAATCGCCCCCCACCGCCGAGAGCGCCGCCAGGAGGACCACCACCACCGCAAGCGCCGCCGGGAGGACCACCGCCTCCTAGACCTCCACCGCCGAGAGCGCCCCCGGGAGCTCCGCGAGAATGAAGAAAGAGACGCGCGCGCGTATTTAGCGAATCGTCCTCTCGCTTTTAGAAAACAGAGAAATAGAGAGAGAGAGAAAGACAAAAAATGTAACATTATGCCCGTGGCGAACGAGAAGACGACGAGAGACGAGGCTAGCAGAGAGCGCGTAGCGATGATGTCCGTTTCGTTCTTTAGTGATATATAAACTAAACGTGTAACCTCTTGTAAAATACCATGACATTTTAGAAAAAAGAGAATTGTACCAAACATTCCTCTTCACTTTTTCAGAAAAAAAAGGAACAAAATGTTTGCATCGTCCTCTTCCTCCTTCGCTGCGGCGACGAGTTTCAAAAACAGCGTTCGCGCGAACAACAACAGCAAGAACGTCAAACAACAACAACGTTCTTCTTCTTCTTTGGTCGTCAGAGCGGAAGTCGGCAAGGGTCAAGGTATTATTATTATTATTATTATTATTATTTGATACGAGTGTATTTTGCCCCCCCAAGGCTTTATCCATCCGATTCGTATCTAATCATTTCTTTTTGTTCCGTTCTGTTTTGTTCCCTTTGGGGGAAAGGACGCCGCTGCGGTTCCTCTCGAACGCGCGATGTGATGTTATCTCTCTCTTTCTCTTTCTCTTTCTCTGTCCCTCTTTGCGACGATGGTCTCGCGCTGACCCGACGTATGTTTCTTTTCTCTCGCATCCGATGTGTATATAAACAGGTGGACTCGAAATGGTCACCTTAAAATCTGGCGCGTCCACCGCGGAGGTGTACACGTTTGGCGGCGTCGTCACGTCGTTCAAAAAAAACGGCAGAGATTTACTCTACGTGCGCCCGGACGCGAAGTTTGACAAGTCGAAACCGATTTCTGGCGGCGTCCCGCACTGCTGGCCACAATTCGGACCGGGCGAGATTCAAGTGCACGGTTTCGCGCGCAACGTGGATTGGGAGTTGGTGTCGGCGTCGGAGGATACGATGACGATGAAGTTGACGCCGAGCGAGTACACGAAGGCGATGTGGGATAAAGAGTTTGAAGTCATCGAGACGGTGTCTATTAAGAACGACGCGTTGGTGTGCGAGTTGGCGGTGACGAACAAAGGGTCGGAGCCGTTTACTTTCACCGGGAGCTTCCACACGTACTTTGCGGCGGACATCGACGCGGTTGAAGTGAAAGGATTGGAAGGGTGCGAATCGTTCGATCGATTAAAGGAGGAAAGCGGGAAGGTTTCCGCGCCAATCACGTGCACTGGACCGATCGATTCTTTGTACAAGAACGCGCCGAGTCAAATTGATTTGGCCGTTGGGGGTGGTAACTCGGTCAAGATCACCGGCGCCGGGTGGAAAGACGCCGTGGTTTGGACGCCGTGGACGGACATGGAGGCGTGCTACAAGGAGTTTGTCTGCGTCGAGAACGCGTCGTGCGCCGAACCGGTGACGGTCGCCGCCGGGGCCACGTGGACTGCGAGCACCAAGTTGGAATAACGCACTAGGAGATTTTATGACGACGACGACGACGATGATGATGATGATGATAGAAAGAGGAAAGAAGAGTTTCTCCTTGCGTGATCTGCCGTGATTTGATTAATACTACTGCTACTACTACGAACAAAAAATTGCGCGTGTTCGTTCTTTTTTATATACACGGTGTACACTCGAGCGCGCGCGCGAGAGAGAGAGAACTATTATTATAACAAAAAACGTTCGTTCTAAAGTAAATCTCTTTCTCTCTCTTGTTTTAAAAATAGCCCTCCGGGTTGTTGAATACTTTCGCGTCGTGCGCTTTCTTAAACTCTGCGCGAACGAAAGTGGTCGTTTGAATGCCATCGTCGCACAACAATTGTCGGTCCAACCTCGGGTTAAACGGCGGTTGCAACACCGCTTTCTCCCCGTCGGTCATCCCGTCCGTGGTGCCTTTCGGCCACTCCGGCATGTACGATCGACCGTACGCCATGTTCGCCGGCGCAAATCTATACAAAACCGCTCTTCTCTTCCCGTCCCTACCTTCACCGGTCCAAGGAATCGTGCCGTGCGTGCACGCCTCCGTGAACAACAAAACGTCCCCTCTCTCAATCTCTGGATTCCTCACGCTTTCCGTTTGCTTCAACATCTTCATCACGTCCGGCGGAACGGGCACGTTACTCTTGTGCGATCCGGGCAGCACCGCGTAGCCACCATCCCCGCTCCTAGTCGTCGTCAACGCGACGCTCGCCGCTAACAAGTGACAATACGGTCTCCCATTCACGAACTCGTACGCCAAACCTTGTATCCAACTTCCGTCTTGATTCAACCTTCCGCCGTGAAAATCGAATCCATCCGCGCCTTTCTTCTGTTGAATCAAAAGCGGTAAATGGTCCATCCGGTACCCTTCCCCGCACAGCGCGATGTAATACGGCACTAACTTTGGATGCGTCAGCATTTTTCGGAAAAGTTTATTCTCCTCCCCCGGCCACGCGAGCATCCCGCCTAAATCTTGCCTCCCGGTTTCCCCGTCGCCGGCGAGCGGCATCCCTTTCTTGCCCCCTAAGCGCAACTGCCCTTTCCTTTCCACCATCTCGTGTTCGTGTTTATCCACCACACAATTCATCTCCTCGATCTCTTCTTCCGTGAAAACGTTCTTGACGACTAAAAAACCATTCAAATCGAACGAGAATAACTCCTCGTCGTTCAAAGTGTGCCCCATCGCGCGGCCGAGGAGCGTTTCGTGGACGTACTTTCTCGTAAAAGTTATCGAAGGCGTCTTTGGGGAAAATCTTCGAGAAGAAGAAGACGCGTTAAAAGAAGTGCGCGCGCCGGATAAAGACGACGACGAAATTGTTCTAAAACCGTAGCGTTGGTATTCTCCGATGTGCTGCGCTGCCGCCAACGTGGTGCGCATCGCCCGGCTTCGCATATATATGTGCGTATAAACTATATGTGCGCGTGCGCGTGTAAAGAATGCAGAAGTTACGTCACCGGTTTTTCGTCGTTTTCGAGAGAAAAGGCCACGTGTCAAAACACACAAAAAGAAGAGAGAGAGAGATCGAAAAACGCGCGTTTGCATTAACAGAAGACGGGGGGCTTTAGATTTTATTATAAAGCGATCGTGACTTGGGAGGAGCGAGCGCTCTCTCTTCTTCTTCTGGATGATCGAAGAAATATATATCATCAGATCGAAACGGAAAGGAAAGTCTGCGTACGCGCGCGCGCGTATTTCGCCGAGTTACTATTTTTAGTTCTCTCTCTGTTTTAAAATATGATCGAATACGCGCGCGCGTGCGAACGGTTCGTGAAAGCCTCCGAGGAGGAAGAGGAGAAGCGGAGGGAGAGGTATCGACGCGAGGTGGCGGTGGCGCTTTCGCTTTTAGCGAGGCAGAAACGGTTGGAGGTTTTGAGGAGGAACATGCGAGAGACCGAGGCGAGGATGGATCGAGACCGCGCGAGGTTTCGAGAAAACGCGTTTTCTTCTTCTTCTTCGTGACACAATCTGTTGTTACTCTGTTATACTCTCACACTCACACTCACAACCCACAGCTAAGAACTTATACAATGTTATTATTACTTTAATCCATGCGGCCTTTCAGCGATTTCACCTCCACTTTATCCTTCGTGATCAAGTACACCGTTCCGCCCCAACCGCTCAAACAATCTCGTCCGCTTCCGCTCAACAAACACTGACTAATAACCTCAAACAACTCCTCCGGTTCTAAATTCTCCTTATACATCGACTCGCACACGCCAAACAAACTCTCGCTATTATTCCCAGCCACGACAAAGTTATCCGTCGGTGCCGCCGCGCCGATCAAATCCATCCCCGTTATGTACGGTTTATTCTCCTTATCTAACCCGGCCACCACCGGTTCCACGTAATACGGTCCGAATCGCTTCTCGTACAGCGTCGTCGACACCACGCTCGCGAACGTCTTCGGTTCCATCACCCGATTTTCTCTCAACTCGTACAATTTATGTTTAAACTCAAACGTCGCTTTCAACGTGTGCATGTCCGACGCTAATCCGGACATGGCGACGAACAGTTTCGGATGAATCTGGAAAATTTTTTGGAAATCCACCGCCGTGGTTTGTTGCTGGTTGATCCCGAGACGGTTGTCCGACGCGATGGCGACGCACTCGTTACCGCACATGGCTTTTGATATCATCATTGTCATCATAAAAACGTAAAGAAGAGAGAAAGAGAGGTTAAATATAAAAATCAAACAACAACGTCGGTACGTACACGCGCGACTTTCATCATCGAAAGGCACGCGCAGTGGGGAGAGAGAAAAGTTAGGGGAAAAATTGAAATCAGATCTCATCAGAAAACATTTAAACGCACCGATGATCGCCGCGCCGTTGTAGCTCATCACGCTCATGGTTGGTTGGTTGGTTGTTGCGCAGTCGTCCTTTCTCGTCGTCCAGAGGGAGAAGAAGAAGAAGAAGAAGAAGAAATAGAGACTTTACGCTTTAAACTTCTTTGCGTGTGATTTTGGGGAAAAAGTGGAACTTCACAAAAAGAAACGCACGAATATGATGAAGCGGGTTTTCTTCTCCTCGTCTGTGCGGCGGACCACGACGACGACGACGAGCGCGGGTGTTGGAGCGACGGTAGCGTCGCTCGATCTCTTCTCTCCGACGACGACTCGACGAAGCGCTTTTTTTAAAGCGGAGGCGGCGACGACGACGACGACAAAGATGAAGAAGAATTCGAAGAAGAACAAACGCGGAGAAGAAGAAGAAACAGAAACAGAAACGAAAGCGAGAAAAGAACGACCGGAAAACGCGTTCCTAGAATCGCTCAGAAGAGAAACGGAGGAGAATTTACGGCGGTTATCGGATGCGCGCGTGCCTCCAACGCGGAAGTTTAGCCAAAATGATTATTCCTCGACGACGACGACGACGAAAGAAGAAGAAGAAGAAGAAGAGAAGAAGCAGCGGTTCCGAAACAGAGGAGAAGCCGCGCGTACTGCGCCGAAAGAAATAAACGGACCGAGAGGGTTAGAGCCGACTCGGTTCAACGACTGGGAGATTGGCGGGAGGTGCACGGATTTTTAAAACGCCGCGAAGTTTGTGTGCGTGTGTGTATATATATGTATACGTATATCGTCTTCTTTCTCCGCGCGAGCGCGAGCGAGCGTCTTCGTAAAGCGGGAGAGGAACGAGAGCGAGAGCGAGCGGGAAAGGAGCTCTTCGCTCAAACGTTCATTTTGTATCGTCGCGCGCGCAGTACACGCACACGCATCTAGAAGAAGTAGTAGTAGTAGTAGCAGTAGTACTAGTGTTTGTTACGATAGTTTTATAGCGCCGTAAACCCGAAAAATGTTCATCGGTGAGATGAAAATCGACGTCCGCTTTGTCGCGTTTCTTCGCCATAACTCAGACACGTCATTTGGAGAATCAGAGTTTTAATAAAATACACATGTCTCGAACGAGAAGAGCGAGCGCTGCGCTCCTAAACGGGAGATGGAGGAACGGGGTCGAGCGCAGCAATTACCACGGCATCGCGTCGTCGTTTTTTTCCTCCGCCTCGTGGCCGCCGCAACATTCTCCGCTCGATGTTCGATCTTTGTCGTCGTCTGTGAGTGAAGATGATGATGCGAAGAATACCGTTACGCACAATTGGAGGAAAAGAGACGAGGACAGAGGAAGAAGACAGATGGTCGCGGCGGCGACTTTAACGACGAGAAGAGACGACGACGGTTTTCTCACTCGTCCTTCTTCTCTCGTCGTTCAGTCTTCGAGTGCTTTTCATCCTCAGAGGCGTCGTTTAGGAACCCGACGACAACACAGCGACTCGATGCTGTTGGATCACCCATCGAGTCAATTAAATATGGAAATCCCGGCGACGGGCGGCGGATCCGGATCCGGCGGGTTTAATAACAACGGATTTGGAGGATCAAACTCTGGGTCGAACAGCGCGAACGCGAATGAATTTTTCGACGGGATTCCGCGAGATATTCGCGATTTAGCGACGCCGAGAGAGATGGTGAGGATTTTGCAGGAGAAAGTCATCGGTCAAGATCACGCGAAGAAAATTTTGAGCGTGGCGGTGTATAATCATTATAAACGGATCGGCGCGATGCGGATTGGCGGCGGACGGAACAGGTGGAGAGAGAGGGAGGAAGTTGGCGCCGCCGCCGCCGCGGAGACGACGACGAGTTCGAGTTCGAGTTCGAGTTCGACGACTCGCGTGCACAATAACTTCTCGGATTCCTCCGGAGGCGGGACGGACGGCAACGGAGGTGAGTGCAACAGTCGGAAGACGGAGATGAACGAGTACGTGAGCATGCGACCATACGCGCACCCGGCGTCGGTGAAAATATTTCCGAGCGATCAGCAAGGGAGCAAGGATACCGGCTTTTTTGGTGAGCAGCAGCGACAACAACAACAACAACAACATCACGCGAGCGGCGTTTGGGACAAGGAGCGAGACTACTTTGAGAACGACGACGAAACCGAAGACGAGTCGTCCATCGAGTTGGAAAAATCGAACGTTCTTTTGTTCGGCCCGACCGGGTGCGGGAAAACGTTGATCATTAAAACTTTAGGCGATATCTGTAAGGTTCCGGTCGTCACCTGCGACGCGACGACGTTGACCCAAGCCGGATACGTAGGCGAAGACGTCGAATCCGTATTGCATAAGTTATTACGCGCGGCGAATTACGACGTCCAGTTAGCTGAGCGAGGCATCGTTTACGTGGATGAAATCGACAAGCTATCTCGTAAATCCGAAAATGTCTCCATCACTCGAGACGTCTCTGGCGAAGGCGTGCAACAAGCTTTATTGAAAATGGTCGAAGGCACCGTCGTGAACGTTCCGGAACGAGGCGGTAGGAAACACCCGCGGGGTGAAGTCGTCGCCATGGACACTAAAAATATTCTCTTCATCGTCGGCGGTGCGTTCGTCGGTTTAGAAAAACACGTGAAAGGACGAATCGAAAAGAAGACGAGCATCGGGTTCGGAGCGCAAGTCAAAAGCGGAGACCCGGTCGACGCCAACGACAACGCGAAAAACCCGCACGAAAAGAAATCCGGCATCTTAGCCGGCATCTCCGAACGCGATGACAACCTCTTAGCCGCGCACTGCGAACCCGCGGATTTCGTTTCCTACGGCTTGATCCCCGAATTCGTCGGCCGGTTCCCCATCGTCGCCCCTCTGAAGACTTTGCGCGAAAACGACCTCCGCAGGGTCCTCACGGAACCCAAAAACGCGCTCACGAAACAATTCGCTCGTCTCTTCCGCGCGCACGACGTCAAACTCGACGTCACATCTTGCGGTGCCAACGAAATCGCCCGATGGGCGTCCAAACGAGGCACCGGCGCTCGCGGTTTGCGAACAATCATGGAACGCCTCCTCGCGGACGCGATGTTCGAAGTCCCGTCGGATCCAACCGTAAAAACCGTCCGGTTGACTGAAAAAACCGTCCGCGAAGCGCTGACAAAACGAGAGAGCGAAGGCGTATTAATCAGCGGTGCCGAGATGATTCGCGACGAGATTTTTAAAACGACGACGAACGCAACGATCGCGCCCGCGTCCTCCGAAAACGAAAACGGCGACGAAAACGAAGCCGCCTCCTCCGGATAATAAAAGAGAGAGAGAGAGAAAGATATCGCGAGCAGAAGACAACGTCAAAGTCGCTCCTCTGTACACATACACACACACATACTATATATATATATTCAATATATTAAGCTTGAAAGATTGTTCTGCTTTGCGTTTTGTGTAATAATAGTAAATATATATCATACCGTCATCATCATTCGCATTTTTTTGATTTTTGTCTTTTCTCGCTCTTCTTCACTTTTTGAACTCTTCTCTCTCTGAGAGAGCCGGAGAGAGAGAGAAGAGAGAAGAGAGATATTGCGCGCGCGCGTGCGCACTTCTTCGCAGAAAGAGCGCACACACACAGAGAGAAATACGACACACACGCATCGAGGGTTTTGCGCGGGGGTTTATTTAAACTAGCGCGAGAAGAAGAACAAGAAGAAGAAGAAGACGACCTTCTTTTCGTTCGGGAAAAACCATCATTTTGCGGCGGAAAGAGAGAAGGGTCGTTCGAGATCTCTCTCTCTCGTTCACGAACGGGTTTTGTCGCCGTAAAAAGCGCGTCTCATCGACAAAAATATCAACAACACGCTTGCGGAGTAGTGCGCGAAGAGAGAAGAACAACGTTTCTTTCGTCTCTGTTGCCGTTAGATAATAATGCCTCTGTACGATTTGATTCTCCAGGTGAAATCGCACGTCCCACGCCACGACGTGTTCAACCTTCTTAAGCGAACGAGCTTAAAAATATTAGACGCGAACGGCGTGCTCGTGGACGTGAAATCGTTCGGGCACCAAACGCTGGCGTACGTGTATAAGAAACCGAACGAGCGGCACCACGAGGTGCAGATGTCGCAGTTGACGTTTGCTTCGGCGCCGAAAGTGTTGCCGGAGATTTCGCACGCGTTGCGGGTGGACGAGAAAGTGGTCAGGTGGATGCTGCTGAAGAGGAAGAGGAAGATGGAACCGCTGATCAAGTACAAGGCGTGGACGGAGGAACAGCGGGCGGCGATCGAGAGCAGGGAGGAGAACAACAACAACAATAACGACGCGGGGAGCGAAGGGAGCGGTGGCAACCGAGGAGGGCGAGAGTTTGGTGGGGGCGGCAGAGGAGGACGACGGTAAAAGTCGAGGCGCGCGAGAGAGAGCCCCCGGCCGCGGATTAGGATATATATAGAGTAGAGGTGCGCGCGCGGACGTTTTGATTTTTTCTCGTTTTCGTTTCGCGGCGCGCGTCTCGATCGATGTCGTTGGTTTTACTGCATGCGAGTGAGGATCAAAATATTAGTTATCCCTGTCCAAGTGCGTTTTGATAGGCTGCACGGTGACGATTAACGTATTAGCTCTATCTGACGCATCTTTTGGTTTTTTTTTACGCGCGCGCGCGCGCGAGAGTCATTCTTTCTTTCTCTCTTCGCGGTGACGAAATTGACTTCATTCGGATTCCCTCCGATGTTTTTTATATAAGAACGCGTGAGCGATGAAACGTCAAACGCCCGAGCGATGTTCTTGTTTTCTGTCGCGCGTTTCTTTCTTTTTTCTCTCTCTCTCTCTCTTCCCTCTTTCTATGGTAGCGTACGCACGCAGGACACACGCGCGCGAGCGAATGCGAGCGCACACACAATAACGCTTCAAACTCCGATGATGAAGACGAAGAGGGCGTTTCTCAGAAACTCCATTCGCGGTGCCCGAACTTTAGTGTTTTCCCCGCCGGATTCGTCCGGACTGCCGGGTCGAGAGCAACTGCAGGCATTTTTATGCTTCCTTGGATGTCTTAGGAGAATTATATTTTTTTGCTGTGGTATTTGTGTCTGCGAGCGCGCGGTTACTCGCGCGCGCGTGTGTGTGTTTGTGTGTGTGTGTGTATGTTTGTTGCGAAGAATACCACCGAGGATTATCTTTTTCGCGCGGCGCGTATCTTTTCGCTCACTCACATCGTTCCTTTCTTCATCCTTCTCAAAAACGCAGAAGAGAGCTCTCTCGAAGCAGAGACTTTTGTTGTACGAGTAAACCTTTAGAAAATGATAGTCAAATCGCAAATTGCGGCGTTGTAATATGGAATATTGAATGAATTCTACCACAAGTGATTACACATATAAACTGATGATGATGATGATGATGATAATGATACACACAAGAAACAACGGGGGTCGAACTGCAGAGCTATTCTACGCACGCCGGGCGTTACCAAGGTACTTCGACGCCGGCGTAATCGTAAAATTTCCCGCTGTCCTTCAAAGTCACGTCCTTCAAAACCTCGAGCATTTTACCCGCGCTGTACTCCGGCGTAAACAATTTCCCTTCCGGCACGTTTTTCTTAAACGGCGTGGATAACTCGGTATCCACCGTCCCTGGATGCAAAAGTACCATCGCGATGGGATTCTTCTTCCTCGAAAATTCCACGTGCGCCGTTTGCGTCATTTGATTCAAAGCCGTTTTCCCGCCTCTGTACGAGTACCACCCACCTAACTTGTTATCGCTAATCGAAGACACCCGCGCGCTTAAACTCGCTATGCAAGGAACGGGTCGCGTCTCGTCGTTCTCGTCCGCAGTTTTCAGCATCAACTTTGAAAAATGCTTCGTCATCAACATCGGCCCGATCGCGTTCGTCCGGTACGACAACGCGCACGCCTCCGGATCGAACCGTAAAATGGACGTTTCCGGAACCATCTTCCGATCCGGTAAGTGTAACACCGCCGCCGTATTTATCAAACAATCTAAACGTCCGTACTTCTCCGTCACGTGTTTCGCCGCTCGCTCGATGGTCGTTTCGTCCAACACGTCTATCCGTAAAATCTCCAGTCTCTCTGCCCCGAACGCCTCTCGCAACTCGTGCAAATCAAAAGCTTCATCCGGAGTCCGACACGTCGCTATCACGCGCCCGTTCGCGCGTTTCGCACCAACTATCGCCTCGTTCGATTCGAGCAAGTGTTTCGCGAACGCCAAACCGATCCCTCGGTTCGAGCCGTTGATTAACGACACGTGTTTCTTCTTCTCCTCCTCCTTTTCCCGGGGAAACGACGACGACGACGACGACGCGAATCCACTTTTTGAGACGACGACGTTGTTGTTCATGTTGCACAGAAGATAATGACGACGTCGATGAACAGAGGAAGAAGACACACAGCAAGTCATCGTCGTCTCGGAGAAAAGTCGTCGCGCGGTGGTTTGGATGGTGGTCGTCGTCGCGCGCATCATCATCGTGGGGAAAATGTGAAGTTTCTGAGCACCTTGTCGACGTGTCTCTCCTTTCCACGTCGTCGCGCGTCGTGCGTACATACACGGGGAGAGAGAGAGAATAACAACAAAGGGTTTGCGTTTCTTTAATGTACCGGTACATGATGCGGGATGATGTTCGATTACAAACGAGATTTTGTTGTTTGCGTTTGCGTGTGTCTGATGATGTTTCTTTTGCACTCTCAATCTTTCGTTCTCGTACGCGCGCGCTTTCGTCTCGCTTTCGTCTCTCTCTCTCTCTCTCTCGCGCGCGGAAACGTCCGCCTCGATCAAAGCGACGACGCGCGCACATTTTCAAATGTCTCCTCCCCGCGCGGGTGTTGGGAGCATCACGCACGCGCGAGCACACACAACATTATACGCTATCATAATCTTCTCGCGTATATATTACTTATTCATCTTTTCCCACTCCTCGGGCGTCTTCGTCTTCATCTGCAACGCGTGCAGCCCTTTCTCGTTGAATTCCTCCTCCAACAACGCGTACACTTTCCTCTGTCTTTTCACTTGATTCAACCCTTCGAACTCTTTCGAAACAACCTCCAAAACAAAATGCGTCTCCGCCGACGCGTCTCCGGACGGGTTCCCGCTGTGCCCGGCGTGTTGCCACGATTCGTCGATGATTTCCAGAACCGAAGGTTTGAGCGCCTCGGTTATCTTTTGGCGCATTGCCGTCGCGATTGGACGTCCAACTTTCATCTCCGCGCCGGCGGTTTCCGCGCACCCTTTGCCGTCCGGCGCGATGTTTGTCGTTATCCTTGTTTTATAACTGCTACTCTTCTTCTTGTTTCGTGTGGTGGTGGTGTTATTTCTTCGCGGCGCGAGGACGAAAAGAGAGATGGATGGAGAAGAAGCGGCGAACATTTCTTTCAGAAGAGAGAGAAATGTGAAGAAAAACGCGCGAAGATATTAACGATGTACACATCACGACGTGAGTTTATTACGTATTAAAAACCTGTGTTTGTTTATTTCAGAGCCTGGACGACAGCATCGAAACTCCATCATCCGCGATGATTCATTTCGTGTACACTTTGCACAAGTGTTCGAGACGATGGTCCAAATCGTCCGCCTGCGCAACGTCGCACGTCTGCTTGCACTTCATCGCCGCTTGCATCGCCTCGTGGTGCAACTTCAAAACCTCCAGATATTCCTCCTCGGTTTTAATCTCCGCTCTCTTCACTCGTTGGCACAGCATGTACTCGCTCACCGTCGCGATGATCTTCTTGCAGTGCTCCTCTTTCGTCGCGATCCACCTCGTCATTTGATTCATCGCTAACAAACTCGCGGACGCTTCTTTATGCAACTCCGCCGCTTGCTGCATCGCTTTCCTCACCGTCGCCGCGTCTTGTCGCAAACTCGCGCACGTCGCCGGATCGTCGAAAATGCCGCACGGCACTTGGCAATGCCCACCTCGCAAACGCAACACCAAGTGTAACGTGGACTCTTTTTGAATGTTGTAATCGGCTAACGTGCGGCCGTCTTCGAGTTGTTTCCCGGCGAAGATTAACCGCTGCTGGTCCGGCGGGATGCCCTCTTTGTCTTGGATTTTCGCTTTCACGTTGTCGATGGTGTCGGACGATTCGACTTCGAGAGTGATGGTTTTACCCGTGACTGTTTTTTATTTTGAAAGAAGAAGAAGGAACAAAAGGGAAGAGGGGGGTCAGAAAAAAGTCCATCTCTCTCCGGATCGATCCAGCGCGCGTCTACATCATCTGCGTTTAGCATCATCATCAAAAGAGCGCTCGTCCAATTTTCGCATCATCATCTTTAACGAGATCTCTCATCAAAACAAACCGAGAGAGAGAGAGAGAGAGAGGATCATAAGATCGAAGAAGAAGAAGAAGAAAACGAAGAAGACAGAGAGAGGAAGAAGAAACACGCACGGGTTTTCACGAAAATTTGCATGTGTCTCGTTCTTTGTGTGCGTGTGTTATATATGTATATATTCTTTCTGACGACACACAACTGTTCTCAAATTGGAAAAAACGAGGAACGTCGTCGTTACAAAAAATATCTAATAACGATATGCGTCTTCTTCTCCTCCTTCCGCGCGCTCCTCCTCCTCCTCTTGCGGTTGGAAGAAGTCAAAGAAGTCAAAGAAGAAGAACAGACCACCGAGCAGCGGCAGCGCACGCGAAGAAAAGCGAGAGTGATGACGTCACGACGCGCAGACCCATCGTCAACAAAGCATTTTCATCGAGAGACGTCCTGAGACGACTCGGGAAATTGAAACGAGATTGCGTCGAAAACAAGACGAGAGAAACCGCGCCGACGAGCGAGGCGATCGGGAAACGGTTCTCGGAGGTTTGTTTTGTTTTCTTTTTGTTGTTGTCTTTCTTTTACGATCCGTTCGCGTTTGTTCGATGATGCAGAAGAGCGCGCGCGCGCGTTGGATCTCCGAAGTTCTTTTTCCCTAAAACACATCTCAACTAACATTTCTCTCTCTGTTTCTTTGAAACGCAGGCGGCGCGGTACATGGCGGACCATAATAGCGACGATTCTTCTTCTTCTTCGGATGCGATCAATAAAATAGCGGACGAATCGTGGTTCCTCTACCAAGCTTTGACGGAGAACGCGTCGGCGATCGATTCGCTTCCGATTCGTTCGTGGAACGCCATCTTGAACGCGGTTTCGCGACACGGGTCAAAGGCGACGGCGAGGGACCGCGCGAGGCAGGCGTGGCAGTATTTGCGGACGAACAGAGTGGCGGTGAGGCCGGATAAGTTTACCGCGCAAGCGTTGGTGAATGGGCTGTGTAAGGAATTTTTAGACGTTAGAGAGACTATTGGGGTTTTGAGAGAATGCGTGGAGAGAGGAGGGGAAGTGACGTCGTATCAAATCAACCTTATGTTGAAGAGGTGTTTGAGCGACGCGACGGAGAGAAGGAGGGAGGAAGAGGCAAATATTAATAATAGTGAAGGGAAAAAGAACAAGATCGCTAGCGCTCTGTACCAGGATATTATCGACGCCACAAATATGGCGTGGGATGCCGGTAGAGGCACGCACAACATGCACACATTGATGACGTATTTGAAAGCGTTGAAGATGTGCGGCGCGAGCGCCGAGACGGTTTTGGACGTTTTCGAACAGTTGTGCGGCATAAAAAAAGTTTCTGCTGCTGGTGGTGGTGTCATCGGCAAAGAGAAGGAAGAAGACATCATCAAACCAGACGACGATATTTTAATACTCGCTATGCAGATAAAAGCGAACGATGACGAATCAAACATGGAGGATAAAATCGCCTACTTTGAGACGTTGTCTGAGAAACTCGACGCGAAAATGCCGAGCAGAGCGCAAAACGCGCTCTTGCTCGCGTGTTCAAAAACTGGCGATTACGAATCCGCGGAGAAGATTTGGGAGCGCATGAACGACGAAACAAACGCTTTATACAAACCGCCGGACGCGTTCGCGACGAACGTGGTCACGTCCATCATGCGCAAGCGAGAAGAGATGAAAAAATCGTCTTTGGAAAACGAGGCGACGGCTGACGACGAAGGCGCATCCGTTGGCGTCGTTGGTAGTGGCGGCGGCGGCGGCAGCAGCGGAGGTGGCGGCATTCGAAACACAGCCATGGAAGCATTCACGGATCACGTCATGCGTCAAGCGACCAGAAGCAGCACACCTAGCCAAGACGAAAGCGACGACGACCAAGACGTCGCCATCAACCTCACGGCTAATGTTTTGCAAGTCTTGCGAGACGAAATTGAAGACGTGTCGCTCATCAAGAGACAAATTTCTTCCCCATCGAAGGTTTCTGAAATTCGAGAGCGAGCCGTAGCGGATGCGAAAGCAATCGTAGACATAGCCAACGCGTTTTTGGACGTGCCAAAATATAACGACAAAGTGACCAACGCGGTTTTGCAAGTGTGCGCGGACGCGAGGTTCGTGAAGGAGGCGAAAGCAATTGTCGAGGAGTACTTTGCCATGCGCGACGATGATCCTTTGAAAGAAGTAGAAGAGGCGACGACGACAACGACGACAACAAACAGCAGCAGTAAATACAGAAATAATAACAGGCAGTATTACAACTACGAACAAGAGATGGTGCCGAACGTTTTTAGATCCATGCAATACAATCGCTTCGTTCGCGAGGAAGAAAAAATCGAGGAATCGGACATTTTAGAGTATTTCATGGAAACGAGCAAAATGGTTCCAGTCACTGGGAAATTCATCGAGTCCGCGTGTCAAGCTTGCCGCGACCGAAAGTTCCCGGACGCTTTGTTAAAAATCTATTACATTGGACGCGATGAGTATAATCACGCGCCAAGGAGACAGATTATTGACATCGCGTTGTCGGCGCTATCGGCGGACGGTAGATGGCAAGATACCATGCGCATAATGAACGAGGACGTATTAGAAGCGACGATTAATACTGTCAGCGATAACTCGAAAACCGAGAACGAGAAGGACGAGAAGAAAAGCACCTCATCATCATCGTTCGTGGTCGATTACGAAGATCCGTCCAAAAATAAAGTCATGATTCCTACGGACAAAATCGACGAGTTTGGCGTAAAGCATTTAGTCTTGTCCTTTGTCAACGCCGGCGAAATAGACCAAGCTTTTTCCGCGCTTCGCTTGTGTCAATTTCTAACCGATAAGAGTTGCACGGAAGCTTTCGAAATAATCGAGCGAGCGAAAGAGAAGCAAGAGAAAGGCGACGGAGAGAAGAAAGCTCAAATGTCGTAGAGAGTTTTTGCACAATAAAAAAATGTATCATTCAACACGCGAAATGCGCTTTCGCGCGGCGGTGCCCGTTGCCGCTACTCGTACTACAATTCAAATTCGGACGAAGCATACTACCCCCAACACCACTAGGCGAAGCCGAAGAAGAAGACGTCGATACGTTTTTATTCACGTTCATCTCTCTCATCTCGACTTTACTCACGTTCTCTAATTCATTAAAAATACCTCGAAACTTCCTCTCTAACCCGACGAGTTCTTCCTCGTGTCTGCGTCGCAACACTTTCGCGCAGCAGTTTTGCTTAATCTTCATCTGCTTCTCCTCGCGCTCGAACATCTCTTTCATCTTTGATTTCTTGTTCATAATGTCGTTTTCAATCATGCGATTGGTTTCGTTCCTTGCTTTTCTCTCGATCGCGTCGCCTTTCTGCCTCACCTCTTGCGCTTCGATGTACTTTTTCTGTTTCGTCAGCACGTCTTGGATATTTCGAATTTCCGAGAGCTCTTTCGCTCTCACCTTTGGTTTTCTCTTTTGCGCTCTCGAGCGAATGCCGTTGCATTCTTTCTCGAAATCTTCAAAGCAATTCATCCTCTTCTCCTTTAATTTTTCCGATTCCGCGTTAAAGCTCTCTTTCATTTTCATCGCTTCGCGTTCGTGTCTTCTTTTCAGATCCAATTCGGTTTTCTTCTGCACCTCGATGGCGTCCACCATGGCTTTCTGATGATGCACCGCGACTAAATTCACTCTCCTCTTCTCCTCCTCTTTCTTAGTCCTCTCCATCGCGATCGATATCTCGTTGCATCTCTCAAAATCGCCTCTCTTCTCAGCCTCTTTTCGCTCCTCGTCCAGCTTCGCGAGAAGCTCCTTCACTTTCGCGTCTCGCGAAACGTTCGCGCGCCGGCGCAACGTGCACTCCGGCCGCTCGATCGATAGCGGTCCCGGCGTCATCGCTCTCATCGCCGCCGCTCGGTGGTTTTGATGATGATGATTCGTCGTCGCCTTTTTCTTCTTCTCGTCGTTGGCGAGAACATCATCCGGAAAATCGCCATCGGGAAGAAAGGCAGTCAGCTCTTCTTCTTCTTCTTCTTCTTCTTCATCCTCGTTCAAACTTCTTTCCGCCGCCGTGCTAAAAATTCCTCCTCCGCGGTCGTCGCCGGCATTCTTTTCTTCTTTATCTTCTTTATCTTCTTCTTCTTCTTTTTCGTCCGCGTCGTTCTTCTCGTCGTCTTCCGAAGCAGCAGCAGCAGGAGGAGGAAGAGATGACAACATGTGTGTCTATTTTTAACTCCTTTTCGTGTATTTTTTGGGAAAAAATTCCCCTAATTTTTTCAATACCACTTTTTTTAGGGTTTCACTCTCCAGAGCTTTTTTCTTGGAAAGCACAATTCGCGCAGCAAAAACGCGCGACATACAGGCCATAAAACAACAGAAATCGAGAAGAGGAATCGATATAACTCTAATCTCGCGACAGAATACACACGCACGCACTTTGCGCGCGCGCACTACTCAGAGAAAGTATCATGGATTTTGGACCGTCCGCGCCTCCGGCAAAGAAGCTCAAGAAATCATCCCTCCCGCACGAGAAAGAGTTTCTCCGAAACCTCCCGTCGGCGCAAATGTACGAAAAATCCTACATGCATCGCGACGCCGTCTCGCACGTGCTCTCGTGCTCGACGGCGACGTCGGATTTTTTCGTGAGCGCGAGCAGAGATGGACACGTGAAATTTTGGAAGAAGCGCGCGAGAGGAGTGGAGTTTGCGAAGCATTTTCGAGCGCACGTTGGGGTGATTTTAGACGTGGATTGTTCAAAGTGTGGGACGCGATTGATAACGCTCGGCGAAGACGGATCGGCGAAGATTTTTGACGTGAACAGCTTCGACATGATCGGGATGATAAAGTTAAACGGTGAAGACGAGAACGGCGGGCATCCGACGTGCATCGCGTGGATGTACGATTCGAGGAAGAAGAACCACCACGCGTCGAAACAACTGTTCGCGGTTGGAGACTCGAGCGGGAGGATTACGATACACGACGCGAGTTGCGAGGATTTGAAACAGACCAAGGTGAAAGAATTGCGAGGTGTACACGGTAGTAGTAATAGTAATGATGCTAATAATAGAGGTAATAGTAGTAGTAACGGTGGAGTGGTGTGCATGACGTATAACAGCGAGTACGAGTGCGTGGTGAGTTGCGATCAATCCGGCGGAGTCGAGGCGTGGAGCGCGGACCCGGAGGAGGAGTTTGGAAGATTACCGATAGACGACAGAAAAAGGAATACCAATCATCAGCTGAAATTCTCCGCAAAGTTTGAGACGGATCTGTACGCGTTAGAGAAGGCAAAGACGAGCGCGACGCACGTTTCGTTTAGCAAAGACGGGAAGAGAATGGTCATATGCGCGCGCGACATGAAGATTCGCGTGTTCAATTTTGCCACGTGTAAATTAAAAGCCGTGTTTAACGAAGATTTGACAGCCGCAGAAGACGCGCAGCGATCCGGAAACGAGAAGTACGTGTTGGAAGATATCGATTTTGGACGAAGGTTCGCGAGCGAGAAATCGTTGGACGAGAAACTTCTGGACGCGTTCGAGTACCCGAACGCCGTGTTCGACGAAACCGGGAATTTCTTGATGTACGGAACAATCATCGGGATCAAAATGATAAACTTGAAAACGTTGGTGGTGTCTCGTTTGCTCGGAAAAGTCGAAAATGGCGAGCGGTTTACGAAACTGGCTTTGTTCCAAGGCGCCGCGAAGAGAGACGCGTCGTTGAAAGGGAGCGGAAAAGATTATTCTGTGCAAAGCGACGGGACACCGATGAACGATCCAACCTTGATGTGCGCGGCGGTTGGATCGCAACGCGTGTACTTGTTCTCCGCTCGAGAACCCGAAGAAGAAGATGGCGAAGGCGGCGACAACGAGAAAGGCAGAGACGTGTTCAACGAAAAACCTTCTCTGGAAGACACTCGCAACGCTACGATTGGCAGTACTAACGGTCTAGGTGGAGCGAGCGGCGGCGCGTCGAATCGATTACCGTCCTCGGCCACGTTGCATACGAACATAGGCGACATATCGTTCAAGCTCTTTCCGAAAGAGTGTCCGAAAACCGTGGAGAACTTTACCACGCACTGCAGAAACGGCTATTACGACGACGTCATCTTCCACAGAGTAATCAAAGGGTTCATGATTCAAACTGGCGATCCCTTAGGCGACGGCACCGGAGGTACATCCATCTGGGGCAGCGAGTTTGAAGACGAAATTAATCGGGATTTACGTCACGATCGCGCCGGCGTGTTGAGCAGCGCCAACGCCGGACCAAACACGAACGGGTCGCAGTTTTTCATCACCACGGTGCCGACGCCGTGGTTGGACGGGAAACATTCCGTGTTTGGTAGAGTGAGTAAAGGGATGGACATCGTGAATAAAATTGAGAATCTGAAAGTTGATAAAGCCGATCGGCCTTTGGAGGATGTGAAGATTGTATCCGCGAGCGTGAGCTTCGAGTAGATGAGCGCGATACACCTAGCGCTTTTTTTTGAGCAAAAAAAAAAAATTATATAGGT